>Ga0209101_1001710_pt1 | contig 15635 bp, 18 predicted proteins | sample ConPoolayeCmetaG_FD_185481 | JGI IMG/M metagenome (GOLD analysis project Ga0209101, IMG submission 185481) | Hot spring microbial mat communities from California, USA to study Microbial Dark Matter (Phase II) - Cone Pool mat layer C metaG... ...
GTCCACCTCCCTCCCGGACCACCCCTCGCAGGGTGTCCAATTCACACCGGTGGATGTGTCCAACTTACAACCGATGGTGAGAGGAGTATCGACCAGCCCCCGTCGTGCGGGAATCTGGATGTCCCCTACGTCACCTTGTAGTCTGGTTTCCTACGGCTCCTGGTGCACCGACAACATCGACGAATTTTCGAAATTGTGGAGGGGTAATGGACTAACAGCCAAAGACTAACAGCCTTCCCCCACTTTGGATGCGGCTCCACCGCCTCGGGGACAACCGCGCCCACCACGAGGCCGCGCAACACCGGCCTCCGCAATGCGCTGCGGGGTCGCCTTGCGCCTCATCGACCCCACCACACACAATGCGACACACACGAAGGCTGGCCGCACACTTCTTACGACCCTTGTGAGGCGGCACATCGACCCGAACGCGTGCCGGTCGGATGGAGCCTACCAGCGGCGACCGCACCCGCAACCGGTGGTGCTTCCATGTGTTGCCGCACACGATCGCGAATGAGAGAGAACGCCTCGATGTGGCGGCGGGCTTTCGGGCCGCCGCTGCTGTCTCGTTCCCCGATGGCGCCCTTCCAACTCGTCACCGGGAAATGCAGAGTAGCCCGAAACGCTCATGGGCATTCGAGAGTCCCATTTTTTTGAGGAGAGTACAAAACTGTATTCTTTCGCGCCTCCAACGCCCTGATATTGACGCACTGATTCGCCGGCAGCTCGTTACCTCTCACGTCAAGAACACCATCTACGAAGCTTGGGTTTGCCACCAGCGGCGCCAGGTCGTTCACTTGGTTTAAGGCCACGAGCACTCCCTTCAGGTAGGGGCTTCCTTGCAGCGCGTTGAGAGTCTCGATCCGGTTCTCTTCAGCCAACAACCAATACAGGCCTCGCAGGCCAGCAAGCGGTGACAAATGGGTCACTCGGTTCCGGCGAATGTCCAGGCGACGGACCGAGAGGAGCCCTTCAAGCGGAGAAAGGGAGTCGATTTCATTTGTTTCAAGAGAGAGATCACGCAGCGCGGGAAGGCCACGTAGAGGCTCGACGCTCCGAAGCTTGCCGCCAGACACCCGCAATCGATCCAAAAAGGTGAGGTGTTGCGCACCGTCAAGGCTGGCCAAGTCAGAGTAACCCGAACACTCAAGAGACCGCACGTACCCCACATCTGACGGCATGATGGGCGACGGGCGGGGAATGAAGAGCTGACTTCGCAGGCAGCTTTCAAAAGAGATGTCAGAGAAGGCGATGGGCGCTTCACCAGTTCTGGCGGCCGGAACAAAAATGGGATCGCCCGACCGGTTGTCGACGACCGACGCATAGGCGAGAAATGCAGCTCCCGGAGAATTCGAGCGCAGCCGCGCGAAGCCTGATTCCACAGATGAGCTGGTTACGGCTGTGAGCACACGATTCACTTGACGCTGCGAGTGAGGCGCAACCTTGAGCACCAGGGCGCCGATCTCCTCCCCGTTGCCGCGGTAGAAGCTGACGTCAACTGTGATTTCTGATGGCGACAGGTTGACAAGACCGATGTTGGTTCGGAAACCTGAATCGGTCCGCGCCGACTCGGCAAGGTGCGTCAACGTCGCTTCCTGTCCGGCCACAATGGCCTCATTCCTTGAAAAGGCGGGTACTCGCTGGCCGTAGGTACGATCCGCCAGTTGGTTGTAGGTCCGGGAATCCACTGTCACCTTGCCAGAGAGCGGGCGGACGCGCAGAGCTCCGGTCTTGGTCACGCCGAACATGGAGCGTACGACATCCACGTAGCGAGCTGACTTGCCGGGGTCGAGGCGATATTTCCTTGTCGGATACGTCGACCCGTCAACCTCGGCTTGAAGAAAATCGACGGCGTACTCGGCAGTGGTCGGTCCGGGGTTGAACACCTCAAGATCAGTTCGCCAGTTTGTACCCGTGGCACCCGAAACGTGGCCGGCCGTTGGGATGACAAGGGGATCCGCAGAAGCGACAACGGGAAGGACGAAAATCGGGTCTCCCGAAGTGTTATCCACCACCGATGCATACGGGATCACTCGACCAGCAGAGCCGGCAATCGAGACCTCGGCGTAGCCTGCCGCCACCGGATCCAAACCCAGCGTACGAAAGATATCGTTGATCTGACGGTGTCCATACGCCGGGAGGTCGTAGGCTGCCTCGCCGAGAAGCGCACCTGTATCGGCGCGCAGCTTCACCAAGACCCTGCTTGCCATTGACGCGAGATTGACGAATCCGAGATTGGTCCTGAAACGCCCTGTGCGGATGAGCTGTGGCAGAACCGCGGTCTCTCCCTCGGCGATGAAGCGACCGAATTCCACCGGCGGAACGAATTGACCGAACGTGCCCGCAGAAGCCTGGTTGTAGGTCCGGGAGCCAATGACCAGCTCCTTCGACGCCCGCACAACGATGGCCCCACTCACGTCGTCACGGCCAAAGAGAGAGGACACGACATCTGCGATCCTTTCGACTTTGCCAGGCCCGACCACAACAGGGTGTACCCGAGCTCCAAGGCCTTCATCGCCGGTTGGGAGGAAAAACAGTGACGCCAGCGCCGGCCGGGACTTGGGATTGGTGAGAAACAGGTCTGTGCGCCACACGGTGCCGCCGGCGCCGCGGAGGCGACCAGCGGTTGGAATCACCAGGCTGGTCTCCGCTTCTCCCGCCACCTCAGTGTCATGCATGAACCATACTGGCAACGAGGGCGCGGATACTGGCGACGCGCCGTTGAAGAGCTGAGCTCTCACCCCGAGAACCTCACCGTTGACCAACGGTCGCGGCGGCGACCACGTCAGCTCGACGGCCGCCTCGAAAGGCACGGTTCCAACCCACCCGTGCTTGGATACCCAGAAGCGGACCGAGGTCGGGGTGCCAGCAGCGTGTGAGAGGCTGGTGGTCCGCACGGAAAACTTCCAGGCGCCATTGGCGGCGGGGACCGCGCCGACCACACCCCACGGCGGATACGGATACCTGGCGTGCTCCGACAAGCCGACATCGATCTCGTAGGCGCCGGGTTGGTCGTTGAAGACCCGGATGAACTGCTCGTCCTGGTCTCCAATATTGCGGAAGGTCATCTGGCATCCCGGCCCGCCCGACAACCCGCCAATGAAACCATGCTTGCCATCCTCGAAGCGGACGAATCCGGTCCACTGACTGCGCGCGCAGGTGCGCAGCCTGATACGCCGGCCCTTTGGCGCATTGAAGACCAAGTGTGTCCAAACGGGGCTGCTGCTGGCCGCCGAAGCCACAAATGGGAAGGCGGTCGGTGTCGGATGGCTCCCGTTTTCCGAAAACCCTGGGCTCCCCCTCACCAGGGCCTCGTCAACGAGACCGTTGCAATCATCGTCCACACCGTTGGCCAGCTCGGGAGCTCCCGGGAAAACGGCGCTGTTTTGATCGTTGCAATCGCCCAGAAAGGGTGAGTAGCCATCGCCGTCGACGTCTTCGCAAGCGGTTGGTGCAGGGAATCGGGCCATACGGGCACGGGCGCCGGCGGACAGGTGCCAATGAAGCTGATCTGCAAGGCAGGAAAGATTGTGTTGTGCCCCAGCGGCAAGCGCCTCAAGAAACAGGTCTTCGGCCTCTTCGATCGAGGCTGGCGGGGGGTTGCTTCGTACATGCTGGTCCATGTACTCGAAATACCCCTCGATGGCACGAGGCCCATAGACCTGAGCTACGCGCAGACCAAGACCGGCTCTGGCTTGTTTTGCACGGATCCCCTGCTCGAGGCAGCCCTCGGTCTTGACACAACGTTCCCAGGTCGCCGAGGAAAGGCGAGCGTACGGCCAGTATGTTGCCTCGAGCCAGGCCTCAAGCACTTCATCGGGGGAGAGACCATCCAGGAAGAAGGAGTCGTCGGATGTTCCCCATCGCGTCCAGACAGACAGATAGATCTGCACGAAGTCGGTCCACCAGTGGAATTCCCCCTGGTTTGGGGTGTAGCGATGCCAGACATCGAAATTGTGGGCCATCTCGTGGAGAATGGCGTTTTGCACCATCCCGAGGTACGCTGAGCCGCGGATGCACCTGTTTCCATTGGCGAAGTAGTACTCATCGTTGTCGATCTCAACTCCCTTGGCACCAATCATCCCGCAGCCATAGCCGCAGTACGGGGGGTGCACGATCGCCACGGGCAGCAGCCCCTGCCCAGCCGGCTCCCGGCGGGTCAAGTCTTTGAAGTACTGGTACGCAAGATCGACGCTGTCCACCAGACTGCGTCGAACCTCGGGACCGAAATCGGGAAGGTCGAGCCACTCTTCCGGAACGAGCAACTGCACGTACTTTCCGGCGAAGCGCCGCATCTGATGCAGGTTACCCGTCCACGACCTGTACTCGACCGGCTCGCCGCAGTCGCGGGAGCACAAGGACGTGCTGGCCGCCTGCGGCAATGGTCTCACGCGGTTGACGAGGTGGAAACCCGCAGACGCTGGGACGACGCCACAGTCACGATCTGGCTCGAATCTGCGTTCAGCGCCCCCGGGCAGCCCACCAGGCCAGTGACGACTGGCCGGCGTTTCGCCCGCCGATGCCTGAAAGGCAAAGGCCGCGGCCAGAAGAGAGCTTCCAATCACCGCGGTCCTGAGCCGTTCAAGAGCCTTTCTGAGCAACCTGGACATCGTACACACGGTCATTCTCCCCTCCTCAGGGCCGCAGGCCGCGACCGTCTCGTGAGACAAGCCAGCCGCCGCGATCACGAGGTCGGCGCCCGAGGGGTCGTCCCAGCGCACCTCGACCTCGGCCGGCGCGACACCGAGCAGCGCGGCAAGCGCCTCAGGAACCTGGACCGCCATGCGGTCATGTTCGGAACGCGACCTCATGCTCCACCTAATACTGCTGCTTTACTGTTTTGTCAAGTCAAATATTTTGGTGAAATCGTGGCGTAGACCGGAGGCCGCTGGAGCGGCGAGAATCCATCGGAATCGGTTGGTTGGCTACTGCAGGAGAGTAGGCGTGCGGCGCCTTATCCGGGTTGACCCCGGGTAGGTTTCTGCACGCCCCTCGCCGAACCCGGCGTGCACCTTGCGCTGTGCACCGGGGCAAGGTCGTGCGCTTTCTCCAGTCCCACCCCAAGGCGGCGCGGGTGTCCTACCCGAGTGATCCGGCGATGGGGGAGCAGCAGGTGGAGCTATGGCGAAGGCTTTGCCTTGGTGCCGGTTCGATTGTCTCGTTCTTCGTCGAGGGCGGAGAGGCCGAGGCTTTCGCCGTTCTCGATCGGGTCAGGCTCATGAAGCTCGCGGTGTCGCTGGGCGGCGTCGAAAGCCTCATCGAGAACCCCCACACCAAGACCCACTCCGACATGACCGAGCAGGAATAGGCTCACGCAATAAACGTTAAAAGTTGTGATTACTATGCTGCACAACTCGTTCCTGCACACCTCGCCGACTGCGGCAACACCTTGGTCGTCATCGAGCACCATCTGGATGTGATCAAGACCGCCGACTGGGTCATCGACCTCGGCCCCGAAGGCGGCGACGGCGGCGGCACCATCGTTGCCCAAGGCACTCCCGAGCACGTCGCACAGGTCAACGCAAGCTACACCGGGCACTATCTCGCAAACGTGCTGGGCATCCCAAGAGCCAAGGCGAGCTGAGCAGAACCGGGGCGAATGCGCTCGCTCGCGTGCGTGCGCATCTGCTCGCCAGCGCTGACTCTCCAAAGCACCCTGGCGCCTTGACGTTGGTATGGTCGAGCCGCCACGCTGGCATCACCTGTCCACGCCACGACTCCGAGACGGGCTGTGGCAGCACCCGAGTGCGCCATCTACCGCCCGCGTCGGCCCGAGACGACGCCGTTGTACCGGCTCGTGCAGGAGCACTCCGCCGACGTGCACGACGACTGGGAGGAGGGTGTTGCGGAGCGGTACGGCTTTTGGTGCGGCAGCACGGCCAAGGCGGTTGGGGCGTACTTGACTGCGGCAATGTGGACAATGGCTTTGCTCGCGTGCGTTGCGGCGCCTGCCGAGCCGAGTTCCTCATCGCGTTCTCGGGCAAAGGCCGTGGGCTGTGCCCCTCGTGCGCGGCCAAGCGCGCCGCGTCGCTGCCCGCGTTGCTGCGCGAGGACGTGCTTGCGGAGGTGGGTCATGCGCCGTGGGTGTGTTCCATACCGAAGATGCTTCGACCGTAGTTCCTGTACCACCGGCCGCTCCTCGGCCGTCTTTGTCAGGTGGCCTACCGGAGCGCCCGCGAGATGATCGGCGCGGCATCGCCCACTGGTGACGCCATCGCGCCCGGCATGATCGCCGTGGTGCAGACCTTCGGCGACGACCTCAACTGGCACCCTCACGTCCACGCGCTCATCACCCGCGGCGGCTGGGGCAGCGGGGGCGAGTGGGTACCGGTGCCGTTCGTCGATGGCGAGGCGGCGGCGCTGGTGCTCAGGCACAGCGTGTTTCGCTTCCTGCAGGCAGAGGGCCTGCTGTCACAGGGGCGGACGCGGCTGCTGCTGTCGTGGCGGCACTCGGGCTTTTCGGTGCACACCTCGGTGACCGTGCCGCCGGATGACCGCGACGGGCTTGAGCGCCTCGCTCGCTACCTTCTGCGCCCGTCAGTGAGTCTCGAGCGTCTGCGCGTGGACGAGGACGCGCAGGCGATCGCGTACGCGGGCCGCAGGCGCGGCGGCCACGATCCGCCCTCGGCGTCGACGCCACTCGACCCGAAGGAGTTCCTCGCGCGTGTCGTCAGGCACATCCCCGAGTCGCGCCGGCATGTCATCCGCCACGACGGCGCGGACTCGAGCGTGGTGGCAGCCCGACGCGCGCGGCAGGCGGTAGCTGCCGACGGAGGCGCTGCTGCGGCGCCTCCATTGGCTTGAGGACCAGCCGACCAGCCGCCAGTGGCGAACGGCGCGCCGCCGCTGGGCACAGCTCATCCGGCGGATCTACGAGGTGGACCCGCTCGTGTGCCCGCGCTGCGGCAAATCGATGCGCATCATCGCGTGCGTCACCGAGCCCAGGGTCATTGGCACGATTCTCCCACACCTCAACGCCAAGGGGATTGACGCGCGCAGCCCACCCGGCGCGCCAGGCGACGCCGACGCGGCCTGATTACTCGCGATCCGCGCCTCCGCGTGCTCAATGCTGCTGTGCTGGATCCCTATCTGTCCGCCGATTCTCCGTCCCGACCAGCCCACACCTTCACCAATGGAACCCCGACATGCCCCCTGAAGGCATTGACTGCCCCCTGGCCCCGGGTATCCTCAGCTTAGGTGAACAAGGAAATTTCTAGCCATCAATTCCGCCGTGGCCGCCATCGACAAAGTCAAGGCGCTCAAGCCGCGCTCTGTGAAATTCGTCTGCCTGCTGACGTGCCCCGAGGGCATCGCCACGGTGCACAAGGGGCACCCCGACGTGCCCATCTACACCGCCGCCATCGACCGCGGCCTCAACGACCACGGCTACATCCTCCTGGGCCTGGGCGACGTGGGCGACCGGATTTTCGGAACGACCTGACCGCCGCAGGCACGCCGCGCCCCGCGTCATCAGCGGATTTCAAGGCTGCGGCGATTGGCGGAGATGTTTTCGCCCTGACGGGTTCAAGGGACCCGTTTGAGCTTCAAGAGCTTGGCGTTCCATGCGTCGATCGCATCACCGGCACCCAGCACCTTGATGTCCACCAGCCAGCCTTTGCGCGCGTAAAAGAGGTTCGGAAACGGCGGCACATCCTTGCGCGGGACCGCATGCATCGCCTGATCCGGGTCATTGGGCACACTCACCCAGCTGGTGCCGGGTGGGCTGGACATTTTGCGCCAGAGTTCCGGCGACGGTGCCGGGTTGGGACCGGCGTCGACCCAGAGTTTGATATCGCCCGACACGTAGGTGCAGGCCTGCTTGCCCAAGATGCCCGGCTCGGCCGGGCCCGCGCGGAAATTCATACCCAAAGCCGCCGACACCTCCTGCGGGGTCCATGGACAGGACGACGATGACGCGCTCTGCGCGAAGCCGAGGGAAGCGGCCCCGAGAAGCCAGGCCGCGAATACAGCGGAACGTTGTGAGATGGACAAGGCGGGTACAACTCCTTTCCCCCGAATTGTAACCTTGAGGGCAACGATGACGCAACACCCCGTATGGGACCGCCGCTCACGCGAAGCCCAGCCTCGGTTCAGCCCAAATCCGCAGCCACGTAGTCCGCCCATTCAGCCAGGGCATTCAGAATGGCCTCAGCGCGCTCGTCTTCGCGTTCCATGGCCTGGTCGACGAGGAGGTCCAGACGCTCTTGCAGTTGCGCCAGAGTGCGCGTGCCGCGCTGCCCTTCGATCAAACGCGCATGCCGCAGCGCCTGCCAGCGCGCGCGGCCTTCTTCGTCGAGCGTTTCGGGCCAGTTGCGCGCAGGCCAGCGGAACACGAGCTCATCGAGCCGCGGGTCGTCGAAACTCATCCGTGCGTTGGCAAAGCCAGCGGGCGCGAGTGCGCGCAGCTGCTCGAGTCGCCGCCGATCGGCGTTGCTCAGAAAGCCGCCGTAAAGGTCGAGCTCAACGTCGAAAGGTTCCGTGGGTTCTGGGCGGCTGAAGACTTCGGCCCAGATGGCGCTCAGGTCCGGCAGGTCGCGGGCGATGGCCGCATGGGCGAGCTGCTGATCGAGATCGATGCCCCAGCGCTCGCGCACCGCCGGGGTCAGCACCTTGAGGTTGCCGATGACCACGGGCGACTTGTTCAGATGCACCGACTTGATCGGCAAGCGCACCACTCCATCGGGCAGTGCGTCGGCGCGGGTGAAGAGGCGCGCGCGGATGGCCTCGGCGTCTAGATTCGTCAGCTCGCTGGGGTCGTACGCCAAGTCCCAAGCGATCAGCTCGTTGCGGTTGTTTAGGTGAGTCGCCAGGGGCCACATGATGGCCAAACACCCGCGCTCGGTGGCGAACATACCGGAAACATGAACAAATGGCCGCGCCTCGCGCGGGGTGCAGGGCAAGCCGATTTCGGCCGCCACGCGCTCCTTGCGGTGGAGCGCGAGCCAAAAATCGAACAGCCGCGGCTGGCGCGCACGCAACAGCCGAGCCAACGCGATCGTCGCCCGCACATCGGAGAGTGCATCGTGGGCCGCCTCGTGCGCCAGGCCATTCGCGGCGGTGAAGTGTTCCAGACGAAAGCTGGGCCGCCCGTCGCCATGGCGCGGCCACTCGATACCCGCCGGCCGCAAGGACTAGGTCGCGCGCACGACGTCGAGCAAGTCCCAGCGCCCACACTCGTTCTGCCACTCGCGCGCGTAGGGGTCGATCAGGTTGCGCCACAACAAGAAGCGTGTGACTTCATGGTCAAAGCGGATGCTGTTGTAACCCGCCCCAATGGTGCCGGGTTGGGCGAGCGCACCGTGGATGCGCTCCGCAAACCGGGCCTCGGGCAGGCCGTGCGCCCAACATTGCTGAGGTGTGATGCCCGTGACCAGACAGGCATTCGGACCGGGCAGGTAGTCCGGGGCGGGCTGGCAATACAGCATCAGCGGCTCGCCCAGTTCCTGCAGGGCAGCGTCGGTCCCAATCGCCGCAAACTGCGCCGGACGGTCGCGGCGCACGTCGGTGCCGAAGGTTTCGTAGTCGTGCCGGAGGAACGTGTGCGTGCCGAGACTCTGCGGCGCGGCCGTGTTGATTTGCGTCGTCATGGGCCGATTCTTACAGATCCGCCGCAAGATTCCGGTAGCTTGCGCTCGGGTGGCTTGGGTAAACCCGAAACCCAGGCTTACGAGGCGCGTCGATATACTGGACCGGCCTCCTTTGACGCCCGTTCCATGCCGATCCGTTCGCCCCTTTCTCTTTCCGCACGCTCGCAGCGTCCAGCCACCCCGGGGAAGCGTTCATGCCGAGGCTGACCTGGGCGGGCTGGATCGCCGCTGCGATCTTTGTCGGGTGGGCGCTATGGGAACGTCGCCGCACGCGGCGGGCCGAGCGATTGCTTGCCGAGGAAAAGAACTGGGTTTCGGAATTGTCCGACCGGCTGTCGATCGCCTACTGGCGGCGAGACCTCGACACCGGCGAACCGTGGCGGTCGCCCACGTTTCTTCGGCTCCACGGCATCGCTGACGATGTTCCGGCAGAGCGCGAGCGGATCGCCGCCATGCCGCACCCCGAGGACCGCCCTCACCTCGCACGCGACCTGGAAGCCGCGTACGCTGCCGGAGGCGGGGAAATTCACTACCTCCTACTTCGAAAATGACCGTCCGCGCTCTGCTAGGCCGCCTCCTTGATGGTGACCTCGAAGCCGAGAGCTTCGAGGCGGCGCTTGGCGCGAGCGGCATGCCAGCTCATGAAAGGTGTCCAATCTCAACCGGCGATTGTGTCCAAAACCAAACCGGTGTTGACAGCTCGCCGCGCCGCCCCAACCCCATCGGCTTGACGGTGGTGGAGCTGCTGGCCCGCCACGGCCATCGCCTGCACGTGCGCGGTGTGGACATGCTGGACGGTACGCCGATTTTGGACCTCAAGCCGTACCTCTCCTCGGTGCCGGCCGAGGCGCTGCGCCGCGGCTGGCTGGCCGAGGCCGAAGCCCGGGCTGCCCAGAAGCTAGAAAAACCAGCCCAGGGCCGCAATGACTGCCTATAGGTCGAACTTCACACCCTGAGCCAGGGGCAGGTCGGTGGACCAGTTGATGGCGCTGGTTTGCCGGCGCATGTACTGCTTCCAGGAGTCGGAACCCGCCTCCCGCCCGCCGCCGGTTTTTTTGGCCGCATATACCTGGGTGCACGGGCAAAGGACCTCGGCAGAGCGAACCCGAAAAAAAACAGGGCGAGTGCACTGCACCGCCCTGGTCCGGATGCTACGGAAAGAAATGTAACGCCTACCGCGAAACTACAGCGTGATCACTTGATCGGGGGGATTGTTGCCGAGAGCTGCATAAAGTTGGGGGAAGCATCCCACCTGCACTCCCTCGACTAAATCTTTGGGCTTGACCTGCCCCAAACCACACTGGCTAAAGTCGCCTTCACCCAAACCGCGCTCCACGGCGCAGCGATCGCAGACCATCAACAGGATGCCTCTTTCTTTGGCTAATTTTGCCAGCCGCTCACCGATGGGGTTGCCTTGACGTAAGACGTAAAGGTTGTCGTCAAAGAACATCATGCCGACCACCTGGGCCCCGTGGATCTCCTGTTCCAGTTGGGGCAATATCATTTTGGCCAGCTTATAGGTGGCGGACATGTCGGTGGCAAAAACGTATGCAACTTTCACGTCTTCTCCTTTCTACGTTCAGGTTTCGGTGGTGTTCTTCTGGCGTAAGCCTTGCTGGTGGCGACACCACGGCTCGCGACAAACTCAGTACTGCCTTCGGTCGCAAGGTCGCCGTGATGGGGTGCCCGTGGCGGTGCGCGGGCGCCGGGCGTACGCGGTGCCCGTGGGGGATGGACAAGGCATGCCCGGGAGTGGAAAACGGCCAAACCGGTGGTGGGATTGATGAGGACAGGGGCGGGCAGGTCCGCAGTGAGTCCGAGGGAGTCCGCTCGTCTTCCGCGCCGCTCTTGTCCCCCCCAGATGGTGAGTGCGCCGCGCGGGAGGCAGAGTGCCTCTTCGAGAGGACGCGTGCGCGCAGCAACGAAAGGTGATGCGTGTTGACCCACCGGCGGCGCACAGCTGCACCAGGGGTGCGGCGGGAACGGCCAAGGACGACCACCACGTTGTCGGGGCGGCGGGCCGACTGCCGGCCTCCCCCCAGGTTTTTCACACGCGAATCTCCTGCGGAGGGAAGGCAACGAGGGGGCAGAAACTTGCGGGGCGTCGGCACCGCGGCTCCGGCTCCCCGGTGGCCTACCCAAGGGCCCGCTGCCAAGCTTGGCTTTATGGGCGCAACGGCCGACGTCGACACCTCGGGGCCCACCTGTGCATTGGCCTAGCCGGCGGACGTTTTTGAAGAAGCCGCCGCCCTCCAGCTTAGTAAGAGGCTTTGCGCCAGTGACGTGGACAGCCGAGGCGTGGACCTGCTCGGCATTGGGGTCGGGCGAGGCGAAGCTCGTTCCGTGGGCCGACGAAGTCCTCAGCAACCCCATCGCGTGCCCGCCGCCACGTAAAACGCGCAGGCGCTGGCCTTCAAGTATCACGAAATTAACCTTTCACCGGCGCCCGCAGGAGGCTGCCTTCCTCCCTACAACCCTTTCAGTCACAACTACGATGTTGACTTCAAACCCTCTTCGGCGGCATCGAAAGATCGTAGTATGTATCGATGTGTATTCTAATTCACCGCCCACCCTTCGTCAAGGCGCAGGGATGATGCGACCAAGCACCCCTGGCTCGAAGGGAGGCCCCGCGGGCGGGAGTTGAGCAAAAAGGAGGGGAGTACTCAGCGTGGTGCGGCAGCATCCCCGTCGCTGGTCAATCACGGGATCCTTGGCTGGGTACCCGTGGCGGCCACAGACGTTTCTTTGCGCGCAACACAAGGCTGCCCCTACCCAGCGCTGTCGTATCCCTGTGCGTGAGTGCGCCTTAAAAACGCTGCGCACTGTGGCCCGCGGGACGATGCGGCCAGCGTCGCGGCCTCGCGTCCGTCCTGGTGGGTTCGGCCCTAGGGCGGTGAAAGGGCGTGGTCAGCAGCGGACATAGACGTCGGCGGTGAAAGGGAAGTGCGCCAGCGACGCGGGAGTTGCGAGGGCACCGCCGGAGGGCTTAGCAGGCCAAGCGCTTCTCCAGCGTAAAAGGGGCAGGGGTTGTTGCCCTTCGCGGCGAAGGGTCTGAAAAACCCGGTGCGACGCCTCCCGTCTACGTTAGGCGATTGTTTACCAGCGCCTGGGCACAGTCGCCGCACTCGAGCCAGATTTTTTTTGGAAGCTCTGGCATAGCTTTGCCGGCAAGCCCCTTTCGGAACACAGGGCGGTAAAGCGTCGTGCCCCGCTCAAAGTGGCGGCGGCATGTGTGGCACTCTGCCGTAACATCCACTTCCACGGGCACGACACCCACCACCACCCAACCCTCATGCCCCAAGTGTGTGGCCAGCGATTCCAACGCTGCCCGCACCGCCAGCGACTTGTTACCCTGATAGTAGTGATCGGCGATTCGATTTAGCAAGGCGATGGTGTCTTGGTCCAGCGTGAAGTTTAAACGCTTCATCAGCTTTTATCATAACTGAAAGTTTTCGACTTCGTCCAGCTTCCTGGCCGTTGGAGCGAAGTCGGATGTCGCTCGTGCGCACCGTTCTTTCCCAGACCCGATGTACTCGGCCACGGGTTGAACGATGAACTGGTCGTGCTGAGAACTTGGGCCTAAGGGAGGGGAGAGAGCGCGAATCCCGCCTGCGGCGACCACTCCGTTCCACTGCGGTGGGGCGCCTCGCCAGGGCTTGGCCTTCGGGTACACTCACCGGCATGGAATCCACCTTTACTTTCCGTGCCGTGGGGGTGGTGGAGAGCCCCTACGGTTCCACCGAGGAGATCCCCAAGGGGGTGGGTGCCACTCACACCGCCGAAGGGACGCTGGTCATCTTCCCGGAGTTCGCCGAGGGGCTTCAAGACATCGAGGGGTTTTCGCACCTCTACGTGTTGTGGGTGTTCCACCGGGTGGGGGACTGGTCACTGCTGGCGCACCCGCCCAGCGACGACCGCCCCCACGGGGTGTTCGCCACCCGCTCGCCGCGCCGCCCCAACCCCATCGGCTTGACGGTGGTGGAGCTGCTGGCCCGCCACGGCCATCGCCTGCACGTGCGCGGCGTGGACATGCTGGACGGTACGCCGATTTTGGACCTCAAGCCGTACCTCTCCTCGGTGCCGGCCGAGGCGCTGCGCCGCGGCTGGCTGGCCGAGGCCGAAGCCCGGGCTGCCCAGGGGCAAGAAAAACCAGCCCAGGGCCGCGGTGACCGCCTATAGGTCGAACTTCACACCCTGAGCCAGGGGCAGGTCGGTGGACCAGTTGATGGCGCTGGTTTGCCGGCGCATGTACTGCTTCCAGGAGTCGGAACCCGCCTCCCGCCCGCCGCCGGTTTCTTTCTCGCCGCCGAAGGCGCCGCCGATTTCCGCCCCCGAGGTGCCCATGTTGACGTTGGCAATCCCGCAGTCGGACCCCTCCGCCGACAGGAAGGTCTCGGCCGACAGCAGGTTGGTGGTGAAGATGGCGGAGGACAGCCCCTGCGGGACCGAGTTCTGCAGGGCGATGGCCTCTTCGAGAGTCTTGACCCGATAGACATAGAGGATGGGGGCAAAGGTCTCCACTTCGGCGATCTTCATGCCGGGGTGGGCGGCCACGATGGTGGGCTCCACGAAGAAGCCGGGGCGCTCCAGGCGCCGCCCCCCAATGAGGATCTCCCCCCCTTGGCGGCGCACCTCCTCCAGAGCGGCCATCATCTCGTGCACCGCCGCTTCGTCCACCAGGGGGCCCATCAGGGTGCCGGGTTCCAGGGGGTCGCCGATGGGGATGGTGCCGTAGGCCCTGACCAGCCGGCCCACGAGCTCGTCGTACACCCCCTCCTGGATGATGAGGCGGCGCAGGGTGGTGCAGCGCTGGCCGGCAGTGCCCACGGCGGCAAACAGGATGGCCCGCTGCGCCAGGTCCAAGTTGGCGTCGTCGAGGACGATCACCGCGTTGTTGCCGCCCAGCTCGAGGATGGCGCGGCCGAAGCGCCGCCCCAGCGCCTCGGAGACCTTGCGCCCCTGCTCGGTGGACCCAGTAAAAGAGATGAGCGGCACGCGGGGGTCGTCCACCAGGCGCTGCCCCACCTCGCGGCCGGGACCGATCACCAGGTTGAAGATGCCGTCGCAGTCAAAGCGCGCCGCCACGCGGTTGGCGATGTGCTGCACGGCGATGGCGGTGAGGGGGGTCAGTGATGACGGCTTCCAGATCACCGGATCGCCGCACACCGCGGCCAGGGCGGTGTTCCACGACCACACCGCGACGGGGAAGTTAAACGCCGTGACCACCCCCACCACCCCCAGGGGGTGCCAGGTTTCCAAAAGCTTGTGGCGCGGGCGCTCGGAGGCGATGACTAGGCCGTAGAGCTGGCGCGACAGACCCACGGCGAAGTCGCACATGTCGATCATCTCCTGCACCTCGCCCAGCCCCTCGGAGAGGATCTTGCCCATCTCCAGCGACACCAGCCGGCCCAGCGCCTCCTTGTGGGCGCGCAGCTCATCGCCCAGCGCCCGGATCACCTCGCCGCGCTTGGGGGCCGGCACCATGCGCCAGGAGCGGAACGCCTCCGCGGCCACCGCCGCCACCCGCTCGTAGGTGGCTGCGTCGGCCTGAATCACCCGGGCGATCACCTCGCCGGTGGTGGGGTTGATGGACGCCAGCTCCTTGCCGTCGGGGGGAGTGATCCAGCCGCGGGCGTAGGCGCCCGGGTTGACCGGTTCGATGGACAGGGCGTGCAGGATCTCCTGGGGTGTCATGGGGCCTCCTTGGTGGCCGGGCGCGCTGGGCATCGCGCGTCCGGCCGCAGAGGGCAAGTGTAGCGCGCCCAGGGCGACGGCGGCCGCCTACCGGCCAGCGGACGTGCCGGAGTGGGGCCGCAGGCCTTTCATTCTGGGCCCCCGGCCCGCCAAAAGGGAAGAACCGACGGAGCTGCTCCTGCCCCCCGCCGAGGGGGTCAAGAGTTTTGTCGCCAGAGGGGGTCAATACTTTTGACGCTTGACACCGAGGCCGACCCTGAGGAGCCGTTGACGGCGTTTTTGGGGTGCGCCGACAGGGCCCTCGCCTGCCTGGCTCCCCACGCGGAGGACCGGTGGGCGCGGGCTGTGGGGGTGGGC
>Ga0209101_1001711_pt1 | contig 15635 bp, 6 predicted proteins | sample ConPoolayeCmetaG_FD_185481 | JGI IMG/M metagenome (GOLD analysis project Ga0209101, IMG submission 185481) | Hot spring microbial mat communities from California, USA to study Microbial Dark Matter (Phase II) - Cone Pool mat layer C metaG... ...
ACGCGCTGGCCGACGGAGTGGCCAGGCTGTTGTCGCGCCTGCCCTGCAAACGCCACCCCCCGACGCCCCAGACCACAGCCACGCAACTGTCACTTTTCAGCACCCGATAAAACCGGGGAAAGTCCACAGACCTCTGTTCTTGACGTGGAATGCGCTTCGTTCTATACGATTCGGCATGCTTTATCCTGATTTTGCAGAGTATAGATCCTTAGCCAGGGACTATGATTTGGTACCGATTTACAAAGAAATCCTGGCGGATCTCGAGACGCCGGTCTCCGTGCTGCAACGTTTTGTTGAAAACGATAACGGTTTCCTGCTCGAGAGTATGGAAGGCGGTGAGACGTGGGGACGTTATTCGTTTGTCGGCGTGGACCCGAAAATCCTGTTTGAAGCCGATCACTCCGCCAGTCCTACCGGCACGCTTACGAAGTTGCGAGACGTATATCGCGGCCTCCGGGTAGCCGCGATCCCCGGCCTGCCCCGCTTCTTCGGCGGAGCCGTCGGCTATCTTGGCTACGAAGCAATCGGCGAATTCGAACGGATGCCGCCCCCCGTGCGGGGAACGTGCTCCGTGCTGCCGCGGAGTCGTTTTCTCAAGGCGGATCGTTTAATCGTTTTCGACAATGTCCGTCACACCGTCAAGGTGGTAGTGTGCACACATCCCCGAGCGGCACGATCAGTGGAAAACGCATATCGCGAAGCCGCAGATGAAATCGAACGCATTCTGGCTTTGTTGGCGCAACCCCGGCCCGGCGGAGCCCCAGCCTGTTATCGGCCGCTGCAATTCGAGTCGAATATGTCGCCGGAACAGTTTATGAATATGGTTAGACGCGCCAAAGAGTACATTGTGGCTGGCGATGTAATTCAAGTGGTCCTTAGCCAGCGTTTCAGCGCGCGGACAGACATCCCCCCGCTCCAGATCTATCGTGCCCTGAGACTGCTCAATCCCTCGCCTTACACGTTTTTCCTCAAGATCGGCGAGCAGACGCTGGTCGGTTCTTCACCCGAGGTAATGGTCAGGCTCACCGGCAATCGTGTCGAAGTGCGGCCCATTGCCGGCACCAGGCCGCGCGGCAGCACCGAACAGGAAGACCGGCGCCTGGCCGACGAACTGCTGTCGGATGAAAAAGAAAAAGCCGAGCACGTAATGCTGGTGGACCTCGGGCGCAACGATGTGGGACGCGTCTCCGAATTAGGCAGCGTGCAGGTCACGGAATACATGGTTATCGAGCGGTACAGCCACGTAATGCACATGGTCTCCCACGTCCAGGGTGTCCTGGCCCAACCGTTCGATGCCTATGACGTCATCAAAGCCACCTTCCCAGCAGGCACGCTGACCGGCGCTCCAAAAATTCGGGCCATGGAAATTATTCATGAGCTCGAACCGGAGCCCCGCGGCGCCTACGGAGGCGCCGTTGGCTACGTGAGTTACAACGGCAACCTCGATTTCGCCATCACTATCCGCACGCTGGACATCTCGCACGGGGTGGTAAACGTTCAAGCAGGCGCCGGCGTGGTGTACGACTCTGATCCCGCGCGAGAGTACGAAGAAACGCAACACAAGGCGCGCGGAATGCAAAGGGCCGTAGATATGGCTGCAAAGGGCTTGACCATAGCTGAGTTGTAATAGTGACATACAGTAGCATAGCCAAGAAAATGATCCTGATCATAGACAACTACGACTCCTTCACTTACAACCTGGTTCAATCCATGGCCGGCCAGGGGAACGAGATCAGGGTATACCGCAACGATGCCATCACGGTGGCTGAAGTCGAGACCCTGCAGCCCGACGGCATCGTTATTTCACCCGGTCCCTGCACACCACAACAAGCCGGAATTTCGATAGAAATTGTCCGGCGCATGTCGGGCAAACTGCCGATTCTGGGCGTCTGTCTCGGTCACCAGGCCATTGGCGCCGCGTTCGGCGCGAGGATCGGCAGCGCCAAACGCATTATGCACGGTAAAGTATCAATAATCGAACACGATCGTTCCGAGTTGTACCGCGGAATCAAGAATCCCTTTCCAGCCGGTCGGTATCATTCGTTGGCTATCGTCAGGGACACTTTACCGCCGGACTTGATAGTTGACGCGCAAAGTGAAGACGGTGAAATCATGGGAGTGCGTCACAGGGTGCACCCCGCCTACGGCGTGCAATTTCACCCGGAGTCGGTTCTGACTCCCAGCGGCAAACGGCTGCTGCGTAATTTCATCCAAATAGTGGACGCTTGGCGCGCCGCGCATTGAGCGCCGGCGCACACCGCATGTGCGAACTTATGGCCGCATTTTGCGTTTGAGAAAAAGCCCGCTTGTATAACAAGGTGGAAACTCCTGACGCTAAAACTACGAAACAGATCGAAGGGTAATTACAAACAAGCGAATACGGAGCGGGAAAAACGGAAGGCCATTTCCCGAACTGGGCAGGATTGCCGGAGCGCGGCATCAGCTTGGTTACGAGACGCTGGCAGTATGGAGATACAACGGCGCATCTCGTGCGCGCATCCGCCGCCCTGTGGCGAATCGCAAAATCTGGGTTATGTTCCCTGGAACCGTAAACAGCAGTCAACAAATCCAAGTGTTTTCCGAAAAGGAACATGGTCGAATGCAGCACGTGAAGCCGAACTAACGGAGTACACCAGATGAAAACTTTTCTCCAAAAGCTGGTTGAAGGGCGCGATCTCACCCAGGCTGAAGCGGCAGCAGCCTTCGATTTGATAATGTCCGGTCAGGCCACGCCAACCCAGATAGGCGCTTTGATAGCCACTTTGCGGATGAAGGGTGAGTCGGTTGACGAAATAACAGGCGCCGCCGTGTCCATGCGCCGCCACGCCGTGTACATCGACACTGGTGGACTTGAGGTGATTGACACCTGCGGGACAGGTGGCGACGCGTGCGGCACTTTCAATATCTCGACCACAGCAGCCCTGGTCGCTGCTGGCGCGGGAGTACCGGTGGCCAAACACGGGAATCGCGCCATTACCAGCCGCTGCGGTTCCGCCGACCTGCTGCTCGCGTTAGGCGTGAACATTGAAGCCCCGCCTGACGTCGTGGAAACCTGTATCCGCGAGGCCGGCATCGGGTTTCTGTTCGCCCCCAAGTTGCATCCCGCCATGAAGCATGCCATGGGGCCTCGCCAGGAACTCGGAATCCGCACCATCTTCAATATGCTCGGCCCGTTGACCAACCCTGCCGGTGCCAGGGGGCAGATCATCGGCGTATTTTCCCCGGAACTGACCGAGCCTTTTGCCGAAGTGCTCCGCCGCCTGGGCAGCCGGCGCGCCTTTGTTGTGCACGGTCACGACGGGATGGACGAGATCACCACCACGACAACCACGCGAATAAGCGAACTGCTTCATGGCCAGATTCGAACCTACGAATTCAGCCCTTTGGAGCTGATCGGCGACTATGCGCCGTTAGCCTCCCTGGCCGGTGGCGATCCCAGGCAAAACGCCGAAATCACCCGACGAATCCTCGACGGTGAGCACAGCCCCCAACGCGATATCGTCTGCCTCAACGCCGCTGCGGCTATCGTGGCTGGCGGTAAAGCCCCCGATTTGCGCGCTGCCTGGGAGCTGGCACAGGAGTCAATCGATAGTGGCCGCGCGCGCTCGGCATTACATAAACTTGTGGAAATTACAACGTCATCATAATCGGTCCGGCCATCCAGCAATGCCTTCATGAACTTTCTCGAACACATTGTGAAAGCGCGTCGCCGCGACGTAGAGGCTGCGAAGCGAGTTATCCCGCTGGCCGCTTTGCGACGCCAGGCGAGTTCCAGACAGCACCGCAGTCTCGCGAAGCGCCTGCTGGAGGCTGCTCCGCCCAGGATAATTGCGGAGGTGAAAAAGGCCAGTCCGTCGGCGGGCCTTTTGCGCTCTGACTACAATCCGGCGGCCATTGCCAGGCGTTACGAAGAATGCGGCGCAGTGGGGGTCTCTGTATTGACTGAACCACGGTATTTCCAAGGCCATGGCAGGCACTTGCAGGAAGTACGCAGCGCAATCGATCTGCCTGTGCTGTGCAAGGATTTCATCGTTGATGCCTATCAGATTGCCGAAGCCGCAGTCTGGGGAGCGGATGCAGTCCTCCTCATCGTGCCCGCGCTCGATGTTCACACGCTCCGATCACTGTACGACGAAGCGCGCGGTCTGGGGCTGGAAGTGATCGCAGAAGTGCACGGCGAGCCTGAACTCAATACCGCTTTGGATCTGCCGGAAGCAATCCTGGGGGTGAACAGCCGCGACTTACGCACACTATCTACCGACCTCGCTGTTGCCAGAAAACTCGTACGCAAGATTCCTGCCGGCCGTCTTCGCCTCGCCGAAAGCGGAATTCGCACGCCCGGCCAAATTCAAGAATTGCAGGCGCTGGGTTACCACGGCTTTTTGATTGGAGAAACACTCCTCCGCGAATATAATCCTGGAACAAAACTCATGGAATTGAGAGGCATGCCGACATGAAAGCAGTGACGCTTTTGATCGTAGGAGCTGGAGACCGCGGCACAAACTACGCCAGATATGCGCTGCATCATCCCGACGAAGCCCGGATTGTCGCCGTCGCCGAGCCGCGCGACTTCTACAGGGAACGTCTGGCCAAAGTTCATAACATCCCCAGGACCAACGTGTTTCGCGACTGGCGCGACCTCGCAAACCGCCCTCGTCTGGCAGACGCCGTTATTATTGCCACGCAAGATGCTCTCCACGCGGAGCCCGCCATATTTCTGACGGGTCAGGGGTACCATATGCTGCTCGAAAAACCTATGGCGCCCAACGAAGCCGACTGTCGGAGAATCGTTGCCGCCGTTAAGGCGAGCGGCATCATCTTCGCTGTGGCGCACGTGCTGCGATACACGGCCTACACGGCGTATCTCAAGAAAATCCTCGACGATGAGCAAATCGGCCGCATTGTCTGCATCCAGCACATGGAGCCCGTAGGGTATTGGCATCAGGCCCATTCCTTCGTACGCGGAAATTGGCGCAACGAACGCGAATCCTCGCCCATGCTTCTGGCCAAATCATGTCACGACCTGGACTGGATCCGCTACATTATGGGAGTGCGCTGCCGTGCAGTTTCCTCATTTGGTTCGCTCTATCATTTTCGCCATGACAACCGCCCTGTCGGGGCATCGGACCGCTGTCTGGAATGCGCAGTGGAACGGACCTGCCCATACTCAGCCAAACGAATTTATCTTGACCGGGTAGAGCGCGGCCTCGGAGCGGGCTGGCCGGTCAACATCATCACGCCCGATCCAACACCACAAAACGTGCTTGCAGCCCTTGGAACGGGACCGTATGGCCGCTGCGTATACGCCTGCGACAACGACGTGGTAGACAACCAGGTGGTGAATTTGCTTTTCGAGGATGGGCGTACAGCCTCGTTCACTATGGTGGCTTTCACGGAAATGGCTGACCGCCGCACAAGAATTTTTGGAACCCACGGCGAGCTTTACGGCGACGGATCAAAGATTCATGTGTACAAGTTTATGCAGGACCGCTGGGATGTCCACGACACCCAGGGCGCCGAGCCGGCAGTTTTAGGCGGGCACGGGGGCGGCGACTACCGTATCATGAAAGCATTTGTTGCTGCCGTTGCAAAAAATGACCCCTCCCTGATTCTTTCAGGTCCTGACGAAACCCTGGAAACCCACCTCATGGTCTTTGCCGCTGAGCGTGCCCGGCGCGAGAATAGAGTTGTACAACTAGAGCTTACCAGCAGCGAGAGCGCCCCCGCCGGATAGTGCCTGATTTTGCGATTGTCTGGAGCACAGCAGGACTGTAATTACGTTCGGCCCGGACGAGGGGAAAGGGAAACTTTGCGTTTCGGGCATTTTGCAAACGCAAATGGGGGTAGCAATCTGGCACAAGGCGTGCTCGCAATGTGTTTGATAGACAATGGTTTGAGGTGTAGACTGTTTACGGTGGGAAAAAGGAGCGCAATCGCGATGCGTGCCGTAAGCCATATGAGAAACGTCCTGAGCGGCTGGACCGCAATACCGGCACTTTCTCTGGTCCTTGGTTTCGTCGTCACAGTGCAAAGTCAGATCGTAATCAACGAGATCATGTACCACCCTGAGGAGCCCTGGCCCGCATGGCTACCCCACAAGATCACGAACGACACCGAGTATGTGGAAATCTTCAATGCGGGCACGGTAACCGTCCATCTAGCGGATTATCGCTTCGACAACGGCATAAGTTACCGCTTCGCCCCTGGAACTTACCTTGCTCCTGGCGCGTTCCTGGTTGTCTGTCGCAACAAGACTGAATTCTCCAAGCATTACCCCGGGGTTACAAATGTCGTGGGCAACTTTGACGGAAACCTCGCCAACGGCGGTGAACGTGTCACACTCTCGCGCTTCGACGGTAGAAACTGGGTGGTCGAAGACACGATCAGGTATATCGATGGCGGTCCGGCTGACGGCCACGGGCCTTCGTTGGAGCTTATCCATCCAGGGTTTGCGCGGTTGAGAAATCAGTACTACGGAGACTGGGCTCCTTCCATCGCTACTAATGGAACCCCCGGAACAACCAATAGCGTCTATAATCCTGCGCCTCTGCCTGTCGTAGGAGACGTGCGGCACTCCCCCTCCCTCCCCCCGCCCGGCTCGGCGGTCCTGGTTACCTGTCGCGCCACCGGCCGTGACGGAGACGCACTGAATGTCAGCCTTAACTACCGCATAAGCTCCATGAGTCCGCAGCCTTGGGAGCAAATCAGCATGCGCGATGACGGGGCGGCCGGCGACGCCACGGCTCACGACGGCGTATACTCGGTCTATGTGCCGCCGCCTGGCGCCGCGCCTTTTCCCTCTGGTACGGTGCTGGAGTTCACTATTACCGCGACTGACGCGAACGGTTCACGCACCTTCCCGGCCACCAATACTGCAGGGGCGGTGTTCGGGCCGTTCGTGTACCTCTGTTACTTTGGCGAAGACACCTATTTCGACTGCCCCCCGCCAGGTTACCCCGGCGAATATCCCACCTACCGCATCCTCATGACCGTCTCGAATAAAACCTGGCAGGAAACCTCCAAGTATCTTTTTGACGAGCGGATGATCGACTGCACGCTTATCGCTCCCGACGGAGAAATCTTTTATAACTGTGGACTTCGCTTGCGCGGCAGCGACACACGCAACCGTCTGCTGGGCAGCTACCGCGTGGAGTTGCCGCGCGGACGCCAGGTTGCCGGCTACGGCGACATTAACTTCAACTACGACAATGCCTTCAATCAGTACCTGGGCATGACGATCATGGCACGCGCCGGCTATGGCTGCCATGCTTCCGACGTAGAGCTTTGTCGTCTCTGGATAAACTCCGAGCTCAAGCGGCCTTCCCACGACCTTTATGTGCGAATCGAAAAATTCGACGGCGATATGATAGAAAAGAAAGGTTATCCGGAACCGATCGGCAACTTGTACGTCGCCGACGGCATAACCTCTGCTGACGACAACGACCCACCCGAGTTTCGTAAGGCGGATCACACCGGCGATCTGCAAGCCTACTCAACGCTTTCCGCCTACATGAGCAAATATATCGCGGAAACGAACAATCCCTACACCGTCTGGCATTCGCTTTCTAACTTGTGCGGGATCCTCGCCCAGGATGCGTCAACCTATCCCACCGATCTCCCCAGGCGTCTGAACGTCCGGCAGTGGGCACGCCACTACGCCACCATGGTTTGCCTCGATAACCGTGAGGCCGGGATCGGCTGCCCCTACTACGTCACCGGCGACGAACTGCGGATCTATTGCGATCCGGCTGACGGACAGTTCGACATCTTTCCATGGGATTTTTCCGATGTCCTCGAATCTGCAGGTTCCCCGGTTTGGACTTGGAGTCATGCGGTCATCACCAAACTCCTGTTCAACCCGCCAGTTCTACCTTACTACGCCGGCGATTGCCTGGACGTCATCGAAAACGTGATGTCACCGGCGAATATGGCCGCCATAATTGATGGCATGGGAAGCAAGGCCGCCTCAAGAAAAGCCACCTGGCTGAACACCATTGGAACTCAGCGGAACGGAATCCGCAGTAAAATCTCCACTAACTTTACCGTCCGCATAGACGGACAGCCTGTGTTGACGGCCTCAGTACTAGCCCCAGCCTTGCCCGTGGCTACCCCTTACCTTGTCGAGGATGTGAATCAGGACACAAACGGGTGGGTTTATCTCGGAACTTTTGAGTTTATGGCTATCACTTCGGAATACGTGCGCGTAACAGTAGACAACGAAGCGCCGAATCGTCCGACTGTTGCCGACGCCGTTCTTTTCTCAAACGCCACGGCTCAGGTCTTTATCGACAATACCACCACCGGCAAGTTTACGACTACCGGTGCCTGGGTTCAAGACGCAGGCGGCCACGGCGGAAACTACTTGCGCTCGACAAATGTCGGCGCGACCGCCACGTGGAGGCCGATGCTCACCGCCACCGGACGCTACGCTGTATACGCCTATTGTCATACCCCGCTGGTGGCCGGCCGCGTCTGGCCGGACAACAAGGCTGACTACGCGGTCGTCCCCTATCAGATTCACCCCTCCGTTTCGTTCTCGGGTACCGCCCCGCAGGCCTATACGGCACGTATCCTGGTCAACAATGTCCAGGCAGTCTGGGATTTGCGCGCGAATTCATGGACAACTGCTGCAAACGTCATTCTTATGGAGGAAGTCAATCGGGTTACAGTTTCTGCCCTCGATCCTGACAATCGAATTCTGTGTTCCACGAATTTCACCGTAGTGGCGTTTCGCACCCCTCAACGCAAGACGGGCACGATTACTTCCAACACAGTCTGGAGTTCGCAGGACGGAACCATCTTGGTGGACGGCCAGGTCACGGTGACTGCACCTGCCAGGCTTACGATCACTTCCGGCACCGTCGTCGTCTTTGGGCCATCCGGCAAACTTTCCGTTCCGTCTGGAAAACTGGAAATTGCCGGTGACGCCGCGGCGCCCGTCTACCTCTTCCCATCCAATGCCCTCTTGCCATGGACAATCGAATGCACAGGCACGGGAGTCATAACCGCCCGTTACGCAATAGCTTCCGGTGGCCGCTTTTCTGCGGGAAGCGGCGGAACTCTTTCACTGGCCGACTCGCTTTTGACAGACTATGTTGATCCCCAGGGTATCCTGGCGGCCACCAACGCCGTCGTCTCGGTCCAGCGTTGTGTTTTTTCAAATTTCTGGAAAACCAGTTTTACGTCCAGCCTCGTGCTGGTCGAAGAAAGTTTGTTCGACGGCGTGCGCGAGGCTGGTTTGGAATTTTCTGGCAGTTCGCCCAGCGTGGTTGTCCGCCGAACTACTGTCCAAAACTCAACCGGTACCAATGTCGTTGACGGAATCCGCTTCCGTGGCGTTACCGGAGGCGTGGTCACCAACTGTTTGCTGCATCACCTGAGCGGCACAGGTGTGGCCGTCAGTAATTCGGCTCTTACTGTGTGCCGTTCATTATTCCACGGTAACGGAATTGGCCTGCAGGTCAGCGTGGCTTCGACCGTCACTAATTTCAACAACACCATTACAGGCTGCGCCACTGGGCTGGTGGGATCGCCTGCTTCCTGGAATCTTATCATCTGGAGCAACCGCGTTTCGGTAACCAACGGACCGGCGAACATCGCCCACAGTGACATAGAAATGCCAGGCACCAACTTGTACCCGGGCGTCACCAACATGAACCGCAACCCGTGGTTTCGCGATATCACGGAGAATGACTATCAGCTACGGGATATTTCTCCGTGCCGTAACGCTGGCAATGACGGTGCGGATATGGGCGCGGCTTTCCCATCCGGGGCCAATCCGGAACCTCCGACTGACTTCATCGTCACCAACATTGGTGCCGGCCAAGTGGAGCTGCGCTGGCGGGACAACAGCTCTGATGAAGAAGGTTTCGAGATTCAAGTTGCCACCGGGCAGAGCGGGTGGACCACCATAACAAATGTCCCGCCTGACACCACCAACTGCATGATTTATGGTTTGGCCACTGGCACAGAGCATCAATTCAGAATTCGCGCTTTTCATCGGCGCGGCCGCTCCCCGTTCTGTCAGCCGGTCGAGATCGCTACTCTGCGGCCACAAACCACAGAGGACCTTATCGCTTATCTGCGGATCACGGAAATTTTTTACAACCAGCCGGGTGATGACGTTGCCGAGTTTATCGAGCTGAAGAACGTCGGCATTGCACCCCTGGACCTTTCGGGATGCTATTTTGATGCGGGTCGCTTCGTGTTCACTAACGGCACAACCCTTGGTCCCGGTCAATTCTTTCTGCTGGTAGCAAACACTAACGGATTTAAAGCAACCTATCCGGGGGTAACCTATCAGGGAGTATTTCAGAACGGACGCGGGCTTGACAACGGCGGTGAAACAATTTGGATCAAAGACCCCGGCGGAAACGCTATCTTCTCCGTGACCTACGATGACGTCCCGCCGTGGCCGGTAGCTGCCGACGGCGGCGGCTATTCACTCGTGCTGGTGAACGAAACCGAGCCCGGACCGTACGATGCAGCCCGTTGGAGGGCCAGCACTTTCCCGTTTGGCTCACCCGGCTCTAACGATCCGTCTGCGCCTTACGGCACCATTTTCATCAACGAAGTGCTGAGCCACCAGGACGTGGATAACCCGGGTGACTGGATAGAACTGTACAATGCCGGCACCAACGACGTGGATATCGGCCATTGGTATTTGAGCGACAGCCCCCACAATCTCACAAAGTTTCGCATTCCTCCCGGCACTCTTCTGAGGGCTGGCTCCTACACAACCTACACGGAACACAGTCACTTCGGAACTAATGTTTTGGGCACTAACGGGTTCGCGCTCAGCGAGCTGGGCGAGGCCGTTTACCTTTCCTCCGCCACCAGCAACTCCCTTACCGGTTATCGCACCTATGTCACTTTTGGAGCAGCCGAGAACGGCGTAACTTTCGGACGGTACATGCGCAGCAACGGCAAAGCTGATTTCACCGCGTTGACTTACCCCACGCCCGGAAGCAGTAACGCTTATCCGAAGGTAGGACCCGTCGTCATCAACGAAATCATGTACAACCCCTATCGGGGAGGCAACGAATTCATCGAACTTTACAACGTGACGTCCCACGCGGTGCCGCTTTATCACCCTACAAATGCCTGGATTACGTGGCGATTAGGCACCGGTATTGACTACACCTTCCCGCCCGGCGAAAGCCTGGGGCCCCACGAATATGCGCTCGTGGTCGGTATTGATCCTGAAACATTCCGTCAAAAGTTCGGCCTGTCCGCCGCACTGAAGATATACGGCCCCTTTCAAGGCGATCTGAACAATGCCGGCGAGACGGTGGACCTTTACAAGCCCGACAATCAAGACCTGGACGGCTATGTCCCATACGTCCTGGTTGACCGCGTGGAATACGACGATGATCCGCCGTGGCCCAAAGAAGCCGATAACGGTGGCCCTTCCTTGGAAAGAAGAGATCCCACAAAGTACGGCAATGATCCCATCAACTGGATCGCGGTCACTATGGGAGGCACTCCGGGCGCGTCCAACAACGTTGCGGGGCTCCCGTCCGTTGGCTTCGTAGACCCCAACCTCACCGTTTACGAAACCAACAAGACCTTCATGATCCTCGTGGGTATCTCGCCGGCAGTAGCCGAAACCGTAACAGTCCAGTACGTTATCAGCGGCGGCACTGCCTCACCTGGCGCCGATTACGAACTGTTCGCCGGAACCATCGTTTTCTGGCCTTACGACAGCGTTCAAGCTATCCCCTTGCAAATCAAGGATGATGCGGATCCGGAGCCGGACGAAACAATCGAAATCTCGCTCTTCGATCTTTCTGCCAACGCCAGAATGGGTGGAAATCGCGTTTTTACTTGCAGAATCATCGATACGGATGCCGCGTCGCTGCCGCCCCCTATCATCAATCCCCCAGGAACCAATCAATTTGTCAACTCAATCGTCGTCAGCATCACTCCGACCGTGTCGAACGCTACTATTCGATATACTCTCGACGGGCGCCGACCCTCGGCCAGCGATCCCGTTTATCAGGCGCCCATTGTCCTTACCCAAAGCGCCCGACTGACCGCACGAACTTTTCTTGGCAGCTACAATGCGGGCGAGTACACCAGCGCCCTGTTTCTGGAACAGGCGCCGTTCGCGCCGGGCGTGTGGGAAAGCCGTGTTGCCGCGTCCAGCGACGACGCCGAGGAGTACGGGATCCGACGCACTGTTACCTTGACGAACGCGACTGTTTCCTTGGGACTCTCCGACGGTTATGCCGCCGGTTTCCGCTTTGCGGGCGTGAATATCCCCCAAGGTGCCTGGGTGGTCAACGCTTACGTCGAATTTATCGCCGCCGCAACCCGCACAGGCAGCGTTTCGGTATCGATCTCCGCTCAGGCCACCAACAATGCTGCGACATTCTCGGCTACTGCCTCCAATATATTTATCAGACCACTAACAACCAATTCAGTGGTGTGGATGCCGAGCGCCTGGACAGTTAATGAGGCCGTCCGCACCCCCGATATCAGAACTGTGCTGCAGGAGATCGTCTCGCGCAGCGATTGGGCCGCCAGCAATGCCGTTGCAATCATCATCACTTACAATTCTTCCAGCGACATACGACCGGCTAGGACCTTCGATGCTTCACCGTCACAAGCGCCGCTGCTGCACGTCGAATGGACCGTTCCCCAATACTGGCTTGGCGTGGTCACCAACGGCCCCGGAGTAGTCGTCGGCGGAAATTGTTGGGTGCCTGCCGGCTCCAACATTACCATCGTGGCTTCTCCGGCTCAGCACTACCTTTTTGCCGGTTGGTCGGGAGACACCGGCTCGGCCAACACCAACGATCCGGCGCTGACGCTGATCATGGATCGTGAACGCTGGGTAACTGCCAATTTTGTTGAAAAACGCGTAAGTTGCGGCGTTCCGGAATGGTGGCTTGCCCAATTCTACAGCACGAACGATTTCGAGGCCGTAGCCGCGGCCGACACTGATGGAGATGGTTTGACCGGCTGCCAGGAATTTTACGCAGGAACCGACCCGACCAATCCGGCCTCCGTGCTCAAACTCACCGAGATAACTGCCCTTTCGGACGCTGTCTCACTTTCATGGCTTAGCGTGACGAGCCGAATCTATTCCGTTTACCAGTCTGTGAATCTCAACTATGCGTGGCCGACGCAGGCTCTTACCAGTAGGATGCCCGGCAGCCTTTCAGGGACCAGTACCTACATTAATCCCCTTACAAACGCCGGTCCTGCGTTCTTCCGCATCGGTGTCTCGCTACCCTAACCAGCTCGCCGGCCTGGCCCGAATCGGCAGCTATCGGATCTTATTCTCTTTGCGGCGGCGTTCCACGAGTTCTTCGGCAATGGACAAAGGCACAGCCTCGTAATGGTCGAACTGCATAGTAAATGATCCGCGCCCCTGGGTGATAGTTCTAATCACATTAGCATAGCCAAACATCTCGGCCAAAGGCACGATCCCCCTGATCACACGGTTGCCGCCCTGCTCGTCCATTGACTCGACTCGTCCGCGGCGTTGACAGATGCTCCCGGAAACCGGCCCCATATACTCCTCGGGAGCAATCACCTCGATTTCCATCACCGGTTCCAGCAGCACCGGTTTCGATTGCAGAAACAACTGCCGAAAACAAACCCGCGCAGCCTCGATAAATGCGTGTTCGCTGGAATCAACCTCATGGTACGAGCCGTCGAACACAGTAACCCGCATATCAACCACAGGATAACCGGCATAAGGCCCGCTCTCCATGGCCTTGATGACGCCTTTCTCGACCGCCGTAATGTATTGAGCCGGTATCCGCCCGCCAACCACTTCGTTGACAAAAGAGAAGCCGCGTCCAGGCGGCATCGGTTCCAACCGAAGAAAAACATGCCCGTATTGACCGCGACCGCCGGTCTGTTTGACGTGCCGATATTGTCCCTCTACGATCAATGTGCCGGTTTCACGATAGGCAACCTCCGGCCGTCCAACCTCCGCCGCAACGCCGAACTCCCGCTTCATTCGTTCCACCAGTACTTCGAGATGCAATTCACCCATTCCGGAGATGATGGTCTCTTTCGTCTCTCCATCGAAGGACACCACAAAAGTGGGGTCTTCGTCGGCCAAATGTCGCAGAGCGGAACTCATTCTATCGCTGTCTCCACGGCTCTGCGGCTTGATGCTGATGGACATCACTGGCGCCGGAAAGTCGATGCTCTCCAGAACAATCGGATGCTCGGGGTTGCACAGGGTATCACCCGTGCGTGTTTCGGAAGCTCCTACCACGCCCACAATATCACCGCAAAATGCTTCCTCTAACGGTTCATGGCGATTCGCGTGTAGCCGCAAAAGACGTCCGATTCGCTGTTCCTTGTTTCGAGTGCTGTTCAGCACTACCGCGCCAGTCCGGACGCTTCCGGAATACACGCGCATGATTGTGAGTTTGCCCATGTGACGGTCGACCACTATTTTGAAGGCCAAAGCCGAGAACGGCTCATCGTCGGAATGCGTCCGCGCGACAGTTTCATCCCGGGCGTGAATAATGGGCGGAAGATCAGCCGGCGACGGCAGAAACTGCACAACGCCGTCGAGAAGCTTTTGGATGCCCTTGTTTTTGAAACCTGATCCGCAAAATACTGGAACCACCCGCCGCGCAACCGTGGCCCGCCGGATGATGCTCACAATTTCCGACTCCGTTAGATCCCCAGTCTCCAAAAACTTTTCCAGCAGCTTGTCATCCTGCTCAGCGCATTTTTCCACCAGGTTTGCTCGCCATTTCCGCGCCTTTTCGATCTTGTCCTGGGGAATCTCTGTTTCCCAATAAGTTATGCCCCTGTCCTTGTCTCCGTAGTAAACCGCCTTCATCTTGAGGAGGTCAATAATGCCAGCAAAGCCGTCCTCCTTGCCTATCGGCACTACTACCGGCACCGCGTTGGCGCCGAGCGTTGCCTGAATGTCTTCGACAACCCCAAAGAAATCCGCGCCAACGCGATCCATCTTGTTGATGAAGGCAATCTTCGGGACATTGTATTTTTCGCTCTGCCGCCATACCTGCTCAGACTGCGGTTGGACGCCACCTACCGCGCAGAACAGGGCAATCGCCCCGTCCAGAACTCGCAAACTGCGCTCGACTTCCGCTGTAAAATCCACATGGCCGGGTGTGTCGATCAGCGTGATTTGATGTCCTAACCACGTAACTGTGGTCGCGGCCGAGGTGATAGTGATCCCTCGCTCCTGTTCCTGATCCATCCAGTCCATTACGGCTTCGCCGTCATGCACCTCGCCCACTTTGTGAATCTTGCCGGAGTAAAAAAGAATGCGTTCGCTCACCGTGGTCTTTCCGGCATCGATATGTGCCATAATCCCGATGTTGCGAACTCTTTCAAGCGGTACACTTCGCGGCATTTTCCGTTACCTCCACAACAAAAAGGCCCGAAGTTTGCAGCTTTTCGGCATTGACCGCAAGGAAAAACAACGGTGGGTGTCGCGACTCTACACGGCTGCGTCATTCTTCGTTTTGGCATGAGGGGTGCGCCAATGCATGTTCACAAGGTAAGCAAAAATTGGTGATAGACGGTTGCTACGCTCCCAAAAGGCGTGGCCACGAACCCGATCCAAGCGACCCCAACGGTTGGAAAACCGGCTCAGGACGCAGTTCAGCCGCGGCGCGCCGCGGCTGAAC
>Ga0209101_1001713_pt1 | contig 15628 bp, 6 predicted proteins | sample ConPoolayeCmetaG_FD_185481 | JGI IMG/M metagenome (GOLD analysis project Ga0209101, IMG submission 185481) | Hot spring microbial mat communities from California, USA to study Microbial Dark Matter (Phase II) - Cone Pool mat layer C metaG... ...
GGTCGGTGGCGCCCTGCTTGTGGCTGCGCAGGCCCACTTCCCGGGCCAGCGCGTCGAACTCGGGCGTGGTGCAGATCAGCCGCGCCGCGCGCTCGACGATCGGCCCGAACGCCGCGTCGGCGGCGGTCAGACGGGGGACGGGGAGCTGGTCCAGAAAGAAGAAGGTCAGGTGGGCGGTGACGCGCTGGCGCACCAAGTAGTCGAATACGAAGCTGTCGAAGACCGCGGCGAACTGGAGGGCAGCGCTGCAGTCAAACGGTGCAGTGGGGATCCCCGCGACGCGCACGTAGGGAATGGTGTGATTGCAGAACACATTGCGCGGCAGCATCGCCATGATTGCCGTGCGCTCGTTGGTATTGCTCGCGATGTCGCGAAAACCCAAGCGATACGACTGGTAATCCAGCTCTTGCCCGGTGTCCTCGACGCGCCCCAGCAGTGCCCGGCGCGCCTCGCGTTCGTCGAGCCAGTACTTCGGCTCGCCCCACCGGTGGGTGAACTGGTGGATCATCTTCCCCTCATACAGCGGCAGGCGGCCGGGGGCGGGGGCGGTGTGGAAGAGGTGGCTGTCGCTGGTCATGTTGAATTCTTGCGTAAACCGGACGTTCCAGCGGTCCGGCAGCTTTTCGCCCAGCAGCGGGAAGCGGAGCATCTTCTCGGCGATGGCCACGTCGCGGTCGCACTTGAACTCCATGATCGACAGCGAATCGGGCGAGAGCCGCCGGACCAGCGCCACGGGAATGGGGATCGCCCCGCGCTGCGGGAAGTGCTCCAGCTCGGCCACGTCGTGGCGCATGAAGGCGGCGGGGAAGGACTCGGTCGTGCCGCCCTTCTGAAACGCCAGGACGACGAACTTGAAGCGCGAGTCCACGCCTTCGAAGATCTGCTTGCGGTTCTCGAAGCCGAAGAGGGCGGTGACGCGGGTCTGGCCAAAGAGCAGCTCGCGGAGCTGCTTGGCGCCCAGGTCGGTGTAGATGCCGGAAGGGATGACGATGCCGCATTGCCCGCCGGGGCGGAGCAGGTTGAAGCACTGCTCGAGGAAGACCTTGTAGAGGTTGACCTTGGAGGCGAGTCGTCTGCCCTCCGCGTCGAGGGAGAGTTGGTTCCGATATTGGGGCGCTGCCTTGAAGTAGGCTGCCACATGCGCAAAGCTGCTGGCGTAGCGGAGCCACAGGGCCCGCAGTTCGGGGTCACGCATCAAGTCGGCGTGCTGCTGTTTCCAGTCCTCGATGCGGAGCGCTTTCTTCTTGATCGTCGGCACATGTTCTTGGAAGAACTCCTTATCGTCGGTCTGAAAAACCTCCCACGGCGGATTGGTGATGATGGCGTCGAAGCCGCCGCGCTGGTTGAGGATCTCGTCGAACTCGTAGCCCCAGTGGAAGGGCTTCAGGGCTTGGATGTCGTCGAGGGTCAGGGGGCGTTTGACGGGCTTGCCTTCGTCGTTCCTGCGGTCGTCCCAGGTGGCCTGCTCGTATTTGATGCCCAGGTGCTCGAACTCGGCCAGCAGCAGGTCGTCGAGCACGTCGCGGGCGGCCCGCTTCTTCTGCTCGATCTCGTCGCGGAGGGCGGTCAGGTCGTCGGCGTAGTGCGCCGTGTGGCGGAAGGTCGCGATCAGGCGGTTTTTCTCCTCCACGACCTCGCGGTAGCTGCGCTGGCGGAAGAGCTGGCCGGAGAGCCGCTTTTCGAACGCCTGGTCGTCGACGCGCATCAGGCCGACCAGCGAGTTGCCGGCCAAAATGTTGAAGTCGATGTTGGGCAGGGGTTCGAGCTGGTCGACGGACTCGACCGAGGCGACCAGGGCGAGGAAGAGGCGCAGGCGGGCGATCTCGGTGGCCTCCTCCATGAGGTCCACGCCGTAGAGGTTCTCGGTGATGATGGTCTTCTTGATGAAGTAGGCCAGGCTGCGGTGCGCGCGCTCGCGCTGGGCGAGCCAGGCCGAGAGGGTGCGGTCGGCCAGGAACTTGATCTTGCCGATGACGGCCGAGTAGACGTTGATCAGCGTGCGGAGGGCGGCGACCAGGAACGCCCCGGAGCCGCAGGCGGGGTCGAGCAGGCTGAGGTGAGGCAGGACCTCGAGCAGGAGGCGGCGGCAGAGGGCCGCGTCGAGGTTCATGAGCAGGTCGGCGACGGACTCGCAGCGGCGGGCGGGGGTCAGGCCGGGGATTCCCGGGGTGTTGACCGCGTCGAGGATCAGGCGGTGGATGGTCTGCTCGCAGAGGTATTCGGTGATCTCGGTGCGGGTGTAGTAGGCGCCGAAGGCTTTCTGGTTGATGTACTTTTCGAAGATGTAGCCCAGGACGTCGGGGCGGATCTCGTCGTCGCGCTCGCCGGGGGTGTCGTTGAGGTTCCAGGAGTAGCGCTGGAAGAGGGCGAAAAGGTTCTCGAACGCCTCGTCGGGCACGTCGAGGTCGGGGCAGGTCTGCTCGACCTTGTGCGGCAGGAACAGGCCGCCGTTGAGGTAGCGGATGTTGCCCAGCAGCCGGCGGGCCTCGGGCGCGCGGCGGTCCTCGGGCTTGGCGAAGCCCTCGAAGAACAGCGGACGGAGGAAGTCGCGGAAGTAGCGGTCGCGGCCGCGGGCGCGGCTCTCGGCGAGCTTGTCCTGGAGGTAGGTCTGGTTGCCGTCGCGGGCGGTGGGGCTGCGATAGTCGAGGAAGCCCTTGCGCTGGAGGAAGTAGATGAACATCAGGCGGTTGAGCAGCACGGAGGCGTACCAGCGGCGGTCGTGCTCGTCGGGGACGCCGCGGATGAGTTCGAGGAAGGCGAGGTGCTGCTCCTGGTAGTCGCGGAAGAACTGTTTGGTGACGCGCTCGACGTCGAGGGCCTGCTTGAGACGGCCGGCGACCTCGACGACGTCGACGTTGCCTTCGGCGTCGAACTCGCCGAGGTCGAAGACCATGGCGGCGAGCTTGGCGATGAACAGGTCGCCGGGCTGGCCCTTGAAGTAGTAGTGGTCGCGGGGGCGGGGCTTGCCATCTTCCCGCTTGACCCAGTACCAGAGGCTCTGCGTGCGGTCGCCGTCCACGAAGATGAGTAGGTGCTCGTGGTGGAGTTTGGCGATCTCGCGGTGCACCGCGAGTCGCGTTTTGGCGTCGGGGATGCGGCCGTCGGGGGCGGCGATCTCGAAGACGACCACGCCGCCGAGCTGGGCGATCTGGCGGCGGGTGAAGGTTGCGCCGGCCGCTTCGAAGGATGCGGGGGAGCGGGCGGTGGGCTGCGACCAGCCGAGTTCGTCGATGAACAGGCGGCGGAAGTCGAAGTCCTGAAGGCGGTTGCGGACGCGAGCGAAGTCGATGGCCATGGGTTACGGTTCCCCGGTGATCCGGCGCAGGCCCAGCGAGCAGATGATCTGCGGTTCGCGCGTCTGCTCTTCCTCCTGAACCAAACAGAGCCGGTCCTCCGCGCGCAGGGTGATGACCAGTTCGGCCAGGGCCGGGTCGGAGATGCCGCTGCGGAGCTGGCGGTTGAGCGTATCCGTCGCGGCCTGTCGCAGCGGGTAGCGGTAGATGTCGTCGATCGCCCTGCGCAGCTCGTCGGTGTCGAACAGCGTGCCCTTGACGGCCTCGGCGTAGCGCTTGAGGCGCTCGTAGGTGCGGAAGCGGGCCCCGGACGGGCGGCCGAGCTGCCCGCCGACGGACTTTTCTTCCTCTGCGACGGCGGCGACGGCCTTGGCGACAAGCTCGTGGTGCCGGTCGTGGCGCGGGAGGGCGGGCGTGTCGGGGGCGCACTCGGCGGCCTTGAGAATGGCCAGCGGTGACGCGGTGACGAGGTTGCCGGCCAGGTCGGTCCAGGCGAGGGCGTCGTTGGCGTCGGCGGTGCGGAGGTAGACGAGGGCGCCCTCCGGCGCGGCGGGCGTGGGGGCGTGCGGCTTCGTGGAGTACACGACGGCCGGCAGGGCGGGCACGATCTGGGCCAGGGACGCGTCGCGCTCGGTGGCGTTTTTCCAGATCTGGAAGGCGTAGGAGGCGAGATCGACTTCGGTGTCGTCTTCGCCGTCGAGGATGCCGGCCTTTTCGTTGTAGAGGTCCACGATGACGCGGTCGTCGCGCTCGTCGCCGAAGAAGGCTTCGTCGGTGCCGACGACCTCGGCGTTCTCCCGCAGCCGCTGCCGGAGGCGGGTTCGCAGGCGGATGATCCGCTCGACGCCCTCGAGCGGGAGGAACGAGTAGCAGAGGATTTCGGCGGCCCTCTGGCCGATGCGGTCCACGCGGCCGACGCGCTGGACGAGGCGGATGATGGCCCAGGGCAGGTCGTAGTTCACGACGATGGCGCAATCCTGGAGGTTCTGGCCCTCACTGAGCACGTCGGTTGCGATGAGCACGCGCAGCTCGTCCTCAGGTTTGATCTGGTCTCGTTTGCGGTTGCTTTCGGGGCTGAAGCGCCAGGCGAGGGAGGTGGGGTCGGGGTGGTCGCCGGTCACGCCCGCCAGGTGGGTGAGTCCCCGCCGCTGCAGCTCGGCGGCGAGGTACTGCACGGTGTCGGCGAACTGCGTGAAGACGATCACCTTCTCGCGCGTGTGCTTCTTGCTGAGCAACGACACCAGCGCCGCCAGCTTGGCGTCACGGCCGGCGTCCCATTTGCCGCACTTATTCAGGATGGTGAGCAGGGCGTCGGCGTCGCGGCGGAGGTCGGCGGCGAGCTGGGGATCGAAGAGCGTGGGGCGGAGCCAGCGGAACCGGCGGCGGTAGGTTTCGCGGTAGATGCTGTACACCTCCGCCGCCCGGCGCTGGAAGTCGGCGGTCGTCCAGACGGGTGGTGGCTCGTCGGGTGCGGCGGGGCCGGAGGATGGGGTCGGGGCGTCGTTGTCGTTCTCGTCCTCTTCATCGAACGGGGCCGGCCTGGCGGGCACGTCGTCCGTATCCTCGTCGTAGATGCGTTCATCAAGGTAGGCGGCGTCTTGCGTGCCGATGGGGAGGTCAAGGCCGTTTTCGATGGCGTACAGGAAGACGTGGTTCCGCAAGATGTGGCGCTCGATGGACTGGAGGAAGGCCGCGCCGCTGCTTTCGAGCCGCTTGAACAGGCCGGTGCGGCAGAAGCCCATGAGCCGCTTGCCGGCGCGTGAGAGGTCGTCCAAAACCTTGGCTTCCGCCGGCGTCGGCGGCTGGTGAGCAGCCGGGGCGACGTAATTCGCCAGGCCGTAGCGCGGCAGGCTGAGGTTGTTGATGGTGTCCACCACGTCCGGGGCGTAGAGCGTGGCGTACTGACCGCCGGCCTTGACGTCGGCGAGGGTGAACTTCACGGTCCGCGGCACGCGCTGGGGGAAATACGACCGTGTGCCGTCGGCGAACTCCAGGTACTTGCGGCCGTTGCCCGGATCGGTTTTCGCGTAGTTGTCCTTGATGAAGCTGCGGGTGCGGCGGACGAGGTACAGGCGCATGAGGTCGCGCCAGTCGTCGGCGTAGGGGCTTTTTTCGAAGGCGGCGAGGGACTTGAGGCCGCACTGGTGGCGGCGGATGAACTCGGTTTCCCCGAGTTCCCGCAGCAGGCACTCGGGGCGGACGCCCAGGTCGGCGTCCTCGGGGACGAACAGGCGGAGCTGGTTCGACAGGTCGAGGTAGGTCTTGTTGTACGGCGTCGCCGTCAGCAGGATGACGCGGCTTTCGTTCTCCCGCAGGTACTCCTGGATGGCGCGGTAACGCTTGCCCTCGCGGTTGCGGAGGTTGTGGCTCTCGTCGATTACCACGAGCCGGTAGCGCCGCAGCTTGGGCAGTTGATCAATCACGCGGCTGGTGGACAGCACGCGACCGCGGAGGCGGTAGCGCTCCCGGTAGTCCTCCCACATCTTCACGAGGTTCTTGGGGCAGAGGATCAGCGTCTCGAGGTCTTGGTCGTCTTCGAAGATACGGGCCAGCGCCGTGGCCATCAGCGTCTTGCCCAGCCCGACCACGTCGCCGATCAGCACGCCGCCGCGTTTGTTCAGGTGGTGGGCGGCGATCTTCACGGCGGCGACCTGGAACTCGAACAGCTCCTGGCCGAAGTCGCGCGGGATGCGGAACTCGGCCAGTCCGGCGCGGGCCTCCTGCGACAGGTGGTAGGCGATCTTCAGGTAGATGTGGTACGGCAGCACCGCCTCTTCGCGGGCCCAGCTCTCGTCGATAATCTGCACCAGCTCATCGGAGATGTCGAGGCAGAGGCGGTCGTTCCAGCGGTCCTCGAACCAGCGGGCTAACTTGTTGCAGGCGTCCTGATCGACCACGTCGATATTCAGTTCGCCTTGTTGAACCAGCCCGGCGAACGTGAGGTTGCTGCTGCCGAGATAGCCCACCGCCGGACTGATCGGGTCGGGGCGGAAGAGCAGGTAGAGCTTGGCGTGCAGCGGATGACGGAGGAACAGCTTGACCACGACCTTCCGGGCGCGGATTTGCGCTGTCAGCCGCCGCAAGCCCGCCTCGTCTTCGTTGGTCGGTGCGCCGACAGTCAGTTGTTCGCGGAACTCCCCGGCCAACCGCTTCTTGAGGCGGATTGCGGTCTGGTTGTCGATCGCGCCGTCGCGCGCGACCAGGCTCAGGGCGGTCCGGAGTTCCTCCTGCGGCGGGCGCTGCATCCCGACCAGCAGGCGGCAGCAGCGGCCGTCCCCGCCCGCCCAGCGCTCCACGTAGGCATCGAGCTGCTTCCAGCCGCGGAGGTTGAAATAGCCGACGCAGAAGTCGGCGCGGTCGGCGATGTTCAGTGTCTTCTGCAACGCTAGCAGGAGCGCCTGGTCGATGTTGTCGAATACTCGGGGCATCCGTCGTCTATCCTGCCGCTCTCCAGACGCGGGCGGTGGGCCAGAGCCCTCCCGACGGTCGCTCCGGTGTCTCGCGCGGCTCGCTACCCCTGTGACTCCCGTCCCGGCAGGAGCTTCCGGCGGCCTCCGTCAGGGGCCAGATCGTGCCCGGCGATTATCCCCGTGTCGGGCCGGTACGGCAAACGGCCCGCCTCTCTCGCACTCCCGCCGAGCCGCCCGGCCGCGCGCAGTAAAGCGCCGCGTTCGCCATTATGCGCCACAGGTCCGACAAACGGGGTCGGACCCCCACCGCGGCCCACCGCCGCGGCCGCGGCGACACGGGGCGTGGTCGACGAGTGGTGCGGCCGACGGCGGGCCGTGGCCCGGGGGCTCGCCCGCCTGGGGCACGCGGGGGGCGTCCGAGCAGCCGGGTGGCCGGTGCCGCCGCCTGCCGCAGCCGGCCACGCCGGCGGCACCCATCGCGGCCTCTTAACGAACGCCTTGCCGCAAGGCCGCCACCGGGCGCGCGAGGGCATCCGCCGGTTTGGCCGTGCTGCGCAAGCCGAGCGCAGGGACGCGGGTGTGCTCGCATCGCGAGGGCTGTGCCGCAGGAACTCAGAAAGCCTTGCAGAGGGGTGAAGTGTTTCAGACAATGCAGAAGGGCCGTCTGGGCTGTTCGTCGCCCACGCGGGTGGCCCTGTTCTCGCGACGCGAGCCGCCGCATGAGAGGAGCGGAGGAGCACGACCCGGGGGATTTCACTCCCGGTCACGAGCTGAGTGAGGTCATGCCCGCGGTGTACAAGGAGCTGCGTCGCCTCGCGGCGCAGTACCTGCGCCGCGAGCAGCGACGGGACCACACGCTGCAAACGACAGCCCTCGTCCATGAGGCGTACCTCCGCTTGGCGGGCCAGCGGCGGTCCGGGTGGCCCGACCGCGCCGGTTTTTACGCCGCCGCTGCCCAGGCCATTCGGCGCATCCTGATCGACCACGCCCGTCGACGTGCGCGCCGCAAGCGCGGCGGCCCAGGAGCTCGGCGGGTTCACCTCGACGCTGCGGCACTGGAAACGGCGTCGTGCGTCATCGACGTGCTTGCTCTGGACGAGGCACTCTCCCGGCTGGCGGCGCTGACGCCGCGTCAAGCCCGTGTTGTAGAGCTGCGGTACTTCGGGGGCCTGACAGACGATGAGATTGCTGCGGTGCTGGGCGTGTCCCGCCGGACCGTGCAAACCGACTGGCACGGCGCCCGCGCCTGGTTGTATCGCGAGTTGGGCGGCGACGCACACTGGGGAATATGCAATGACTCCGCAACGGCACCAGCGGATCATGGAGCTGTTTAACGCAGCAACCGAGCAACCGGCCGCCATGCGGGCCGCGTGGCTGGAACAGGCCTGTGGCAACGACGTCGAGCTTCGTGCCGAGGTCGAATCGTTGTTAGCGTGCGACGCCAGTGGGGGCGCCTTAGAGCGGCCGGCCCTCGGCTCGCGCATCGATCTGTCCGCGCTGGCGCGAACGGGCCCGGCCCTGACTCCCGTGCCCCAGCGGATCGGCGAGTTCGAGATTCTCGGTTTGCTCGGGACCGGCGGGATGGGGGTGGTGTACCACGCGCGGCAGGAACAGCCCGCGCGCACCGTCGCGCTGAAGCTCATCCGGGCCGACTTGGCGACGCCCGCGTCGCGCCGGCGTTTTCAGACGGAGATGGAGATTCTGGCGCGCTTGCATCATCCGGGCATCGCGACGATCTATGAGGCCGGCACGTGGGCCACGCCGACGGGCGACCAACCCTACCTGGTGATGGAGTATGTCGCCGGGGCGCCGCTGGCGCAGTTTCTGTCTGAGCATCCCCTCGACCGGGCTGCCCGGGTGGCCCTGCTGGCGCGCCTGTGTGATGCCGTCGAGCACGCGCACCGTCGCGGGGTCATCCACCGCGACCTCAAGCCCGCCAACATCCTCGTGGAAGAGGTGGACGACACGGCGCAACCGCGCATCCTGGATTTCGGTGTCGCGCGACTGACCGACCGCGAGACGCGCACGTCGGAGGCGACGGCCCCCGGCGAGCTACTCGGCACGCTGGCGTACATGAGCCCGGAGCAGACGGAAGGCGATCCGAATGCCATCGACACCCGTTCCGACGTGTATTCGCTCGGGGTGATCGGCTACGAGATGCTGTGCGGGCAACTCCCCATTGACATCCCCAGCACGTCGGTTTACTCGGCCATCCAGGCCATCCGTGAAACGCCGCCCAAGCCGTTGTACCACAGCGACCGCACGCTGGGCGGCGACCTGAACACGATCATCCTGAAGGCCCTGGCCAAGGACCGCGAGCAGCGGTACGACTCGGCGGCGGCGCTGGCCGCTGACCTGCGACGTTACCTCGCCCATGAGCCGATCCTGGGCCGACCACCCACGGCATGGTACCTGCTGAGCAAGTACGCCGCCCGACACCGCTTTGTGGTCGCTGCCGCCGCTCTGGCTGTGATCGGGCTGGCGTTCGGGGCTGCGGCGGCGGGCTATGGTCTGGTGCGCGCCCGGCAGGCCGCCCGCGAGTTGCAGGCCGAGGTCGACGCGACCAGCGACACGGTGGCGTTTCTCGCGAGCGACGTCGCAACGAACCTGGATGCCATCGCCGGGACGGCGGAGGTCCGCCGCCGGCTACTGGATCGACTGATCGGGCAGGTGGACGAGGTATTGCGCCGGCGTCCGAATGACGAGCGGCTTCTGGTAGCCAAGGCCAGGGTGTTGGACCAACGCGGCGGCCTTGCGGTGGCCGAAAGCGATTATGGCCTGGCGCTATCCCTTTTCGAGCAGGCGCTCGCAATCCGGGAGCGCCTGGCGGCTGCGCACCCCGACGACGCCCAGTTGCAAACTGACCTGTCGATCGCGCTCGTGAAGGTCGGGGACGCTCACAACGACCAACACGACTTCGCCGCTGCCCGCCCCTGGTATGAGCGGGCCTTGCATATCGACGAGCAGATGGCGTCGCTCCATCCTGGGCCACGCCAACTGGACACGCTGGCTTGGAGCTACGATCGGCTCGGCGTGCTGGCGATGCGTAGCGGCCGGCTGGATGACGCGGAGCGGTACATCGGGCTGCGTTGCGAAATCAACGAGCGTCTGCTGGCGTTGGATCCGGACAATCTCACCACCCTGCATGGCCTCTGGCAGACCCACGACCTGCTGGCCGGCCTTGAGGAGCGGCGCGGAGATACAGAGGCCGCCATTCGTGAAACGCGAGCGGCACTGGATTGCGCGAACCGGCTGGTGACCCGCGCGCCGCACCATCGGCGGTACCGGCTCGCGCAACTGTGCAGTCAAACGTGCGTCGGGAACCTGCTGGTCGATCAGTCGCCGTGCGAGGCGAGTGCGCAGCTCGACGTCGCCATCGAGCTCGGGGAGCGGCTCCTGAAGCTTGATCCCCACGACTGCGTCGTCCAGTGGTGGCTGTGGGCCGCCTTGACGCGGCGCGCGGACGTGGGGCTTCGCGGCGGAGAGGTCGACCTGGCGGTCGCGTGCTTGCAGCGTGCGTTGGACGTGTACGACGCCGGCTGCGCAGCCACGATCGACCCTGCGCCTGGCGCGCGCGAGCACACCGAGCAGGCGTTGCGCCGGGCTCAGGCCGCGACACGGCCGGCCGAGGCCGCGTCGCCGCCGTAGCGTCGGAACTGCTGGGACTCCCACGCTGGAACCGCGACCCCGGACGCGTGCGCGCCGCCGAGAGCGGCGGACGTGTGCCGCTGCGGCACCGAACAGGGGACGCGGCGCCCGTCGTGCCCGTCCCCCCGAGTGTCGCAGCGTGTCCACAACCTGCGTGGCAGCCATCGTTTACAGACCCGCTGGAGCTCCCGTGGGGGCCCGTCGCCCACCACCGCCCGCCTCCCCGGGGGCAAGCGGCTATCTCAGTCTCCCGAGCCGCCGCAGACTTTTCTGCTGCTCGACCGTTTTTTTCTGCGCACCTCTGGCACTTTTGACGCTGACCTATGGGCCCGGGGAAATCGACTCCGGCCGCAGGGTCGGCTGGGGCCGGCCGCCGCGCCACGTTCCGGCGTAAAACCGCCGCGTGGCCGGCGGCCCGGGTTTGCGTGGTCGTGCCGGCGGCGCGGCGAAAGTCGCCGGCGCACCGGCCGGGAGTCGTTACGTAAACATGTCCAAGACGTGGCACGACGACTGTCAGTCAGGCAAAACCGAGGCCGTGGAGGGGCTGTTCACGCGCGCTCGCTGGCGCGAGTTGGGCGAGTATCTGCGGCTCACGCCGCGGCAGCTCGCCGTAGCGCGGCTGCTGTGTGCCGACCTCAGCAACGCGGAAATCGCCCGGCGCCTGGGGCTGTCGAACGACACCGTCGGCACGCACCTGAGGTCTTTGTACCGGCGATTGGAGGTTGCCTCGCGGGTCGGCGTCGTCGTTCGGCTCGTTCTGGCGGAGCGCGAACTCGATCAGCACTCGGCGACGCGCCCCGACGCGGATCCGACCCGCCGGCCTGGCGGAGGGACGGCGGCCGCGGGCATGCCACGGAAGAGCCCGCCTCACCCGAACATGTGAATTGCAAGGCAGGTGGCATGAAAGATAAGCTCTAGACACCGTATCTGAAGAAGAGGACTGGCGCGGACGGGAATCACGCGGAAAGCCGGGAGTGGCTCGTGTGACCTCTGGCAACGGAACTCGGTGAGGTGTCTGGCCCGGGGTTTGTCGATGCTCTGTACCCTCGCACAGTGAGAATGCGCTGACGTTTGAACACCGGTCGCGGCACCGTGCGCCAGCCTCGGCGGTCTGGCGCTATATGGGAACGGGCGCGTCGCCCGCTGAAGAAAGAGGCGCTTGCGAGCGCAGAAACGAGAGGAGAGGAGATTGGAATGAGCGTACCGGCAAGACAGATCAGGACGGTCTTGGGGATCGTAGCTTGGTGCAGTGCGGCGGCGTGGGCGGAGCCCATTTTATGGCCGGCGAACGGCCATTACTACGACGTGGTCCACATGGCCGTTACCTGGGACCAGGCGCAGGCGGCGGCCAGTAACCTGTCGTGGCTGGGGGTCGCGGGTCATCTGGCCACGGTGACGTCTGCGGATGAGAACTTGTTCCTGACGAACACATTCGGCGCCACGGCGCTCCACCTGCACTGGCTGGGCGGCTACCAACCGCCCGGTTCGCCGGAGCCCGCCGGAGGCTGGAAGTGGGTGACCGGCGAGCCTTTCAGCTTCTGGGGTTGGACCCCGGGCGAACCGAACAACGCCGGCGGCAATGAAGACCGGATCTGCTTTGATCACCCGGTCCAAGCCTGGGGCAAGCCCTGGAACGATCTGCGTGGCAGCAACTTTGTCAGCGGATATGTCGTCGAATTCCCAGTGCCCGAGCCCAGTGCCGGGCTGCTGCTCCTTGCGGTACCGTTGCTGATGTCCCGGCGGCGATGCTAAGGGGTGGCGGACGGTGTGCTTGCGGCGCGGCTTTCGCCAGCAGGGCCTCGGGTCGCCCTGCCGGGCAGGGATCGTATGACCGCGCTGTGCTTGCCAGCGGCCCGACGCGGCGGGAGTCAACACGCGGTGTGAAAAGTCTTGAGGAGAACATTCCGTAGAAAGGAGAACATTCCGTGAAGGGTAAAAACACAGCATGTCGGTGGCGGAACGTTGCTCAAGGCGCCGAGCGCCGCGCGCCGGTACGGTGGGTGTGGCCTATTCTCGCGATTGGAATCGGACTCACCTCTAGCCCGTCACTGGCCGCGGTCCGGCAATGGCGCAATCCCCAGAACGGGCTCTTTCAGGATTCGTCTAAGTGGGTCGGCGGCATGGTTCCAGGCGCGGCGGACACCGCCGCCTTCGGCCTCAACGGCTCGACGGCGCCGTTTGCAGTCACGTTCAACGCTCACCCCATCGTCCTCGAACTCACGGTGACCAAGCAGCGGCCGACGTTCGAGCTCGGGGGCTTCACCTTCAACACCGCGTTGGTCACGATCGGCGGTTCCTCCACGCCCAACCTGACCGTTCGCAATGGCACGCTTGTGGCGGGCGGAGCCATCATCGGCCACGCTAACGGCGCGCCGGGCACGGCGACCGTAGAAGGGCCGACCGCGGTGTGGTGAGGGCTCGATCGCGTTGGCGATCGGGCGGCGGGAACGTTGACCGTGACCGGCGGCGCGCTGGTCGACACGAACAATCGCCAGTTGAAGATCGGGTATGAGCCAGGTGTGACCGGGACCGTTACGGTCACCGGGCCTGGCTCGCGGCTTCTAGCCGGCGATCCCCACCTCGCCGTCGGGTGGCAGGGAACAGGCTTTCTGACGGTAGCAGATGGCGGTTTTGTCAGCGCCGGCGGGGTCGCCGTCGGCATGGACCATCCCACGGGCGTCGGCACGCTCACGATCACTGGGGCGGGCTCCCGGTTTAACAGCTATGGTTCGGATGGACGTAACGGCACTGGCGGCGGGCACGGCACGATCATCATTGAGCAGGGCGGAGCCTTCACCCATGGCGTGTTCATGCACGGCGGTTCGGGAGCGGGTAGCGTCGGCCACTTCATCGTGCGCGATCCGGGCTCCTCGCTGACGACGCGGTTTTTGCACTTGGGCGACGGTGGCATCGGCACAATGGCAGTGTCGAACGGCGCCGTGGTCACGATCACCGAGAACATGGACCTGAGCCGTTCCGCTACTTCGACGTCTTCCTGCACCGTTTCCGGTACCGGCTCGGCGATCAACATCACCAACGGCCTGTACACGTCCGCGGGCCATGGGTCGCTCAGCATCACGGATGGCGGTGTGCTCACGGCGCGCGAGATCAATAGCTGGGGAGCGGGCACGACGGTGGAGTACGCCGTCTCCGGGCCTGGTTCGGAACTCTCACAGACGGGTAACGGCGTCTTCGTGGTCGGGCTCGACGGCGCAACGGCGACACTGACCGTCTCTGACGGCGGGTTGGTTACCGCGCGGGAGGTATGCATCGGCTGCGGCCGTTTCTCCGACGGACTGGTCGTCGTCCAGAACGGCGGCGCTTTGGAGACGCGCCACGAGCGCATCGGCATCGGCGGCTCCGCGGGCCACCCCGCGAGGCTGATCGTCGACGGCGCGGACTCCTACGTCTTCGCCCAAGGGCGCATTGACGTCGGTGGAGACGCAGCGATGCAGCTACACTCAATCGTAACGCTCCGAAATGCTGGTCGGCTCATTACGGCTGATTACATGCCGATGGGCACCGGCGGGGTGCTAGAGGGCGAGGGGGAAGTCGAGGGGCACGTGGCCAACTGGGCCGGCGCCGTTCGGCCGGGATTGGAAGCCGGCACCCTGCACATCGGTCCGCACGGATACTCCCAGCATGCCAACGGCGCTCTTGAGACCGAAATCGGTGGACCGGCGCCCGGCACTGAGCACGACGTTCTCGAGGTGGTCGGCAGCGTTTGGCTGGCCGGCGAACTCCGCATCGCGCTCATCAACGGCTTCGTTCCGGCGATCGGCGATAGTTTCGACGTGGTCACGTACACCGGCCAGCGCCACGGTAGCTTTGATCGGCTCGTGGGGGCGGACATCGCCCCCGGGCGGGCGTTGGTTGCAACCTACCCGTCCAACGCCGTTCGTCTCATCGTCGACGGCGTACTGGGCCTTACGATCACGCCGCCGTCCCAGACCGTGTACCTCGGCTTTACCGAGCCGCTGACGGCGACAGCCCAGATGTCCGTCAGCGGACCGGTCGATGTGACGGCATCCGCCACCTGGTCCAGCGATGACCCCAACATCGCAACGGTCTCGGCGGATGGACGGGTTACCGGTGTCGCGGCTGGGGTGACCGTAATTCGGGGACTGTTCGCTGGATTCGAGGCGTCCGCCGCTGTGACCGTGCTGCCGCTGCCGACGCAACCGGACACCGCGCCGGGCCTGGTAGCCGACTACTTCGAGCTGTGGCGCCCGGACTTCGAGCATCTGACCCCGGTAGCCACTGAAATGCGGACCACCATCGACGTCCCGTGCCCACCCTATGGACAACCGTTCGGCGGCAGCGGCCTGCTCGCCGACTACGGCGCCATCTTCACCGGCGAATTGATCATTCCCGCCGACGACGAATACACGCTCGATTTCTGGGTCGACTGGGGCGGCGCGCGCCTCGTGGTTGATGGTGTTCCGATCGCCGCGAAGGACTGGTGGGCCGGTCCGGTGAGGGCGACCGTGTTCTTGAGTGCCGGTCCCCACGATGTGCTTTGCGAGTTGTACAAGTACGGTACCTATGGGTGCACATACGCTATCTTGAGTTGGGAAAGCGATACCATCCCGAAACAAGTGGTCCCGGCGGACGCGTGGGCGGCCCCAGGCGTGTTCACACGCTACTACTCGATCACGCCGCCGACGCTGCCGACTGATGTGCCCGACTACACCGACTGGGTCGTGTTTTACTCAGCGGTCGTGCCGGCCCTCAACTTCCCGTACAACTTCGCCCCGAGCTTCATGGGGCCGTTCAGTCACGACACCGGCGTGCGCTTCAGCGGGTATCTGGCCATCCCGGCCGCGGGTGACTACACCTTCTACATGCACGTGGACGAAGGCGCGAAGCTCTTCGTTGACGACGCGCTGGTGGCGTACTCCAACGCGCAAGGCTTTTGGTATGAGGCGTCTGGCACGGTCAGTCTAATGGCCGGTCTCCACGCGATTCGTGTGGACGCATATGAGCGCGGCTACTTCCATGGTCTGGTGGTCGAAATGGAAGGGCCGGGTATCAGCCGTCAACCCATCCCGGCTTCCGCCTTCTCACATGGTCCTCCACTGACCGGGGCGTGCTGCTTCCGGAATGGCACGTGCGAAATCAAGAGCGAGGTCGACTGTTTGGCCACTGGGGGCACCTGGCAAGGCGCCGGCACGGCGTGCGACCCCAACCCCTGCGGCGTCGTGCTGTGCCCCGGCGACCTGAACTGCGACGGCGCGGTGGACTTCGACGACATCGATCTGCTCGTCGAGGCGCTCA
>Ga0209101_1001714_pt1 | contig 15627 bp, 10 predicted proteins | sample ConPoolayeCmetaG_FD_185481 | JGI IMG/M metagenome (GOLD analysis project Ga0209101, IMG submission 185481) | Hot spring microbial mat communities from California, USA to study Microbial Dark Matter (Phase II) - Cone Pool mat layer C metaG... ...
TTATTTATTCCTTGAATTTTCCTCGTCATTCTCTTATTAACATTATCTGCAAGGAGTAGTTGATATGGATCAGGCTACCCGTCAAAAAATTGAAAAACGCGCATATGAGCTTTTTCTCGAGCGCGGCGGCGTACATGGATATCACATGGAAGACTGGCTGCGGGCTGAAAAAGAGATCGTGGGCAAAAACGCCGCACCCGCAACTCCTTCCCAATCAGTGAGCACCACTACCGCCAAACCTCAACCCCAGCAGGCACAGCGGGGAAGAAAATCAGCCAGCGCACGATAGCGGATATTTCGGGTTCTCTGTAAGAGTTATGCACAAAGCGGCACGAAGCGCCGCTTTTGTTATTTTCAGGCAGAACCTCCGGCTTATTATCCTTCCGAAAGCACCCTCTGAATTTCTTCCGATAACTCAGCAAGCTTGAATGGCTTTTTTACAAATCCAGAAACACCTGTCGCCCAAATTTTTCGTGTTTCCGGCCGAAGGCTATAACCAGTTGAAATTATTACCTTAACACCATCCTTGATTTTCCGAAGCTCCATGAGGCAGTCCATCCCGCTCATCACCGGCATATTCATATCCAATATTACCAGGTCGATTTTATCATTATGCTGCCTGAAATAATTAATAGCCTTCCGCCATGAGCGCAGGTCGTAACCGTATAGCCTAATTCGCCAAGAAGCTGTGTAAGGATTGTCCGTACGATATCTTCATCGTCGACAACCAGGATATGCCCATTGCCTTTCTCGATAACCTCCTTTTCCTCGGTTGCCTTTCTCGGGAGTTCATCACTCAGCGGCAGATAAATTTTAAATGTTGTCCCTGTACCAACAATAGTATCGACCAGAATGGCGCCATGGTGGCTCTTGATCGTGCCATAAACGCTTGAAAGCCCCAAACCGACGCCTTCGCCAACGGGCTTTGTGGTAAAAAACGGCTCAAACAGCCGATGTTTTGTCTGCTCGTCCATGCCCACGCCGGTATCCGAGACCTGGATCAAGAGATACTTTCCAGCTGTCATCCTGAAGGAGAGAGACTCAACGAACTGCTCGTCAATATCCATCTCTCGTGTCTCGAAGGCCAGCACTCCGCCCACCGGCATTGCATCCCGCGCATTCATTGCCAGATTGAGCACGACGTTCTGCAGTTGCGTGGGATCGCCCATCACCACCGATCTCTGCGCATTAAGCCGCTCGCGTATTTCGATCCTTTTATCAAGCGTATGCTCAAGAAGGTTTTTTACCTCTTTAATCGCGTCGTGCATATTTACTGGAACCTGTTGATATTTGCCTTGGCGGGAGAATGCGAGCAGTTTCTCGGTCATATTGCTCGCGCGTTCAGTCGCCTTGATAATGACATCGACGAACCGCTCCATTTCTGTGTCTCGCGGCCTGCCGTCGGTGTCCCTGTTGCGCCGCTTGATAACTTCCGCATACCCCATGATACCAGACAGCATGTTATTGAAATCATGCGCCACACCGCCTGCCAGCCGGCCGATAGCCTCCATTTTCTGTGCCTGACTGAGCTGTTCCTGCAGCCTCCGATACTCCTCCTCGGCACGTTTCCGTTCCGTGATATCGCGGATAACGCCGATAGTGCCCAAAAATTCCCGGTCATCGCCGCCATGACTGTAATGCCCCGATGCATTCACGGCGCTGATTATCCCGACATGAGAGCTGTTCTGCCCTCCACCCTTTGTCATGAGCCACACCTCAAGATTGGTGGTCATGCGTTTTCCCGAACGCCGTTCGTCAAAAAGCTTCGGTGAACGCGCGTCGCCGGTGATCAGGCCTTGATACCGGGGAAGTACCTGGTCGCGCGCTACGTTGGGATAATCTTCCGGATGAATGATAACCTTGAAATGCTTTCCAAGAAGTTCGCCGGGGGTGTATCCCAGCATTACGGCAAAACACCTCCGCAGGAGTCGGAGGTGCATGTTCTTTTTCCCTCAGTCAGTGTTTTCTGCGCCGCCGGTACGCTTGGCGCGCACCGCTACCAGCACTTCTGCCACGAACGGTATTTTGCGTCAAACTTCTTCAGCCACAGGTCGATTTCGGAAGAAACGTCACATAACCTGTTCTCCTGCATATCAAGATAGCCCAGTTTCAGCTTCAGCACGCTGCGGGGCATCGTAGTCAGCCTGTTGCCCCGAAGGTAGAGCTCGCGAAGCGATGAAAGGCCGCCGATGCTTTCGGGAAGCGTTCTGAGCGCGTTGCCCCATAACTGCAGTTTCCATAATTTGGAGCACAAGCCGATTTCAATGGGAAGCGACGTCAGCTCGTTATTTCTCACATCGAGCTCTTCGAGATTTGAAAGATTGCCGATAGTCGACGGCAGCGCGACCAGCGAGTTGTTCCGCGCCTCCAGCCTTTCAAGCGCCTTCAGCCGTCCGATTTCGTCCGGAAGCGTTACCAGGTCATTGTCGTTCAGAGACAGTATCTTCAACGCGTCAAGCCTGCCGATCTCAGGCGGCAAAATCTTTATTCCCGGACGTCCCGCCTCGGGATTATTCAAATTCAACCCGACAATACGCCCCTCGCCAAATGTCGCGATATCGCTGAAGGACACTCCGGTGACGCCGTTCTTTTCAAGAATCGACATGACAATCCCCGTCTCGCTCAGCTCCTGCGGTTCCGCAACCGGAGCCGCCGCGGCAGATTCGGACTGCGCCTCGGCCTGCACCGCATCTTCTTCCTGCGCATACGCGGCAATGACCGACAAACATGCGAACACAATGAGTGTTCCTTTCATACGGCACCTCCCGTGAATATGTATGATGCTTTTTTGGATGTTATGTATGAAATTAATAGCTTGCAGAGGCGCGAGTCGAGAAATAACGACGGCGAACGCATTTTGGGGTTCCGGCCATGAGGGCAAACACATCCCCGCCGCGCACATCCGGGGAGCATCTCCACTGCGCATCGTTTATGCCGGCCACGTATCGGACATGACTGAAGCGTGTGAGGTAATTCTGCCGTTTATGAGGTGTGATTCGTTACAATTATCCGGCAATATCTTCGAGGAACTCATTATACGATCGATATATTGCATGAACGGCCTTGGTCTTTTCCGCGGTCTCAAGGGAAACCATTCCGGTAGAATGAGCCAGAAACGTGATGTATTCTACACCCCGCCTTGCGTAGACCAACTTTGCATTGTCGGTGATTGTATAAAAACGTCCCCTTTGCGCATACCCTTCAACCTAAATTCCGCAGTTGGATGCGGCGCTGCGGCCGTATCTGTTGAGCGATCCGGGGCTTCAGGCGGCTTGGACATATCACTTTGTTGATATGCCCTGCGCCGCCTTCACCCCGCAGGTTCCAAGTTCGTAAAGGCCTCGCATCCACCCCAACTGTGGAATTTAGGTTTAATGGTTCGACACTCACAACAGGTTTCAGCTCCCGCATTACCCCCTCATACTCACGGCCCTGTATAAAGCTCGAACTGCAGATTCTCGACCCGCGATGTGTCGATGGAGACCGGCGGCGAGACCTGCTGCCCCTTTGAAGTGCGGTATAAAAGGATGACGGGACGGTGTATGTTGTCGGGGTTGTCTTTTGCCACCACGCCGATATACTGTTTGAGCTTGGCACTGGGCGCTTCGGTTATGCGCACGCGCGTACCCACCGGATAAAACGGCACGATCGATACGAGCGTCTTGACGATTTCGCTGTTGAGGTAGTGCCCGCCAAGGCTGATAAGCTTTTTAATCGCATTGCGCGTTATCGACACTTCGTCACCGCAGGTTTTCGCCATTTCATCGGACAGTGCATGATATGTATCGGCCACCGCCACGATTTCGGCAAAGCGGTGAATGACATGCGTTTTCGAGATGTCCTTAAGCGGCAGTTCGTTGCTCCCTTTCAAACCGAGCGGATACCCCTGACCGTTCTGCAGCTCATGGTGTTGCAGCGCCACGATTGCACTCGTGGGCGGTACCTGGGGGTTCTGTGCGAGTAGAAGGTACCCATAGACTGTGTGCTGGCGGTACAGAACCTTTTCTTCATCGGTGAGCGGCTTATCGGTGCGCAGAAGCGATTTGGGAAGCGCGATTATGCCGAGGTGATAATTGAGCGCGCCTGTGGCAAGCTGTTTTATCTCATCATATGAAAACCTGAATTTTCTGCCGATACACAATGCGGTGATAGTCACGTTGACGGAGCGCTCAAAAAAGCTTCCCGCCGCGTCCCTGAGCGCCGCCATGTTGAGGATGATTTGGGGCTGGTTCATTATCTGATCGATAATAGTCTCCATCTGCCGTACCATGGCCGGATTCATGATGATGCGGTTGAGGTCCTTGCGGTGTTGAAACAGCATCCGGTGCATGTTTTGGCAGTTTTCATCCCGGAATTTCGCTATAATCTGATCGACCTTCTCCGCCGTATCGTTCATCGAGACGCTCAACGCGGCTCGGTCGCTTTCATTGACCATCCCAACCGGCTTTACTTCCTCTGAGCCCTTTTCTTCGATAAAAATGGAACGAAACCCCATGGCCTTGAGCCGGTCGCGATACCGCTTCCCCACGCGGTAACCTGCGCCCAGCAGGAGTTTTCCCGACGGAAGCATGATGGACTCGCCCAATATCATGTCGTCGGTGACGTCGTCGAGATTGAACCGTACCATAATCATAATTATATTTGAAAATCACTCCGCCGGCAATGACCATCTGGTAAACCAGCCGCCATGCAGTGAGTGCATATTCTCCGATACGCCTTCCCGAAAAAAACGCCATCAGCGTGTTCATTTCAGCAACATCAGAAAAGGTACGGGTGTTGGCAATCTTTTGATGAAGCGGATACCGTGAGGGCAGAAACGCCTGTTCACAAGCCCGTGTTTCATAATCGATACCCTCGCGGTGAGGGACAACCGTATAACCCAATCCCGCGATATGGTCAAGAATGGCGGTGAAATCCTCAACCGTGCACCAGAACCCGGAGTCCGGATTCGTTTCATCGGGATGCTGCCCGATACCGTGAAAGCTGACACTCATCCATTTGTGATTCGCATACGCGCTGGATATTGCAGATTTCATCGAATTCACATCCATACCCCATCCGAACGCAACGACTTCGGCAAGGCCGAGAGGAACGGAAGGTTAAACCTACATTCCGCAGTTGGAGTGGATGCGAATACGTGCTTGGAAACTGGCGTGAAGGCGGCGCAGGGCATATCCGTCGAGTGATATGTCAAAGCCGCTTGAAGCGCCAGAGCGCTCAACAGATTTTCACTCCGTTCATACGGGTAAGGTATACCGGCCTTCGGCCGAAATTATTCGTATCCATTGCCCTTTGCGGCCGCAGCGCCGCATCCAACTGCGGAATTTAGGTTAAAAAAGCCTTATTGGCTCTGCGGCGCTGGATAAACAGCCTTTGTCTTGATTCTGGGTACGGAAGCACCTATTTTTATATCCTTTGAGCGCTCTGGAAATGCGCAAGCTGCCGCACCGGTGGAAGCCGTGCTTATTTCCCGCATCTCTGATGCAATCCACCGGCCGGATCACACCGGATGTCAAGAAACGACACATATGAAGACTAAAGAATTAGAGCAAACCCTTGTACTCATAAAGCCCGACGCGCTTCGCAACTCGCTTACCGGCTATATCCTTTCGCAGCTCTCCGAATACCACAGCGGCCTTCGATTCGCCGCGGCAAAAGTTCTGGGCGTCAGCGAGATGCTGGCCAGACAGCACTACGCCGAACATGTTTCCAAGCCCTTTTTCCCTGCGCTTATTTCGTATATACGCGGCATTGATCATTATCCCGAAGATGAGTGGAAGCGAAGGGTTATTGCCATCGTTTTCCAGGGAGCGGACGCCGTGAAGCGGATCCGCTCCATCGTCGGCCCCACCAACCCGCACATCGCGCGCGAGATAAAACCCGGGTCGATACGCGCGCTGGGCACGGTCGTGCCAATCAAAGACGCACACGGGAAAGTGATCGGCGAACGGATGGACAACCTGATCCACGCCAGCGCCACCGACAAAGAGGCGGAGCGGGAGATCAAGCTGTGGTTCAAACCGAATGACATTCCTCCGTTGATGCGCGCGTACGCAACAGAAGAGAGCACCAAACATTATTACATCCGCAACGGCAGACTGGGTACTGCATACGTCCCCGGGAGTATCTGCGTGCTCGCACCCGGTGACGTCGGATGGGCCTCTGACCTTGCCGCCCTTCGCCTGCTTCTCAAGGGACAACCTTCGCCGTGTCCCCTCGATGCGGTGATCGCCAAATATCTGATCAATGACCAGCGCGAACTGAAGTCCGGGAGCCGGCCGAAGGGAAAAAAACCGCTGTAGAATGCGGTGGAACATATTGGATCAAGACTGCGCCGGCTTCCTGTACTACAGCTAACCTATCAGCTCACCGTGCGGCGGGACGATCCTGTCCGCTATCCGAAGAATCCCCGAAACGGCCGGGGTAAACCGGGGTTGAATTCAGTTCCTACGCATCATCGTCGATATAAGGATGCCCGGTTTTCACGCAATCATCCATGCGATACCCCGCAGTGCCACGCTCAGGATCAGTATCAGCGATTGCAGTAATTTTGAGACGCTCGGGTTGACGAAGCATCGCCGGCAGATGTTGCTGGCGGACAATGACTCCAGCACCGATGATGCCGATTGACAATGGATTACTCATGATAATGTTACAGATAAACGACATGTTGTGGTGAAGCGCACGTTCCAGTTTTCGTGAGCTTCGTTCAGCGCTATAGCTGTAACCATATACCAGCAATTTAAGCATAGCTCTGGGATCGTATTCGGGACATCCGACTTGTTGCTCATCACAAAGAATACCGAGTTCTTCGAGATTGAGTACATCAACAAATAAGGGCGTATTCCCGGTCTTCAACACGTGAATAACGCCCGTATTTACGTTGCCGGCGTCGTTCCCGCTTATTTTTCAAACAAGCGGGAATACGCCCGCAATAGAAATGCGTCGTAAGCGCGGATAGGATCCTTTGACCCGACGTATTCGTCTATGGATGGCGGCAGCAGGCTGCATTGTTCTCGATTACCGTAGCGAAATGCCATTGAGACTCCTTGGTGATTAATTATATCAAGTATAGATCGTCTCATATGGCGATTTCAATAATTGTGACACAGTCTGAAAGGCGGCACGCTCGTGCAACAATGGTGACTTTGGCACTTCAGGCGTAGCCTGGAGTTTGCGGCTAGACCCGTCAAAAAATCAAACGGAGAAAGATCTGCGGAGAGGCTTTTCGGCGTCTATCCAGAGGTGCAGGCGGGTCCGTGCGATTAAATGCGCGGCACTTCGCACAATGTCACGCGTTCCCTACCCTATCGTATATACGTCAACCGCTGCTCGAACACGCTCCGCTTTTTTCCGGTTGTCTTGCCGTAGTCGACTGCCATACGGAGCAGATATACGCCTGCGGCAACCTGCCGGCCCTTGTTCGTGCGGCCGTCCCAGGTGAGCTGTGATGCGCCCGGCCGAAACTCGCGTAACGAAGCGCGCCACATCATGCGGCCGCTTGCATCGTATATCGTGAATGTGCACGCGCGGACATCGGCGTAGGGAAGCATGTAGCGGATGCGCACGATACGGGTAAACGGATTGGGCCATGCCCCGAGAAGCGCCGCAGCCTGCGCAAGGACGCGCTGGCGATAACGCTCAAGGTATGCGGCGGCGCCGACAACCAGGACGCGGTACTGTTTCGCCCCGGCATCGAGACTCATCTCCTGCTCATGCTCCGCGTCTATCCATTCGCCGCTTTCCGGATTGAGAACATTCGTCATGATTGCGTCAGGCAGCGATGCGCTGCGGCGGATTTTCCACGAAAGCGTTTCGTCCCGTACCGACTCATTGGCAAAGCAAAGGTTGAAATGGACTCCTTCGCCGTTTTCAAGCGCGGTTGCGGTCGCATATCCGTGCATCCTGCCGCTTTGCTCGTCATAGACGTGAATACCGACCGGCGCAAATGACGGCGGTGCCGGATAATAGCGCATCGGAGGTCCGCCTGTGGGCTCGAACCCGCAGATCACCGTGTTTGCCGGTATGCCTCGGCCGCATGTCCCCTGTACCGCCACGCCCCAGCTCCCGGCGATCTCTTCGTTTTTCGCGCTTTTTGCCTGTGCCGACATTGCCGATGAAACTGGTGGAATGCGAAGTATCGCGGCTGTCGAAGCGGGGTTATATACAGTATAGCCGGCAAGAGAGTCGGAGGTGAGTATCGCGTTGCGGTTGTACGCGCCTGACGTTCCGGGCGCATGCACGACTTCGGCGGAATAAAACTCGCTGCCGTCGCGCCATTTATAAAACCGCAATGCCTCGACCACGCCTCCTCCTGAGGTGTTAAGAATATCGGCGAGTTTGATGGGGAATTTATACGGAAGACCGAAATCAAGCCAGTCGCCCGCCGGTACGGTCAGCGACGCAGGCGCTTGCATATTCACCGTTTTCCCCTTGCCCAGATCAAGGTCGATCGGGCTGGCGGTGCATAACCAGATAAGCCTGCCGGGCTCGAAAGCAAACTCGGGGGCAAGCTGGGGATCGTACTCGACCCAGCCGCGGCTAAGCCAGCGGATAAGGCGGAAATCCTTTTTCGTATACCATGCATTGCAAGAAAGCCCAGTCAGCGCCGCCAGCACGGCGCAGGGTTCCTTGTTATCAAGTTCGGCGGTCGCGTACAGCGGATACCATTTCCTGCCCCTGCTCAGCGATACCGGATCGGATCGCGAACGCGCCACCTGGCGCGACAAGGGTATGGTGTCGCGGTTCACCCCGTCGAAAAGCACCAAAAGCGCAATCATTCCCCGCACCGAATCGATATCCACTGCCGGTACGTGCGTAATAATGGTACGGTTGAAACGGGTGAGGTATCCTGACGCCGTCTCGGTCAGACGGTCGCCCGCACCGCCGCGCGACACAAGGAGCCGCCAATAAATATTTGTTACAATATCGTTGACGAGAAACGTATCGATAACCGGTTTTCCGGTACCGCAGATATATAGCGATGAAAGATTGGTGCGGGCGGTGGTGTTTTTCGCCGCGCCCACGGTGTCGGCCAGAAGCACGATTGCGCCGGTCAGGTCGTTGGTCTGCACCCACACCGCGCCCTTGCTGATGTAGGAATCGAACAAAGCGTAGAGCGCGCCGGTACTGTCGACACGGTAAAGCTGCAGATCGCCAGGCGTGACGCCCAATGGCAGCGTTCCGTAGACAATGCCTATCCGTATCGGCGCCACAAGCCTTTTATTGACGGCAAATTTGATACCCGCGCGCATATCGACAAGATCGCCGATGTTGACGGCGGAAACGTCGTAGCGCAGGAGCGTATCCGAAAACACTCCTTGGAAAAAAGCCGTTTTCTCAAGTATCACCCTGCCGTTGAACAGAGTCGCCTGCGTATCGGGGCCGAAGAAAGCATTGACAGCCATCCAGGTCATTTCGCCCGTGAATACCGTTGCGCTCGACCGGGGCGTAGGCGCCGCCCACAGCGCGCCGGTATCGCGCATAAACACGCCGATATGATAAATCGTGTCGAACATGAGCGGTTCGCGCAGTTTCAGCTCGACCGAAATGGGCGCCCTGTCCACTAATGAAAGCACCTGCAATGCGGTGTCGGCCGTGGGCGCTGATGACAGTGAATACGCGATACCCGCCTGCTGGGTCCAGGCCCATGGCTGCGCTGTTTCGTCTTGGTGAAACGCCACGATTATCCTGTTTTCAGATCTTTCGAAACGCGCGCTGTCAATCACAATGCCGTTGATAACGCTGTGGCTTGGTACGAGGGGTTTCGTGGTGATTGAGACGCTCGACGACTCGGTCACTGCGGTCCAGCGGTTATCGGAAAAAGTCTGAAGGCCGAAATGATAGAGGGTCTGTGGATTGAGCGTCCAAACTCTCAGGGATGTCATGTTGCGGGGCGGATTCAGTTCGTCGAACGTCTGCGGATTAATCGCCCAATGCAGCGGAACAGGACTGCGGCCGTACCAGATCCTGACAGTATCAGCGGGCTCCCATGCGAGTGTCACGTATTGCGCCCCGAGCTCATCCTCAACACTCGATAGTTTTACCGGATTGGGCGGCGGCGCTGTGATGAATACGGAGTCAAGGACAAAGCCGCCGATGGTTCCTTTATCGGTGCGCACCGCAGCGACAAAGTAGATAGTGTCGGCGACTGCGGCAAAAAGCGGATCTTTAATGCGCCAGGGATACATCTGTCCCAGCATCGAGTCGATATCAACCCATCGGGTGTGAGACGTATCGGTAAAATCGGGAATATTTTTCTGGCCGTACCAGACGCCTATCGCCTGCGCGGCGCTGTCGGACTTATCGGTGGCGTCGATAAGAAACGTTATGCTTGTGTCGGCAAAATTCCATGTAATATGCGAGACAGACAGCCGCATGCGAATCCCGCTGGTGTCGGACATGAGCACCATGTCGCCGTTGCCGTCCACAAAAGGTGCTATCGTATCAAGTGTTCCCGCATGCCAGAACGGCGCTGCCGCGATATGGCAGAAACCTTCGGAACCTGCACAGCCGCCCACGTTGACCAATACAGTGAACGTGTCGCCGGCAGCTTTCATATCATTGAGCGCAAATTTCACCAGGCACAGGCTTGAAGGCTGCGGCGCCGCCGGCAATGTCCGGGAGTCATACCATACGCCCACCGTATCAACGTAGGACGTGTATGGACGTATTGTCGATGCAATTGAAGAATAGGCGGTCAATGTCAGAAGAATGCGGGTAGAATCGAACCGCATGCCCCGCGCTATTATTGGATTAAACGGCTCCGGCAAGGCATCGGTAGTAGCCGTTGCGGTGACAATAGAAGAAATATTTTTCAGCGCATCGGTCACCCACAGTGAAAAATAATATTTGGTAGCCGGTTGAAGGCCGGTTACGTCCTGGTGCTTTCCGGAATTGGAACTGCTGACCGGTTGGGCGGCTACTGCTATTTTGCCGGCAGACCCAGGACCGGGGTAGCCGCCGGTCATGCAAAAAACAAAAACGCTGTCCGCATCCATACTGTCGGATTCCGGCGTAGTCCACTGGATATTGACTGCGGTCGGACCAAGAGTATAGGCCTCAAGTATGGATGCATTATTTGGTTTGAAAGTGTCCACATCAGCCACGACCGTAATGACAAGTTCGCAGGTATCGGCGCCTCCGCTGTTGGCTGCTATGACGGTATACGCCCTCCTGGCTGTTGCCGTCGTTGGCGTGCCGGAAACGGTTCCGTTTGATTTGTTGAGCGAAAGCCCTGCCGGCAGGGACGGAGAAACACGGAAACTATCGACAATGCCGCTGACGCTCGCGGTGTTGGGAACAATAGCCTTGTTGCGGATATAAACTGCTGGATTGACAGCATAGGAAAGATCCGACGGCGGCTGGGCGGCCGCGATAACGGTGATGGTAAGCGTTATGGTTGTCGCGGCGCCTCCGGAATATCCGGTGACCGTATAATCGGTCTGTGGAGTCACGGCGGCGGGTGTACCGGAAATAATGCCAGTTGTCTTGTCCATCGCCAGACCACGCGGCAGGCCGCTTATAGTAAAGCTGTCGACCGGACCGCTTACCGACGGCGTATCGGGTGTAATGGCGATGTCTTTGTAGTAGGTTGCCGGATTGGTGCGATAGGTAATGATAATCTCGGCCGACGGCGCCACCTCGATAACAACACCGCAGGACGTACTTCCCACGCTGTTGGCGGCGGTAACCGTATAGGTTGCCGCTGGAGACGCCGCGGTGGGAGTACCGGAAATGACGCCGGTGGCCGCATTCAACAAAAGGCCGGCAGGCAGCGATGGAGTAACCGAGTATGACGTCACCGTTCCGGTGACGGACGGTATGTTAGGAGCGATTGCCGTATGGACGATATAAGAAGCAGGATTGGACGAATAGGTAAGGTTTGACGGCGCGGCTCTGTTAACCTTCAGCAAAGCCGCGGCGCTCGTTGCCGGAGAGCCGCATGAACCGGTCACTACACATCGATATTGCGTGCCGCTGTCACTCATTGCGGCCGTAAATGAATAGGTTGCCGATGTACTGCCGCTGCCGGTGGTGACATTGGTCCAGCCGGATCCGCTGTTTTTCTGCCATTGATAGGTCAGACCGCTGCCGTCGGCGACAACTGTAAACGTTGCCGTGGCGCCTTCAGCAACAGTGGCATCCGACGGATTGGATGTAATGACCGCCGCCGCGCATACATAGACGGTTGCGGTACGACTGTAAGCGGCTGGGCCGCAGATCCCCGATACCTCGCAACGGATTTGCGCGTTGTTGTCGATAGCCTGAACAGTATAACTGTAGGCATTAGCGTTGGTTCCCACATTTTCCCATTCGCTCGAGCCCTCGCGCAGGCGTTTCCACTGGTACACGAGGTCTGAACCCGACGCCATAACACTGAATGAAGCGATCTCTCCGGCATTGACAGACTGGTCGACAGGGTCGAAACTAATAGTTGGAAACGTGCAGCCCTGCGAACAGCCGGGAAACGACGACGGACGCGACGAAACAAGGCCGTCGATGTATCCATGAAGCTCCTGTCCCCGCGCCTGCATCGTTGCAAAGTCGTCAAACCAGCTCCCGTCATCGGTCGAATGCCAGAGGAATCTCTGATCGAGCAGGCTGGGAGCGCGGTATCGATTATTATCGAATCTATTTCCTGAGCCTTTCACCCTCTGATCATCAACGGCCCATCCGCTGCAGCCGTAGTCGCCGGCGTAGGTGACGTCGTTGTGATGCACATGGTTGTTGCTCGAATACCGCTGCCGTCCGTCCGGATCGGTACGGACCTGCTGTAGTATGACAATACCATCGCCGCTGGCGGGATCGGCGACAACAATATTGCCGTAACAGTCTACATCACTCGAGTTTGTAATCATGATGCCGCTGCCCCACCCCCATGTTCCGGGATTCAGGTATCCCGGATCCACCCCGTTGCCGATGCAGATGTTGCAGCAGATGGTCGCCGAATAGCTTATCTCATGAAAAATACCGTACACCGCGTTGCTGTCACAGCGGTTGCCGATATATAAACTGTTCGTATTATTGATATCGGTCCACAAGCCCGGTCCCCGATTATGGTGCGCATAGTTATTGCGGACAACAATGTTGGTGCTATAGGCGAATTTGGCGCCCCCTTCCTCAATCATCGAGGCGCCGTCGTATTTACCCTGCCAGTTGCAGTATGCAATTTCATTATTTTCGACAAGAGAACCGGTGCCGCCTCCCACAATGCCGATCTGCTGCTGGTGGTGGATGTAGTTATTGGTGACTGTGAAATAGTCTCCGACGCGCAATCCTGCGCCGTCGTTATGATGGATGACGCAGTCGCTGATAATCCATCCGGAGGCGATATTTGACAAGTAGCTGGAGCATTCAATGACCGCGTATTGTTCCCGTGGCGTATATCCGGTTATCTCGAGATTGCGGATCTCGACGTTGTTGGTTCCCGCAGCAGCCTGAAACGCATAATCGAGGGAACTCTGGTTCTCGCCGTCCATAATCGCGCCGTCTTCACCGATAAATTTGTCTCCGCTCTGAATGTCATTACCCGTCAAACTGGGGCGCACGTGTCTTCCCGCTTTAATTATATAGGTCGTCCCTGGCCCATAGCTTCTCACAATAGTATTCCAATTCTGCCCCGGGGCGATATCGACTGCACACGCCGCCGTTGTTAATACCGATAAAAAAACGATCGTTTTATACATCATAGCCGCCTTCATCCTATGAAAGAACGCCCCTCCTGGCATCCTCCTCCCCTTTTTCCGGCTGAAGACAGGAAGGGATAAGGCCAAGCATTTAGTCCGCATTAATGGCGTTGTCATTACTCCGTATTGCTCCATGAAATCTCCGGCCTCGTTACCGCCGGCCTGTTCGGGTATGGCGCGGTCAATTCATCTCCCCCGCCATCGTCATCCGCGCTGTTTCTGATATACACAGCCACCGCAATCGGCACTGCCGCCACAAGTGTGACCGGAATCCAAAACGCCGGGCTTTTGAGAATGTTTTTCTTCGGCATGGCTGTCGCCGGACGGGCAGGAACGGCCCTGTGAGGACGCGGTTGTGACGACGGATTTTCTTCAGCGACAGCCCGTACAGCGGCGGAGGCGGGCACCTGTGCCTTCGCGGCAGGCGCTGCCGGTTCGGCAGCCTTTGGTTCTTTGACGGCAGATTTTTCCTTGTCCTTTTTTACGGCATAGGGCCGCGCCATCCGCGCAAGCTCCTTTGTCTGCGCCGGAAGAAATTTCAGCACGATCTGTGATTTCGGGCCGTTAAACACCGCGCCAGCCTCCGCTATCCCCTTGCCGGTCTCCACGTCAAACATGACAAGCTTGATGTCAAACGGCTGGCCTTTTTGCGCGAGCGTCAGCGATACGAGGTAATCGGCGGACAGTGCCTTTCCGGCCTCGCGAAGGCACGATTTGTCGGGGCAGATACCCACCCGGTTCAGGTTTTTCTCCTTGAACACTGTCTGCATCTTCTGGTACGGAATGTTGGTGAAAGTGCCTGTTTTTTCAAGCTCCCGCCCCACAGCGTCGAGCATCACGCTGATTTCGCCCTCGCTGAAATCGCCGGGCTTCTCCGGATTTACAACTACGACATTCGCTGCCTGTGCACACATTATTCCGCCGGCAATAATTATCAATGTAAACAAATGTCTCATTTTCTTTCCCTTCATTGTACTATGATTCGGTCTCGATACACAGGAAGCGTATATACATGAGATAAGCCCCTGCTGAATAGCGCTGCACCTTACCTGCTGCATGCGGGTATCCGCACATATAATATAAAGAAAAACCCTGTTCTCCGCATGTTCTCAATTCATGAAAAGAATAGTCGTTACAATCAATCAAACCGTTGATCACAAATCATATATTTTTATGAGTTTGTGTGACATGTGGGTAGAGTTATATTTGGCGTTGAAAAAACCAAAAAATCACGGAAAACGATCATCATGCTCACATTCTATCGAAGGCCGCGGTTTACCGAAAGCACCCTGCTGCTTGGGTTTTCAGGATGGATGAACGGCGGGGAGGTGTCCACCGGCACGGTGCGCCACTTTATCGACGCCTACAACGCCGATGAGCTTGCCGAGATCGATTCAGAGGGATTTTATATCAACAGTTTTCCTGGTCCGATGGAGATTGCGGCGATGTTTCGGCCGCATGTGAAAATCGATGAGGGGCTTGTAAAAGAATATACTCCGCCGGAGAACATTTTCTACTACTCAAGGAAGCGGAATCTGATCATATTTGAAGGCAGGGAGCCACACCTTCACTGGGAATCGTTCGCCGATGCCATGTTCACTGTGTGCCGCCGGTGCCGCGTGCAGAGGATTTTTTGCGCGGGAAGTGTCGGAGGACTCACACCGCATACGCGCGAGCCGACGATATCGTTTTCGACTTCCAACAGCGCCGCAAAAGAAAAGCTGGTACGAATGGGCCTCAAACCTGTCAACTATGAGGGGCCGGCGGGTTTTATTTCACTGCTCACCGTACGGGCAGAAGAAGAGAAAATACCGCTGGTCAGTCTTGTGGCTGAAATACCGGCGTATGTCGAAGGATATAATCCGCGCTGTATAGAGACCATGGTTCGCTGCGTGGCCCGCCTCGCCAATCTTCAAACCGATCTCGAGCAGCTGTCAGC
>Ga0209101_1001718_pt1 | contig 15602 bp, 20 predicted proteins | sample ConPoolayeCmetaG_FD_185481 | JGI IMG/M metagenome (GOLD analysis project Ga0209101, IMG submission 185481) | Hot spring microbial mat communities from California, USA to study Microbial Dark Matter (Phase II) - Cone Pool mat layer C metaG... ...
GTGGCTGGCCGGTTGGCGTGTGGCGCCGTCAGCAGACGCGAGAGGGTTGCCGTGCTGGTTGCCGGCGGACTGCGTCGGCCTGAGCTGCCAGGGTTCCAGACCGGAAAAGCCGATTACCGTTCCCACGTCGACCGGTTTGGCCGCGGGGCAGACGCTGACACGCAGCCTGCTGGCTGGCGTTTGCGAGGTCATTGAGCGCGATGCGTTCATCGTGGCGTGGTTCAACGCTCTGTCGGCGCCGCGGGTGGATCTGCACGCGCGGCCGCTGGCGTGGTTGCGTGAACTGTTGGAGGAGCGCCTGTTGTGGCCCCGCATCGAGTATCACGTAGCCGACCTGACCTCCGACGCCGAGGTTCCAGTGTACGCGGCCATCAGCCGTGGGCCCTCGGAGGATGGTCCGATCGTCTCGTTCGGGGCAGCGTGCCATCCGTCTGCTCGCCGGGCGCTGACCAAGGCGTTGCTGGAAGCTGCGGCCGGACGTGTGTGCGTGCGCCAACGCGTCCGGTCGCAGCCACGGCGGGCGTATCGCCGAGACTTCGCGGATGTCCGCACGTTCGAAGACCACGCGCAGTTCTACACCCGGCACCCGCGGTATTGGCCGCACCTGCGCGGACTGGTGAGCACCCGACTCCTGGCTGACCTTGACGGTTTCGCACTTTCGCCCGATGACGATGCGGTAGCGCTGGCCAAGATCATCGCAAAGCTCGAATCACTGCGGCTGCCCGTCTATGGGTGTGATCTGACAATGGCGGACGTGGCGACGGCCGGCGTGCATGTCGTCCGCGTCCTGGTCCCGGGGATGCAACCGCTGCACGGGGACCACCGCTTGCCGTTCCTGGGCGGCCGGCGGCTCGCGGACCCGGGGAGGGTCTTCGCGTGGGCGCGCCGGCAACGACAGCGCTGCGGCAGTCGTCGCATGCCGCACCCGTATCCCTGACCGCCAGGAGAGCTGCTATGCGCACTCAGACGACTATGACCTTTGCCGGCAGCTTAGAGCAAGAACCGCCCGGCTGGCTGGCGCAGCTCTTCCATGAGAACACTAAAATCACACCCGCATGTCGGTTCGAAGTCGAGGGCCGCATCGCCGCGGCGGCAGACGACGCGGAGCACCTGCGACCGGCGCCCGTGACACAGCCCGGAGTGCCGCGCGTCCTGCTGCCGCGCTGCCGCGGCTGGTGGGGCTTAGACGGCGTCATCCAGCGGCGACGGACGGTCCGCTCCTTCACGCCACGGTCGATCCCTTTGCGACAGCTTGCCCGCATCCTGTTCAATGCGGGCGGCGTGTCGCAGTGGCCGCGCGGCGCGGGTGCCGGGCCGTGTTGGCCGCTTCGCACTACGCCCTCGGCCGGGGCGTTGTACGCCATCGAGCTGCGAGTGGCCGCGCTCCGCGTCGTCGGGTTGGAGCGGGCGATCTATCGGTACCACCCGTACGATCATTGTTTAGAGCGCAGCGCGCCGCATGTACCGGCGGAGCAGCTTGCCGAAGCTTCGCTGCACCCGGGGGTGGTGCAAGCTGCCGCGGCCGTGCTGGCGCTGTGTGCCGATTGGAATCGTCTGATCGCTAAGTATGGCGACCGGGGGTACCGCTACGCGCTGCTTGAAGCCGGGCACGTGGCGCAGAACATCCTGCTGACCTGCGCCGACCGCGGTTTGGCTGCCGTACCAATCGGCGGTTTTCTGGACGACGCATGTGCGTTGGCAATGGGCGGGGCCGTGCCGGCCGGCTGTGTGGTATACCTCATTGCCCTTGGCAGGGCTGGCTAGCAGACCGTTGGTATGCGCGATGCATGCCTATTGGGCGAGTAAAAGGGAGCAGGCAAAGACCGACGATGTCGATTGGTGTAGCACCGGGGTAACTCCCTCTCGCGCCATGAGCTCGCAGAGGAAGATTCCGCCGCTGTCCAGCGCGCCGATTCGTTCGCTGGCTCGCGGCAGTTCCCCGCGCGGGTGAGAACGAGGTTGGGCACGAGCTTCAGGAATTCGCGCGACCCCCGCGGCGGACATTGCTGTAATCTTTCGGCGGCTCCAACGCGGTCCGCCGGAGCGTGGCCGACGGACCGACGCTGTCACCGGCGCGGACGTAAATGACCACGCGCGACAGGTACCGCGTGCGCTCACCCTCAGGCCACGGCTACGGTGCACGACTAGGTCGGGATGTATCAGTCGGCAGGGTGTAGGCTGGAGCGTCCATCTGCTCAGCCCGCCGTCGTTGGGCAGCGCTACAGGTGCCAGTCTCCAGCCCGCGGCCCAAGTTCTCGTACTGCGCGTTCCGTTGGCGCATCAAGTACCGGACGATCCGCGCTTTGGCCCGCGCGTTGCTAAGGTCAACAGTCGGGTCACCGTTCGGGCGCGGCTCTCGGCTCGTATCAAGTTTGGTCAACAGCATCGCGATGGCCCGAGCGCGCTCAGTCAGCCGCTTTTGCAGTGTGGCTTCGGACGCGCGGTTCAGCAAGTCGACGTGATGCCCCAGAACGTAGTCGCAGCCCACGAGCCGGGGCAAATCACTTCGTCCTTACGCCGCCGGTTGCATGCGCTTGGGGCTGACGTCGATCGAGGTCACCGGCATTCCTTCACATCATCGGTAGCGCACGCACCGTCGCAGCGGTCCGCTGTGTGACACGCCGCCGCACCGTCGCACTCGCCCGGGTGGAGTCCGGTGGCCTACGATGCTTCACCATTCCACGCTTTCAAAGACGAGCTTCCGTTCCCACATCCGGTGGATCTTTGTCTGCCACGACGCGGATGCGAACCCGACCAGCGAGTCACGGCTCGCGCACGCGCTGCGCGACACGCTCCTTGTGGGCCTCGTAGCCGGTCAGCCCGGTCGGCTCTGGCTGGGGGCGATGCCGTTCCAGCACCAGCCACGCGACGTACCGCAGCAGGTCGACCGTCCGCCCGTCGCCGATGCAGAACCCCGCGCGCGAGCGGTGGCGGTGCAGCTGCCGCTCGGAGATGACCTCGCCCAGCGGCGTGCTGTTGAGCAAACGCACCAGCTCGGTCGGCTTGAGCTTGCGCGGGTCAAGCCGCCGGCTGGAGGCTGTAGGCTGCAGGCTGTAGGCGCTCGGATCGCGGCCGCTGCTCATATCGGCGGCCCTCCAGCCTCCGGCCTCCGGTCTCCAGTCTGTGCCACCAGCCACGCGGCGTAGTGGACAAGGTTCAGCGTTCCATCCGAGTTTGTCGGCGCGCCAGCCGCAACGTCCGCCTCGAGCATCTCAACGCTGACGTCTTGGCCGCCAACGGCGGAGAGCAACCGGGCCGCGTCGGGCAGCGACAGGGCGCTGGGGTTCAGCCTGGCGTCGTGTCCGTCCATCTATGCCGCCTCTCTGCCCGCCACGCAGACGGGCCGCCTGGGGCCGCCTGAGGCCGCCCCGGGGCCGGCCTGGCGTGACGTTCCCGCCCGCCGCCGGGGCCCGGCCGACCGCGTGCGGGCGAGAGCGCTCTCAGGCGGGGGCTGGCCGCCAACTCGGACCTTGCGCCAAGAAATGCGAGAAATTCTCGGAATTCTCGCGAGGTCGCCTTGCCCGCCAGACCGCTGGACTCATGTGGCTGTACGCATGGGGCGTACATCGAGGAGGGACGAAGATGACCACGAAGACGAACACGCCGAAGACGCCGAAGAATCCGAACCGCCACCTCAAGCCCGGCATGCGGGTGGTCAACATCGAGGACGGTGAGCCGGGCCGGATCGTCCGGGTCTGCTCGTACCGGCGCAATGGCCAGGATGCGTATTCGTACCTGGTCGAAACCGCGTATGGCCGAGAAGTCTGGGAGGTCGGCGAGCTGTCCGTTCTTGAGACGCCAAACGACTAGCGACCTGCACGCGAGCGCCCCGCGGGACGCCAGCGCCTGGGTCGCGATGGGGCGGCCGGAACACGGAGACCCACGATGAAGAAGAGCACGAAGAAGACCAGGAAACAGAGCAAGGGCGCGAGCGCCGCGAAGAAGGCCACGCGGAAAGCCGCTGCCGAGGCCGAAGGCACATCGGTGACGGAGACCAAGCCGGCCAAGAGGACCCGCACGCGAGAGGCCGCAGGCGATCCAAAGGCGAAGCGCCTCAGCACCCTAGACGCCGCCGCCCAGGTCCTGGCCCAGGCGGGCAAGCCCATGCGGGCCCAGGAGCTGATCGCCGCGATGGCCGAGCGCGGCTTGTGGACCAGCCCCGGCGGCAAGACGCCGCACGCCACGCTCTATGCCGCCATGATGCGTGAGACCCGCGACAAAGGCGCCGCGTCGCGCTTCCGCAAGGCCGAGCGCGGGCAGTTCGCCTACAACGGAAAGGAGGCCTAGCCGATGAACGCCCGCCAGCTTCAGGACCAGCTCCGCGACCTTCTGGAGACGCTGCTGTTCGCCCGCAACGACGCCGACGACCCGGCCGCCGAGCTGGCCGAGCACGTCGCCGGCATCCGGCACATCGCGACGTACGACGACGTCGGCATGCTCACGCGCGACAAGGGCCTGGTCATCGAGGCCGCCGACGGCACGGAGTTTCAGGTGACCATCGTGGAGAGCCGCCCGGCCACGTCGGCCGACGGCGAGGAGGAGTAGCGATGAACGACTACCACGTCCACGGGTTAATCGATCCCGTCGCGCCAGAGGACGCGTGCCCGAACTGCGGCGAGGAGGAGATCAACGAGCTGGTCTGGCTCGAGGACGAGCGCGTCGAGTGCCAGCGCTGCCAAACGGTCTATCGCCCGGGCGCGCCCGCGCCTGACAAGGGACAGGCCGACGCATCGTCCACGTAGCGCACATCACGAACCCTTCCTGCCTGTCGCGTCCGTTTGTGCGTTGCACGCAGACAGGTCCGCGGCGCAGGCAGGCGCCAACGCCCCGGAACGCTGCGGGGCGTTGCTCCGGCCCGGATTCCCGGCACGGAGTCTTGCGCAACGTTGTGCTGAAGATCGGCGTCCGCGGTTGCCCTATGCCGGTGACGCATGGCGCTGGGGCCTGTCCCGGGCAACCCGGCCGTGTACAATCGCGTCATCCGGCCCGGGCAGACGAGCCGCAGAAGCCGATCTTGCCCACAGGCGTGCGAGCTCGACGGATGAGCGACCCGACCGACCATTCCGACTCCGTAGCGCAGGCTGTTCTCGACCTCTTGCGTAGACTGCCGCCTAAATGGCAGGACCTCGACGGTGACACCCTGACGGCCGCGGAACAGCAGACCCTCAACCTGCTCACAGCTGCGGGGCTCGTGGAACGGCGGTTCGCCCTGCGCTTGAGCCTGCTCGGGCACCCGGTGTGCATCGAGGCGACGATCACCGCCACCGGCGAGTACGGCTTGGCGGAGGCCGGGGAACCGGTTGTAAGTGCCGCATGGCAGGCGTGGGCGGAGGCGTATCAGCAGCAGAAGGATGAACAGACCGGGGCACGGCCGCGCTTCCACTGTGAGAGGATGGGGCCGGAGATGGCGCGCCTCACCGACCAGGTACAGCTTGCGCTGAAGGACGTGCAGGCCGGGAAAGAGGCAATGGTACTGGACTTCGTCTACCGCCGCGGGCCGGTGTTCGCGGGGCGCACAGTGCCGGGAGCGGGGCGCGCGGAACGGATTCGGACCGCGGCGGCGAGCCCGCTGTCGTCCCTTGAGGTGCAGGTGACGAACCTTCCGGAGGTCGCCAGCCCGCTGGCCGCGATCGCCGAGACGCTGAACAAGTTGGTCGAGAAGCATGCGGCGGCGTCCCAAGGTGAGGGAGTGGGAGAGTCTTCGTCCGAAACCTCTGACTCGGCGGGCGGGCCGGAGCCCGACCCGCATGATGCGCGCAAGGCGATCTGGGTCGGCAAACGCATCTACCTCGGCGACGACACCCAAGTCAGCCGGTTGTTCTGGTTGCTGGCACGACCGGTGGGCGTGGACGCTTGGTGAAGTCCAGCGCCGTGGACGGGATGGAAACCGACCGCCATTGCCGTCCGGACGAGGTGAAGAAGGCCGGCCAGCGCGTCCGTAAGGCAATCAGCAAGCTTCGCGCCGCCCTGCGCGAAGCCGAATTGGACCGCCATGTCATCATCGTGCCCGGCGGACCAAGGGAAGTGTCGGAGTACACAATGGTCTGGCGGAATACCCACTGATTCTCGATACCCGCCGTGTCGACCGCTTCTACAACGACCTCATGGTAACCCTCAACACATGCGCCGACGGCCCGCGGCAAGGGAATCCCCGCCGATTCACGTGGCTCGCCTTTCATGTTCGCAGGCGCTTTTCCCTGGTTCCCGCGAAAAGGTCACAGAGTTCCCTCGGATAGGTCACGGGTTTCCGCACCTATGCCAATGGAGGGCCACCGCGGTGGTGGTCGCCAACGTCATGAGGGGATTCTGCGATGACGTACGTCTGCGTATCTGAAGCGGCCCGGCGCCTGGGGGCGAAACCAAAGGATATCTCCGACCTGTTCTACCGGCGCGCGCTGCGCGATGACCTCTGCCCCATCGTAGCCGGGCGCCGGCTGATTCCTGAGCACTGTCTCAGCGTGATCGAAATGGCCTGGAAGCGGGCTGGCCGACCCGTCCGCGCGACGGAGAGGAAAGCACGTGGCTGACACGACGCAAACCGCCACGCGGGATGATTCCGGCGCGGACACCACGGAGCGCGTCGGTCCGTTCATTCTGACGCTCGCATCATCAGAGCCGTCACCCCATGCCGCCGAGCGCTGGGGACGACGCGCCGAAGCCCTGGCGAGCTGGCTCGCCGGCGAATGGCGCCGCGCGCAGGGCCAAGTCGAGGAAATGATCAGCGCCGGCCAACGGCGATCCGAAGAGGCCGGCGACGTCCGCAGGTGCGACCTGAATTGACTCCAGTTTTTCATGGAACCCGCCGCGCGCTCTGCTGGCCGACTGAGCAGGGGGGAGAACAACAGCATCGGCCAGCAAGGAAGGTGAAACCCATGCAACTGTTCACGGACTGCCACCAGGACCTCCGACTCCTCGACCTGCGCGGCCTGGCGCCGCCAGACCCCGACATGGTCGGCGGAGAAACGGACCTGCTGGCCATGATCGAGGGTCACAACGACCGATGTTCCCGCGCCGCAGCTCGCCTGCGGCGAGTGACGGAAGACCGTCGACGCCTCGGCGACTTCGGTGCTTGGGAGCACAAGGACAGCAAGTCGCTCCTGGCCGAACAAGCGCGCCTGTGCGCGGCGATCTGGGATGCACTGCTCGAACTGCGGCACACCCTCGAAGAGCGCCAAGACGTACTGCAACAGATTGAATTGCGGCTGCGGGAACGGTACGACGCTGCGCATAACGAACACCACGAAACGGTCGCTGCGGCGGAGCAGCGTCTGGCGAAGGAACGCCGGACACTGCAAAGGGTCAACCCGTCCAACGCGGAGAGCCACTTTCGCGATTTCGTTGCCGCCGACGACTCCGTTCGCGAGGCGGCAAAGCGACAGAGCGCCGCAGGCCAGGCCCTGAACGACATCGCCGAGGCGAAGCGAGGCGTCATGGCCGACCGCACCACCGTCACAGCACGGCAGCGCGAGGTATTCGCATCGCTGGCGCGTTGAATCGGCGCCCGGCTCGACAAGGGACTGTCAAATGCCTGTAGCGATCTCCGAAGCGCCACGCCCGCCCGTGTTGCCGGGCACCGTTCAGAATCTCCCAGTTGCGGTGATTCGCCCGTCGCCGGAGAACGATCGGCTTTACAAGCCGATTGACCCCGAGGATCCCGACATCGCGGCCCTGGCCGAAAGCATCGCCCGCTACGGCGTGAAGGAGCCGCTGGTCATCACGCGCGATGGGTGGATTCTCAGCGGGCAGCGGCGGTACGCCGCCGCCATTCTCGCAGGGCTGGAGTGCGTGCCGTGCCGGATCGAGCCGCTTCGTCGCAGCGACGACCTCGACCGGTTCGTGCGGCTCCTGCGGGAATACAGCCGCCAGCGGAGCAAGTCGCTGGATGAGCAACTCCGCGAGGAGGTCGTCTCCCTCGATCCAGATGCGGCCTATCAGACTCTCCTGGAGCATCGCCGTCAGAAGTCAGACAAGTCGGACTTTTCGACCCTGGCGGAGATAGCGATGTCCGAGACGCGGCAGCGCAAGAGTATCAGCCGAGCCAAGGAGCCGATGCTGGCGGCGGTGCAGCGAATAATCGCTGAGCGGGTCAGTTTCTGGCCCCTGAGCGACCGCTCAATCCATTACGCGCTGCTCAATAATCCGCCCCTGCGCCACGCCGCCAAGCCCGACTCGACGTACGCGAACGATCGCGCCAGCTACCAGGATCTGACGGATCTGCTGACACGGGCGCGGCTCGCGGGGCATATCCCGTGGGAGGCCATCGCCGATGAGACGCGTCCCGCCCTCACCTGGCAGGCCGATCCCAGTGTTCAGGCGTTTCTGCGGCGGGAGCTGGACGGGCTCTTTCAGGGCTACTGGCGCGATTGCCAGCGCAGCCAGCCCAACCACATCGAGATTGTGGCCGAGAAGCTGACGGTCCGCGGCATCGTGGAGCCGGTTGCCCAGGACTATTGCGTCCCGCTCACCATCGGGCGGGGCTATTGCAGTATCGGGCCGCGACGCGATCTGGCGGAGCGCTATCGGCGCAGCGGCCGCGACAAGCTGATCGTCCTGCTGCTGTTCGACTTCGATCCGGACGGCGAGAACATCGCCGCCTCGTTCGCGCGTTCGCTGCGGGACGACTTCGGCATCGACCAGGTGACGGCCGTCAAGGTGGCGCTGACGGCCGAGCAGGGGCGCGCACTGGGAGTCCCGCCACAAATGAAGGCCAAGTCGGGCGCATCGACGTACGCGAAGTTCACGGCGAAGCACGGCAACGACGTGTTCGAGCTGGAGGCACTGCCGCCGGCGGAGCTCCAGCGGCTGTTGCGGGAAGCGCTTCATGCCGTCATCGACCATGATGCGTTCCACGCCGAGGTCGAAGCCGAGCGCTCGGAGGCCGCGTTCCTCGAGGGCGTGCGGCAGCGGGTCCGGCGTGCGCTGGCCAAGGACATCAGCGAGGACCACGCATGAGCGGGCGCATCCGCGAGTACACGCGCGAGGAGTGGCCGATCTGCGGGCACCGGGGCTGGTGCGGCCGGCGCGAGGACGGCCTCGTGCTGTGCCGGCGTCCGCCGACGCCGCGCGAGGTGTCCGGCTTCACGTACAAGGGCATGGCCAAGGACGGCACGAGCGGGATGTACGTCGAGGTCGGGCGGGAGCACGTGCCGCCGGGGGGGTGCACGTCCCGCTGGCAACGCGCAAAGCGCCGAGGCGGCGCGCGAGGGTGACCATTCGCAGGCAGTGTCAACCGCATCGGCTGGGATGTACTCCGGCGACAGAGTGGACCCGCAGTGGCTGACGGAGAATTACCCGCGCCTTGTCGCGAACCTCACTGATGAGTGTCGGGCTGCGCTGGCTGCGGCGCTTGGGTTGCCCACTTCTGCACTCGACTCGGTCCAGGTCGCCTCGTGGCCGGAGCGTCGCTGGTGGAATCCCGAGACCCGGCTGACCGAGGGCGCACCCGGCTGCTGGACATTCCCGGAATGCGACGCCCAAGGCCGCATCGTCGGGGCAGGGCTGCGCTGGCCAACCGGCTGCAAGGGCCAAATGGCCGGCGGCCGGCGCGGGCTGATCCTACCGCTGGGTTGGCGCGAGCTGCCCGACCCCGTGCTCATTGTGGAGGGGCCGTCTGACGTGCTGGCCGGGCGCGCGATTGGCCTCAACGTCATTGGCCGTCCCAGCAACAGCGGCGGCGCCGAGCTGCTGGCCCAGGTGTGTCGCCATCGAAGTGTGATCGTTCTTGGCGAGAATGATCGCAAGCCGGATGGACGCTGGCCGGGCAAGGAGGGCGCCGACGCCGTCGCCGGAAAGCTCAGCCAAGCGTGGGGCTGGCCGGTGCCGACTGCGTTGCCGCCCGAAGGCGCCACGGATCTGCGCGCTTGGGTGGTCGCGCAACTCGACTCGCTGGGGCGCGAGGCGGGCGCAGCCGCACTGGTGGAGCTACGCGCCCGGCTTCTCACAGCCGTGACCCCCGGGCCGCTCCTGCTGCATGCCGAGCAGCGCTCGCGTCGGGGCAGGAAAGCCGCCGTTCGCCTGTTCCGGTGGTCTGACCTCCCGGAGAGCGGTCCCTTCTTCAGCGACAAGCTCGACCTCGACAGCGCCAAGGCCCGGGCGCGTTTCGCATCCGCAGTCGCCGAACTCGACGGCGCTGTCGACCCGGCCTTCCTGAAAAACCAGTTGCTCCACTTGAGAGTCCCGGAGGCGCCGACACAGAACGAAGTGCGACGGCACGCATCACAGTTGTCCACGCCGCAGAACTCGCCGCCCGCAGCGGAATCTCATAGTCCTCCGCGCATTCAGGCCAACGAGCGGCAGCTTCGAGACCTCCGCGCGGGCGCGCTCGCCGCCCTGGCAGCGTCGAGCGATCCGCCCCGACTGTTCGCCCGCTCGGGCGGCATCGCGCGGGTTTCGCTCATCAAGGACGGCCAGGACCAGGCCGTGCCGCTGATTCAGCAACTCGACGCCGATGCCCTGCGTGGCGAGCTGACCAATGCAGCCGACTGGCTCACCTTGCACCACAGCCGGGAGCGGGGCGACTACCTGCTCTCCGACCTCCCGCCGCTGGCCGTCGCGCGCGACCTGCTGGCACTGCCGGCGATCGACTTGCCGCCGCTCGCGGGCATCGTCACCTGTCCAACCTTCGCCGCGGACGGCTACGATTCCGCCAGCGGTCTGTGGCACCACCGCACGCTGCGCGATCTGCCAGTCATACCGGGGCACCCCACACGCGAGGAAATCGCAGCAGCACGCAACGCCCTGATCGACATCATTGCCGACTTCCCGTTTGTCGACGATGCCAGCCGTACGAATACCATCGCCCTCCTGCTGCTGCCATTCGTCCGCCCGCTGATCGACGGTCCGACCCCGCTACACGCGGTGGACGCCCCGACGCCGGGCACCGGCAAGGGGCTGCTGGCGCAAGCCTGCCTGTGGCCGGCGCTCGGCTACAGCCTGGACATCCGCAGTGGGGCGCGAGACCTGGACGAGTGGCGCAAGCGGATTACATCCGAGCTCGTTGCCGGCAAGCCGGTCATTGGCTTCGACAACGCCACGACCCGTTTGGACTCCGAGCATCTGGCTGCGGCCCTCACGGCGACACTGTGGACCGATCGCGTGCTCGGCCAGACGCGAGTCGTGACCATTCCCAATCGCTCCATCTGGGTTTGCACCGGGAACAACCTCGCGTTCAGCAAGGAGCTGGCTCGGCGCGTAATCTGGATTCGGCTCGATGCCAAAGTCGAAGCCCCCGAGCAGCGGACAGGCTTCCGTTACTCGAACCTCATCGCGCACGTGCGCGAGCAACGTGCTGCGCTGGTTGCCGCCGCCCTGACGCTGTGCCGCGCGTGGCTGGCCGCAGGACGCCCGGCCGGTAAACAGATCATGGGGAGTTTTGAGAACTACGCCGGCGTTCTTGGCGGCATCCTCAATGTCGCCGGCATCGGGGGCTTCCTGGCCAATGCGGACGAACTCCGGCGCCAGGCGGATACTGAGACCTCCGAATGGCGCGGGTTCATCGAGGCTTGGTGGGAGCGCTGGCACGACGCGCGGGTCGGCGTCAGCGATCTGGCCACTCTGCTTTGGGACGCAGCCGGCAAGCGCACTGACCTGCTGCCGACCGTCGTGCGTAGCGAGACGCAACGCGGGGCCGTGACGCAACTGGGCATGCGGCTGGCGCGCAAGCGGGACTGCATCATCGCCGGCCTGCGCGTCGTGGTCGGGGATAAGACCGACCACAAGGACCGTCTTGTGTATCGTCTGCTGCCGACCTTTTCAGGGCCGCCGGAAGGTCGGCATGAGGTCGGCACAAAGGTCGGCAACGATAATTCATGCTCTGGAAGCGAGTTAGAGGCGAACGCCGACCTTCGCCGACCTTTTGGCGACCCTCTTCTATACACGTGCGTGAATAATATGCAGGCACATGAAACGCGCGCATTTCTTTTCCCCGCCGAAACGCGTAGTAACGGAAAAAGGTCGGCAAAGGTCGGCATCAGCGCGAAACCCGTTGAAGAAGAGCAGGTTACGCCTGCCGACCTCGATGCCGACCTGCCGCCGACCTCTGGCCCGGTGGCTGAAAGGTCGGCATCCGCTCCATTGCCTGCAGGATTCTCGGGTCCGGCCACAGTGCGATGGTATACCGGCGACGGAGATCACCTGCCGCCCGCCATACGCGAGCTGGTCCGGCGTCGGGACGGCTGGACACCGGCTGCCCGGCGCGACCGCCTGCTCCAACTAGCGGATCGCTGCGCGGACCTGAACCCCGAACGAGCCGCTGAGCTACGGATGGCCGCGGCCGCGATGTCTCATCATGATCATGAAGAACACGGAGACCCCAGTGTTCTACGAAAAGCATGAACAGTTCATGCGCGCTCTGGCCGCAAGCTACATCCCCATGACGGCGCTCGCCTGCGCCAACCAACCGACGCTACTCTGCCCCGCCTGCCACGATCCGTACGTGCATCCGGTGGGCGTCACGGTTCTGCCGGCGGGAAAGACGCCGGGAAGCATGACGATCACGGCGAAGGGCTTGCAGCTCGACCCCACCGTACCGCCGGCGGGCCGCGGCGTCGTGATCACGTTGTCGTTCGAATGCGAGCAAGGTCATGCGTTCGCGTACGAGCTGAGTTTCCACAAGGGTTGGACGTTCATTCGGCGGCGCATCGGCAGCGGGCCCCGCGACAGCACGGCAGATGAGACGATCTGGCGCGATTGACCCGGCCAGCGGCCCCACGGGTCCTACCAGCGGGGGTTTTTCCTCTGGGCCCGCGGAACGACCGGCCAGGATAGCGAGATTTTATTTAGCGCGGCGGACAGTCAGCCGTAACGGAGCACGGAGAAGGCGACCGCCATGTTCCTGACCCGTCGCATACTGCTGGAGGCGACCTGGCTGCGCCGGGGCGACTGCCGCGGCTGCTATCGGCGATTGTGTTGCTTGTGCGGCGACGTGTTCTTTGTCAGTCGGCCGGAGGCCCGCTACTGCCGGGCCGCCTGCCGCCAGCGGGCATATCGATTGCGGTTCCGGCTCCGCCGCAAACTGGCGAACTGGCCGAAAAATGGACTGGCTTCCCCCGCGCCCCCGAGGTAGAGGGTCGTCGGGCGGCCGGGGTGTCGCCCAGCGACATGGAGAAGCGAGCATGGCCACGAGAAAGATGATCGACGCGGTCGGCTACGCCCGGCGCAGCACGGACATGCAGGAAAGGTCGATTCCCGACCAGCAGGCGTTTGTCCAGCGCTGGGCCGACGAGAACGGCTATCGCATCCTGCGCTGGTACACCGATGATGCTGTCTCTGGCACCTCCACCCGCGGCCGCGAGGCCTTCGAGCGGCTGATCCACGATGCCGAGAACGGGCGCGGCTTCGACGCCGTACTCTGCTACGACATGTCACGCTTCAGCCGTGGCGGCACAAACGAAACCGGCTACTACCTGCACCGGCTCAAGCTGGCCGGCGTGGAGGTCGCCTTGGCCGCCGAGGGCATTCCCGAAGGCGATGAAGGCGAACTGCTCCAGGGCGTTAAATCCTGGCAGGCCCGCCAGTACTCGGTTAAGCTCTCGCGCGACTGCATCCGCGGGATGGTCTCCGCCGTCAAGGTCAAGCGAAGCGCCCCCGGCGGCCGCGCGCCGTACGGCTATGACAAGCAGTTCCTCGCGCCGGCCGGGCATCCGCTACCTGCCCGATGGCCGCAAGCAGGAGCTCGACCCGCGTGGCCGGCACGTCCGCTTCATCCCCGGCGCCGAGGGCGTCGGCAAGGTGAAGTCCGACCTGGTCCGCTACGTGCCCGGCGATCCCCAGCACGTGAAGATCGTCCGCCGCATCTTCGACATGTGCGGCCGGGGCTACGGCTTCCGCTACATCGCCATCGCCTTCAACGACGAGGGGATTCCCAGGCCGACCGGCGGCCGGTGGAACTTCCGCGAGGTCAAGCTCATCCTCACGAACCCCGTGTATCGTGGCGCGCTGTGCCTGAACAAGACCAGCCAGCGCAGGATCCACGGCATCGCGGCCGGCGGCCGGGCCTATCCGAAGCGCGGGCAGGGCTACGGCGTCAACAGCCGCGACCGCTGGATCGTGGTGGAGGACGTACATGAGCCGCTGGTCAGCAAGGAGACCTTCGAGAAGGCGCAGGCCGAAATGGCCCGCCGACGCGATGCAAAGGGCCGGGCCCGCCCGACGCGCCGGTACCTTCTGTCCGGACTGCTCAAGTGTACCCATTGCGGGCTGAACCTGTGGGGAACGGAGTTGAAGCTTTACGCGAAGGGGCTGCGCCGGGGCTATTGCGTCGACGCCGGCTACCGGCGGTACGGGCCGCAGGTTTGCAAGTCGACCAGTATCCAGGCCGAGGCCCTCGACCGGTGGGTGCTGGCCAAGGTGCGGCAGGTCATCCTCAACGACGCCGCTGGCATCCGGGCGGCAGTGGACGCGTTCGTCCAGACCGTTCTCTCCCAAGAGAAAGGCGGCGGGGACCGGTCGGCCGTCGAGAAGGAACTGGCTGCGGTCAACCGGCGTATTCAGGCCACCGTCGCCATGCTGTCCGACCCGGACCTGGCGGACCTGAGCGAACTGAAGGCCACGCTGGTAGAGCTCAAGCGCCAGCGGGAAGCGCTGGAAGCGCAGAGGGAGCAAGCCTCAGCGGGGAAAGGCGAACTCCTCAACGAGACGGCCTTGCGGAAATGGGCGACGGAGAAACTCGAGCGGCTGGGCGACGCGCTGGACGGGAACCTCTCGCCGCTGGAGACGCGGCAGGTCGTCCACTCCTATGTGGCAAGAATCGAGATCGACCCGCACGCGTACCGCGGCACCATGTTCATGGTCCCCGACGCCCTAGCGCTGCTCGAGGCCGAATCTACCAGACGAGTGAACTTAGGCTCGCCCAGCGTCCCGTGCTTCAGTTCCCCGCCCGGGGCGACCTGCTCGTACTGGTCCTTGCCGATCAGCCGGTAGCTGGTGACCGTCTTGAAGTCGCTGACGTTGCGGACGGCGCAGATGTTCCGCCAGGTGCGTTCGACCGAGAAGAAGCCCTCCAGCAGGAACTTGTTGGCGACGTTGGACAGGATGCCGCCGATGTCGATGGTCGAGAAGCCGGCCTGGAGGTTCTGGCCGAAGGCCGCCCGCAGCACCTCGCGGCTGTCGCGGAAGTTGCGGCCGGTGTAACCGTTGGCCCAGGCGGCCTCGAGCAGCAGTTCCTGGAGCCCGATCCCGCCGCGAAAACGGCGCGACGCCGCGTCGAGCGTCTGCTCGTCGTACAGCGCCTCGATCTTCGTGACCTTGCCGGTCAGCAGGCAGGCCGCTTCGAGGACCTGGCCGCTCATCGTGTCGCTGGAAACATGCACCGCGGGCGCCTTCGGGCGCGACGCGCGTAGCTTCTCCAGCTCGGTCTTCTCTTCGGTCCAGCCCTCGGCGATGGCCTGCTCCTCGATCTGGGGGAACTTGCTCCCGCAGATGCGGCGGATGGCGGCGATGCGCTTGCTCTCGGCCAGGGCCTGGGCCCGCAGGCTGGAGACCGTGGACTGGAGGTCGGAGGCGTCGGCCTCCGTGCCGCCGGCCTGGGCCTCCGTGCCCGCCGCCTCCGGTCGGGCTTCCTGCTCCGCAGTGTGGCGATCGTCTTCCATGACGCTCTCCTCCGT
>Ga0209101_1001720_pt1 | contig 15594 bp, 14 predicted proteins | sample ConPoolayeCmetaG_FD_185481 | JGI IMG/M metagenome (GOLD analysis project Ga0209101, IMG submission 185481) | Hot spring microbial mat communities from California, USA to study Microbial Dark Matter (Phase II) - Cone Pool mat layer C metaG... ...
GTCAAGGTATTCCGTACCGTCAATAATCGCGAGATAGAGATTGCGGTCCTCGGCAAGGGCGCGGTGCTGGGTGAGATGGCCCTTATCGACGGCAGGCCGCGCAGCGCATCGGCAAAAGCAATCGAACCCAGTACGGCCACCAGGGTCGACGTCGAGACGTTCGAGACCAAAACCCGCGGAGTTCCGTCGTGGTTTCTCACCATCATCCGCATCGTTTCCACCAAAATCCGCAACGCCCACAAGCATCTTGAACGCATACAGCTCGACCAGCGCGGCGTCAACATCATCCTTATGCTGCAATATTACCTGCACCGTGCCGCCGCGGCCGCGCAGAATGAGAAGAAATACCGTCTTGAGCTGAACATATACAAAAACCATCTGCCGCGGCTTGTGGCCACATCCCAGCAGCGCCTCGTCTATGTGCTCGATTTTCTCCAGTCGAATGGGTTTATCACGCTTTCCGACGACATAATCGAATGCGCGGACATGGAGCGCTTCGACGACTACTGCGCGTTCCTTCGCTGTTTCGTACGCAAACAATGTGAAAAACTCGTCCCTGTACGCACCCCCCTCAAGGAAATTATCAAGGAAATGCAGCGAACGCTCAAGGTGCGGGAGGGCGAGGACAGAAAGCCGACCATGAGCGCCGATGAATTCCATGTGGTTTTTGCGGCAAGTGGATGCACCGAAAGCGAAGAATCGATCATCGATGAGATGGAACGTATGGAGATACTCAACGCTAAAAAAACGGCGGGAAAGGAATCCGATGCGGCACCGGCTGTTATAACCGTCAACGGACCGCAGTTTTATCTCTACATGCTGCAATGCACGTTCGACAATCTGGTCCCGAAACCATGAAAACACTGCGTGTTCATACGCTCAACGCCGTTGCCGCCCTGCATGCGCTCGCTGCCGCGCCGCATGCGGCAACCGAGGTGCGCGGCGTGATCGAGGTTAACGAGCGTTGGGTCGTGGAAAAAAGCCCGTACCTGATGACCGACGACGTGCTGGTCGCCAAGCAGGCGCGGCTCTATATCGGCCCGGGCGTAACCGTTCTGGTCGATAGGCCGCATTCGTTCGACCCCCGTATCAAGCAGCTCGACCATCTTGACTCGTTCACGGTGGCGCTGCGGGTGGAAGGCGTGCTGACCTGCGCGGGACGCCGCGAAAGCCGCATTTCATTCGCAGGAAAAAACGGCAACCCCTCACAGTGCGAATGGTACGGGGTGGTGCTCGACGGCGTGCTGTCAGGAGAATCGGAGGTTGCATTCACCGATATTGCGGGAAGCTGCAATGGCCTGATGGTGCGCAAAGGATCGCCGCTCGTGCATCATTGCGTTTTTGAATATAATAATATCGGTATGACGATTACCGAGGGATCGCGGGTCAAGGTGCTCAACTGCGCCATCGCGTATAATGCCACGTGCGGGATACGGATCTCGCTGGCAAATCCGAAGATTTACAACAATCTCATCGTTTTTAACCGCCAGAACGGCGTGTGGTCAGACGGGGTATCGCAGATGACGTTTGAGAACAACTGCGTGTTCGGCCATCCCGCGGGCAATCTCGCCGGCTGTGACCCAGAGCTGGGTATCTTGGTAAAGAAAAACGAGAAAAAGGACTCCACCGACGCGCATGAAAACCTGTTCAAGGACCCGATTTTTGTGGGAACGCCGGCTGAGTCGCTGTCAATGGAGCGTGACAACAGAATTCCGCCGCGAAAATCGCAGGTCACGGACACCGCGCTGGCTCAGGTACTGTACGGAACAGTCATCGATTCGCTCCCCTTCGTCAGGCCTGCGGCGACCGCGGCCCTGCGCTACAAGCTCTCGCCCTATTCCCCGTGTATCGACGCCGGCAAGAAAGGCAAGGCCTATCTTGACGCCGACGGGTCGCGCAACGACATCGGGATGCACGGCGGGCCGGAATTTTACTTAGTAGAGTGACCGGTGCCAAAACACCGGTTATTGCCTAAATGCAAATACCCCCTGCACACTTTGAAACGCGAACCCGCGCGGTCTGAGGCGCTCGCCGATATACCAGTCGTACACCGTCAGCATGACCGTGAAATGACGCATCCGCCGGTCCACCGGCGGATACAGCCGCACCGTGGAATCAGCCCCGATGTTATTGATGACCATCAGGGAATCGGGATGCACACCCGGCAGCGGGTCGTCGATGCGGTACATCCAGTCGAAAAAGTGCTCCTCCACACCCACGGTATCGTTGAGCGTCATGGCGGTGTCGCGCGAAAGCGGGTTGATGTGCGCGGCCAGGAAGTATGAATAGCCGCCGGGAAGCAGTTCGACCGAATCGCCGGCGATTGTATCGGCCCATTCGCGGCGGTACAGGTAAAAGAGCGTGTCGTAATCAGTCCTGCTTCCGGGATAGAAAAACTGGAGGTTTGGATTTTTCACGCGGTACACGCCTATCCAGTCGACAGCGGGATTGGTGTTGGGAAACGCATACGGATTATAGCGCATGGCCGATGTGTACCGCACGCTGAAATACGATTCTCCCTTGTAGATTTCATTCGCGCGCACCAGGATCTTGATGCGGACGGTGAGCATCTGCGCTAGCTTCGCAGCCTGGCGCCGGGTGTCCTCCTGGTCGCGAACCTGCTTCAACAGCATCAGAAGGCTGCGGGGGTCGGCGGCAGCGCCGGTGAGGCTGCCGGCAAAGGCGGCAAGAGAAGCGGTCAGCGATGAATCGAGCCCGACGTCTTCCAGGGTCACGCTGTCGAGCAGAAGCAGCGAATCGATATTGATTGTATACATAAGCGCGGTCAGCTCGGCCATATCGGCAATCAGGGCGGGATCAGCGGCCAGTTCCTGAGGCACGGCGGCGGTGAATTCCTGCGGCAGCGCCGCCAGCATCTGCCCGCTTACGGTGATATTGTCGCGGATAATATCGGGCGGGATAACGAATGCGGCCGTCGCATAGGTTATGCCCGCGCTGTCGGCCGCAGGCACAAGCGTATCGGAGCCCGCGACGGCCCAGGCGCTTGAGAGCAGGCTGAAGGTGTCGATCGCGGTGTCAACGCCCAGTATATTGAAAACATAATTGAACGACATGCCCCACCAGACCGATGTGACGGGACGACCGGCCCACCAGGCCTTTACTTTCACCGTATCGCCCGGCGCGGCTTCGGCCGGTTCGAACACCATGGCGAGCGGCCGTACCCGGTCGGCGTCAATCCGCTCATAGCGAGTCGAAAAGCTGTCCGCGCAGCCTCCGGCCAGCAATGCTGTTGCGATAATAAGCGCAGCCAATGGATACTGCGGGATACGGCGGATATCAGCACCGTTTATACTATTGACAGCCTGATTATTCATAGTTAAAACTCCGCGGCAATGCCCAGCGACGGCACAAAGGGCGCCGAGATCGGCTGGCGCTCGGTGTAATCGTAATTCGATATCTGAAATTCGGGGCTCTTATACGCGAACCACGCCACGTTCTGCGCGTCGATATAGGCCGATAGGATCCATTTTTTAAACACGAATTTCTTGTCAACGCGAAGGTCGATCTGGAAAAACGGATCGCTTCGAAGCGACCGCGGCTCGCCGAATTCCGGAATATACGTGCGGTTGTAGAAATCATACGTCCTGCCGACAATGGGAGTATAGGGGTTGCCGCTCACGAACCGCAGCCGCGCTCCCGCCTCCCAGTTGCGGCCCAGGCGGTAGTTGCCGATAAGCTGAAGATTATGCGTCTGGTCGCGCGAGTACAGCACCCAGGCGCTGTCAGGCGCATCCAAGCGCTCGCTCCGCGCAAGCGTATATGCTATCCAGCCGAAAAAACGCTCGCCCTGATCGTGCCGCAGAAGCACCTCAAGGCCGTATGAGCGCGCTTCTTCATCGGCAATCACCCGGCTGGCGGGATCCACCAGAATATCACGCTCATCGGCAAAGCGCGGTATGTCCCACTGGCGGTTGTAATATCCCTGAATATCGGCGAATATAAGATCAGTCGCCTGCCATTCATAGCCCACCACCGTATGCCGCGCCTTTGTGGCCGGCAAATACGGATTGCCGATGGTCTTGTTAATGACCGCGCCGGCGGGCTGCGGTGTCTGGCTGTAATTGCCGATGGCGGCCTTGAGTGTGTGGCGTTTGACGAATTCCCACCGTCCGGTCAGGCGAAACGACGGTTCACCTGAAAGACCACGGTTGTTATCAATGACATGGTAGTCCCAGAACGCAGGCACGATTGAGCCGTCGTACTGAAGTTCAGGAAAATAATCGTAGCGTATGCTGGGAATAAATGTAAGTCGCTCGAGCGGTTTCCATTCCACATTCACATACCCGCCTGTCACCCCGAACCAGTCGTCGATGGTGTCGGTGAGAAAGCTCTCTTCGAAGGTTGGAAATTTGGTGCGCTGGTTCAGGCGGGTCAGATCGACGTCGAGGCCGATATTACAGCCGAGGCGATCGCCGGGTTTCACAAGAAGGTTATTGCGGATATAATATTCCCATGCGCCGTATTCCCATTTGGCAGTGCCGAATATGGAGCTTCGGCCGGAGGAGTGCGTGACGGCACACCGCAGTTCGTTATCGATATTCTCAGCCGCTTTCCAGTCCCATCCTGCAAGCGCCATGTTGAAATAGCTCGATACGTCCACCTGATCGGCCGCATCGCTTATTTCCCTGCTTCCGCCGCGCACGTTGGGCACGATAAGCCTGAGCCGGTCGCGCGAGCCGAAAAGGGTAAGAAAATTGTGATGGTTTTTAAACAGGTCAAAATCGGTCCGCACTATGTAATCCCAATAAAACGGCGTCACTGTGACGGGCAAATTGATGAAATCAAGGTTTTCCACCGCCCATCCAAGCACATCGCCGATAAAACTCCTCCGCGCGCTTGCCAGCACCGCGACCTTATCCGTTACCGGCCCTTCAAGGAGCACCGATCCGTCGAACAGGTTTGCATCAAGCTTTGCATGCCAGCGGTCGTTTCGCGCTGGCCGTCCCTTTATTTCGACAATACCCGCGATTGCGCCGCCGTAGCGGCTGTTGAAACCGCCGGGATACAAATCCACCGACGCCAGCGCATCGCTGTTGTAGGTTGACTTCACGCCGCCGAAATGATACAGGGTGGGAATCGCCACGCCGTCAAGGAAGAACCGCGAGTCCCACGTGGGCGCGCCGCGCACAATAACGGCGCCGGCGCCAAACGATGCGCGCGCCACGCCGGGAAGCGCCTGCACCACTTTCACGGCGTCGCCGCTCAGGCCGGGGATTTTCTTGACCTCGTTAAGCGTGAGCTGGCGCCTGGCAACCTCCTTTTCCTCTGTTTTGCCATATACCATGATTTCGTAATCGGCATATGACACGCGCTGGACATAATAGGTTACCGAGAGCTCTTCGCCGGCATGAATCCGCTCGCGCTCACGGAGCTGTTCATAGCCCGGCGCCGGCGCGGTGACCTCGATACTGCATGCGGGAAGTGAATAGAACGAGAAGCGGCCGGCCGAATCGGTGAGAGTCACCAGCTTGTCCTCTTCGAGATACTGTCCCTCGAACTGTCCCAGACGCTCGCGATAAACGCCGAACGGCACCGGCAGGGACGTGTCGGATAGCGTATCGATAAACGTAATCACCACCATGGCGTCGGAGAGCGGTTTTCGCGTGCCGCGTTCCAGGAGAAGACCGGTGAAATTGACATATTTCTCCACCTTTTCGGTCACTTCGCGAAGCGAGAATCGGTATTCGTACTGAAGCACTACGCTGACCGGTTCGCCGTTTGCAAGAAGGGCCGGCGTAAAAACAAATTTTCTTGCCGCGGCCGCTGCGCTGCTGTCAAGTACCGGATGCAGGCTTTTAACAATGCTGACGCTGTCCACCGTGCCCGAGTCGCTTACCACCAAGTCCATCAGCACCGTTCCATCGATGCCCTGTTTATAAATTTCAGGCGGGTAATCGGCTTCGACAAACGCGGTCAGTTCGGGCAGTTTCGCTATGCTGAGACTTTCCGGTTCTGCGGTATCGGTTTCTTCATCGGCCAGGATAATTTCGTCGCCGGTGAGAGCGTCGGCGGAGGTATCATAGCCGGGAGCGGGGAAATTACGCGCTGTTTTCTCCGCGCCGTCGCTGCGCGCCTCAGGCGCGGATATGCGCGCGGCCTGGGGATACACAAGCGGAGCATGAGCCAGGCCAAGCAGCAACAACGCCAAAAAAATATGCGATTTCGTTTGAAGGCCGGCTTTTACTGAACCCATACCCTGCCGTTTCTGCATGTGAGCGTTATGACAGTCAAAAAAATAATTCGTTGATACCATTGTTTGCCGTGATCATATCATCATCCGGATTCTCCGGAAATAAACAGGACTTGTACTGATCCCGCCACTGGCGGGACGAAGTATTACGCAGATTTTGACTTTTGCGGTAATTTTTCTTGCTCTGCCGGGTTATGATACGTTATCCGGAGAAGCAAAAGCGGAATTTTTGTGTTGTTCTCGCTTCTCATTCGCGGCATTCTTTGTGTCTTTCCGGGCTGCCCAACTTACAGACAATAAGCAGGTTATTTGAAATCGATAAGCTCCACATCGAAAACAAGTGTCGCGTCGGGCGGAATCACGCCGCCGGCGCCCCGCGATCCGTAACCGAGTTCAGGTGGTATGATAAGCGTGCGTTTCTCACCGTTCTGCATGTCCATCACACCCTCGTCCCACCCTGGTATCACCTGGCCTATACCGACAGTGAACGTAAAGGGACGGCCGCGGTCGAGCGAGCTGTCGAACTTGGTGCCGTCCAAAAGCCAGCCGGTGTAGTGGACGGTCACGGTTGAGCCTTTTTTCGGTTTTGCGCCGCTTCCCTTTTTATTGACAACATAGCGAAGGCCCGACGGCGTGGTTATCGCGGTTGGCCAGCGCTTCTTCAGTTCCTCGGATTTCTTGTCCTGTATCGACTTGAGGAGATTGTCGAAAGCCTGCTGGTCAGCCTTAAAACCCTTCGCCTTTTCGCCGATCCTGATAATCCGCACGCTCTCCATCACATCTCCCTGCGCGATACGGTTGACCACATCCTGCCCCTCGACAACATGGCCGAACACCGTATGTTTCCCGTCAAGCCACGGCGTTGCCTTGTGGGTGATAAAAAACTGGCTCCCGTTGGTCCCCGGCCCGGCATTTGCCATCGAGAGTATTCCCGGCCCGTCGTGCTTCAACGACGGGTCGAATTCATCGGGAAACTTGTAGCCTGGCCCGCCTCGTCCGCTTCCCTCGGGATCGCCGCCCTGGATCATGAAATCGGCAATCACCCGGTGAAACTTCAGGCCGTCGTAAAACGGCTTACCGGGTTCACGAGCCGTGTTTTTAATCGCGCCTTCCGCAAGTCCCACGAAATTCGCCACGGTAAGAGGGGTTTTTTCGAACTCAAGCCGGCAGAGAATTGTGCCCTTGTTCGTTTTTATTTCAGCGTACATGCCATCCGCAAGCTCACGTTGTGTGTGCTGGTGCGGTTGGCTGGGTGTCGGTTCCTGCACGTGGTTCTTCGGCATCTTACCTTCTTGTTTTTCCTGGTTTTTCGCACAGCACGCCAGTGATATCACCATCATGATTCCAGCGATCAATGGACGCATACTCCGAAGCTCCTTGTTAAAAGTTATCAGGCGGTACACGAAATCCATACCTCAAAAAAGGCGCTCTCATATATACATTGGTTTTTGGATTTTGGGTTTTGGATTTCAATCCCATTGAAAGGGCGACCCCATATCTTCCTTGCTTGCATCCGCGAGTTTACGCGCGTCCTTGAATCGTTCATTGAGCGACTGCTTGCGTCTGTCCTGCTCAAGCCTGGCCTTTTTAAACTTATCCTCAAGCAGGCTTCCCCGATCTTTCTGTGTCTTAAGAAACTGGTTCAGATCCGCTTTCTGATGATCGGCTGCCTTATGATCGACCACCTCTCCGGTAGACGGATTCACCCATAGCGTTCCCTTGCACATCGGACACCTGATTTCAAACATGCTCATATTCCGCACCTCTCCATTGGATTGTGCGTTGCCTGTTTTGTATAAAAATAGTAGTTGCCTGTGCGCAAGGCGTCGGATTTGGATCGGAGTATATACTTATATATTTTTTGATGCAACGCATTGAAATATTCTCCCCGACAGGAGAATGTTTCATCCGTAGATAACCTCCTTCATCAAAACCAACATCATGCATGAACAGACTCTTTTTGAAAACTTTGACGCTCTGATACGAGATCCCCTTGCTCTAAGTGATCAGCAATCGTTTAATCGTATAAAACAGCTTTGCATGGAAGACGAGAAAAGCAAAAGCGCGCCATTTTCATATATCATAAAAAAATTATCCAACCGGATATTCAGTGAGCCGGCAGCAGTAAGTCATTGGAAGAAGATTCTGGATAACAAGAAAGATATGGAATCGAAACTCGGTCGGCGGGTGGCGATAGAGACCGCGGCCATGGACTATTTTCTATCGGCCATGCATGAAAAGACCGGCGGGGACGATGGAAAACATAAGGAATGGCTCAATCGCATCTACACGCCGTCGTATCATATAGAGAAAATGCAGGAAGAGGTGATGCGGGCGAAACGCTACAACCATGCGTTATCCGCAATCATGCTGGACGTCGACGATTTCAGCAGGATTAACGATGAGCATTCGTTCGCCGTCGGTGATGAGATCCTGTCTCTCATCGTGAAAATTATCCGTAAATCGATCCGGACGGTCGATATCATTTCGCGCTATTCGGGCGATATTTTTCTTATCATTCTTCCCAACACCAACAAGCGTGAAGCGATCGAACTTGCCGAGCGGATCCGTCAGAATATTCCGAAACGAACCAGGCGCATATCACAGTTGAGCGAAGGCATAACGGTAACCTTATCGGTATCCCAGTGCGAGCACAATGAAAATGCGACTGATTTTATAAAGAAAATGGAGACGCTTTTAAAGACGGGAAAACAGAAGCAGCGCGACGCCGTGTATCCGGGATAGGAGCGGCGGCCGGCATCCTGCCGGGTGTCGATACGCCGAATCCCCCGCACAGTCCTATAATTTTCATTTTCATTTTTTTGTTGCTGATGCTTAATTATATTATGTATATAGGAACGGCCCATCATGTCAAAGGCAAAGCAATGGATATAGGATCGCGGAAGGTTAATAAGTTCCATGTCATCGACGTGGTCGGAAAGATCAACCGGCTGAAAGATTCGATAGTCCTGAAATCATTTATCAATACGCTGTTGGAGAAAAATGTCAACGACCTGGCCCTTCATCTGGGGAAGGTCACCTACCTTGACAGCGGCGCGCTCAATGTCCTCATCTATTGCCACAACACACTCTCAAAAAAAGGCGGAACGTTGTGCATTATCGAACCCAATGAGTATGTCCGCGACGTCCTCGAAGTGGTTGGGCTTGATAAGCTGGTCAAAATTTATCAGAACGAGGAGGCGTTTTTAAATGATACGACTCTTTCTTAGCGCCGCATTTGCCGCATCGATTGTGTTCACGGGATGCATGGGGAAGGATTTTATCAAGCCGACCCAGGCGCAAATCGATGCCTATATTCAATCCAATCCCGATCTGCCGGAACTGGACAAGGCGTGTATTTACGAAGGACGGTTTGAGATTGGCATGAAAAAGGAGACGGTGCGTTTTCTGCTCGGTGAACCGCGTTCGGTTGAAATAATCCAGCAGCCGTGGGCGCAGCAGGAAAAATGGACGTACAAGCGCGGCAATTTCAAAGTCTTTTATATGGAAGACAACGGCGTGGTCGGCATCGAGGAAAACTGAGAGGTATTCAGAACGCACTCCCCACCATCGAGCGGGGGGAAACGGCAGTTTCCCAATGGTGCGTGAGGGGGAGATGCGCCGATCAAAGCTACACCACGAGACATTGCAGGACGACAATGGAGTGAATAAGGACGGGCGGCACGCGCCCGTCCTTTTTATTACGTTCCCAAATATATATGCATTTTTTCGACATCGTCATCCTCGTCATAACCGCCGTCTATGCCGGTCTGGGCATCAAGCGCGGATTTATCAGCGAGGTTTTCCGCTGTGCTGCGGTCGTGGCGGGTTTTATCGCCGCGCTTCTTTTGTACCAAACGGCATACGACCGCCTTGGGTTTATCATGATGCCGAACCAGGCAAAAACCGCAGTCGCGTTTCTCCTCGTCTACATAGCTGCGGCGATTGCGGTACTGGGCGCGGGATGGCTGGTAAAGAAACTGGTGCGTCTGACGCTCTTCGGATGGGTTGACAGACTTCTCGGCGCATGCATCGGCTGTGCCAAGGCAGCGCTCCTGGTGTGGATACTGATGATGTGCGTGGCAATCGTTCCACACTCCCGGATATACTCAATGATCAACACATCGCGTACCTACAGATTTTTTTCCGCGCTGCCCCTGCGCCTTCGCTCCCCGGCCGCTTCCCACACTCTGCCGTCACTTCGCACTGTTGTCGATATTGACAGGCCGCTCGAAACACTGCGCGAGGCAAGGGAGCGTCTGGGCGGATTCAGGGAAAAGGTGGATTCGGCAAAGGCGTTTGCCGATTCGCTGAAAAAACAAGCCCATCGGGATACGGAAAAATGATGGAAAGTTTTTTTATCGCAATATGCATTGCGACAGGCCTGATACTGGGTTCGTTTTTCAACGTGCTCATCTGGCGGCTTCCCCGCAGCGAATCGATCATCGCGCCCGGTTCACACTGCCCAGCATGCGGCCGGCACATCCGGCCATGGGAAAATATTCCGGTACTCAGTTTTATCATGCTTGGCGGAAAGTGCGCGGGATGCAGGGCGGCGATTTCATGGCGATACCCGGCGGTGGAGCTTTTAACCGCGGCGCTCTGCCTGCTTCTCTGGCAGACGTATGTTTCTCCATATGCCGCCATCCCGCATCGGGCGGCAGACCATATTACATTCGTCCTTCGCATCGCGTCTCTTCTTGTCCTTATCCCTGTGGCATTCATTGACCTGGAACATTTTATCATCCCCGACTCCATCACGCTTCCCGGGCTTGCGGTTGGAATACTAGCGTCATTTTTCCCCGGTCCGCTTACTCCCCTGCAGATGCTTCTGGGCACGGCGGCCGGCGGCGGGACACTCATGGCGCTAGGCGCTCTTGGAGAATATGTATTCAAAAAAGACGAAGCAATGGGCGGAGGCGATATAAAGCTGATGGCGTTTCTCGGCGCGCTGTGGGGGTGGAAGGCGGCGCTTTTAGCAATCGTGTTTGGTTCGGTGCTGGGCGCCTGCGCAACTCTTCCGCTTCTTGCCGCCGGCCGGCTTCCCGCCGACCGGCGTATACCGTTCGGTCCCTTCCTTGCGGCCGGCACGTGGATAGCGGCGCTTTACGGCGATCAATGTGTCCGCGCCTATTTCACCTTTACCGGCCGGCTGTTATTCTGACCCAGTTGTGCGCGGAAAAATTTCGGCGACACGCCGCAGGAGCTCTTAAACCGCGCCGAAAAATACAGCGGATCGTCAAACCCCAGGTTCACCGCGATCTCCTTAACCGTCATCGGCGTATTGGCAAGCATGCTTCGCGCAAGGGCCATACGCTGCTCGTTGAAAAACTCCATGGGCGGCATGTGCACGTGCTGTTCGAAAAGGCGCGTGCAGTGGCGAACGCTGAGATTGACATGAGCGCAAATCTCCCGAAGAGTGAGGGAACGCTGCATGTTCCGTTTCATGAATTCGATTGCGCTGCGCACCTGCATGGGATAGTGCGTGGTGATGCTCTGTCCGAGCTCCATAAGTATTTCATACATGATAAGCGTAAGCTGCATGATAAATCCGCCCCGTTTCTCTTTCATGACGTCCCAGGCGCACTGGAACAAATACGCGGCGCGGTCGGAACGCACGGGACGAACAACGTCGCAGTGCGCAAGGCCGCTTGCGGCCAGGAACGCGTCAAGCACCGGCCCTTCAGCCAGAACTGATATTTTCTCCATGTGCCCCGCATCGCCGGTTGCAAGCACCTGGTTCTTTCCCTTGTGCGCCAGGAAGATTTCACCGGCATGTACTTCGCCGCACGATTCGTTCTGGGTAAAACGGGCATTGCCTCCGGTAATCAGGCTCATGGAAAAAACGCCTCTGCTGCGGCGGTCGAAATAATCGCCTTGAATCCATCGCGACACCACGACCGTTGTGACTTTCAGCGGCGGAATAAAACTGTCGTGTGTGTATTCGTACATCGAATTCTGCTCAATGCCCCGTATTCTGTCCGCCATTCCCCCCCCTTATATTTATGGCCGTTTTTCACATATTTATGGCTGTTTCTCACATTCAAATAATGCCGGTAATCTTATATAATTAACCACATTAGATTATTATCCCCCAATAAAAATCATATGCGTTTTCCGGCAACAGCCAATGTTTCCCACTCATCCATATTCTAGCTTTGATGGCAAAATATATCAAGTTTAGTGATATTCATCTTTTTAAACAGGAGGCAACGCGATGCGAGCAGATCAGGTAGCAGCCCAGCTTTATACCATCAGGGACTATCTCAAAACTCCGTCAGACATTGCAGTATCATTGAAAAAGGTGCGCGAATGCGGCTACCAAGCGGTCCAGGTGTCGGGTATGGGGCCGATTGAGGAAAGGGAATTGATGAAAATACTCAACGGCGAAGGGCTTGTCTGCTGCGCCACGCATGAAAGCGGGGATACCATCTTGAACAATCCGGAGAAAATTGTCGAGCGGCTGCACAAGCTCGGCTGTGCTTATACCGCATACCCTTACCCCTCGGGCATCGATTTCTCCAATCCTGCCGCTGTACATGACCTTGCCAAACGGCTTAACAATGCCGGTAAAACGCTTGCCGCAGCCGGCATGGTTCTCACCTATCATAACCACAACATCGAGTTCCGCCATATCGACGGGAAAGCTGTTCTCGATATTATTTACGACGAGACCGACAAAAGGTATCTTCAGGGCGAAATCGATACCTACTGGGTACAGGCAGGCGGCGCATGCCCCGTAGAATGGTGCCGCAAGCTTGCAGGACGGCTCCCGCTCCTGCACATGAAAGACTACGGCGTCAACAGCCAGAGTCAGGGCGTCATGACCGAGATCGGCAGCGGTAATATCAACTGGAGAACCATCGTTGACGCCGCAGAACAAGCAGGATGCACATGGTTTATTGTCGAGCAGGACAGCAACTGGATCAACAACGATCCGTTCGAGGCCTTGAAAAAAAGCTATGAGTTCATCCGCGGCAATTTGTGCAGTTAACCGCAAAATATGGAAAAGTGGGGATGAGCATGAAAAAGGTTCGTTTAGCCGTCATCGGCGCCGGCGGAATGGGTTCCCAGCATGCACAGAACATGAAAAATGTTTCCCGTGCCGAACTGACCGCCGTATGCGATATCGACAGGAAGGTTGCCGACGCAAAGGCCGCACAGCATTCGTGCAAAGCCTTTTATTCCGCCGGCGAATTACTGAATGCGCGGGTGGCTGACGCGGTTCTTATCGCCACGCCCCATTACGACCACACCGTTATCGGCATAGAAGCGTTGAAAAAAGGCTACCATGTATTGGTGGAAAAACCGATCTCGGTGCACAAGGCCGACTGCGAGCGCCTTTTAGCGGCACATACAAACAAAAAACAGATGTTCGCGGCGATGTTCCAGATGCGGACGGAGCCGCTGTATAAAAAAATCAAGCAGGTCGTCGACGACGGACACCTGGGCGGGATAACCCGCGTCAACTGGATTATCACCGACTGGTTCCGCTCCGACGCATACTATGCGAGCGGCGGATGGCGGGCGACATGGAAAGGGGAAGGCGGCGGCGTGCTTCTCAACCAGTGTCCCCACAATCTCGACCTTCTTCAATGGATATGCGGCATGCCCTGTCGTATTCGCGCCTTCTGCGCTATCGGCAAATACCATCCGATTGAGGTCGAAGACGAAGTTACCGCATATCTTGAATTCAAAAACGGCGCGACCGGCGTATTTGTCACCACGACCGGCGAAGCACCGGGAACGAACAGGCTGGAGATCTGCGGCGAGATGGGCAAGCTGGTCATTGAAGGCGGCAGGATTGTTTTTACCAGGAACGAAATCGGCCAGAAAAAGTTCTGCAAAACCACATCGGAACGGTTCAGCACGCCGCCGGTCTGGCATATCGACATACCGGTACGCGGCCAGGCAGGCCTGCACACCGAAATCGTGCAGAATTTCGTTGATGCGATTCTCGACGGCATCCCCCTGATTGCGCCTGCGAAGGAAGGCCTCCATTCGGTGGAACTGGCAAACGCGATGCTGTACTCATCGATGACCGGCACGACCGTGAATATGCCGCTTGACGCGGCTGCGTTTGCAAAGCTGCTGCACAGGCTTATCAATGCATCAAAAGGGAGGAAAAAAACGGCAAAAAAGGCTGCCGGCAACGACATCGCTTCTTCGTTTAAAAGAGCCGGATAATGAGCAATCGACTCGGATGGGGTATTATCGGCTGTGGAGTGATTGCGCCCACGCATGCGGACGCATTCAGGCGTATTGAGGGAGTCGAACTGGTGCGGGCGTGCGACCTGGTGCAATCAAAGGCGGAGGAACTGGCCGAACGCTACGGTATAACGCATACATGCGCCGACTTCCGCGAGCTTTGTGCCGATCCCGGCGTGGACTGCGTCTCAATCTGCACCGATCATGCAAGCCATGCGAAGATTGCGGCTGCCGCGCTCGACGCCGGAAAGCACGTGCTGTGCGAGAAGCCGCTTGCCATATCGCATAGCCAGCTCGCGCACATGCTCGCCGCTCATCGCCGTAACAGCGGCAAGGTCTTCGCCGCCGTGTTTCAACATCGTTTCGATACGGTGTATCGCGGCCTGAAATCGCTTATCGAAAAGCGCGTATTCGGCGACCTGCTCACAGTCAGCGTCAATCATCTGTTCTTTCGCTCCAACGAGTATTACCGCGCCGATCCGTGGCGGGGAAAATGGGCGACCGAAGGCGGCGCCGTGCTCATCAATCAGTCAATTCATTTCATCGATATCATCACCTGGATAATGGGCGGCGTTGAATCCGTATGCGCCGCGCATGTGAATGTTACCCGCGGGGGCGTCATCGAAGCCGAGGACACGGCCGCGCTTGCCCTTCGATTCAGATCAGGATGCCTCGGCACATTTTCCGCGACCTCGTCGAGCCACAAGGAATGGACCACCTCGCTCGCAGTGTGCGGCAGCCGGGGTCTTGTCGAGCTGCGCGACGGCGCGGTATTGAGGACGGATTTTATCGACGCCGCTGCGCAGGCCGAGGCAAACGCGCAATTATCTGCCGTGGAAAAGCCGTCTGAAATCGGCACGGCAAAACCGTATTACGGACCGAGCCATACCGCCCAGGTTGCCGATTTTGTCGATGCAGTGCGGCAGGGACGAAAGCCTTTTGTCGAAGCCTGCTCTGCGGCCGAAAGCGTTCAAGTCGTTCTGGCGGCATACCGCTCGGCGCGCACCGGACGCTGGGAGCGGGTGAAGAGAAATTGAATATCGGCGGTTTACTATCGTAGGAAGGCGATAATCAAGCAACCCAGGGACATTAGACTGTGTATCTGACTTATATACGCCGGAAGCGTATATCTCTTTATGCAATTGATTATAGAATTATCTCACAAAGTCACAAAG
>Ga0209101_1001721_pt1 | contig 15586 bp, 10 predicted proteins | sample ConPoolayeCmetaG_FD_185481 | JGI IMG/M metagenome (GOLD analysis project Ga0209101, IMG submission 185481) | Hot spring microbial mat communities from California, USA to study Microbial Dark Matter (Phase II) - Cone Pool mat layer C metaG... ...
GAGGAGGTCATCTATGCAACCCAACCCCGTGATGAAGAAACTGGGCCTGGCGCCCACCGACCGCGCCGTCATCATCCACGCCGACGACATCGGCATGTGTCAGGCCTCGCTCACGGCCTGGGCCGACCTGGTGGATTTCGGCCTGGTCTCCTCGGCGGCGACGATGGTGCCCTGCCCCTGGTTCCCGGCTGTGGCTGCCTGCTGCCGAGAACATCCCGACGTGGACCTGGGCGTGCACCTGACGCTCACCAGCGAGTGGGACGTTTATCGCTGGCGGCCGCTCTCCACGTGCGATCCCGCCTCCGGGCTGCTGGACGACGAAGGCTATTTCCCGCGCCGGGCTGAGTCGGTCCAGGAGCGCGCAGACGCGGACGCCGTCCAGCGGGAAATCCAGGCCCAACTGGAGCGTGCCCTGGCCGCAGGCATTGACGTGACGCACATTGACAGCCACATGGGCACGGTGCTTCATCCCCGGTTCGCCCTGGGCTACGTGCAGCTCGCGCTACAGCACCGGCTGCCGTTCATCATGGTGCGCCTGGACGAGGCGGGCTACCGCGAGATGGGGTTGGACGAGGTCGGGGCCGCGTTTGCCGTGCAACTGGTGGCGCAGTTGGAGGCGCAGGGCGTGCCGATCTTTGATCGCATCGCTGTGCTGCCTCTCGACCAGTCCACAGATCAAATGGACGTGGCGAAGAAGACGTTCGACGAACTCCCGCCGGGGCTGAGCAATCTCATCATCCACCCTTCCGCCGACACGCCCGAGTTGCGCGCCATTACGCCCGACTGGCCCAGCCGCGTGGCCCACTATCGTGCTTTCACCAGCGAAGAACTGCGTGCCCACGTCCGGGACTCCGGCGTCCACGTGATCGGCTATCGCGCGCTGCGCGACCTGATGCGGCAAGATCGGTAAATGAGTGGGATGGCCTTTCCAGGCCGTTCGGACAGGCTGGAAAGCCCATCCCACGGACAGGCTGGAAAGCCCGTCCCACGGACAGGCTGGAAAGCCCATCCCACGGACAGGCTGGAAAGCCCGTCCCACGGACAGGCTGGAAAGCCCATCCCACGGACAGGCTGGAAAGCCCATCCCACGGACAGGCTGGAAAGCCCGTCCCACGGACAGGCTGGAAAGCCCGTCCTACAGGTGACCCAATTGCAATTGTGTGAGCCCCCAAGATGAAACGTACGTGGTCCTTCTGGCGGCGCGTCCGGCAGGCTGTCCAAATTCTCTCCTTCGCGCTGTACGTGTACCTGCTCTTCGCCGCACTGCAGCGGCGGGCGGCCTTTCCGCTGGCTGATCTCTTCTTCCGCCTCGATCCGCTGGCGGCGCTGACGGCCATGCTCGCCGGCCGCGCCTGGATCCCCCGTCTGGCGCTGGCACTGGCGACGCTGGCGTTGACGCTGTTCCTGGGCCGCGTCTGGTGTGGATGGCTCTGCCCGCTGGGCACGCTCCTGGAGTGGGTCCGCTTCCCGGTAAGGGCGCGATCACCACACCCCTACCTGGTCAAGAACCTGCTCCTGTTCCTCATCCTGACGGCCGCACTGCTGGGCAACCTCTCGTTGCTGATTCTAGACCCGATCACGCTACTCACGCGCACGATGACGACGGCCCTCCTGCCGGCGCTCAACCGCGCCGTCACTGCCGCCGAGCAGACGTTATACCCGGTCGGTCCCCTGCGCCCGGCGATAGACTGGATCGAGCGTGTGCTGCGCGGGCCGGTGTTGCCGGTCCTGCAGCCGGTATTTGCGCTCAACGTCCTGATCGCGCTTCTCTTCGCCGCCGTCCTGGCGCTCAACGCGCTGGCCGACCGTTTCTGGTGCCGCTATCTGTGTCCGCTGGGTGCGCTCCTGGGGCTGCTCTCGAAGGTGGCGCTTCTGCGGCCCGTCATCGGCGCGGCCTGCAACCGCTGCGGCCACTGTGTCTCCGTGTGCCGGATGGACGCGATCGAGGAGTATGAGATTATCCCCGGCGAGTGCACCGTCTGCCTGGACTGTCTGGCAGCCTGCCCGGAGGGGGGAATCGCATTTCGCGCTCCCTGGCGTCCCGACCGCTGGCGTGCGTTTGACCCGACACGGCGACAGGTGTTGGCCTCTCTGGTTGGGGGCGCAGTGGGCGTCGCGCTCCTGCGCAGCGGTACTCACGCCAGGCGGCCCGCTCCGCGGTTGATCCGCCCGCCCGGCGCCCAGGACGAGGAGACGTTCCTGGCGCGCTGCCTGCGCTGTAGCCAGTGTATGAAGGTCTGCCCGACCTCCGGGTTGCAGCCGACGCTCTTCGAGGCCGGATTGGAGGGGCTGTGGACGCCGCGCCTGGTGCCGCGTCTGGGCCAGTGCGATTATGGCTGCAACGCCTGTGGGCAGGTCTGTCCTTCGGGGGCGATCCCGCCGCTCGATCTCGAACAGAAGCGGCAGGCCGTTATCGGCATGGCGGTGGTGGATCGCAACCGCTGTCTGCCGTGGGCATACGGCGTGCCGTGCATCGTCTGCGAGGAGATGTGCCCCGTGCCCGACAAGGCGATCCGGCTGGAGGAGACAACAGTGCTGAACGCGCAGGGCGAGGAGGTCACCGTGCAGCGGCCCTACGTCCTGCTCGACCTGTGCATCGGCTGCGGCATCTGCGAGTATCAGTGCCCGATGGCGGGCGAAGCGGCGATACGGGTGTATCGCAGGTAGTACGGTGGTGCCCTCAACATCCCTCTGACACCTCGTAGCAATTTCGGGCGTGGTCTGGAGACCCGAGGACACAAATATTGTAGGACAACTGCTCACAGTTTTCCTACACCTGACACCCCAGGCCAGCAGGTATATTGACAGTTATGGCATTCTCATTTAGAATACCGCCATAACCAATGCTTATAACTTCCCGCTGCCGGTCGTCCGATGGCTCAAGATAGAGCTGGCGGGCAGGGGATGGATTCAACTGTCTGAGGAGGCTTGAAGTTGATGAGAGATTACACAACGGAACAATTACGCAACGTTGTCCTGCTGGGCCATGGGAGTTCTGGCAAGACTTCGCTGGCAGAGGCAATGCTTTTTACCAGCGGCGCGATCACCCGCATGGGCGAGGTGGAGAATGGCACCACGACTCTGGACTTTGACGAGGAAGAGATCAGCCGTCACATCTCGCTCAACCTTGCGCTCGCGCCGGTGGAGTGGGAAAAGTGTAAGATTAACGTGATAGACACACCAGGCTACCTGGATTTCGTCGGTGAGGTAAAGAGCGCGTTGCGGGCAGCCGATACAGCGCTGCTTCTGGTGGATGCCGTCGCGGGCGTCGAAGTGGGCACGGAATTGATCTGGAACTTTATCGAGGAAGAGCAGCTCCCGTGCATGGTGGTCGTCAATAAGATAAACCGGGAGAACGCCAGCCTGACCAGGACGCTGCAGATGCTCCGTGACACGTTTGGCAAGAACTTCGTGCCCATTGTCCTGCCCATTGGCGCAGAGGCAGGCTTCTCCGGCCTGGTAGATCTGGTCAGAATTCAGGCACTGATAGGCCCGGAAGGCAAAGTAGCCGAGATACCAGCCGACATGACCGGGCAGGTAGAGGAGGCACGCCTGGCATTGATCGAGGCTGCGGCCGAAGCAGATGACGAGCTGATCATGAAGTACCTGGAAGGGGAGGAACTCACCGAGAAGGAGATTCGTCGGGGACTGCGGCTCGCCGTTATCAACAGAACGGTCATACCGGTGCTGGTGACCGCAGCGACAGCCAACCTGGGCACGCGAGCACTGCTTGATGCACTGGTGGCCTATGCTCCATCCCCGGCCGATCGCGGGCCGGTCACAGCACAAGGAGTTGAAGGCGAAGAGAAGATCGAGCCGAACGATATGTCCCCACTGGCCGCCCTTGTTTTCAAGACAACAGCCGACCCCTACGTGGGCAAGCTTACCTATCTGCGCGTATACAGCGGCCTGCTTGAGTCGGACAGCCGGGTCTACAACAGCCGGGCCAAAGAGGAGGAGCGCCTGGGTCAACTCTACGTGATGCGCGGCAAGGAGCAGTTGCCGGTGCCACGCCTGCACTGCGGCGACATCGGGGCGGTGGCCAAGCTGACCAATACACTCACCGGCGACACACTGTGCGATAGAGGCCATCCCCTATGGCTGCGGGGACCTGAATTCCCGCCGCCGCTTTTCGCTGTGGCCGTCAGCCCGACCAGTAAGGCTGACCAGGCCAAGCTGGGACCCACGCTGACCCGTATCTGCGAGGAGGACCCGACCCTGCGCTGGCGTCAGGACACCACCACACGTCAGACAATCCTGGAGGGGATGGGAGAAGCACATGTCGAAATCGCCGTGCGACGCATGGAGAACCGTTTCGACGTCAAAGTCGAGACCTCGATTCCCAAAGTCCCGTACCAGGAAACCATCACGAAAGTCCACTCCGACCAGTACCGGCACAAGAAGCAGACCGGTGGGGCAGGTCAGTTCGCCGAAGTCCACATGCGCCTGGAACCGCTGCCGCGCGGCGCCGGCTTCGAATACGGCTGGGAGGTATTTGGTGGGGCCATCTCCCGTTCCTTTGAAAGCTCAATTGAAAAAGGCATCCGCCAGGTGATGGAACAGGGCGTGATCGCTGGCTATCCTGTAGTGGACGTTAAGGCGGTGGTCTACGATGGCAAGGAGCACCCGGTTGACTCGAAGGACATCGCCTTCCAGATCGCGGGCCGCGAGGTCTTCAAGAAAGTGATGCTGGGCGCCGGCCCGGTGCTGCTGGAACCGATCTACCGGGTCACGATCACCGTCCCGGAGGAATACACCGGCGACATTATGGGGGACCTGAACACCAAGCGAGCACGGGTATTGGGGATAGAGCAGAGCGGCAGAAAGAGCGTCATTACGGCTTTGGTGCCACTGGCGGAAATGCAGCGCTATGCCAGAGACCTGCGCAGCCTGACACAGGGACGCGGGTTGTTCTCAATGGAGCTGGACCATTACGAGCAGGTACCCCCACACCTGGCTCAGCCCATCATCGAAGCACATCAACGTGAGAAGAAAGAGGAGTAACACGGTTTGCTTCGCCAGGATAAGGAACATTCCAACCCTTCCATCCTGCGCGCGGGTGTCCTGGTGCTCTCGGCCTACATCGCGGCCCAAATGCTATCGGACATTTTGAGCCTTAAAATCGCGCTGGTGGCAGGGTTCAGCGTTGATGTGGGCACTTTCATATACCCCTTCACCTTTACGCTGCGTGACCTGGTACATAAGCTATTGGGACGTACTGCGGCGCGCACGGTCATCGTCGCCGCCGCAGTGATCAACCTGATGATGGCAGGACTGTTCTTTTTCGCCGCGTGGCTTCCTCCAGACCCGGCCTGGCCGCTGCAACGTGAGTTCGCCGCCGTACTCACTCCGGCCTGGCGCATCGTCGTGGCTTCCATTATCGCCGAAGCGGCAAGTGAGTTCACAGATACCGAGGTGTATCACCTGTGGGTCTCGTGGGTCACAAGACGCTTCCAATGGATGCGCGTGCTGGTCAGTAACGCAGTCAGCGTGCCCCTGGATAGCATGATCTTCTGCTGGGGCGCTTTCGGTGGGCTGATGCCTGCTGCGAGTGTCTGGTCAATCTTCTGGGCAAATGTACTGATGAAAGGCGGTGTCACATTGCTGAGCCTGCCGGGTATCTATCTTGTGCCGGAAAAGGGAAATGGTGCAGGAAAGCGAAGCTCACCCGTCGGGCCATAAATCTGGATTCGTCGCCGTCATCGGCAGGCCTAACGTCGGCAAGTCCACGTTGGTGAACCGGCTGGTGGGGCAGAAAATAGCCATTGTCTCACCCCGGCCGCAGACAACGCGCCGTCGCATCCTGGGCATCCTCACGCGCGAGGATGCCCAGATCATCTTTGTAGACACCCCCGGTATCCACCGCCCCCGCCACAAGCTCGGCGAGATCATGGTCGCGGCCGCCAGGTCCGCCATCCCCGATGCCGATCTGGTCCTCTTCGTGGTAGATGTTTCGGAGCCGCCCACTGAGGAGGACCAAATGATCGCCGAAGTTTTGAATGGCGGTGACCTCGCGCCTGTCGTCCTGGTACTGAACAAGATGGACCTGCTCCCGCCGGATAAAGTCAGGCCCCACACCGAAGCTTATTGGGCACTCGTGCCACAGCACCGGAACTGGATGATGACCGTCGCCACGGAAGGGATCAACCTTGACAAACTGCTTTCCATCATCCTGGAGGTGCTGCCGGAAGGCCCTCGCTACTACCCGGCCGATTACGTTACCGACCAGCCTGAGCGAGAGATCGCAGCCGAGCTGATCCGCGAACAGGTGCTCAATCTCACCCGCCATGAAGTGCCTCACGCAGTTGCGGTCGTCGTTGAGGAGTTCAAGGAGCGGGAGAACGGGGTGGTCTATATAGCAGCCAACATCTTCGTCGAGAAACCCTCCCAGAAAGGGATCATCATCGGCAACAAAGGCCAGATGTTGCGCCAGATAGGAGAGGCAGCGCGGCATGAGATTGAGCGCATGGTGGGAGGCCGGGTCTACCTCGACCTGTGGGTCAAGGTGAGCAAAAACTGGCGACGCGACGAGCGCGAACTCCGTCGCCTGGGCTACAGTATAACCTGAGGCCTGGAGGTGCATATGGCATATTTTTACCCCGAACCTTCGCACACATTCAGTGAGTATCTGCTGCTGCCTAACCTGACCGAGAAACACCACGTCCCGGAAAATGTGAGCCTGAAGACACCCCTGGTGAAGTTTAGAGAGGGGGAGGAGCCGCCACTGTATTTGAACATCCCCCTCACTTCCGCGATCATGCAGGCTGTCTCTGACCACAATATGGCGATTGCGCTGGCCAGATGCGGTGGCCTCTCCTTCATCTACGCTTCCCAGCCGATCGAGCAGCAGGCCTGGATGGTGCGGGAAGTCAAAAAATTCAAGGCCGGCTTCGTGGTGAGCGACTCAAATGTCACCCCCGATACCACCCTGGCAGAGGTACTTGAGCTGGCCAGGCAAACAGGCCATACCACCATGGCGGTCACCGATGACGGCAGCGCGCGCGGTAAACTGCTCGGCATCCTGACCAGCCGCGATTACCGGCTGAGCCGCACCGATCCAAATACCAAAGTGAGAGATCTGATGACCCCCTTCTCAGAGCTTGTGTACGGAAAGGAGGGCATCTCGCTTCACGAGGCCAACGATCTCATCTGGGAGCATAAGCTGAGCACCCTGCCCATTGTGGATGACGAGCAGCGGCTGTGTTTCCTGGTGTTCAGGAAGGATTATGAACAGAGCAAGGAGAACCCCAATGAGCTGGTGGACCATGAGAAAAGACTGCTGGTTGGTGCCGGCATCAACACGCGTGATTATCGAGAGCGCGTGCCGGCACTGGTGGAGGCCGGGGTGGATGTCCTGTGCGTAGATGCCTCAGACGGCTTCACCGAATGGCAGCGCGATACAATTCGCTTTGTCAAGGACAGGTACGGGGATGAGGTCAAGATCGGCGGTGGTAACGTGGTGGACCGCGAGGGCTTCCTCTATCTGGTCGAGTCCGGTGCCGATTTCGTCAAGGTAGGCATTGGTGGGGGGTCCATCTGCATCACCAGAGAGCAGAAAGGGATAGGGCGCGGACAGGCCACCGCCCTCATTGAGGTGGCACAGGCCAGAGAGGAGTACCTGAAGCAGACCGGCATCTACGTGCCCATCTGCTCCGATGGTGGGATTGTCCAGGATTACCATATCGTGCTGGCACTGGCGATGGGCGCCGATTTCGTGATGATGGGCCGCTACTTTGCCCGCTTCGACGAAAGCCCGGCCAGGAAGACGGTCATTGGGGGCAGCTTTGTCAAAGAATACTGGGGCGAGGGATCGAATCGGGCGCGTAACTGGCAGCGCTATGAGTTGGGCGGCGATGCCAGGCTTACCTTTGAAGAGGGGGTTGAGGGTTACGTGCCTTATGCTGGTAAGTTGAGGGACAACGTCGAACTGACTATATCAAAGATTATCGCCACGATGTGTACATGTGGTGCTCTGACCATACGTGAGCTACAACAGAAGGCCAGGATCACCCTGGTCTCGCCCGCCAGCATACGCGAAGGAGGGGTGCACGACATTATCCTGGGCGAAAAAGAAACTGCGCACAGCAGGGTTTACTGACAGGAGTTACGCAGTACTACCCTGAACGTGACTGGCGCTTCGGAAACGGTCGCCAGGAGACTGCACAGGGGGTTCGCATCCCAGGAAGTGCCTGTGGGGGGAATCTGGAAGTGACGGTCACGTGAACTGCGTAAGCCATGTGACTTAGCTGTGCAGGTTTGCGGGCCTTTCCACTTTGTGGTATAGTACTGGGGGGGAGGTACAGGCTGATGAAATCTCTGTCCGGGCAGCCCATACTTGTTGCGGTACCGGTAATCCTGGCGCTGGTGGTGGGGGGCGTCATCGCCGGCCTCCATACACCGACCAGTGCTGCTTCCAGCCCGCTGGAGGCGCAGGGTAACCCATTCGCTCCGCGTTACCAGGCCGCCGTGGTCTGCACATTATCCGTCACCACCACCGATAGCCTGGAAGTGCTGGGTATTTACAACGACACACCTGCCCAGGCATTCTCGGCAACTCCCCCTGGACGTAGCGGCCTGGCCCTGGCCCCCGGCAATAGGGACCAACATGTAACCGCCAAGGACGACTGGTTCAGGCTGGATAACACCACCCCTGGCGCGACCTACCAGATCGAAGTGGTCCCTGAGGCAACAAACAACTACAACCTGGGATTGATCGTCTACGACTCCTCGCTGACAGCGATCATCACCGACTCCAACCCGACAGATAACTACCAGGCCCAGGTCGACCTGGTGGCCAGTGGTATTGGACCCTATTATTTCAAAGTGTTCCAAATTCCCTCCACCGCATGCTCGGGCAGGACGTACAGGCTGAATTTGACCATCACTGCGCCTCCCTCTCCGGATTCATATGAGGGCACCAACAACAATAATGATCGCTCCACTGCCTACACCTTCCCGGTGGGCACCTCCGCCAGCGCCACAAATGCTAACTTTGTGCCTCCGCCTGGCACCACGCCCCCGGATGTAGACTGGTATAAATTCTACGTCAAAAACGCTCGTTACTACAGAGCCTCCACAGGCAACCTGGTGAATGCAGACACCTTCATCGAGGTTTACCAGGAAGGAGGCACAACGCCGGTCGCAAGTGATAACGACAGTGGAGGGGGATTTGCCAGCAAGATCGAATGGCAGGCTGCATGCCCGGGCGGAGGTGAGGGTTGCTATTACTACATACGTGTAACCAACCGCATCTCTACGCAGGGGAGCTACGATCTGAACATTGAAGAACTGAGCACGGCCGGGACGGACCCCTATGAACCGAATGACACCAGTGCCGATGCCTACATTTTCCCGGTGACCACCTCGGCCAGCGCCACAAAAGCTAACTTCGTGCCCCCCGGTACAGACCAGGACTGGTTCGCGTTCTACGTGAAGTCCGGCCGCTACTACCGGGCCTACACTACCAACCTGAGCGGTGTTGACACTTACCTGGAAGTCTTCACAGAGAACATGCAGCGCATCGCTGCGGACAACGATGGAGGTGGAGGGTTTGCCAGCAAAGTTGAGTGGCAGGCCACGTACAACGGCTATTATTACATCCGTGTCACCAATATGGTGGATACCAGCAAGCCGAGCGACACCTATGATCTGATTATCTCGGAAGTAAGCTCAGCCACTGCCACACCTGGTGCTGTCCCCTCAAGCCCCACCGCAGACCGGTGTGACCATACCGGGCTGGGCAACTACGACTTCGATCACGCCTGTGTCATCGCTGCCAACAGGTCCGAGGATTTCAACTTTGTGCCACCTCCATATGGTGGACCGGATAACGATTTCTTCAAGATGTGGGTCAAGCGTGGACTGCTTTACGAATGCAGGACCTCGGAGCTGTCGGCAGGTGTGGACCCAAATATGATCATGTACGACCATAACCGAAACGCCATCGCCGGCAACGACGACGTTGAGCCGGGGAACCTGAACAGCCGCCTGGCCTATTATGCCACATATGAGGGGTGGTTGTATATCCTGATCGGGTATGGCAACCGCACCCCGCCATCCATAGCCGATAGCAAATACACACTGCTCTGCGAAGTCAAAGTACCTGGTGTGGCGACGGCGACCCCTGCCCCGGCGCCAACTGCCACACCCCAATCCGTTGCCCAGCCGACAAATACTCCACCTCCCCCGACCGCTGTGCCCCAGGCGGGCCTTTCTGTGCGCACACTCACCACCCCCACCCCCGTGCCGGCTGCCACGCCAGCCCCTCGTTTCGTCCCTATAAAAATCATCGTCTACTACGACGCTAACAACGATGGCCAGCCTGGTGCAGGGGAAGGCATCGGGGGTCTCTCGGTGCTGGCCTATGAAGCGGCCACAAACAAATTGCTCGCTCAGGGATTTACCAATGAGCTGGGCAGCCTGGAGTTTACCGTCGCTGCTCAGGGACCGGTGCAGGTGAAGGTGCCCTTCCTGGGTTTCAGCCAGCTTACAGGCATAGAATGGGCTGACATCCACCTGCGCGTGCCCCCCACGCCAGGCTCATCGGGAGGAACACCCTGAGCGAGCATAGCTCCCTCTCAACCCCGGCGATGGAGCAACCATCCTCTGGTGCAGGTAGACGTAATGCCTGCCTGCTGGTACTGCCCCTGGTTGGCGGCATTCTGTTAATTTTGTTCGCCGTGTTGTTGCTCCTGTTTTTGGGGCTGCGCCATCTTTTCGTGAAGGAGCCGGCCCTCCCCGGTGCACCCCTGGAAGTCGTCAGGCTTACCCCAACTCCTTTAGCGACCGTAACCGTCTTGCCGCTCCCAACCCCTGCTAAGGGTTGCGAGACGGTCATCAGCAATGGCATCGTACGGGTGGTGGCCTCATTGCCGGTCTCTATAACAGTTGGGGGACAGTCGTTCCCGGTCGCAGCCTTTGTCCCTGGCGAAAGGTGGACTTATCCCGCCGGTTACACGGGGGTGGCCGCGTGGGCCTGTGGTACAGTGGTCAACTATGTTGTGGCTTTGGAGCCTGGTTCGCAGAATGAGGCACTGCTCGCTGGCCTGAGGCCCGGTGATGAGATCAGACTGCGTCTATCCAGCGGTACCGTCCTTCTGTTCCGCTTCGTCGAGCGGCGCGAGACGACGGCCGATGATGCGCGCGTTTTCGAGCAGACACGGCCGCGTGTCACGCTGATAGTAGAAAAAGAGGGTGGAAACTGGTATGTCGCCACGGCGGACTACGTTTCCGAAGTAGAGGCAGTCCAGCCACAGGTCGGCATACCCGCACAGCCCGGTCAGCCGGTGCGTATAGGTGATATCCAGGTCACCCTGCTCAAGGGCTACGCTGTCCAGGGAAGAGATGATCTCTCCCCCGGCACCATGTACTACCTGGTCGAGTTCTCAGTACAGAACAACGGAGAGGTGGCGCTGAACTCCGATGCCTTCAGCATGCAGTTGCATGACGGAGCAGGCAATCTCTATCTGCCCTCACTCAAGGCAGCTGTGTTGGGGGAATATGGACCACTCAGCGGGGAGATTGCCCCAGGGGCCACAGCGCAGGGCACGGCAGGTTACCTGGTGCCCGAAGCGATGGCCGGCCCGACACTGACCTGGATTTTCGCCCCCGGACCGGGGGCAGAGTCTTGGGCCAGCGTGAGCATTCCCTACCAACCGGAAAGCACGCCCTCTCTTCCTGCCCATGCTGAGGTCACATTGAGCGAGGATGGCACTTTTCTCAGCAGCAATGGGAGTATTCTGGTGCTCGGAGGGGAGATAAGGAACACCGGTGGCGAGCCGCTCAGCGTGGAGGCGGATGACATAAAACTAACCTCCAGCGCGGGTACAGGCGAGCTGCTCAGCGCAGCTCCTCCGCTGCCCTGGATCGTCGAGCCAGGCCAGGTGCAGGTGTTCGAGCTGCAGTACGAGACTCCCGATGCACCCACCGCGCTGCTTATGCTGGCAGGATATTCCTTCGAGATTCGCGGGCTTAGGTGACAGTCACCTTGCAGGCCGACCACTGGCCGCAGGTCCAAAAAGGTGTACGGGCAGGTATACCCTGATCCACTACAGTCACTCATGCACTACATTTCTTCAGACGGAGAGGGTAAGTTATGAGCTATCTCAGGGATGAAATCCACGAGCAGCCCCACGTGCTGGCCAATCTGCTAGAAAGACAGGCTCAAAGCGCCGCCCGTATCGCTGCGGCCATTCGCGCCAGAGGTGCGCGTTATGCCGTTATCGCTGCCCGGGGCACATCAGATAACGCGGCGCGTTATCTCCAATACCTTTTCGGTGCTCTCAATCGCATGCCGGTGGCGCTGGCAACCCCTTCTCTTTTCAGCATCTACCAGACCCCGCCATGGATCGGCGATGCACTGGTGCTCGGGGTTTCGCAGTCCGGGCAATCGCCTGACATTGTGGCTGTGGTCGAAGAGGGGAAAAGACAGGGGGCACTTACCGTCGCTGTAACCAACGACCCCGGCTCACCGCTGGCCCGGGCAGCCGACCACGTGCTTCTCCTCCAGGCAGGGCAGGAGCGGGCTGTTGCTGCGACCAAAACGTATACCGCTCAACTGGCAGCACTGGCATTGCTGGCAGTGCAACTGGCCGGGGATGAGGAGCGTCTGAACGAGCTCAGGCAGGTGCCGGCAGCGGTGGAGAGGACACTTGCTTTGGAGAGTATCGTCTCCCGGTTCGCTCAGCGCTACACCTACGCCACCGAGTGCGTCGTCCTGGGCCGTGGCTATAACTACGCCACTGCCTTCGAGATCGCGCTCAAGCTCAAGGAACTTACATATATCGTCGCCGAACCCTACTCTTCGGCCGATTTCCGCCACGGGCCTGTAGCCATCGTGGAGCGAGGCTTCCCGGTCATCGCTGTCGCACCGCGGGGAGCTGTCTACAACGACATGCTGGCGCTGATTCGTGAGCTGGCCGACCGCGAGGCTGAGCTGCTCATCATCTCCGACCAGGAGGAGGCACTTCAACTGGCCAGCACACCGCTGCGACTGGAGGCCAGCCTGCCGGAGTGGCTTTCGCCGTTCACGTGTGTTGTGCCAGGGCAGTTGCTGGCGCTCTACATCACGCTGGCGAAGGGATACAACCCCGACCACCCACGCGGCTTGAGAAAAGTAACGGAGACGCGGTAAATATGCCTCCTGCCTCCTCCCGGTAACAGGGACGCGATAAAAATAAGGCCCCCCACGCTCGTGAGGGGCCTTATTTTTCACCGGTCTAGTATTCCGGCACCGAAGGAGTAGAAGCGGGCTTTTCCTTCTCCGGAATCTCGCTGACCAGGGCCTCGGTCGAGAGGATCATCGCGGCGATGGAGGCGGCATTGGACAGCGCGCCTTTGGTGACCTTGGCCGGGTCAATGATGCCCGCCTCGACCATATCCACAAACTCGCCCCGGATCACATCGTAGCCGATGCGATTGTTCCCCTTCTCCTTCTGGAGCCGGCGGACCGCATCCAGGATCACCGCGCCATCCTCACCCGCGTTCTCGGCGATCTTGCGGAGAGGCATCTCCAGCGCCGTGCGCAGAATGTTGACGCCGGTCTGCTCATCCGGATAGGTCATCTTGACTTTGTCGAGGGCGGGGATGGCGTTGATCAGTGCCACACCACCGCCAGGCACGATGCCCTCCTCAACCGCAGCACGGGTGGCCGAGAGCGCATCCTCAACGCGGTGCTTCTTCTCCTTGAGCTCGGTCTCGGTCGCCGCGCCGACCCGGATGATGGCAACGCCACCGGCAAGTTTGGCCAGCCGCTCCTGGAGCTTCTCCTTGTCGTAGTCCGAGGTGGATTTCTCGATCTCCACCTTGATCTGCTCCATGCGGGCCTTAATCATCTTCTCATCTCCGCGGCCGCCGACGATGGTGGTATCGTCCTTGGTGGAGATCACCTTATCGGCCCGGCCCAGGTCATCGATCGTGGCGCCCTCGAGCTTGCGGCCTTCTTCCTCGGTGATGACATGCCCGCCGGTCAGTATAGCGATGTCCTGAAGCATGGCCTTACGGCGATCACCGAAGCCCGGGGCCTTGACAGCCAGGCAGTTGAGCATGCCGCGCAGCTTGTTCAGTACCAGCGTGGCCAGCGCTTCACCGTCCACATCCTCGGCGATCACGACCAGGTTACGCGCACCCCGCTGGACCAGCTTCTCCAGGATGGGCACGAGATCAGCAGCGGCCGAGATTTTCTTGTCGTGAATCAGGATGTAGGGCTCCTCGACCACGGCCTCCATCGCCTCAGGGTTGGTAATGAAGTAGGGAGAGATGTAACCACGGTCGAACTGCATACCCTCGACGTACTCGGTCTCGAACTCCAGGCCCTTGCTCTCCTCAACGGTGATAACACCGTCCTTGCCGACCTTGTCCATCACCTCGGCAATCAGGTCGCCGATCTCGCGGTCCTGAGCGGAGATTGCTGCCACGTTGGCGATTTCGTCTTTGCTGGTCAGCTCGATGGCCTGGGCCGCGATAGCCTCGACCACGGCTTCAGCACCGGCCAGGATGCCACGCTTGAGGAGCATAGGATTGGCGCCGGCAGCCACGTTCTTCATACCCTCGGTGATGATGGTGTGTGCCAGCAGTGTGGCAGTGGTGGTACCATCACCTGCGATGTCGTTCGTTTTGGTGGCTGCTTCCTTCAACAGTTGCGCCCCCATATTTTCGAATGGATCCTCAAGCTCAATCTCCTTGGCAACGGTTACGCCGTCATGGGTGATGGTTGGTGCGCCCCATTTCTTATCCAGCGCTACATTGCGCCCTTTGGGGCCAAGCGTGGTTACCACAGCGTTAGCCAGAACATCAATACCGCGTTTTAACGAGCGTCGTGCTTCCTCACTGAATACTAACTGCTTTGCCGCCATAGCTACGTTCCTCCTTATAAAGTGTGGTCTCTATATTATTCCAGAATAGCCAGGATATCGCTCTCTTTCAGGAAGAGAATCTCTTTGCCATCCCTGGTCTTGAATGATGTACCGGCATACTTGGCGTAGACGACTGTGTCACCTACTTTGACCTCCATCGGCACACGTTTCCCATCCTCGTCGTAACGGCCCGGCCCGACAGCCAGTACCTTACCCTGTTGCGGCTTCTCCTTGGCGGTGTCGGGGAGGACCAACTGGCCGCCGGCAAAAGTGACCACCTCTTCCTCCAGCGGCTCAACCACGACTCGATCACCTAAAGGCTTGATGTTCAGCGTCATCTCCACTACCTCCTTACTCAAGATTTAGAAGCGGTGTTCTTAATTTTAGCACTCTATAGCTTTGAGTGCTAACACACGGCATATCATACCACAATTTTTGCGCTTTGTCAAGGGGTTTTAGCACTCAATTTTTGAGAGTGCCAGGACAGGCAGTTGCGCTACCCGGACATGGCTCGTGCCAGATTCTGGCCCGGGACGAAAGCGCGGTGAACGTGGAACTGGAGGACTGGACCAGGCACCTCGCCCGGCCGGACGGGCTGGGGTGCCCGTCATATTTTTGCATCCGCTGGCTCGGGCCGGTCTTCAGACCACGCCCGACGCCGCACGACCGGCCACAATGTAGGGCAACTGCTCGCAGTTGCCCTACAACTGACGTCGCCACGGCCAGCCATAGCC
>Ga0209101_1001722_pt1 | contig 15582 bp, 12 predicted proteins | sample ConPoolayeCmetaG_FD_185481 | JGI IMG/M metagenome (GOLD analysis project Ga0209101, IMG submission 185481) | Hot spring microbial mat communities from California, USA to study Microbial Dark Matter (Phase II) - Cone Pool mat layer C metaG... ...
GCACCAATAGCACCGCTCCCCACCAGGACAGCGGTCGCCATGTCCGCCCGCTGAGTGCATAGCACAGGCCAGCAAGGAACACACCCCCATAAATAGCTACGTCGCGTTGGCAGAAGGCCATCTGGTAGCCGAGAACGAAAAATGACCTGGCCGGCTGCTGGTGGCACAGATAACTGTAGATGAAATAGATGGCGCGGGCCGGTTCAGCGGCGCCCGAGGCCGCCAACACTGGCGCCAGCAACGGCAGGCCAACATAGATGCCGGCCAGCGTGTTGAAAAGCGACAGCCAATGCCTGCCCAGCCAGATGATGGCGCGGTCCAGAAAGATAACCACAGCCCGCACGCGCCCGCTTACTGGTTTCCGCCTGCTTCTTTGCATCACCTGTCACCTACGCCAATGTCGCGGATGCCATCGCCATCCACGTCCGCCGTCCAGATAGCGCGGTAGTCTCCTGGAATGCTGCGCCAGACCACGCCGAACCCACCGTCGCGCCATTCCCAAACCTGTACGAATTCGCCCCAGGCTGGAGCGGTCTCCTCGTTTTGCTGGGCGCGTGTCACCAGCTCGGCCAGCCCATCGCCGTCTACGTCTTCCAGCAAGGCAGAGCCGACCTGCCACTGCGGCGAGGTGCACCAATCGGCGCTTCCACGCGAGAGCCTGACGCACAGGCCATAGTCCTCGAAGGCCAACGTTTCCATCACGTGGTCGCCGTCAGCGTCTGCTAACGATGGCGATGATCGGACAGGCTGCTCTGAATCGAGCGACCAGGTGAGCTGAAAGTCGCGCTGCCCGTCGGGCAAGGTGGCGACGCAGAAGGCCCGGAGTGGTGAATGTGTCTCGTCTCGTGGCATAAGCCGTAACAAGACCTGCTCCCCCGCCCACGAGTTGACTGGCCGAACCTGGCCGCGCCGGATGTGCAGAGGGATCAGGCGGGCAGACGAGATTCCCTGCGCGGAAACTTCACACCACAACAGTGCACTTTCCGAAGTCTTGGCGGAAAACTCCTGGTCGAAGATGAAATTGCCGAGGCTATACGCCACCAGGGTGGGGCGGTCGCGCCCCGGCGACTCAACCCACGCGATCGGCTGAACGACATGGGGATGATGCCCTACCACAATGTCCGCGCCGGCCCTGGCCAGGGCGCGAGCGTAGTTTTGCTGCTGCATGTTGGGCAGGTCGTGGTACTCCTGCCCCCAATGAATGGATACGACGACCAAATCGGCCGCTTCTCGTGCCTGAGCGATGTCGGCCATCACCTGGTTATCTGGCTGGACGCTGCCGGCGCGATCTTCTGTGGCCGGGATGCTGCCCCAGGTGCTGTCATAGGCCAGATAGGCTATCTTGAGCGAGCCGACTTCCGCGACCCAGGCACGGCGTGCATCGGCCAGATTGGCCCCGGCGCCGACGTGACCGATGCCTGCCTCCTCCAACGTCCTGATCGTCTCGTGGATGCCCTCAGGTCCATGATCGGTTACGTGGTTGTTGGCCAGGGCCATTACATCGAAGCCGGCTTGCAACAGGCTGGCGATGCGGGCTGGTCGGGCGATGAGATTGTAACCTGTGCGCTGGTACGGCGCCGTCGTCAGCGGCGATTCCAGGTTACCATGGGCAAGGGTCGCGCGGCGCAGCAAGGGCGAAACCGGGCCGAGCGCGTAGTCATCCCCGTATCGCTCAATCTGCTCCCCAATCCAGCGGCCCAACATCACATCCCCGACGAAGGCCAGGCTTATGCTTGCCGAGGGATCGGCAGCCCAAACCATGCTGCCAGCCATTATCCATACCAACAGCACGCCTGATACTATATTGGCCCAAAATCGGCTGTGCGGCAAAATGCTCAACATACCCTTTCCTTACTGCCCGGCAGGTTTCGGTTGCGACAAACCTGTGGTATAATGGGTCAACTCAGCCACAACTCTTCCTGGCCCTCACCCCGCGCTCTATCAATATGCCTGTCTTTGAGGGAAAGGAGCAACCAGTTCGGTGAAAGCACTCATCGAAGGCGCACGGTCAATCGGCCTGACGCTTTCCCCAAAAGAGATAGAGGCCTTTCGCATCTACCAGCGCGAGCTGGCAGAGTGGAATGCCCGTTTCAACCTGACGGCCATCCACGGCGAAGACCAGGTTCAGATTCGACATTTCCTGGACTCTCTGTCATGTCTCCTGGCCATGGGCTTGGATAAAGATGTCTCCGCCGTGCCCCACGGCGACGTTGGGAAACGCATTCCCAAGTCCGTGCGAGCCCTCAATTTGAAAGCCATTGATATTGGAAGCGGGCCGGGTTTTCCGGGAATTCCGCTGAAAATCGTCTGCCCCCACTTGAAGCTCACCTTGCTGGAAGCGACGGCCAAGAAGGTGACCTTCCTGCAGCATATCGTTGCGTTGCTTGGACTCAAGGATGTACAGGTCATCCACGACCGCGCCGAAGTAGTGGGCCACCATCCTGAGCATCGGGAACAGTACGACCTGGCGTTGGCCCGCGCGGTGGCCGAACTGCCTGTCCTGGCTGAATATGCTCTGCCGTTGTGCTGTCTAGGAGGGCGTGTCATCGCCCAAAAAGGACACGACGTCCAACTAGAGGTGATGAACGCGCAACGCGCCATCCAATTGCTCGGCGGCGTGTTGCGTTACCTGCTTGACGTCGAACTTCCTGGCCTGGCTGAGCCGCGCAGCCTGGTTGTCATCAACAAGGTTGCCCGAACGCCAGAGATGTACCCCCGCCGACCTGGCATACCCAAGAAGAAGCCGCTCTAAAAGCGGCTACTGCTTGGCCTCCCGCCCTTCCACGAACGCCTGGTAGCTGGCCGGCTCGTTCTTGAGCCCATGAAACTCCAGATCGAAGGGTGCACTGGCACCCGGCTGGAGGTCGCCGTCCAATTTGGGCGTGGCGCTTCCAACATCGATCACGGCGCCGTTCGCATCGTAAGCTATCGCTACGATTTTGATCCAGTTGGCTGCGGCATCTCCGTCATTCACCACCTGGCCGCTGATCTTGTAGCCACCCCAGCTAGATTCCGGCACTGCCCCAGACAGGCCCAACAGTTTGAGGCCGCCGTGCGGCTTGAAATAGGTGGCCGCCGGGTCATAGGGCTGGGCCTGGATGTGAATCTCCACCTGCTTCCAATCCTTTGCTTCATCGCCGAACTGGAACCCAAAGGGATACTGTCCGCCCGGCGGCACCAGCTCCAGGCCGTTCCAATTTGACGTGCTGACCGCGAGTACATCGCCGTTTTCGTCCAGCATCGCTGCCACAATCTTGATCGCCGTCGCTACAACAGTGCCGTCGTTGATCGCTTCGCCGACGATATTCAGCCGGCCAAGACTGTCCGAGTAATGCGCGTAGTTTTTGACATGGAAGGGCGTCTGGGCCTGTTTGGCCGGCAGATTGGTTTCCTCACGACCTTGCACGATGAACTCATAGGCGAATGGGGTTTCGGCAAGCCCGTACAAGCTGATGTCAAACGGTATAGCTTCATTCGGCAGGATGACGTCCATCGGCAGCATGATGGAATTGGTGTCAATCACCTGCTCACGGGCATCGTAGGCAATCACCGCCACTCTCACTGAGGCCGCCGCCACATCGCCGACGTTTTTCACTTTGCCGGTCAGCGAGAAGGAATCGTATTCGTCCAGGGCATCGTGAGCGACCGTGTTGAGGACCAGGAATGCTTCGTGCACTTTGAAGTAGGATTTCTCTCGGTCGTAAGGTTCTGCTTTCACCTCGAAATCCAGGTTTTTCCAACCCTGGATGGCCTGATCAATCGAGAATCTAAACGGGTATTTATCGCCAACCGGAACGATGTCGAGATAAATCATGTTATAGCCTCCGTCGCCCACTTTATTCCCCTGCTCATCCAGAAGAGACAAGGTGATCTCTGGAGACCGCAGGGGGACTGAGCCGACGTTGGCCGCTTCGCCCACCACAAATACGTACCCGTATGTATCCGTATAGATGCTGTAGCTGGTGACCTCCAACCCAACGCCGGGTTTTGGTGGCGCCTTTGTGGGCGGCGCCAACGGTGTGCTAAGAAGCGTGGCAGGCGGCATCTCAGTGGTGAAGCCAAAGCCGCCGCCCGCTGAGATCGCCGTAGGCGCGGAAGGAGGTGTCACGGTCGGCGTTTCCTCCTCAGTCGGCAGGGTGAAGCCAAAGCCGCCGCCCGCTGAGATCGCCGTAGGCGCGGAAGGAGGTGTCACGGTCGGCGTTTCCTCCTCAGTCGGCAGGGTGAAGCCAAAGCCACCGCCTGCTGGCGTGATCACAGGCGTCGGGCTGACCATTGGCGGGAGGGGAGTTTCCGTTGCAAGGGGAACGGCCGTTGTGATCCTTGTTTTGATGCGCAAGGAGGCAGCCATGTCTTCAACCAGCTTACGGCCTGCCAGCCGTTGCGCCTCAGGCACGGCGACGACAAGGATCATCGCCCGCTCGTCGGGGGTGAAGGCAACCAGGTACATCCTGCCTTTCTGATCTCCCACGGCCAGTTCGGCCAAAGAGCCTTCCAGCTCGGCGGTTTTGAACGGCTGGATTGTACCTGCCTGCGTTAGCTTGACATCTGAGGCGGCAGCCGAGTCGCTCAACATAACAGTGAAACTCTCAAGAACTGCGGAGCTGGGGACATGACCCGTAGCGTCGGGAGTTGGCACCTCTTCTGGCAAATCAGTGGCCAGCCCACCCACGACCATGAAGACAGCCTCCGTGATCTCGCCCGGAAAATCACCGCCACTGAACATGGTCAAGGCCTCTACCGATCCACCACCATAGACACCGAGGAAGGACTCGTCCGATTGGTCTTCGATGTTCCAGCCTTCGGGGTAAAGGAAGGTAATCCCCCAATCGCTGTTTTCGAACAGCGCCGTGACCGGCGGGATGGCGGCTGGCTCTACCGGCAGAGTGGCCGCCGTGGGTGGCACAGTGGACGTCGCTGTCGGCAGCGGGGTGGACGTATTGGTTGGCGATGGAGTGAACGTCGCCGTCGGCAGCGGGGTAGGCGTGCTGGTCGGCAATGGAGTGAAGGTCGCCGTCGGCAGCGGCGCAAGCGTTGGAAGTTCGGTAGCCATTTGCACAGGGGTCTGCCTGACCAGCCCCCCACTAAAGCCCAGGTCTTCGGGCTCAGGCGTGGCCGTTTCAACAGGCAACGCAATGGTCGTTTCCATCACCTGTTCAGTTGGCGTGGCAGTCGGCGGCCGTCTTGTTGGGGTGGGTGGAGCGGTGTTGTTAATGGTCAGATTTGGCACCCAGAACTCCTGATAGTTGCCATCTAGTTGAACGACCCGTAGGCGCAATGAGTATCGGCCATCGCCAAGCGCGGTCGTATCCCAGACAGCAAGCTGGCCTTTCAGCACCTGGTCGTGGAGTAGAGGGGTTATCAGGGCCATCTGATCGTCGGTTGGGTTATCGCCCGGCCCAGCTTCGAGTTTGTAGTAATCGAACGCAGGATGGACAGCCGAGCCGATGATCGGCACCTGGCCGGCTATAGTTGCCCCGGATTTCGGCGCCGTGATCTCGGCCACAGGCTCCTGGATTGTTTTTACCTGAATGCGGACATAGAAAGGATCTCCAAACCGCTTGCCGGTATCATCCTGCATCTGCCAGTGGCTGGTGTAGACGCCTGGCTGCGCTGGCGCACGCATCACTACCCCAATGTCGGCGGTCTCGCCAACAGCGATGGTGCGTCCCAACACCTGAGGCGACTCCGCGCTCAACGGGTCGCCTCCAACGAAAACAACGCCGTAGTTGTCATTCCATTCGCAAGTCCCGGAATTGCGCAGTTTCCAGATTTTCTGAAACGGCGAACCCGGCTGATACACCGTATCGTCTGGGACAGTTACATCAGCAACAAAACTGACACCGGGCCGACAGGTTTGAGCATTCGCAGGGTGCATGGCCAACAAGAAGCCCAACAATAGTGCGACGAGCGAAATAATCAAGGTTTTCATTATCTTGGTATCTTGGTTCCTCTCTTTCTCGGCTGTCCGGCTCGACGAAGCAAGGCCATTGTGATCGTCGTATGTGAACGGCCCAGTAATTTTTGTCACTACAGGATTATACCACAGCCTCTCATCAACACCAGAATCATAAGTGACAGAAGGGTGCGTCCGGAATTTTAGGCGAGTTAGTAGAAGCCTCGGCTGCGTCATGCTGAGCCGAAGGCGAAGCATCTCATTCCACGATGTACAACGAGATTCTTCGCTTCGTTCAGAATGACGGCCAGCCCGGTTCGGCGGCTATCGAAAACGGCGTAAGCATCTGCTCTTTCAAATTTCGGGTGCCCCTGCTGGCGAATCGTTCAGTGCTCGCGCAAAGAGAGCCGACACACCATTGCTCCACCAATGACCAGAACGCAAGCGACCCACAACGTAACGCCCGGCGTCAGGCGCAAGAACATCGCGCTGATGCCAGTGGACAGGATGGGTATGAGATAGGACAGGGAGGCCAGCAGCACAATCTTCCCGGTACGCATGGCATAGTCCCAAAAGGCGTAGGCTAAAGTGACCGGGAAAATGCTGTTATAGGCCAGCAGCAGAAGCGTTTCTGTGGTCCAGCGTGAGTTTTCGTGGGCCATGCTACGCAACAACAACAAAACCGCAGCGGTCGCCAGGACGAAAACGGGTTGCGCGCCGACGCCGTCGGTCGGACCAAACCTTCGGCTGAGGTTCGAATACAGCGCCCAGGCCAACGCGCCACACACGGCGAGCACATACGGCAGCGGCGCGGTCACAAGATTGCGCTGCCAACTGGCCCACGACAGGTCGCCCTGTTGGGCCAGTGCCAGTACTGCGCCAGTTATTGCCAGGAGGATGCCGATCCACAGCCCAGGTCGTGGTTTGAATCCCTGGAGGGGAATGGAGAAGACCAACACCGACGCGGGCCACAAATAATTGAGCACTCCGACTTCGAGCACCTGCTGGCGATTGGTTGCCAGGCCAATCGCGCCGTACAGGCAGATGATGTACGCGACGAACAGGCCCCCGCTGCCGAAAAGATAGGTCGGGCGGTGGCGGAGCAAAGCCCGGGGTGTCCCATATCGTGCGCTCCAGAACACGCAACTGATCATGCCACCCATCATGAACGCCGCTGAAGTCGCCGTCCAGACGCCTATTTCTTCGGTCAGTCGCCGCCCGAAAGCGATGGTCGTGCTCCAGAACACAATGGCCAGGATACCGAGCATCGTCCCCAGCCATTCACGAGAGCCAGCGGGGCGCGCCAAATCCGACGGAGGACCTCCTTCTCGTCTTTTATGCCACATTGTTTGGACATTATAACACGGGGCCCTGATCTGGGCCAAAGTGGTATTGCACCATTTTCGGTGGAAATTTCCGGACGCCCCCGCGCACTGCACATGTGGACACACACGCCGGTCTGGAGTACAATGACAACGCACGAACCTGCAAGGTGCTCGTCAGACGATTTGGCAGGCATAGAAAGGAGTTGCATTATGCCACGCAAAGCGATCGGTATTTTGACTTCAGGGGGAGACTGCCCAGGCCTGAACGCGGCCATCCGCGCAGTGGGTAAGGCGGCCAGAGATTATTACAACATGGAAGTGATCGGCTTTCAGGATGGCTTCCGTGGGCTGGTGGAAAATCGGACCGTGCGGCTGGAGGGTGAGGCATTGTCTGGCATCATTGCGCTGGGCGGGACCATTCTTGGCACCAGTCGGGACAAACCACACCGGATGCCTGTCGGTTCGGGCGGATACATGGATATGGTCAGCGTTGCCGTTGACAATTATAAACGGCACCACCTGGACGCACTTGTCTGTCTGGGCGGTGGAGGCACACAGAAGAATGCCTATCGCTTGATGCAAGCAGGCGTGAACGTGATCACCCTGCCCAAAACCATTGACAATGATGTGGCTGAAACAGACGTCACCTTTGGCTTCGATACGGCGATGAGCATCGCTGCCGAAGCCATCGACCGACTGCATACCACCGCCGACAGTCACCATCGCGTCATGGTCGTGGAAATCATGGGACACAACGCTGGGTGGTTGGCTTTAGGCGCTGGAGTGGCTGGCGGAGCCGACGTCATACTCATCCCGGAGATCCCATACCATCTGGATTCCATCTGTGAGGCGCTGGTAAACAGAAACCGCCGCGGGAAACGCTTCAGCATTGTAGCCATTGCCGAAGGCGCCATTGACCACGAAACCGCCTTGCTTAACACCCTGGCGGGAACCGATGAGAAGGCGAACAGAGCCAAGAAGGAGAAGAAGGACAAACACCCACCGCCTGATGCACCCTACCCGATGCAGAGCGTCAGCGTGCAACTGGCTATGCGGTTGCAGGAGGTATCTGGTTTGGAGACTCGTGTGACGGCGTTGGGCCACCTGCAACGTGGCGGGACGCCTTCGCCGACAGACCGCCTGCTGGCGACCCAGCTCGGCGTCAAAGCTGCGGAACTGGCGAACGAAGGCGTCTTTGGCGTTATGGTTGCGGTCAAGGGCAGGGATTGTACACCTGTGCCTTTGGAGCAAGTGGCTGGCAAAGTGCGCACGGTCCCGCTTGACCATCCCTGGATTCGCAGCGCGCGTATGGTGGGCACGAACCTGGGCGATTATCACCCGATTGGAATCTGACACCCCAGGGGGACACTGGCAGACAAAAACTTGTGTTCATCTGTGCCCATCGAGGCTAATCAGCCATTTCACAAGAGGCCCGCGGCGTGTCGCTTGCCGAGTTTGTCCAACATGTCTACCGTCATCGCTGCCAGGTCATAGCTGGGTTGCCAGCCCCACTCTTCGCGGGCGGCGCTGTCGTCGAGCGAGCGTGGCCAGGAGTCGGCGATGGCCTGCCGGAAGTCGGGCTGGTAATCCACGACCAGCTCGGGAATGTGTTTCTTGATCTCCGCTGCCAACTCACCCGCACTGAAACTCATGGCCGCGACGTTGAAATCGGCGTGATGTTTGAGCCGGCTGAAGTCCGCTTCCATCAGGTCAATAGAGGCTTTGATACAGTCAGGCATATACATCATGGGCAGCACCGTATCTTCACGGACAAAACACGTGTATTTCTTCTCCTTGATGGCGGCGTAGTAGATGGCGACCGCGTAGTCTGTTGTCCCGCCGCCGGGCGGCGTTTCAGCGCTGATGATACCCGGATAACGCACCCCGCGCACATCGAGGCCATATTTCTTTACATAGTAATTGCACAGGAGCTCCCCGGCGACTTTGGTAATGCCATACATGGTTTTGGGCAGAAGGATGGTCTCTTGAGGAGTGTTGTCGCGCGGCGCCTCGGGGCCGAAAACCGCGATGGAGCTGGGACAGAAGACTCGCGTGAGGTTTCGTTCTCTGGCAATTTCGAGGATGTTGTGCAGGCCATTGATGTTCACCTGCCAGCAGAGCTGGGGCTTTTGTTCGCCAACAGCGGAGAGAATAGCTGAGAGATGATAAATGGTGTCAATGTTGTACTTCTTGACCACATGCTCGATGGTCTCGCGGCAAGCAACGTCAATGTACTCGAACGGTCCTGAGCTGAGCAACTTCTCGCTGGGCTTTGTGGTGTGGCCGGTCGCCAATACATTCTCGGCTCCGTAGCGTTCCCGCAAAGCCAAAGTCAGCTCCGAGCCAATCTGGCCTGCCGCGCCGGTCACCATGATTCGTCTCATTTCACCCATCATGTCACCTCCATTGGTCTGAAAAAGAGTCGTCACTGATATATCAACATTATATCACAACTCCTTGGTGGAGGCAAGTTTTTGCGCTCATTTGGGCTGCGACTACAAGGTATGTTATACTGATAGAAACCAACTGACAGGTCGAGGCAGAGTGTCTCAGAGCGAGACGTTCGGGTCTCAGGATGGCAGGGTTTCAACGAGGAGAAAACGATGATTGTTAAGAAGTCCCGCCAACGTGGTAATTTGGTTTGCGTTGCGACAACGGCCGGCCAGATGCCGGCGCAGGTGCTCAAGTCCAAGCTCGAAGCAGCCGGTATCCCAGTCCTGCTCGAATATGAGAGCGCAGGGTTGGTGCTTGGCCTGACCGTCAATGGGCTGGGCGAGGTGCGAGTGATGGTCCCGCAGGAATTCGAACAGGATGCCCTGCTCGTCATCCAACCGGAAGAGACGCTGGCTGAGGGGGATGATCCAGACGCAGAAAACGAATCCCTGGATTATTGAACTACTGACTGATCAGCGGATGGTGAACTCGCCGGTTTGTTTCAGTACGTCCCCCACGTATATTTGGACTTTGTACTGACCGGGTGTGTACCCGCCAGCCGGCGAGAAGAACACATACGCTCTGCCATCGCTGCCCCATTCCCAGAGCCTGGTTTCGCTAAGCAACTGCTCGGCGCCTCGGCTCCACACATGACGCCAGACTACGCCGTTCTGCATTCCATGATACTCGAAGAAGACATAAATGTAATTTTCACCCGGCGAGAAGGTCGTAGCAGGGCTCTTGGGCTTATAATCAGGGGTTATCGCCCGACTGAAAACAAGGTTCTTGATCTCTATGTCAGGCCTGGGAGTGACCGTACTAGAGACAGGCGTGTCGGTCGCGGTCGGGGTAGGCGACGGCTCAACGGTGCCGGTTATGATCTCGGTCGGCGTTGCACTGACAGGTGTCAAAGCGGCGGTAGCGGTCGCCGGTGTTGGGAGCGCGGGGGTGGCGAGCCCGGCCGTGGAAGCCGGGGCCGTCTCCGACACCGCCACGGCTTCCGTGGCCGGGGCGACAATCGCAGTGACAGCAGCCTCGGTCTGCTCCCCAGCTATCTGGGCAGTGGGTGTCGGAATGACTGCCTCTGTCGGCTCTGGAGCAGCCGTTTGGGTCGCTGCGGTGGGACTGGCGGTTACGGCGGTCGTTGGCGACAATGGCAGCGTCGGACTCAATGTGACCGTTGTCGCGCTGGGTGTAATCTCAATGGCCAGAGGAGTACCTGCCGGTTCCTGTACCTCACCTTCTTTCTCGCCATACAGCCGCAGACCCAAGAAGACGATGACTACCGCCAGAGGCACCAAGAAAAACATCAGCCGCTTGACTCTCAACGCGGCTTCCTCGCGCAGGAAAAAATACTGGGCGTACTTTGCATCTCGGTACGACTTGACTAACCACGCTGCGCCGATGAGGAACACCGCCACACAAGCCGCAAAAATCCAGAACGAAATATCAGAGAGCATCATTTCGGTTATCACCCTCCGCTTACTGTGCACGTAGGCGGTTACCCGGTAGGTTCTGCAACAAACAGCAGTCCTGGTCATTGTATACTACTTGGGAAATTTGGTCAAGAAAGCGGCCAGACAGGGGGTGTTTCAGTTTGAGGACACATCGCCACCGCTGAGAGGCGACTCCGCAAATCAGGCTCTGCCCTGTAGATTCCGCAATTCAATAACCCCGGCTTCATCGTCGTACACAGCATAGCCAGGTGGCTCACCCGCTTCGGGCTCACCCACACTTCCAACGCCCACGATATAGTATTGGTCTGGATGCACGGCGAATTGTCGCGCGTGGATGGGCGCGAGGTGAAGGCTCGCATCTATCATCCAGGCCTGTTGGTAGTGCGTGTGGCCGTGAAAGAAGATGCGTTTGGCGCGGGACCGCAGCTCGGTATAGATATGCCATAGCACTTCGTCACCTGCACTGGGGTAAGGGAACAGCGCACGCCATTTGACGCCGGTCTGCATCTTGTAACGGCTGAAGTCGGCGACGTTAGTCAGGCCGGCGGGGTGGTAAGGAACAGCATGTGCCGCCAGGAAATCGTCACCAGCGAGCACTGGCGACAGAGCCATCACGTAGTTCCGATTTGCTGGCGAGAGCGAACCGTAGCCCGATACCTCATAGTTGCCGAACGTTCCTTGAATGCCTCTCCTTCGCAACACGTCACACGGCGCATCGCCTCCAATATCGCCCAACACAATCAGCCGTTCGATGTTTTCATCGGCGAGCTGAGTCAACAGCCGCCTCAAAACCTGAGTCTTGCCGTGTATGTCTGAGAAGAAACCGTAGCGCACAATGCACCTCTACCATAGAAAACAACTCACATGCCCCCGGCACCCTCAATTTACCACAAAGTCGCGCGACGCAAAAACAGCCTGGCATTTGAATGCGGCGGTGGAGTCGTGGTATACTTGACACCTGAGGGTGTGCGCTGAGCGACGTCACCCGACGAGGCAGTCGAAGTTCCACAAGAAGGGGCCGCGCCTGTTATGCCAATGGACTACAGCAATAGTCAGCACGCATCCACAACCCCAAACGCGCCGGCCGGTCATCTTCTAGCCGGCAGCCCCGAATGGGCCGCAAAACTGGTCGAGCTCACTTCCATCGGTGTCCTATCCGGAGCCATCTATCTGGCCTACGTGATGGCATTCCCTCTCGTGCCGCATACTGAGGGCGCACACATGGTCTATGACCTGGAGAAACTGGCACGTGACAACCGATGGCTGGCCGTTCTGTATTTTGTGGGCCTGGTGGCGCTCTTTGTCGTGTTCTGGCGGGCCATCAATGTCGCCAGAGAAATCGAGCAGGTCCGCGATACCGCAGCGCGTGAGAAGGCTTTCAAGCTCATTGTTCTCGCCTTTGGTCTGCTTTTCGGCCTTACGTTGGTGTGGCTGTATCCTGTTACGGCGAATGACTTGTTCCGCTACGTGCTCCGTGGACGCATCTGGGCGGTGTACGGCGCCAGCCCGATGCTTCATCCGCCGAACGATTTCCCGCAAGACCCGTACATCTCATTCGCTGGCGAATTTGGAGACTGGGTGTCTGGCTATGGCCCGCTGTGGGAAGTCCTGGTGCAGGTGCCATTGCGACTGGGGGCGACCGATATGGCGGCGGGCGCGGTCAGCCTCAAATTCCTGGCTTTGTTCTTCTACCTCGTCTCCGCCCTGCTGATTGGCTGGACAGCCAACTCCGGCGACAAGGGCGGCTGTCGAGGACGATGGACGCGGCTCACCGGCTTGCTTCTCTTCGCCTGGAATCCTATGGTCATCATCGAAGGCATGGGCAACGGACACAATGACATGGTATTGATCGCCTTGTGGGTCGCCGGTCTGCTTCTGTGGGAACGGAAGTTGTGGTGGGCTGCGGCAGTTGCTCTCAGCCTGGCCGCTATGACCAAGGCGACAGGCTTGTTGATGCTGCCCATATTCGGCGCCCTCCTGTTGCGCGAAGAAACGACCTGGCGGCGACGCTTCATCAAAGCGGCAGTTGTCGCCTGCATTTTCCTGTCGCTGGCCTACCTGTCTTACCGGGCGCTGGGGCCGGTCGAAGATACGGTTCGCGGCGTGCGAGACATGTTGACCACGCGGCGAGGCTACGCCATCGCGTCCGCGTTGCGTGTCGTGTTGCGCGAAGTCGTGCCGGACAATGCTTCGGAGCCTATTCCGCGGACGACGGGGCAGTATCTGTTTGTATTGTTCTATGCCGGGCTGTTGTGGCGCACCTGGCGTGGCAAGCTCAACCTGTACGCGGCAGCCTTCCTGACCCATTTTGCCCAGTTGATTTATGGCGCCACCTTTCGCGTGTGGTATCCGATTTGGCTGGTACCTCTCGCCGCTCTCTGCCCTGCGCCGGCTATGACCTGTCGGATGTTGTTGTTCTCTTTTGCCGGCGAAATGTATGTGCTCAACACCTTCCTGTGGCGTTGGTGGCTGAGCCACTGGGAGTGGGTTCGGAGAGGACTCGCAGCGAGAAACTGGCTGGTCATCAATCTCTTGGGGCTACCCTGGTTCATGATCCCGTTGTTCGGCCCGATAGTGATGCGCTGGCGACGAAAATAACGGGCAAGGAGGGAATATGGGCATCATCATGTGCGCGCCCAATATCAGCGAGGGGAAAAACCACGACATCATCGAACAAATTATTGCAGAAATCCGGCGAACGCCTGGCGTCAAACTGCTCGATCATTCGTCGGATGAAACCCACAACCGCTCAGTATTGACGTATCTGGGCGAGCCAGCCCCGGTTTTGCAGGCGACTATGGCGATGGCGCGCAAGGCATTGGACTTGATCGACATGACGGTGCACCACGGCGCGCATCCGCGACTTGGAGCGGTGGACGTCGTGCCGTTCATTCCCATCCGCGGGGTCACAACGTCAGAAGCGATAGAGGTCGCCCGCGAATTTGGACGCGCTATCGGCGCGTTAGGCGTGCCGGTGTACTACTACGAGGACGCGGCAACCTCGCCGCAACGACAGAGCCTGGTCGCCATCCGCAAGGGCGAATACGAGGGCCTGGCCGAGAAGCTCAAAGACCCGAACTGGCAGCCGGACGAAGGCCCGGCTGTGTTCAACCCCAAATCGGGGGCAACAGTGACCGGCGTGCGCTTCCCGCTCATCGCGTTCAACGTCAACCTGCGAACATCCGATGTCACCATCGCCCAGGCCATCGCCAAAGCGGTGCGACACATCAATGGGGGATACCGCTATGTGCGGGCCATCGGCCTGGCACTGGAAGAGCAGGGACTGGTGCAGGTGTCCATGAACCTGACCAACTATACCAGGACCCCCATCCACCGCGTTCTGGAGACCATCCGCTCCGAAGCGTCACGGTACGGCGTGAGCGTTGCCGGCGCAGAACTGATCGGGCCGGTGCCGCTCGGTGCGTTGGAAGAGGTCGTGAAGTTCTATCTTCAGGTCCACAATTTCTCATTGGATCAGGTTATCGAGACGGCGTTGATCGAGTGATCGCCGGCCAGGCCGCCGTGCCCGACCTCCGAGGCTGTGAGGTCTTCTTAATGGGAGTTTAGCAGTTTCCAGGCCGAGGGCAGCAGCAGTGCGGCCAGGATTGATTTGGCTATGTCACCGACGATGAACGGGTACAGCCCCAGGGCCAAAACGTGTCCCACGCCGACAAATGAAGCCAGATAGGGCAGGCCCAAGAGATAGATGGTCGCATTGCCAATGCCCATCATAGCCAGCGTGGTTGCAAACCTTCGGTCCCAGCCACGCTCGGCCAGCCAGCCAGTAAGGAACGCAGCAATGACGAAGCCAAACAGGTAGCCGCCAGTCGGGCCCATCAGTCGCGAAATACCAGCCGCGCCGCCGGCAAAGACCGGCAGGCCCATGGCGCCCTCAGCCAGGTAGGCCAGCACGCTCAACGCGCCACGGCGACTGCCCAGCAGCGCGCCGACCAATAGTACGGCCAGTGTCTGGCCGGTGACCGGCACCGGGCTGAATGGCAAAGGCACGGCAATCCTTGCCGCCAGGGCAATGAACAGGCTGGCCCCTAACACCAACGCGACATCATAGACGGCGGCCTGCCGCCTCACCGATGGACGAAACACATCCGCATAAACCATACCCTTTTGTCCCCCATATCATACTTGATTGCATGTCCATTGTAGCACAAGCTAAGCCCAACGCCAAGTCTCTGGCGGCTGCATCCAGAATTTTAGGCGAGTTAGCAGAAGCCTCAGCCCTGTCATGCTGAGCCGTAGGACAGGTTTCCAAACCTGCCGCCGTAGGTCGGGTATGGAAACCCGACCTACGGCTGGTTTTTCCCCGATGAGTGGCGCATCTGCACGCCGTGGGGGAGCGCAGAATGACGGCCAGTCAGTTCGCCATATACGCTGCCACGTCGCATTTGGGTTGCGAGCAGTGGCTACTGACGGCTGATAGCCGACTCCGGATTGCTTTTCTAGCGCGGGAGCTGCG
>Ga0209101_1001723_pt1 | contig 15563 bp, 15 predicted proteins | sample ConPoolayeCmetaG_FD_185481 | JGI IMG/M metagenome (GOLD analysis project Ga0209101, IMG submission 185481) | Hot spring microbial mat communities from California, USA to study Microbial Dark Matter (Phase II) - Cone Pool mat layer C metaG... ...
AAGTAGTTTCTTTCATCCCGGCAGGGGAAGGCTGGGGAGGGGGCCGGCACCGTGCCCGCGGAGATGCGACGCGGGCGGGCCGCCCGCGCTCCCGGGCCGTTTGCATCGGGCGGTGTGCGCCCCGCGCATGGGGCCTATGGTCGTCCAGGCAACTGCTCGGGCGGGTTGAGGGGCAAAGCGGCGCGGATGCTCGTGCCCGCGCCGGGGGCCGAGGCGATCGTCAACGTGCCGCCGAGGAGCGCCACCCGCTCGGACATGCCCGACAGGCCGCTGGAGCGGTACGGGTCGAGGGCGGCGGGATCGAAGCCGCGGCCCCGGTCTTCCACCAGCACGTGCAACTGGTCGGTCTCGGTCCACACCCGGACCGTCACCTCGCTCGTTTCGGCGTGGCGGGCAACGTTGGTCAGGGCCTCCTGGATGATGCGGTAGACGACCAGTTCGAGCATGGGCGAGAAGCGCCGGTCGATCCCGACCTGGCTGAGATGGACCCTGACGCGGGTCTGGGCCGTGTAGCGTTCGGCCAGCCAGTCGAGGGTCGGGCGCAGACCCAGGTCATCGAGCATCGGCGGGCGCAGGTCGAGGGAGAGGTGGCGCACGCGGGCGATCAACTCGCCGACGGTGCGGCGGGCCTGCGAGAGGTAAGCGGCGACGGTGGCGGCATCGCCCTGAGGGTCAATCGAGAGCAGCAGCAGGTTGAGGCCGGTAAGCAACTGGCCGATCTCATCATGCATCTCGGCGGCCAGGGCGCGCCGTTCGGCCTCCTGGGCCTCGAGCAGGCGCTGGGAGAGGGCGCGCAACTGATGGTGCCCGGCGTGCGGCTCGGCGGCGCGGAAGCGCGAGATGTCCACGCATGTCACCACCAGACCATCGAAGACCGCCCCGGCGCCGCGGAGGGGCCGGAGGGCGACCAGGAACCAGCGCCCATCGGGATGGCGCGCCTCGCGCTCGACCGGCGCGAGCGTCTCACGCACGTGAAGGGCATCGCCGCCCAGATCGATGGGCGCGAACGGGCAGGCAAGCTCGTCCAGGGGCTTGCCCAGATCGGCAGGCTGGAGTTGCCACACGCCAACCGCCGCGGGCGAGGCCCGGCGCAGCCGCAGATCGCGATCCACGGCCAGCAGGCCGACCTCAGTGGCGGCCACCAGGCGCGCCAGATCGGCTGCCTGGGGGCACACGTCGCCGGCGGGATCATCGAGGGGCGGCAGCCAGGCCTGGGAAACGCTCACTTCGAGGGACGCGGCGGGGCGGGCGGATTGGCGCGGGCGACGGGCCATGGCGGCCTCCTTTGCGCTCAGACGACCGGCACGTGCCCTCCGAGGCGTCCAGGGGCCGCGGCTAGCCTCGGGCAGCCCGGCGCCGATCACGACCGTGTGGGCGGCGGGGCGCAGCCTTGATGCACCCGATGCGGCCCCGCTGGCTCGAGGCGGCCAGCAAGACGATCTGGCGGGCCGCGCGCACCAGGGCCTGCGTCAGTGTTCACATGTCTCCTGGGAGCGCGGGCAGCTTGCCGCGGAGATGCGACGAGGGCGGAAGGCCCGCGCTCCCGGGCGCGAGGGTTCCCCCAGGTGTGAACAGGTACGGGCCTGCGTGATCTGGGCGATCGCGATCGGGGAGGTACGTGCTCACATGTCTCCTGGGAGCGCGGGCAGCTTGCCGCGGAGATGCGACGAGGGCGGAAGGCCCGCGCTCCCGGGCGCGTGGGTTCCCCCAGGTGTGAACGGCTACCCCTCCCTACCGTAGCTTCGGTTGGGAGACATGGAGCGAAACCGCGCCTCAGATCTTCTTGATATCCTCTTTGCGTCCCGCTGCGGTAAGGCGCTGCTTGAGCAGATAATGATACACGCCGCCAGGGGTGCGCCGCCGGCTGCCATCGGCAGTGAGCATCCCGCCAGCCGCCTCGATCGCCAGCACCTCCTCCAGCAGGGCCTGGGCGGCCTCCACGCCGAGAATGGTGACTGAATTGTGGATCTTCTCGCGCGCGTGCGGGTCGGTCTCGCCGAGCGTCGTCGCGATCGTCTCCACGGTCTGCAGAAAGGCGCGCCGCTGTTGCCGCTCGGCGGCGGCGGCGCGCTTGAGGGCCTCTTCACGGGCCTGGCGTTCACGCAAACGACTACCGCGCATAGGGATCGCGCCTCCTTGGCACAGGTTCATTGCCGGGATACAGCTAATGGTCTTTGAACAATTACTCCGCTATAGTATAGCCCGCGCAGGCGGGCTTCGCCTTCCGTAGCCGAGGGCTTTAGCCCCACGGCCAGCCCGACATACCGGATTACTTTCTCAAAGACCATCAGCCCCACGGCCAGCCCGACATACCGGATTACTTTCTCAAAGACCATCAGCATTTCTCAGGTACGTTGACCATCATTCGCGTCTGCCATACTGCTCCGCCCTCCCGCAGGCTGCGAGCCTGCGGGAGGGTCATTGTGCAACCCTGGGCATGGTTCGAAACCTGCGGTTTGCGCTTGACCGTCTGGCGGGGAGGTGTGGAGGGGCCTGGCCACTCGACACCTCCCCCGTGGTCCCGTGTCGAGGCAAACGGTCACGTGCGTTTGAAGCATGCCTTGCCCCAAAAAGGTTCAACCTTTCTGGGAACTGCTATAGCGTTGCGACTGACGCATATCATACGACATGGCGCGGAGTTGCTCAACCTTTGGATGCGAAGCCCGCCAGCGCGGGCGAGCGCCGTCCATGCGGCTGCGCCGCGCAGCGACGGGATGAAGATAAGGTTCTTCTCGGGAGGGCTGCGCGCTCCTAAACCCTCCCGCGGGCGGGGGTATGGGGAAGCCGGTTTCCCCATACCCCTCTCCGAGGGACTGTTTTGTGCTCCGTTATACCATCTCGCGGAGCAGCGGGGCGCCTCTCCACCGCGTGCGTCCTGTTATGGAGCCATCCATGCCCCATACCTCTCCGGTCAAGTTGTGGTAAGCTAAGGCCACGCAAACACCAGCGCCCCACAAGACGCGGGGCGAACGCGATCAGGCCGCGGAGCGACCGCGAGAGCCAGCCCTGGCCGACCAGCATGGCCGCCATCCCGACGGCCGTCACCTTGCCCCTGCCTGGCCGGTGAGCGTGGCCGACCCCAAGGCCGTATCCGTAGCAGAGCGCCCCTATGCAGCAATCCCTCGAACTGACCCTGACGACCCTGACCCCCCTCTGGACCGGCGGCGTGGACGGAACCACCGACCGGCTGCACGAAAGCGGTCTGATCGGCAGCCTGCGCTGGTGGCACGAGGCGATTGTGCGCGGGCTGGGCAGGGAGGCGTGCGATCCGAGCCGGGGCGAATGCACCTTCAACGCTGAGAAGTATCAGCAATCCTCAGCCAGCGTCCTGTCGCAACGCCTGCGCGATGCGGGACTGTGCGATGCCTGTCAACTCTTCGGCGCGACCGGATGGCGGCGACGGTTTCGCCTGACGGTGGTTGATGACCAGACGCAACCTATCTGGGCAGGGCATCAACCGCTCAACATCCGCCCTCCTGATCGCGCGCGAGGCTGGTTCTTGCCTCCGGGGCGCATGGGAACCTTCACCGTGCGCCTGACCGGCGATACGGAGGCAGTGCAGCGGATTGCGGCGCTGCTCATATTCCTGGAACAGTGGGGGAGCCTGGGCGCCAAACCACAGCTCGGGTACGGTGCATTTCGTATAGATAATCGTGAAGATGTGCTTGCCGTGGCAAAGCAGGCGAACTGGAATACCATGTCAGCATCACAGCACACGAACATGCTCCCCGATGTGCGGCAATTCCTGTTCTTCCGGTTTGACTTTACTCCTACGCGGCCGGGCTGGTGGACCAACGTTCCAGGGATAAGCCGCGTTAGTATTCAGGCGCAACCGTTGGCGCAGCGCTACAACATCGTACCTGTAACGCCGGCGTTGAAAAACGCATGGCGCTTCGGTCGGCGGTGGAATCGCGCCGATGAGCGGGCGATGTTTGGCACCGCTCTTCCCGACCGTCAACGAGGAAGGGTAGCGGCAACGTGGGCATACCGCATTGGCAACGTCTGGCGCATTCACGGGTGGGCGTGGTTGCCTGCGCAAACGAGGGCAGCAAGTGACCTTGCGCAGACATTGAGTGATGAGCCAACCTGGAATACGATATTGAACGTTCAAGGGGCGTTGACCCAGAAGCGCATACCAACCACGCAAGATGTACAGGAGTTGTTACAGAGAGCACTGCAATGATTCAATCCCTGACCATCCACCGCTTTCGCGGCATTCGCGAGGGCGTGATCAAGAACTTGCGGGCGATCAATGTCTTGATCGGTCCGAACAACAGCGGCAAGTCCGCGCTGCTGGAATTGCTCTACCTCGGCGGCTTGAGCAGACGAACCTGCCAACTCATTACCGAAACCATTGAGCCTCCCGTTCACGCGGCGACAACGCTCGTCGCGCGAGATTTTCTCTCGTATGCGCCCACTGAACGGCTGCGCCGGCGCCATGGCTATGCGGTGCGTGAGACGGATTTCTTCTTGATCGATCTGGACAAAGAACAGAATCTGATCCTGGAGTTGCCCGATCTTCCGGCCACACACCCGTTGCGCCGATTTCGTCTGGCCGCCGAAGCGCCGTTTGGCAAGATCGACACGCAACGCGCACTCCTGTTCTCGCTCGCGCAACCAGACGATGCGCCGCCGGAGTTCATCCCGCCGCTCCTCAACACCTATCGCCCGGAGCTTCCCTATCAGCGCTGGCATTACGTGTGGGATCGACGCTGGGTATACCGCAGGAACGATCCCCAACCCCTGGATCGACTGGCGATATGGGCAGAGGCCGGCGATGGTATGGCAGAGCATGTGCTCTTCTTTGATTTTCACACCGCCCATGCCCACTTTGCAGGCGCCTTTGCGCAACGCTGCTATCGCGCAGTGCACAGGTGGGAAGAGCGCATCGCGCAGAGCATGGCGCGGGTGTTCCCGGATATGGCGGGGATGCGGGTGAATGTGAAACCGACCCCAACCGGAACGACCTGGGGCGGATACCTGGAACTTCCCGACCGCACCCTGCCGATTGAAATCGATCAGTTCGGCGACGGCGCCCGTCACGCATTCAAGGTGCTGGCTGCCCTGATCGCTCTGGTTGACCGCGCCGAACAGCACGAGCCGGGATTGTTCTTGTGGGAAGACCCGGAGTTGTTTATGCACCCTGCCACTCTTGGTCGGTTGCTCGATGAAGTTGCCCGGCTGGTGGCAGGAAAGCCTGTGCAGGTTTTCATGTCTACTCAAAGTCTGGAAGTGCTTTCATGGCTTGCGCTTGCAATGAGAGAAACTGAGCAACAGACGTCGCTCAAACCAGCCGATGTCTGTACGCTTCGATTGCAGCTTGTAGGGGGAACCTTGCAGGTTCAGACGTTTCCAGGTGAGTCGATTGGCGGTTGGATGGAATTGTTCGGCGATCCGCGCACGACTGGCGAAGATGAACTGATCTCGCCGCTGGCGCGTTTTCTGCGTATGCGAGAGGTCGGGCCGTGAGTCGTGCGGAAGTCTTGATTATTACTGAAGGCGCTACCGAACGTGAGGTGGGCGATGTTTTATACCAGAAAGGGATTCTTCATAACGGTTTGACTTCTCGACTACCTTCAGGCATTCCCCGGCGTGAGGGGTATGATGCGGTAGTGAATATTCTCACCAGAGCAAACCCGCTACTCGCGTTGCAACGCACTGGTGGCAAAGTGCTGTTCGTGCTTGATCAGGAGGATAGCCCAAGCCAACTAGATCGTAAAGACAAATTCTTGCGCGATCTTCAACAGCGTGACACTGGTGGATTCTGGAGCAGTATTTCGTTCTTTCCCTCGCCAAATTATAGTAATGTTTTTGAGTATCAAGCAAACAACCTGCATCTCGTGCTCCATATCTCGGATGCCATAGTTCCAGGAATTTCAAGACGTGATTTTGATGGATATATCCTGAACATCCTGCAAAATCCCGTTATTAATCAACAGGTTGTTAGCAGGATAGTTGCTTCGGGGCAGAATTGCCAGAGACTTTTGCAGAAAGCTGAGATTGAGTTCACCAATCTGATGGTATCGAACGGATATTCATGGACACATGCTAAATCATGGCTGTATGCTTACATCACTGCCTTCCAGTATCGCGGATCGCATGTGTGGTTTGCGCGAGATGTGGTGACACATACGCCAGATGACGAGCTTCGTCGGGTTTTCGCCTCACTGATCGCGGCCTGGAATTGTTTTGAGCAAGAGGAGCGGCTATGATTGAACAGATTACTATTCACCGTTTTCGCGGTATTCGACAGGGACACATTGACCGTCTGCGGAAGGTTAATCTGTTCATTGGCCCGAATAACAGCGGCAAAACAGCACTGCTAGAATTACTGTATCTGAGTGCGACGTGTGGGCGTCCTGCAATCTTTATCCGAGAGGATCTCTTACCAGATGAGACCGGCACGCTCCCGGCACGAACGGCACTGGCGCACGATTTCTCAGGGCATCCGCCGTTCCAGCGTTTACGCCAACGTCACGGCAAACGTGGCGAGTGGAAGGACAATCCGGCCACGCTTACGCGAGAACGGGGAATAGCAGTGCGCCTCGATATGCTCAAAAACGATGTTCGCGGGCCGGATGCGCCATGGGCGGAATTTCGCCTGGAGCCACCGCTACCGGAATGGGGTGAAAAAGACATCTATGCCTTCGAGCAGGCAGACCTTGCCCAGATTGCCCTCTTCAGTCTGCCCCAACCAAAAGCGCTCGACGCCAGTATGATTCCGCCAACGTTTGCTGAGTCTGGCATTCAGCCAGGCGATGCTCACTGGTACTATCTCTGGGAGCCAGACTGGGTGTACCGCTGGAAGCTACAACACCCGCTTGATCGGCTTGCCGTCTGGACAACGCACGGATCAATGCCTGATCCAGCACGGGTGATGTTCTACGATACCGTCGCTGCCAGCTCTCATCTGACCACGTCCTTTGCTCAATGGGCATACAACACCGTTCCCGACTGGCACGAGCATATTGCTGAACGTATGGCAGAGATATTCCCGTCGCTGAAGGAAGCAACCATTGAGGTCACTGATGCACCCGATAAACAGCCCGGACGCACCGGTTATGTGCGGTTCCGTGGTCAAACACCATTGGGAATCGATCAATTCGGTGATGGCGCCCGTCACACATTTAAGCTCATCGCTCATCTGACTGCACTTACTGCAACCGTAGACGACACCCATCCGGGGATGGTTCTGTGGGAAGAACCAGAGGTGTTTCAAAACCCTGCAACCCTGGGCCGATTGCTTGATGTCGTTGTTCAGCTTATGAAAGATAAGCCCATCCAGGTCTTCATCACCACCCAGAGTCTGGAAGTCATTGCCCATCTTACCCGTATGCTCCAGCGCGACATCTTACCACCTGAACAAACGCTGGCGTTTCGCCTGAATCTGCGCGATGGCGTGTTGAGGTCATCGTGGTTCAATCGCGAAAATCTGGCTTCCTGGCTAGAATCAGGTCTCGATCCGCGTATTCTAGAAGATATTGATGCGCCGCTTCAGTTTCAACTGCGGGAGGAAATTCATGAGGATTCAGGTCTTTGCTGAAGGTCAAACTGAAGATCAGGTTATCAAAAAGTTAAAGCAATTTTTCTCTGGTTATACCTTTCAGACCTTCGATTGCAAGGGCAAGCACAACATTAACCGTGAAATTGTCGCTAAACTCGGTCCAGCTATAGGACAACAGCCGGTTCGGGCGCTTATTCTGCGCGACAAGGACCCAGGAGAGACTATTAAGCCAATTATTCAGAGCGTCAACAATGGATTGGGAGGAATCCTGAAGCAACGTGGTATTAACATATCGTTACAATTCCAGCGTGTCGCCGGTGTTTGGAATGCCTTTGTCTGGAATGCAGCGAGTATAGACTTCCGTCTATCCATACACATTGCGTCTCGCCGCTCACTTCGCGGTCTGACGAAAAGCACTATTGACGATCTGGTGCTAAACCTTGCACTTCCTACAAAATGTAGCCACTATACTAGCACAAAGGCAGAATGTGAATGTAAACGAACAGGTTATTATTCAAAAAGTGACCCAAGAAATACCGACGCTGCTGCAACAGAACGGCTTTCCGCCTCTGTCGGAAGCCAAAGATTATGTGCGCCTGTATGCAGCCGTGATTCGGATGCATACCTCGCCGCCCGTGTTTGCCGGGAGGGTGCTCGCAAGTGCGAATGCTCATCTCGTGCAACAGAACTTCGCGTCAATTATTGCAGCAATCGAGGCGCTTCAATGAGTTACGAATTCCATGCCCGCTTCCCTTTTGCCCTTCAGGATGGCACCGTGCAGGCATTTGCGCTGCAATGGCTCGCCGGCGAGACGCAGGAGCCGCCGAAACGCTGGGGTGATCTGCGTGCGCTGCATGACCCGACCGCGCGGCTGGCGGTGCTGGCGCAGGCTATAATTACGCCCCAGCTCGAACGCGCCCGCAGCGGCACCCGCGCGCAGGCCGGCGGCTACCGCCTGTGGGTCGAACGGGACGCCGCAGCATTCCTTGCCCGCCAACGCACCACGATGCAGCAACTCGGTCTGGAGCCAGCGCTGCCCGATCTGGCAACCTTCCCGCCCGGCGCGTGGGCGCTGCGCCTGACCTTTACCCTGAGCAAGCCGTATCTGAGCAGGGACGACCGCCTCTTTCACCTGCTGGAAAACCCGGTGAAGAAGGAGTGGGTCTTTGCTGTTCCCTACGTTGCATCGTCGGGATGGAAAGGCGCCCTGCGCGCCGCGCTGCGCCAGATGCGCGGGTATACCACCCTGGAACAGGAAGCGAACGACCCGCAGATGGCGCGGCTGTTCGGCAATGTCAGGGGAGAAGAAGAGGCATTTTGCGCCGGGTCGGTGCAGTTCTTCCCCGCCTTCTTCGACCGCCTCGGTCTGGAGGTGATCAACCCGCACGACCGGGAAAAGGGGGTTGGCGCGCGCGGGCCGATCTTGCTGGAATGCGTGCCAGCCGGCGCGCAGGGCGCGTTGATGCTGCTCTGTGTGCCGACCGGCGCGGCAGTCGATGCGCAGGAGAGCGCCGCCGACCTCGTGACCGTTGTTGAGGGCATTCAGGCGATGCTGACCACCTATGGCTTTGGGGCGAAGACCAGCAGCGGCTTCGGCGTGGCCGAAGATGACCTGGTGGATGGCGAGATACGCATCGCGACGCAGATGCTTTTGCTGAGGGGTCAACGGTTGAGTAGTCTGGCAGCCGAGGTAAAACATTGGCTGAAGACCACACTGTAGGGCTGCCGCCGTCCGATCCGGTGGCAGCACGTCGCGCCAGGCGCGAAGCCCGAACTAGCGCGGTGCGAGATTGAACCTTTTGGGCAAGATTGCACGATGACCCTCCCGCAGGCTGCGAGCCTGCGGGAGGGTGGAGCAGTACGGCAGACGCGAATGACAGTCAACGTATCTGAGAAATACTGTAATTATCCATACATCACGGTACGGGCGCAGCGGTGCTGCGCCCCTACGGTAGAATGGGTGCGTTCGATACCTGTCGGCAATTGTGGCAGGTCATCAGAGGAGCAGGCCCATGAGCTACGATTTGAACACATTGGTTAGAGAGCGGGATAATCTGCTACTGGCAGAGGTGGCAGCGTGGGTGCATGACTGGCAGAAGTGTACCGATATGAAGGCTGCCTCCAATTGGGACAAAAATCCACATGTAGACCATGCGAAAATTGACGCGTGGCGACAAAGAGGTAAAACACTCAAACCAGGGGAATTTGCAAATGTTCTCGAAAAACTCGTTCTGAATCTTTGCGGTTTGAAGGATAATATCAAAGAAATTGCCGATCAAGGACAACAACCGGATCTGGCAAGAAGATCGCCAAACTATCTTATCCAAGTCCTGGGACAATCACATGATGTTGGTCATGTTGAGAAAGAACTTGGTGATCATGAGTCAAAAGATCAAGCTACAGACCGGATTTCCTCCCCGTTTGGTTGGGAACCTCTTGAGCCAGACGGCTTACTGGAGCAGCTCCTAAAAGAGCCAAAAACGCTTTTGGAAAACTTTAGTCCCATAGCACGGAAAAATGTTCTCACCTCACTCCAAAGTGTCTTTACACAGGCATGGGGCGACACCCGCCGCCCGATCAACGAAGTCACCCTGTGGGACTGGTCTACGATTGTTGCTGCGCTCTACAAGGCCGAGTTGGCTCGATGGGTGCTTACCACCCAACAACCCAATCCTTCGGATGTTGCCTGGCGTTTACTGAGTATTCGCGTTGACGGACTGCAATACCTGCTTTCGGTCTCGCGCATTCCCGACGTGCTGGCGCGTCGCGAGCTGCTGAGCGATGCGTGGAACCGGGTGCAAACGTTGATGGAAGAGACTTACCCGCTGGGCCTGGAAGTGTATCGTGACGAGAATGGACCGGTCTTCGTCGTGCCGGATGTTGAGCAACTGCTGGAACAGGCTCAAGGTGATGCAAAGAGCCTGAAAGCGCTTATTCAAGCGGAGTTCGCTGCTGGAACAGTAAAGAATGACCGGTCCCTCGCCATGCAGCGCGAACGTGTGCCTGACCTCTATCTGGACGACAAGCCATGGAAGGGCCAGCCGGCTCCGCAGGAGTTGCCGCCGATTGCGAGTCATCTCAAACGGGACCTATGCGCAACTACCGACCCTGTATGGCTTAAAGAACTCTGGCAGTGTCAGAATGCCGAAGTCTGCAACGTCTGCGGTCTGCGCCCGCAAGGACCTGGCCCCAGGGCGCGGGAGCGCAAGGTCTGCGATGTGTGCGAACAACGGCGCGCCGATCGGGCGCAACAGTGGGCGCGCGCGCTGGGCTGCGGCGATCATCCGACTATATGGATTGATGAGTTGACCGATATCCACGGTCGCTATGCGCTCATTGTCGGCGCGTTCGATCTGAGCGGCTGGCTCGCGGGTGATCTGGTGCACACCCTGGTTGTTCGTCAACCAGATAACAAGAATCGTACCACTGACAAGGTTTCCAAAAATCCCTCCTTTGCCCGCCTGCGCCGAATCTGGGAAACGACACGCGCGTTCTGGCAGCAGGTCGCACCGGTAGAGCCGGGCGGGTTGTCAGACTCGCTGATCGGTCGCGTGGTGGGGCGCGCTGGACCACGGTTGGAGATTCAGGGGAGCCTGAACGGTCAGACGCTGACACCTTACCATACGTATGAACTGGTCCTACCCGGTGGCGTCAGGCTCAGTGTGCTGTGGGACGGGAACCGTTTCATCACCTGCGACAATCTGGATTACCTGAACAGTCTTATGCGCCCCACCAGGACTCAGACTCACGATGCGCTGAAACAGGGTAAGATCTTTCAGGTGGAAGCATCTGACGATACCGACAAGCCTCGTCAAGCGGGCAAGATTACGCTCAGCCAGGATGCAGCGCCGATTGCCAACGGCGCCTTTGTTCCTGCCTTGCCTCTCCTCGCCGAACCACGGGTCTTCATGGCCCTCGTGCCGGCAGATAAAGCGCTAGAGGTGATCCGACAGATCAAGACGAAGTACGAACGCGAGATGGGCAAGGTGCGTAATCGCCTGCCGCTGCACCTGGGCCTGGTCTTTGCGCCGCGACGCACCCCACTGCGCGCCGCGCTCGACGCCGGGCGGGCCATGCTGGAGCGCCAGACGGTGGCCGGGGTGTGGGAAGTATTGTGCTGTGCGCGGAAAATGGTACGCAAAGGCGATTCGCTGCCCCCGCGCTTCCAGCCTGATCAGGCGGGTCAATTCGCTGAGTGGCACGAAGTAACCCTGCAGAAGGATGACCAGCGCCTGACCTGGCATATGCCGGCTCTGATGGGCGATGGCAAGACTGAGGACCTCTGGTATCCTTACGTCTTCCTGGAAGATCCGGTTGAACTGACGACGCGCAGGCGTTACTTTCAGTGTCGCAATCCGTGGAAGGGTTGCGACGGCTGGCTGGTTCACGCCACTGAGTTGCAGGTCGGTGATCAGGTATGGTTCACCCCCGCAACATTCGATTTCGAGTTCCTCGATACCACCACCCGCCGCTTCGCGATCCACTATGACACCAATGGACGGCGGGCGGGCCGGCGCAGCCGTCCGTTGTACCTCGACGATCTGGAGCGCCTCGATGGGCTGTGGGAGGCGCTGCAACGCCTGAATGTCACCCAGCGCCACCAGGTGGTGCGCGCGATTGAAACGACCCGCGAGGAATGGTTCGGACAGGATAACGATGGAACGTCGGTCACCGATCCGGTGTTCAGGCAATTTGTGCATGACACGCTGGCTGGCGCCGAGTGGGATTGGCAGGCGCTGCCGCAGCAGATCCGCGAACAGCTTGTTGTCGCCGGCCCGCGCGGCGATCTGGCCGATCTGCTCGAACTGCGGATGGAGATTTTGAAGGAGCAATGAAGGGTTATGGCGATCTATAAGCGACGACGCTATCTCTTGATGACGCTCGATCCGGTGCATATCGGCACCGGCGGCTACCGTCTGGGGCGCGTGGATAACAGCATCGTGCGCGAGCCGGGCACACGGGTGCCGAAAATCCCCGGCACCAGCCTCCACGGCGCGGCCCGTTCGTACGCCGCCCAGCTCTACGAAACGCCTGAAGCCGCCGGTCAGACACACGACAAAATAAGCAACCCTGAACAGAATCCGGTGTGTTATACCTTTGGCTACATCAAGAAAAGCAATAACGGACAAGACGTCAAAGCCTGCTCCGGCGTGGTCAACGTCTTCGACGCGCACATTGTGCTCTTCCCGGTGCACTCGCTGGTTGGACCGGTGTGGGTCGGCACGGTCGAGCGGTTGCGTGAGGCAGGTTTTGAAGTGAGCAACGTGCCCGGAGAATGGGCGAAGGATGCAGCGCTGTTGACGTTTGAGCGCAAAGACCCGCTCAACCTGGGATGGTTGATGCTCAACAGTGGCGGGCAGGTCACCGTAAATGCGCCGACTAACTGGCAGACCGATCGCTGGAACGCGATTGAGAACAAGATCGCATTGGTACATGAGTCCATCTTTGGTCACGTCGTCAACAGCAATCTTGAAGTGCGCACCTCGGTGAGCATCAACCCCAAAACCGGCGCTGCCGAGGATAAGGCGCTCTTCACCTACGAAGCCATCCCTCGCGCCACGTTTCTGACCGTCGAAGTGGTGCTGGATGATTATCGGGCAAATCATGCGGGGTGGTCACTCGGTCAAATTTCGCAAACCGGCAAGAATCATCCGCTGCCAGGCAATGCCGTCTGGCAATCACCGTTCGATGTGCTTGACGCTGGGCTGCGTCTGATCGAGTGGCTGGGCGTCGGCGGTATGGGCACACGCGGCTTCGGGCGCATCGCCATGGTCGGTCAGGCGCAGGAAGAGGTCTATGGCCAGCAGAGTGACGCGGATCGGTCGCCATCCGGTGAAGGAGCGACGACACCGCAAAGCGAGGAACAACCATGACCAGTACGACTTCGAACAACCTCGACTACCTGGCTGCAAAATATGCACAGACCATCATCCAGCAGACGCAGAACAAGAAGGCTTCTGACATCGAAAACACGATCACCAAAGCGCTAGGTGTGCTTCAGGAAGACGGGGTGTATGCCTGCTTTCTCTACTTACTCGCCAGAGACAAGGAGAACGGCGCTGTTGTGGTTGATGAAATGCTCAATCTGTTGAGCGACCTGCCGTTCAGTTGGAAGAAACCACCGACCAACAACCAGTCTGACGCTGCCATCGTGCTGGGCTTCATCAGTGAACAGGTGACGAAAGACCTGGAACGCCTGTTGGTGGCGCGTGAGGCGCTGGAGCAGATGCTGATCTACGCCCGCTACGGCGCAAAGGCGCGTGACAGAGGCGAAAGCGAAGGACCAGGAGCATCGTCATGAACTGGATCGGGCATCGCGTCGTCTTGCGCCTGCGTGCACCGCTGCACATCGGCTGGCGCAAGGTCGGCAATGTGCAGGTTACTCGCCCCTATCTCACCGGGCGCTCCTTCTGGGGCGCGCTGACCGCGCGCCTGGCGCGCGATGCGGCGGTAACAACCGGGCAGACAGCCACCGACTCGAACGGTTATCAAGAAGTCGGTAAGCAGGTGAACGAGATGCTGGCGTTCACCTACTTTTACCCGGCGCTGCAATCGGGCAATGACTATCAAGTATTCTGGCCGTGGGATGATGAACGCGCCTTTCGCCGGCGTTTCCTGAGCAGTTATCAATCCACTGCGCTGGTCTATCCGGCGCATTCAGCCGCCGAAGGATCGCTGCACGAGATTGAGTTCCTCTCGCCCCACACGCTTGATAGCGCCGATCCGGTTTACCTGGTCGGGTATGTGTTTGCGCATCAAGATTGTGCCCTTCCGTGGCGCGACGCGCTGACACGCCTGCAATTCGGCGGTGAACGCGGCTATGGTTGGGGCAAGGTGGAACTGGTGAGTCTTGAGAACACCGACGGTGCCTTCAGTTATACCGTTGATTGTAGTGGTCATCGCCCTGTCATCATTGTTCTGCAAGACAAACGTCTGCTTGCCCACACCCTGCCGGGTCAGGCGACGATGGTGGGCGAGGTCGAGCCGCTGGTGGGGCGCGAGTGGAAAACACCCGCGGGCGCCGGCCAACACGTGAGCTTCAGCGCGATAGGCTATGCGCCTGGAAGCGCCGTGCAAGCGGCGCGACGGTTCAGGATGAAGGCGTTCGGCTTATGGCAAGAAGAACCCCCGGCCGCGAGCGGCGAACCGGCGACGCAATGCCTACTCATTTAACCGTAAGCTCATTATCCCTTAACAACTTCATGGTACCCTTGGGCCAACAATGCACCTGACGTTTCAGCACTCCCGGAGGGCCGCCGTGTATCCAGACTTCTTCGAGCATACCCTGGTTCAGGCAGGATTTCAAAAACGGAAACCGGATCGGTGGCTTCGCATCAAGTACACTTACGAATCCAGGCATGCCGATCGAGGATTTTATGTTGGACTTACAGATCTGAATCCTGATAATGTTCCAGATCTCCCCGCTATTGAAGTTCTTATAAACGTCCCCAACTACGGCAATTTCCTGATCCACACCCTCGATCTTCAGCGTACCGCCAGGAGCTTGCTCCACGATACCGTTTGGTCGGAGCACGAGCTAGATGTGCTGCGACCCTTCGGCGTGACGGTGATCTGCGATCCCAGGCATAGCGATGAGCTTCAGCGTCGCCTGCAACAGCCGGAGGTTCAGCAAACTGTTGGCGAGCTAGCGCAGGCCGGTGAGAGCTTCTACCTGTTCTCTGATTCGAGCAGCTTTATCACGTTTTGCGTTGCCATGCGCCAGGCGCTCCCGGAACGCCTCAGGGTCTGGCTGGGCGCCGCGTATCAGTTCGCCGATGCGCTGATAACGTCTGATCGGCTCTCCGATTTCGTCACCAAGGAGCAGATCGATGAGGAGATCGATAAGAAGATTCGCTTTACAATACTGGCTTTTATTTTTATGCTTTTGCTAGCCTGTATCGTGCTGGGTAGCAGAAATATTATTGTGCTGCTGCTCCGATAGCCGAATGCTCCCGCGGGCCAGGGGATGGGGCAAGCCGGCTTGCCCCATCCCCCTCCAGCTCCGCCGCAGACCAACAGGAGCACAAATAGTTCTTGGGAGGGCTACGCCCTCCCAAAC
>Ga0209101_1001724_pt1 | contig 15560 bp, 15 predicted proteins | sample ConPoolayeCmetaG_FD_185481 | JGI IMG/M metagenome (GOLD analysis project Ga0209101, IMG submission 185481) | Hot spring microbial mat communities from California, USA to study Microbial Dark Matter (Phase II) - Cone Pool mat layer C metaG... ...
ACACCAGACAATCTAAAACTGCTAATTTGACGTGCTGCAGCTTTCCAAAACGTAAGACCACCCACTTCTATATATGTTGCTGCCGACATGGTAATGCGAAACTCGTCAGCACCATTCAAAATTAAAATAGTGTCTCCACTCGTACGAGCAAAAGCCATAGATGTCTCACAGGTTCCTCTCTTTATTTCCCAGGGTTGCGTCAAAAGGCGCCGTAAAATGTCTTCAAGAGAATTCTTATGATGTTGCACCCAAATAAAATTTAACATTGAATCGGGCCCCGGATATCCTGTAGTTGGCCCTCCGCCCTTTTTCAACGAGAATATTGCGAACCCAAGTTTAAGCAAATCCACCAAGCGCTCTTCCTGGAAATCAACCGCACAACTGCTGGAGGCAGTTGCCCGACTGAAACCTAAGGGAAACATCCGCCTTTGAGTATTCGGACGATGAATGGCAACTATACAAGCATCATCAGCGACAGCCCAAGCACTCTTCCCGGGCTTATAGAAACATGCTCTATCGAGCGTCTCCGACCTTGCGCTTACCATTGCGTCATACCGCCACTCGATGTCTATTTCTTGAGTACACTGACAAGATGTGGGATGCCAGTTGGCATCATGACAACCCTGTCCGTATCGAAGTTCAGCCGAATATACAAATATGCTATCCATCCTTCCTGCCCCTGTTCTTGGACTCACGCCTGACCACCTCATCATCTCCGTTCTTGTACGGCAACGTCTAGTCTGACCCATCATCTGATTGAAGCGAGCCGGACCTGCAAAGGCATAATTTATCCAAATTTCACCACGATTCTCATGAAATGTATGTTTAGGCACAGGCTCGTAACTGGTAGACCTTGGGTATATGATACCATCAGCAATAAATCTGACAGGAACCACATTCCTTGATGCTGCCACCCTCATCACTCGGCATCGACAATCCTGCTCGGGTTCCCACGCTATCGTCGGTACAAACGCCGACCGCGGAGGGAATACCCCATCGTAAAGCGGAGACAGCGGCTCCGCTCTCAAAAATTGCTGCAAAAAGGCCACGCGCTCGTGGACTTCCATTTCGTTCAACTCGGACATCAAGGCGTAGATGTCGCGATTTTCGTAGTTTTTATTCCACGCCATGACCGCCTCAAATATCTCCTCAGATACCGGTATCACATCGTAGTGCTCCATTCTCGTAGAAAATCGAACCAGAGTTACTGTATATCATCACACGTGTTGACCGTCAACAATTCGTACGCCTTGTCCATCGGCAAGGTCAAGTGGGCTACCTCCCCGGGCAGGGCCGAAACCAATGATGCATTTCCCGTTCCGTATGCCAAGATTTCCCGATACAAAACAGGCGCGGCATCACCTTCCACTTCCGGCCCAAAACGAAGCGTCACTTTCGAATAGTCGGTAAACCACACAATCGAACTCGGCGCAGCAAAACGCCGCGGAACGCACGTGGGAAACTCGGGAAGAGTGTCATAACGCGTAGGCGGGAAGAAATACTCGGTGTCGTCGCCATCGTCCTCGTCATCGTCGTCAGGAGGCGTGGTCTGACCGAAACCCGTCAGGCAGGAAAACAGCAAACCCAATAGCAGCACCCCTCGCGCCCATCTCTTGAAGAGGAGAAGTCCTCCCGCTGAAATTTCACCATGTCCAACGCCCAATGTAACAAGCCACTTCAGCCATAAGGCTGAAAAATTAAATTCTACTGTCTCGTGGGGAGGGGGCAACACGAATGCTCATCAAGAGCGGGTTAAATTCGTTTTTCATAACATTTGAACGCTTTGGTGAGAAAATTAAGTTTGGTCAACATTTGCCGGCAGTTGACATACAAATGTAACGCACTTATACGGCAATTTGCTCAAACGACCCGTGATTTTTTTCTTCGGATGGGTGTCGAGAGAAGAGGAACACCGGGCCATCCGGCAGAACTCCGCCTCGCGCGGATATCGCACTGCTGAGTGAGTGTGTCGCCCTTTTGCCCTTGCTCGGAAATACTGCAAAAGAAAGGTCGCCTAACGCAACAGCGTTCACCGCGCCGCAACCCGACCGCGGCCCTCAAAGTCAATACCGCGTCCTTCACAGAGGCGTCCTCGGGCTACGGGTGAACTTTCTTGTGCTACTTGCCCTTCCCTTCCGATAGGCGGCAATGCGCTCGATAGGTGCTCAAGGGGGTACTGAGGCACCTCTTATCCTCCGAAGACCCGCTGTGGCCGATGAAAGCGGGCTATACGGCTCGCGTTCGCGTGTTTTAAGGCTCCTTGGGCCAGCGCTGCACCACCAGCCCGCCGAGGTACTCGCCGCTGACGAGGCCGGCCTCTACGGCATCGCGCAGTTGGTGGCCGGCGTAGAAGCGGGCCATGGCCGCTTCGCGCGCCGCCTCGCGGAAGGAGGCGTAAGTACGCCCGCAGCTCTGAAACGCTACTCGCTCACCTATGAAGTGCGATAGAACGGCCGCTGCCGCCGCCGACAGCAGGCCGTCCTCGCGCGGGCAGCTGCTCCCTGCTGCTTCCGGTGACAGCGGTTGCCAGCTTGGGTCGTGCAAGGTGCGGATGACCTGCTGAGGGCTACTGCGCGCGTACTGCGGCGCCTCTCCAATGCACACGGCATAAGCGTCGGCCATAGCCAAGCCGACCGCCGTCAACGTGCGCAGCATGGGCACAAAAGACATCCCTTGCCGAGCGCAAACGGCGGCACTTATGGACATCCAGCGCGCCGCCAGGGAGGTCTGACCTATCCAGGCGTCCACCTGTGACCGATGCTCTTGTGAAGCGTTGGTGCCGCCTCGCTCGAATACCTCTCGCAAGAAGAGCCGATAGCGGCTGCCTTCGCCGAGCTGCTCCGGCGTCGGATTGGCCCAACCCACCGGGTCGCCATCTTGAAGCAGCAAGCGCTGCGCAGCAGGGCTCGACTGGGCGAAATACACTACTCTTTGAGCAATCTCCTGGGCGGCCCTCTTGGAAGGCACTGCGTATTCCGCCGTCAAGCCGCGCTCCGCGAACAGCGCCTCCAGCTCTTGCTGCTGCTGTAATAGGCCCTCTTTTGCCGGCATGAGGGATATCGTCACCTCCAACGCCGCAAACAGGGCGGCAAAGGGCGAGAAGACGGAGTCTGCCGGAGCAAACGCCAGCATGGGCGGCAGTCCGTTGACGGCACCGCGCAAAGAGGGCACCCGTGTCGAGTAGCGCGCCACCGTCTCGTGTGCAGCCAATAGGGCGTATGCATAACACCGACCCACAGCCGCTGCCGAAAGGCCGCTGTGAACGGCCGCCTCGCTCACGCCGTCCAATACCCGAGGCAGTTGCTCTTCGGCCAAGCGCCGCAGCGGAACCCACTGCTCCATCTGCTGCTCCACCGCAGCGCGAGGAGGTTGCTCCTTTTCGCGATAGCGATCTTTAGATTTGCTCTTGTTCGACTGCTGGGCGAGCCCATGTGTACCCATCCATGCTAAGACAAGAAGAAGCAGGACTTTTCTCGGCGACAAAAGCACAAAGGGGGGAAACACCAAAAGCCAATATTTCATAGGAATACACTTGTTTTTGATGCAGGTGAAGATATTCACTTGGCCGACCGATGTTGTAGAAGCATTGTGCGAACGACGAGAAGGCGGCTACTATTGCTCTATTGACCTGCTCGCGTAGAAAGTGGGTGCCGGTAAAGGGAATGAAAGAGGGCATCACGACCGCGAAGCGCGCACAATGCCTACTTTTGCCTCCCAGATGCTTTGAGAAAAATACAGACAAATGGCTAAAGTACTCATCATCGGTGCCGGCGGAGTGGGCCGCGTCGTAGCGCACAAATGCGCACAGCATCGCGACGTTTTCGGCGATATCCTGCTGGCCAGCCGAACCAAAAAGAAATGCGACATCATCGCCGATGCCGTTTACCGCAAGTACGGGGGGCGAAAAATCAAGACGGCCCGGCTGGACGCCGACCATCCGGACCAAACCATTGCCCTCATCCACAAGTTCAAGCCCGACTTGGTCATTAACGTCGCCCTACCCTACCAAGACTTGCCCATCATGGACGCCTGCTTGGAGACGGGCGTGCACTACCTGGACACGGCCAACTACGAGCCGAAAGACCTGGCCAAATTTGAATACTCCTGGCAATGGGCCTACCACGAGCGCTACCAAAAGAAGGGCATTATGGCTCTTTTGGGCTGCGGCTTCGACCCGGGTGTTAGCGGCGTGTTCACGGCTTATGCTGCCAAGCATTACTTCGATGAAATTCACTATTTGGACATAGTAGATGCCAATGCCGGTAGCCACGGAAAAGCCTTTGCCACGAACTTCAACCCCGAAATCAACATCCGGGAAGTAACGCAGCGCGGCAAATACTGGGAAAACGGCCAATGGGTAGAAACGGAGCCGCACGCGATATGGAAAGACATCAACTATCCGGATATCGGCCCGCGTCGTTCCTACTTGATTTATCACGAAGAGCTGGAGAGCCTGGTTAAGCACTTTCCCACTCTAAAGCGCGCGCGCTTTTGGATGACGTTTAGCGACGAGTACCTGACCCACCTGAGGGTCATCCAAAACATCGGAATGGCGAGCATCAAGCCCATCCGATTCAAAGGCAGAGACATCGTGCCACTGGAATTTCTCAAGGCCGTACTCCCTCCTCCGGAGAGCCTGGGCGAGCAGTACACCGGCTACACCAGCATCGGCTGCCGCATCCGCGGCACAAAGGACGGGCGTGAACGCACGTACTACGTGTGGAACAACTGCTCGCACCGGGCAGCATATGAGGAGACGGGTACGCAAGCCGTAAGCTACACCACCGGTGTACCGGCAATGATCGGCGCCCGCCTAATGCTGCAAGGCACCTGGAGCGGCCAAGGGGTCTTCAACGTCGAACAGTTCGACCCAGACCCTTTCATGGAGCGGCTCAACTTAGACGGCTTGCCTTGGCAAGAGCAGTTCGACATCGATTTGGAAATGGATTGACCCGATATGCGCATCTTGCTGGTTGAAGACGAGGCTACCCTTCGCGAAGGGCTGCAGCTGAACCTGGAACTGGAGGGATACGAAGTGGTGAGCACCGGCAACGGGCGCCGCGCGTTGGAGCTGTTTTCCGGCCAGCATTTTGACTTGCTGCTGCTCGACGTCATGCTGCCGGAAGTAGACGGCTTTAGCATAGCCGAGCAAGTGCGCCTGGTAAACGCGGAGGTACCTGTTTTGATGCTGACGGCAAAAGACCTGCCGCAAGACCGGATAATCGGTCTAAAACGGGGCGCCGACGATTACCTGACCAAGCCCTTCCACTTGGAGGAGCTGCTCTTGCGTATCGGCAATTTACTGCGTCGCAGTCAGCGCGCCCGAGGGGAGGTGCCCGACACGTACTCCTTTGGCAGCAACCACATCAACTTCGCCACCAATACGGCTACCACATGGCGCGGCCAAACCGTCGAGCTGACGAAAAAGGAGGCCATGCTGCTCAAGCTGTTCGTCGAGCGAAAGGGCGAGATCGTCAGTCGCCAGCAGATATTGCAAAGCGTATGGGGTTATGACGTCTTCCCCAGCACGCGCACCATAGACAATTTCATTGCGGCCTTTCGCAAGTACTTCGAGCGCGATGCAAAGAACCCCCAATTCTTCCACTCCGTGCGCGGCATAGGCTATCGCTTTACGGATTAGGGCTTTTCGTCCGTCTCGTTGAGGCGCTCCTCTACCCGGCGCAAGCGCTCGCGGCAAAATGCGATGAGCCATCGCGCCCTTTCGATATAATTGGCCAAGTCGTCTATAGGTATCGACTCCTGTTGAAGCGCCGAAACGATTTGCTGCAGCTCGGCGTATGCTTCCTCGTAAGAGGTAGGGGTAGGGCTGTTCTCCTTCATCGCTCAAACCATAGCGGCTCGCGATTTTCAGGCGAGCCGTTGTAGTTGATGAAAATTTCTTCTCCCGGCTCTATATCGCGCAGCGCGTAAATTTCAATAGTCCGATGGTCAAAGTCCATGCCGTAGTCGGCGTTGGGGTGGAAGGAGTGGTTGTACAGCGATCCGTATCCCAAGGCAAAGGCGTACCACTCTCCATCATTGCCCCAGTCGAAATAGTAATCGTCCAGCACCGTTTGGCGGATGGCCGCCAGTTGGGCCTTGGGAAAGAGCAGCACCGGGCAGATCTCGATGATCGAGCCCTCGCTCAAGGGTGCGGCGGCGAAGACCCCCAGACCATGTACGTTCGACGGTGCGACGAAGATGGGTGCTTGCAGCAGCGACATAAATGTGAGCCCGTTTTTTGTCGAGCAAAGGTGGCTTATCAATTGGGCATGTGGCGCAGCTTGTCGGCCTTGAGCACTACGATGACTCCTTCGCGGATATCTATCAGTCCTTCATTTTTAAAATCGGTCAAGGTGCGGATGAGGGTCTCTTTGGCTGTTCCTGCCATGGCGGCTAAGTCTTCTCGCAGCATATTGATCTCGCGGTAACCGTGGTCGTACAGGTTCACTACTGTTGTCGCCACGCGTTTGCGCACCGAATTGTAGGCCAGGTCGATCAACTGCTGCTCCTGTTCGGTCAGATGCCCGGCTAAAAGCTTGATAAAGCGCGCATTGACATCGCGATGGCCGTATACGAGAGCAAAGAAATCCTCCTTAGGTATCATGCGCACGGAGGTGTCCTCTAAAGCCGCCGCACCCTCCTGGTATTTGTCCTCGCGCAACAAGGCCAAGTAGCCCAGAAACTCGCCCGGCCCGGCCACGCGCAAGATGAATTCGCGGCCTTCGTCGTTGGTTTTGAACAACTTGACGCTGCCTTTTTCGATATAAAAAAGCCAGCGCGGAAACTCGCCTTCCTGGAAAAGGAGGTCTTTTTTTCGATAATGGCGCACCTCGCGGTTCTCCGACAAGCGTTGAATGGCCTCCATGGCGCGCGCCTCGTTGATGAAGCGCTCCAAGCTACCGCCGGCTTGCCGGTTGGCCGCCTGGCGCAGGCGCTCGTGCTTCTTCAGGCGCGCCTCGATGGTCTGCAACAGAACGGTGTCGTCAAACGGTTTTACAATATAATCATCGGCTCCCAAGGACATACCTTTTCGGAAGTCGCTCTTCTCCGCCAAGGCCGTTAGAAAAATAAAAGGGATATCTGCCGTGGCGGCGTTCCTACTCAAGATGTGTAGCACACCGAAGCCGTCCAATTCGGGCATCATGACGTCGCACAAAATAAGGTCGGGATGCTCCGAAAGGGCTTTTTCTATGCCTTGTTTGCCGTTTTCTGCGCCGATGGCTTCGTAGCCGCTCAGGCTTAAAATTTCGCAAAGATTTTCCCGGACGTCCGCGTGGTCTTCGATGACGAGGATCTTCTTTTTCATATTCGGTCGTGTTTTCCGCGATAAATGTACAGCGACTGCCCAAACCCCGTGCTTTACAGGCGGACAGGGATTGATGCAGATCACCCTCCCTTTTGCCGCACATCATTAAAGGCACCTTGCCGGCTCAGGCACCTTTGTGAAACAAAGGCCGGCAATAGGGCCGGTATTCGTTAAAAAAGCCGCTATTATGAACGTCTTTGCACCCGTCTCTACACTGATGGTAACGGATTTGGTCACCATAAACCCCGAGACCAGCTTACGAAAAGTGAAGGAGATCTTCGAAGAACACTCCTTCCACCACCTACCGGTGGTCAATTTCCGAAAAATCGTTGGCATGGTCTCGCGCACAGATTTTGACCGCTTTGTGGGCGGCCTTAAAAAGGCAAACGATGCGACGACCGACCTCTTAGAGAAAACGCGCGCAGAGGAGATTATGACGAAGGGCTTGGGAAAATTGGAACCGGACGACCGCATCAACGTAGCGCTGGAAATTTTCAGCAAGAACTGGTTCCACGCTTTGCCGGTAGTGAAAGACGACGAGCTGGTGGGCATCATCACTACGCAAGACATCATTCGGGCGCTGCTCAACGAAAAGCCCAAAGAACCACACATGGTGTACGAAGACCTGTGAAGGCAAAGCCGTAACGAGTTAGGGAGGAAAGGGGGCGCCTCCGGAGTTAAAGGCAATACTATTGCTATGGCAACGATACAAATTATCGGTACAGGGGATGGGCGTATGCACCACCTACGCCAACAGGTGGTGCAAGCATTGGCAGAGTGCGCCATCGGCGGCGAGGTAGAGGAGGTTTCGGAATACAACCGGGTACTGGCCAGTGGGGTATGGCGTACGCCGGCCTTAGTTGTCAACGGCCACGTCTTAGTAGAGGGCTGCGTTCCCTCGGTAGAGGAGTTGAAGGCCTTGCTTAACGACTATCCGCTACTCAGCAGTAAATTATATCGGATGAAACGCATATTAGTGGGTTGCGATCTCAGCCCGGCGTCGGAAAATGCCGTGGTCTTTGCCTGCCACTTGGCGCGTTTATTAGATGCCAACGTGGAAGTGGTCTACGTGATGGACAGCATTTTTGAAGGCGTCAAGGCTTCGCGCTCGAGCTTTCTGTCGAGCTATCGCAAAACCATGAAGGAAGAGCTGGACGGCTTCATTCGCCGCATTGCCCAGCAAAGTCAGGTAACCTGCCTTCCGGAGGGCGAGCAAGAGCCCGCGCCGGCAAGTGGCTCGCCCAGCATGCGCGCGCGAATTGCCTTTGGATTTCCGGAGAACGTCCTGCAAGACCTCTCACAGCACGCCGACCTGTTGGTGTTGGGTACCACCGGCAGAGGAGCGCTGGCGCGCAAGATCTTCGGCTCGGTGAGCATGGAAGTGTCCAAGACCGCTCATTCTCCCGTGCTGCTCATCCCTCCGCAGGCCGTTTACGTGGGCTTTCGCCAAATCCTGTACGCGAGCGATTTCCAATCGGCCGACCCCACGGCGGTGGCTCACACACTCGCCTTTGCTCGGCGACTGAACGGGCAGGTGCACTTCGTGCACGTGAGCCCTCCAGGCAAAGACGAAGTGGAGAAATTGGAGGAGCGGCTGCGGCAGATCTACTACGAGGTGAGCGGAGAAAGCCGGCCCTTCCTCTTCAGCAGGGTGGTCGGTGAAGATGTGGTAGAAGCACTTCACGAATATGCATTTGACCACCGCATTGATTTGTTCGTCTTTGTCACCGTTCAGCGTTCTTTTTGGGCAGACCTCCTGCATCACAGCATCACCCGCGAAATGCTGCTGCACACCAGCACGCCGGTGTTGGTCATCCACAGCGATAAAGGCGAGCACTGACCCTTGGCCGTAAACTTTTGTACCGGTGGCGGCGTTGAAGGGTTGCATGAACAAATCTGAAGGCGAACAACAGGACTTCTTCACTCCCCTTATAGAAGGGCGCGATTTTTATTGGGAGAACGGGTTAATGGTGCTCACAGAGGCCTATTTGCTCCGACGCGGCAAGTGTTGCGGCTCGGGCTGTCGCCATTGTCCCTACCGCAAGCGAAAGAGCAGGGCCCCTCGGCAACAAGCATAGCGTCTTCAGCGCAGAAAGCCGAATTGCACTCCGAAGGTCATTCGGGCCGTCGTAATGCGGCCGGACCCGTCGGTGTTGATTTCTGGGTCTTCGCTCACTACCACGCTGGGGCGCGCCGTCAAACGAAAGACGTCTCGAGCCAACAGGTTAAACCCTATACCCACCTCGTAGCTGCGCGTACGCTCCCGAAAAAGTTGCTCGCGCCGCACCTGCTGAGAGGGAGCCTGGCGCAATTCGGCTCCCTCAAATAAGATGCGCTCCGGCGGAGCATCGGAAAAGAAATCCAAGTACGCTCCTGCGTGTACGTATACGCATTGGCAGCGGTGAAGCCGATACTGCACGCGAACCGGAACCGTCCAGTACGCCGGCCGAAAAGCGCGAAGCGTCGATACGTAATAGGGCACCGGGCGGCCGTCCTCAGTGCGCTGAACGATCTCACCTGTCCACGTGTAATAGGAATAAGGGCGATAGTACTCGCGCCCGATGCCCACTCCCAGCCAAAGGCGCCCTGCAGAGATATCGGTGACCAGCATCGGAATGATGCTCGGCACCGTTCCCGCCTGATATTGGGCAAAATCGAAGCCCGTTTCCAGCCCAATAGCCCATTTTCCAAAAGAAGGTTGCCCGCGCATGGGCTTGGAGGCACTTCCCAGAGCAACGGCAAATAGGAAAAAAAGACGCCAATAAGTCATAATATCGTGCGTTAAAAATTGGCTTCACCTTTGCGGCTCCTTTCCCGTGTCGAGAAAGTCGTCCCTATCGGCAACATTCGTATGCGTTGAGAACGTACTCAAAAGTAACACTCGGCTGTCTTATCGCACCAATTTCCCTGTCGGCTATTTCCTCAAAACCTGAAAAAATCCATGGCTAAAAATAGACATACCCTACCGCAAGAAGGAGCGCCGGCTCCTCCTTTCGTCGCCCACACCCAAAAAGGGATTATTCACTTCCCGGAGGATTACCGAGGGTACTGGTGTGTGTTTTTATGCCATCCGGCCAATTTCACTTCCGGCTGGCGCATGTATTCCGATTACTTAGCCCAAAAAGAGCGCTGGTTGCAAGAGCACAACACGCGGCTGCTGCTCCTGTCCAACCAAACCGTCTGCGGCGACTTGTGGTCGGACATCGTCAAACGCTACCTCAGCATTTATCTAAAGGCGCCTATCATCGAAGACACGGACAACCGCATCGCTGAACTATACGGCATGTCGCCCAGTTGGCAGATTTCTCCGCCCAACCACCGCTTTCTATACATTATTGACCCGGAGGGTATAGTTCGCCTTATCGTCTACCGACCTTTGTTGTCTATCCAGCAATCGCTCGCATGGGTAGCCGACCGCCTAATTTGCCTTCAAGAGGGCAAGGAGGCCTCCAACGGCTCCGACTTAGGTTCGGCTGTCCCTTTTCCGCTCCCTCTCCACGTAGAAGAGCAACTCGACAAGACCTTATTGGAAAAGAAGATGCGCCCTGCCTACCTAAGGAAAGGCAAAAACAGCCTTAATTGAAGCCAGAAACAGAAAGTTCCTACTTGCATGCGCAAGTAGGAACTTTTTCGTTGGCCCACAAGGATTCGAACCCTGACAAACAGAACCAAAATCTGCTGTGCTACCGTTACACCATGGGCCAAAATCGGGGATTAGCTCCCGGAAGCGGCGGCAAAGATAACTGCGAGCCGACTATCTCTACAAGGACTCGACATTATTTTTTTTCTGCCGGAACTCGATACCAGTACTGCGTGCGATAAAAGGGCCCTAAATATCCGCGAACCACCAACACGTCGGAGTCCCCTTCTTTCAACCAAAGCTTACACGTGTACCATTTGCCTTTCTCCGGGTCTAATATTCGCCCGGATTGCCAGTGACCATCTCGATACTGCATATTTTCTAAAATAACCATGCCCAGCAGGGGTTTACCTTTTCGCTCGTCAGGGCATTTTTCGCATTTCTTATCCGGCGCAGACTTCAGCAGACGCGCCACCTTGCCGAAGAGTTTACCGCTGCTTTCGTAAATCTCCACATAACTCTTCGCCTCTCCGGTCTCATCGTCTATCGTTTTCCATGTGCCGAGCGGCGATTGGCCTAACAGCGCCGTAACGGAAAGGGCACACACTATGCCCCATAAAAGTCGAAGCATAATAGCAGCTTTTTTAAAGGTGAAGGATAAAAGAGCCATTCCCTATGGCCCAAGGAATGGCTCTGTGCAGCCGTTTGCGTTCGCTTACTGCTGAGCGGCCTTTCTTCGCGCGGCGCGCAACTTGGCAGGCTTGGGGCGGGTTTTTCCATAAGAACCCCGCCAGATTTTGCCGCGCTTCGTTTTTACATCTCCTTTTCCCATAGAAAAAAGGCATTCGTGAGCCGCAAAGGTAACGGCTGCTTTAATTTTTACCAAAGGCAAATCGCCCGCCTAAGCCAAACTGAATAACCGGTATCGATTCCTCGATACCGCCTAAGCGATAGTAGCCCAAGTCAACGCCGAACTTACTGCGCTTGCCAAAGAGAAATCCGGTGTTGGCACCCAAATAGGTGAGTCCGTTTTGGACACCGGCAAAAGTGCTGAATTGCCGAATATAGCGCGGCGTAAAATACCAGCTGAACGTTTCGGACGGATGTACCGACAGATATAGCGGTATTTGTACGTTCAGCAGACCTAAGATTATTCCGAAACTACCCACTTCGGCCCCTAATGCAAGGGCGAAGGGCGAGTTGCGGTCGCCCACTAACTGGAACTTGGTGCCTAGCCCTACGTTTAAATTCGTGTTCATTCGCAGAGTAAGGTCTACTTTCTCGACAACCCCGTAACGTCCGCCAACTTCTATGCTGGGAAACGCCAGGGTAGGAACATCTACGGTAACGCTGTCGTCTCTCCAATCACCAAAATTAGGGCTGGTGGAAAAGTTCAGAGAGGCGTAAAAATCGCCGTTGCCCTCGCCCACCGTGCGGCCGTCTTGAAAGCCGGTGATAGAGGCGCAGTTGGACAGAAAAAACAAGGCGGCGCTCCCCAACAAGAGCGGCAAGAGGCATTTTTTCGTCATGAGAAATTTTATTTTAGTGTGTTCGGAAATGTTTCCTTGGAGATTCTCTTTTGCCCATTCAACGGCAAAGGTAACGATGCCGGCGAGTTAAAATCCTTTAATCTTTGTCAAGAGTCTCTTAAACTTTGAGCCTTCTCTATGGCATCCAATAGTCGCTCACATGCGAGGCGAATTTCTTCCTCTCGAATGATGAGCGGCGGAGCAACGCGCAGCGAGCGGTCGTTGAAGAGGAACCAATCCGTCACAAGTCCCCTTTTCAAGCAAGCGGCTATGGTGCGACGAACAAGCGCCGGGTCGTCCAAGTCTACGGCCAACCACAGCCCGGCGCTGCGCACCTCCCGTATGGCCGGATGAACCAGCAGCCGGCGAAAAAGTGCCTCCTTGGCCGGAACCTGGGCGATGAGGTCGCTCTCCAAAAGCTCCTGAAGCGTGGCCAAAGCGGCTGCAGCACTCACCGGGTGACCGCCAAAGGTGGTGATGTGGCCTAGCGGTGGGTCGCAAGCCAGCACCTGCATGATGCGGCGCGGTGCTGCGAAGGCTCCTATGGGCATGCCACCGCCGAAGCCCTTGGCCAACAGCAATACATCCGGGCGAAGGTCGTAGTGCTCAAACGCAAACAGCTTACCCGTGCGCCCGCAGCCTGCCTGGATTTCGTCCAAAATGAGTAACGCCCCCGTTTCGTCGCAGCGCCGGCGCAGCGCCTTCAGCCACTCGACATCCGGAAGGGTAAGCCCGGACTCGGCCTGAACGGTTTCTACGATGACGGCCGCCGTGCGCCGAGTAATGTGTTCTAAACAGGGCAAACAATTGAACGAAATATGCCGAATGCCTGGCAACAAAGGGTGGTAAGGCAACGTAAAATCGGTTGGCCACATTAGGCTGGCCGCTCCTTGTGTGCTGCCGTGATAAGCCCAACGACAAGCTACCAGCTCCGAGCGACCTGTGTAGCGCTTGGCCAACTTCATCGCTCCCTCTGTAGCCTCCGCACCTGAATTGACAAAGTAGACCGAATCCAGGCCCGGCAGCTGCTCGGCCAGCAAGGCGGCCAGTTGCACCTGAGGAGCCAACACATACTCGCCGTAAACCATGGTGTGCCAATAGCGCTCCAGTTGGGCGCGCACCGCCGCCTCTACCCTCGGGTGCCGATGGCCCAGGCTGCTCACCCCTATGCCGGCGATTAAGTCTATGTACGACTTTCCCTCCGCATCGTACAAGTAAACTCCCTCTGCACGCACCACCTCTATTGCCAGAGGAGCCAGAGAGGTCTGTGCTACGTGGCGCAAAAACAACTGTCGGAGAGGAAGCATCTTTTTTTGCCGGCAACCTATGCAAAATGAAAAAGCCCTCCTCCAGCTTTACGCGGATAGAGGGCCATCCCAAAAACCGATTACATCCTTTTTATGTGAAATACATAGTTTCCTTTTGCCCTAATGCCGAGGCAAAAGTATGTTATAACACGCAATAAGCAACACTTCGGCGTCCACATTTTTTAACAAAAAAGAAGGGGGATGTCGCCCATGCGGCGTTTATCGGCAGCCTTGCATCCGCCCGAGGCCTATCGAACGAGGGTAACGTCGCCGGATCGTCGTATCGTCAGGGTGCGACCGCAGTAATTCACATCCATGGTGAGGTGCCAAACGAATACCGCCGGCTGCATGTCCGCAGCGCGGAAGGGGCCGCGCCACCCTGCTTGTGGGTCGTCCGTTCGGAAGAGGAGATTGCCCCAGCGGTCGAAAATCTCGAGGCGATAATTTTGGATGTCGAGCCCATCTACAAAGTACGGCCGGAACTGACTATTGTCGGGGTCGTTGGATGCCGGTGCAAAGACATTGGGCATGTAAAAGTACTCAAAATCGAGAGGCACGCCCTCCCACTGCACCCGCACCTCGCGTCGTACGCGCTCGCAGACGTTGCTCACCTCAACCGTGTAAGTGCCCGGTTCTGAAACCTCCACTTGGAGTGTTTGTGCGCCTGTGCTCCACTCGTAGCTCAACCCCAATACGGTACCGCTCACTTCTGGGCGCAACACCACCTCACCCTCTCGGCAAGGTAAGAGCGCTACCTTATCTAAAGCCACCCTAAGCGGCTCTAAAGCAGGCACTTCCACCGGCCGTTCAAAAGTACAGCCGTTGGCGTCCTTTAGCCTTACGCGATATAAGCCCGCCAATAGGTTAGAAAATTGCCCGTCGTCCTGGTACTTTACTCCATCCAGGGAGTACTGATAAGGTGGTTGTCCCCCGACCGGCTGGACTACGGTTGCGCTGCCGGTGCCGATGTTGGCACACGACGCCTGCACTTGCACGCCAAAGGCGGCCGTCGGATGGTCAGACACCTGCACAATCACGACGGAGTCGCACCCTACCGCATTTGCAAAAACAAACTGCCGCGTTTCACCTGCCTGAAGCGACATGCCGTTGAACATGAAAGCTTCACCTGGGCAGACCTTTACGGCCAACGTATCGATCGAGGTGGGAAGAGCACCCACTATGACGGTGACAATCGAGTCACAGCCCTGGCTATTGGTAAGTACAAAGTCCTGCATGGCTCCTACAGGCAGGGCCACTCCCTGGTAGACAAAAGAGCGCCCCGGACAGGCACCGACACGCAAGGTGCTCTTTACCACCGGCAACTCCGAAACCACCACCGTCAGCACCGAATCGCAACTCAAGGCATTCGTCAGCACAAACGTCGCGCTGCCGCCCGCGGGAATCGGCGTGCCCTGATAGTCGTAAAAACCACCCGCGCACGCGCTCACGTTCAGCACCCCACTCGTCGCCGGCACCTCCGATACCACCACCGTCAGCACCGAATCGCAACCCAAGGCGTTCGTCAGCACAAACGTCGCGCTGCCGCCCGCGGGAATCGGTGTACCCTGGTAATCGTAAAAACCACCCGCGCACGCGCTCACGTTCAGCACCCCACTCGTCGCCGGCACCTCCGATACCACCACCGTCAGCACTGAATCGCAACCCGCAGCATTCGTCAGCACAAACGTCGCGCTGCCGCCCGCGGGAATCGGCGTGCCCTGATAGTCGTAAAAACCACCCGCGCACGCGCTCACGTTCAGCACCCCACTCGTCGCCGGCACCTCCGATACCACCACCGTCAGCACCGAATCGCAACCCAAGGCGTTCGTCAGCAC
>Ga0209101_1001727_pt1 | contig 15544 bp, 11 predicted proteins | sample ConPoolayeCmetaG_FD_185481 | JGI IMG/M metagenome (GOLD analysis project Ga0209101, IMG submission 185481) | Hot spring microbial mat communities from California, USA to study Microbial Dark Matter (Phase II) - Cone Pool mat layer C metaG... ...
GTTCTTGGAAGGTGCTGCCCGAGACGGTTAGAACATTCGGATTGTTCAGCAACCACAGCATCCGCCCGGTGTGGTAGACGGACATGTCGAGCAACGCCCCGCCGGCGCACGTCTCGCTCCGCACGAATTGGGCGGTGCCGTAGCCGTCGACGAAGGGGCGCCCCCGCCGCCGGTAGTGACTGGTCTTGACGTAGTAGATCCGTCCGAGCTTGCCGGCGTCGATGATCCTCTTGGCCGCCCGGGCGCAGGGTTCGTACAGCGTGGCAAGCTGGACGGCCAACTTCCGGTTGCATTGCCGAGCCGTCTGAACCATCCGCCGCGCCTCGGCGTAACTCGCGGCGATGGGCTTCTCGCAATAGACGTGCTTGCCGGCCTTGAGGGCGTCGATGGTTACCGGGGCGTGAAACCGGTTGTGAAGACAGACATCGACGGCCTGGATCTCGTCGACCGCGAGCAGCTTGTGATAGTCCGTGAAAACGTGCCGGATTCCACGTTCGGCGGCCACGCGCCGGGCCTCGTCCTCCCGGATGTCGCATACGGCCACGACCTCCGCCTCCGGGATCTTGGCGTAACTCTCGAGGTGGTACTTGCCGATCTGACCGACACCGATAACGCCGATCTTCACCTTGTCCGACATGGGAATGCTTGCTCCTGCGTGAGCGGCGCCCGCCCCCAACCCCCACGGGTTTGGAGCCACTCGGGTGCCTCGACTGCCGTGGCAGGTTACCGCACCGCCGACAGGAAGCAAGGTTGAACTCGAGGACCATTGAGATCACACGGGTGGCCAGCGGCCGTCGATCGGGCTACCATACGTTGTATGGAAACGAGACTATCCGAGACGACCCTTCGCGATGGTCGCCGCGCGGAGCTGCTGTGCATCCAGCCCCCCGCCGAGAGATGGCGAGAGCGGATCGCCGCCTTCCTGTCGCACAAGGGAGAACCGTGGAACTGGCATATCGCCACGCACCTCGACGGGCGGAACGACCGGCTCGAACAGCGGTTCTTCATCGCCGTCGACGGCGAGCGGATCCTGGGACACCTCATGGTCGTCGAGAAACACGGCGTCGCGATTTTGGGGCACGTCTTCACCGACCCGGCGTGGCGGAACCAGGGTGTGACGACGGCGCTGATGCGGGCGATGACGGAGGACTTTGCGGCCCGCGACGGCATCGCCATGCACCTGTACACGGGCTTTGAAAGCCAGGCGTTCCGAATCTACAACCGGTTCGGGTTTACGCCGATCCGGGCAGGATCCGGGTTGATGAAATGGGTCCGCCGGCCCGACCGGTTCGACGCGATGTTCGATCCCGGCCCCGTACGCGTGGAGCCCGTCTGCTGGACCCATTGGCCGCTGGTCCACAAGTTGATGCTCCGCGACGAGGGCGATTGGCTGCGAAGCAGCGCCTTGACGCTGGTGGGTTCGTGCAGCGCCGAAAACGCCTTCGTCGACCTGATGTCCCGCTTGCGGGCCGGTCCGCCGCAGGCCGGTGCGGTTCTGGTCAACCAGGCCGGCATGACCGTAGGACTCGCGACGCTCCTGCCTTACCGATCGCTACCGGGTCGGTTGATGGAATTCGACGTGTACGTCCATCCCTCGACCTCGGACCACATCGACCTGTTGGTTGGGTCGATCGAGCTGCCGGTGGATCGACCCGTCTTGGCCCAGATCGATTCGGAATCGCCTCAACGGCACCGGGCGTTGCTCGACGCGGGTTTCCGTGAGGTCGCCCGGCTCCGTCGCGCACTGACGGCGGACGGGCGGGATCTCGATTTGGCCGTCCTTCAGATCGCCCGCGATTAAATGCCCCGCCCACGAGGAGCGGCACGGGGCGTTCGAAAAGAAGCCCATTCCAAGGGTTCAGACCGAGCCGCGCCTCCTTTTCCACTCGGAGGGAGGCCCCTATACTCTGGCCGCACGCGAAGGTACGGGAGGTCGTCAAATGTCGGATCGGATGACACGTCGTCACGTCCTCGCGGGAAGTGCAACGGCCGGCGCAGGCATCGTCTGGTCGGGCATGACGGTCGGTGCCGTCCGTGGAGCGTCGTCGCACCTCACGGCGCCGGTGAGCCGCACCAGTCCATCATTCCGTATCAGCCTGAACACAGGCACGCTCCGGGGACACAAGCTGCCGATCACCGAGGTCATCGAGGTGGCCGCCAAAACGGGGTACGACGGGATCGAACCCTGGGTCGATGAACTCGACCGACACGCCGAGTCCGGCGGTTCGTTGAAGGACCTGAATCGACGGATCACGGACAGGGGGCTGGTCGTCACGGGCACGATCGCGTTCTTCGAATGGATGGTCGATGACGCCGCCCGCCGCACGCAGGGTCTCGATCAGGCCAAACGCCGGATGGCACAGGTCGCGGAGATCGGCGGAACGTTCCTGGCGGCCCCACCGGCGGGTGACGTAAAGAACGTTGATCTGCTCAAGGCGGCGGAGCGGTACCGGGAGCTGCTGGACATCGGTGCCACCTTCGGCGTCGTGCCCGTTCTGGAGATTTGGGGATGGGCCGCCAACCTGTATCGCCTCGGCCAGGCCGTCATGGTCGCCGTAGAATCGGGTCATCCGAGCGCCTGCATCCTGCCCGACGTGTACCACCTTTACAAGGGCGGATCGGGGTTTTCGGGGATCGCACGGTTGAACGCGAACCTGCTGGGAGGATTCCATCTGAACGACTACCCGGCCGATCCGCCGCGGGAGAAGGCGACCGACAAAGACCGGGTCTATCCCGGCGAGGGTGTCGCCCCGCTGAAGCGCCTGATTCAAGACCTGCGGGTGATCGGGTACGGCGGACCGCTTTCCGTCGAGCTGTTCAACCCCGAACACGCCCGCCAGGATCCGTTTCTCGTGGCCAAGACCGCCATGGAAAAAACGAACCGGGTGATTCGTGCCGCCCTCGAGAGATAGGGGTCAGGTCTTCATTTTTCATTTTTGGCTTTGTTTTTCCACACGCGGGCAGTTACTCTGGCGCGACGATGGCCAGGCCTTTGCGTGTGAATGTTCCCGACGGCGTCTATCACGTCATGAGTCGGGGGATTGAGCGCCGCAAGATTGTCTCGGACGATCGGGACCGGGACAAATGGGTCTCTCTTCTGGACGAGGTGGCGCGTCGGCGGTGCTGGCGGGTGTTTGCGTGGGCACTCCTGGACAACCACTTTCACCTGTTCCTCCAAACCCCTGCGGGGGACTTGTCCGAGGGCATGCACGACCTGAATTCGGGGTATGTGACCGCGTTCAATGCGCGTCAGAGGCGAGCGGGTCCGCTCCTGCAGGGCCGATTCAAGGGCATCCTTGTCGAAAAGGAGTACCACGACTGGGAATTGACGCGCTACATCCATCTGAACCCCGTCCGGGCGGGCCGGGTCGAGCGGCCGGAGGCGTACGCATGGAGCAGTTGCCGTCACTATGTCCGTGACGGGCAAGCTCCGCCCTGGCTGTGCTGGCAGGAGGTGCTGGGGCAACACGGCAAGACGCTCCGGACGGCGAGGGCGGCATACAGGCGGTATCTTCAAGAAGGGATCGAATCGCCGCCGCCCTCCCCGCTACGGGACGCGGTGGCGTCTACCCTGCTGGGGTCACCGTCGTTCGTGGAGCAAATGTCGGCCTGGTTACAGGAACGCCTGCCCGATCGCGATGTGCCGGCCGCCAGGGAACTGCGGCAGGAGTTGAGCCTTGAGCAAATCGCCAACGCGGTGTGCGCTGAGTTCGGCGTCGATTGGGATTCTCTCTCGCGGCGCGGCAAACACGACAACCCGGCGCGGGAGGTGGCGGTCTACCTGTGCAGGACGCTGACGCGATGCCCGGTGGGGGAGATCGGCGAACGATTGGGAGGCGTCCGCGCCTCGGCGGTCAGCAACATCGTCCGGAAGGTGCGGGTCAAGACGGAATCAGACCGACGCACGCGTGAGATGATCGAACACATCGAAGCCCGGCTTGGCCTCAGAAAAAATGAAAAATGAAGACCTGACCCCTCTTCCTGAGAAATGCGGGGATAGCTCCTTGCCGAACGGGTTTGGCCTTGGTAGCATACGGAAGCAGCAGGACACAGGACAGTGCCCAGATCCTCGTAGGACGCTCCGCAAATCGGGTGAGGAAGTTTCTGCCAGTGCAACGCCGGGCAGATCATGTCCGAGTCGGTTCTTGTAAAGCAGCGGGGGCCTCTATCGTTTCATCCGATCAGCCCGTGCGAAACCCAGACCGGGTGGACCGTCCGGCGCCTGACGCGAAGGTTCGACCGCTTCCTTCGCAAGTCCGGTTGAGCCCGCGGGCGAACCGCCGCGGAGGGGTCACGCTGATTGAGTTGCTGACCGTGATGGCATTGGTGGTGCTGTCCGTCGCGATTGTGGTGCCGTCGCTTGGTTCGGCCCGCAGACAGTCCCGGACGACGCTGTGTGCCGTTCGACTTGCCGAGCTCTCTCGGGCCGTTTTTCTGTATGCCCTGGAGTACGGTGATGTGCCCCCGTTCATCGGGCGGGGATGGGAAGACCTGGACAAAGCCGACGACATGGAATGGCCGCCCGGCAGCGGTCTGACGGTCGGCGATCTCAAGCGTTTGGAGACGTGGTGCGTCAACCAACCCGATCTGACGTGGTTTTGCCGACAGGAAGACTGGCCGGCGGATGTCGGCGTTCGATACGGCAGCCTTTTCCCCTACACCCGGTTCGAGGATCTGTATCGGTGTCCCGAGTTCCAGCGGCTTCCAAACGAGCAGAAGGCTCAGGGGGCCTTCAACTACACGCGGACGATCCTTGGCCGGACGTGGTACGTCTCTAAGATCGACCCACAGGCGAAAGACGCCTCGAGTCCCTTCGGGGCGCCCGGTCCGATCGTGCAGGTGAGCCAGATCTACTCACCCGCCAAGATGTGGATGATGATCGACGAATGGTGGTTGCGGCACTGTGCTACCTCGCCGGAGGACTCCTGGTCCGGTGATGGGCCCACGATCTCCGGCGGGTGGATGGGTGTGGACTGCATGAACTTCTACCTCGGGGACGAACTGGGTCGCTACCACGGCGCCAAGCAACCCGGGCTGAGCTCGAAAGGATACCCCGTCGCCGTCCGGAGGGGCGGTGTGAGTCACTACGACGGTCACGTGGAACTCTATCGGGACGCCCTTCCCGGCCGCACGATCGACTTCTCCATCGGGATCGATTCCATCCGGTCCCTGCTCGACTTTCTGGTGGACCATCTTTTCGCCCAACGAGGGATCACGCTGGACCTCTCCGAGCTCATCTCGTCTTTGGAAACCGACGGGTGAAACGGGTCGGCACGGTCGGGTTCATGCCCCGCCGAGTTCCTCGAGGCGCCGTTGCAGGAGGACCCGTTTGTGGGGGGGCATGTCCGCCTCGGCCAGCAGCTCTTTGACGCCGTCGATGAAGAACTCGCGGGCGAAGGCCGTGTCATAACACAAATCGTCCTTTCGACGGCGCGTGACGAGTTGAAGGAACGCCTCGAAGTCCCTGAAATACGAACCGTAGATGTGGAACGAATCCGCGATGTGGACGTACTCGCCGCAGGCGACGCCCAGGCGGTCGGCCATCCACCGTTGCAGTTCGGTGAAGGCGTACATGTTCATGAACGCCGCCTTGAATGCGTCATTGCTCCGCATATGGGCCACCATGTTTAGACGTTCCTGCTCGATGCGAAACCACAACCGCTGCAGGCACGCCGGGTCGTGGATGCCCACATCCTTCCACGCCTGCCACGTCACGGCTTGGGCGCGACGGGTATGGCCCGTCCCGCGGAGCTTGGTCATCACCGCTTCGATCTGGTCGATGACCCCGACGCCGGGGACCTCGTACTCGAACAACCGCTGGTGATAGGTGTACTGCCACTTGCCCTGTTCGGGGTCTACCCAGTGATCGTGGACGCCGTCCAGGACCTCGTCGCGGTATTTCTCCAGGTCGTTCAACCCCCCGGGAAAGGCGCGGTGGATTCGCGGCTCGGCGAACGGCTCGGTCACATGAATGACACAGAGAACGTCTCGGCTTTCCGGGTCATCGGGCTTGTCGTACTCGGTCCGGAACCGATTGCCTTCATACCAGCAGCGGATCACGGCCTCCTGCCAGGCAAACGGGAGCAGTCGCTCGACGACGTGGATGGACTTCATCACGACACCTCCGCGGACGGATCGGCCCGTTCCGGCGAAACTCGGCGCACCTCTAATCGCGGACCACCCTTACGGACCGTTCGAGTCGGATGGTCGGTCCCCTGGGGCGGAGGACGCGGCGGTCGGTCAACCGAGCAAGGCGACCATGTCCTGAGTCCCCAGCGCCCGGGGCAGGTAGTATTGCTCACCGAAGGCAAAACCGGCCACACTCCCTTCCACGCCGGCGATCGACCGGATCCAATGATGGATGCGCTCCAGCCGCTCCGGACCGAACTGTGACTCATAGCAGGCCACGGCATCCAGTTTCTTCTGAAGGGTCTGAGTGATGTCCACCACGAAGGAGGTCGGCCACGTCACCGTTCCGAGCGACCGCGGGATCGGACGGTACACGAGATGCCCGACGGAATGGGGCGTCGTGCCTGCGAACCGATCGTCCCACCGGGTCAGTCGGGAGTAGAAGGTGCCGGACTCCGCCAGGAGCTCGCCTTGCCAGTGGTCGGGCGAGGCCAGAGGCGTTCGGCCGGCCATCGTGACCACGACCTTCGGTCGGTACCGGCGCAGGGCCGTGGCGACCACGTACCGATTGGGTGGACAGTCCATCAGCTCTCGGTTGGGCAGCTCGAGGATCTCCATCGCCGCCGCGCCAAGGACCTCCGCGGCACGGGCGGCTTCGGCCCGTCGGCGATCCTCGCTCCCTTGGGGGGTCGGTTCTCCGGTGGTCATGTGGACCATCGCCACGCGGTACCCCTGCTCCGCGAGCTTGGCGATCGCGCCGCCGCACAGGATCTCCAAGTCATCCGGATGGGGCGATGTGAAGACCACGTCCACCGGTTCATGGGGCTCCGGCATGAGATACCTCTCGTTCGATCACCCTGAGGCCCGCATCGGAATCGCGCACCGAGGCAGGGCATCATAAAACCGACCGCATTCGCCAACAAGACCTCCCCGTCCCATCGAATTCCACGCGGAGGCGGCTTGCAGACGCTTCGTCCATCGACTACAACCATCGGGCCAACGAAAACGGGTTGGACCCCGTTCGATTCCTGTTCGACGTGCCGGCGGGCCGACATCTTGCGCGCTTATGCATCGGGTAGACGGAGATACTCAGGGAAGGGCGGTGCATCAAGCGGCACCCAACCCCCTTGCTGACTGGGAAACCACCAGGGACCCGAAGACGGGCCCGGTGGGGGGCGCCGTGCGGTGGCGCCCCGGACCTTATCGCCTGCTGACCGCTCTCAGTATGGTTCTCTGGACTTCGCCCACTTCGGGCGGCGACTACGGGCCGTTCACCTACGGCGACTGGGTGCCCGTCGATCCGGGGCAAGCCGGCGACGTCGAGTACATCGCCGTTCATCCGTCCGATCCGAACGTCGTGATCTGCGCGAGCGACGCGTGCGGTTTGGCGCTGACGTGCGACCGCGGTGAGAGCTGGGCGATTGTCAACAAGGGGCTCGTAGGGGGTGCGGACGCAAACGGGACGTTGACCTACTACAACGCCCGTCCTTCCGACGGTCTGGCGTGGGACCCGATCGATTCAAATTACGTGTACGCCGGTGTCACGGCGGATGTGTTTCGCGGTCGTCTCCGGCGGGGACACCCGGGCTCGGTTGCCTGGGAGTGGGTCGGTCGGATCCCCGAAGGGTGGGGGATCCGCGACCTGGTATTCGACCCCGATCCCGACCCGAACGGCGTGGGTCGCCCGCAGTTGTTCTATGTGGTCAACCAGTACGGACAGGTCTCCTTCACGAATGACGGGGGGCAGCACTTCTACAAAGTCACCCGCATTCCGTACTCCGAGCAGGCCTCCAAGACCTGGCCGGGTGGGCCTCCAAACGGGGTATCGGTTTTCGCCGGCTGCCAAAACCCCCTGTTGAGAGTCGTTCCAACTGCCCTCCGTTGGTGCCGTATTGTTTGGGTCCCTTGTCCGGGCGGACCGATGGTCGCCTGGATGTGGCACAATCAATACGATCCGGCGCACCGTTGGTTCCTCAACGAGGACGACCCCAACTACATCGGCAACTGGCAATGGGAAGACCCGAGCGATCCGAACACCGGACTGCCGGACCCAAACGTCACCCGGGCAACCGGTTTGGTGATCCGAGCGGTGGGGTTCAATGCCTACCGGTTCATCCTGGCCTGCAATAACGCCGACGGGACGTACGGCGGCATTTACACCCGGGAGATGGAAAATTACGCGTGGCAATCACCGTGGGTGAAGCGGGGACACACGTTCGACGCGGCCTCGCGCGTCATTTCGGCGCTGACACCGCATCCGTACGATCCGAACATCTGCTACGTCGGGACGCCCCGAGGGGACTCCGGCGATCCGAGGGGCGTCGTGCGGACCTTGAATCTCAACGCGACGGACCCGAACACCACGGCGTGGCACACCCTCACAGACCCCAACCACATGGTGCTCGGACACGATGTCTCTTCCCGGGCCGGGCACACCTGGGCCATCAGCATCTGCTCCTCCAATCCGAACGTCATGTTCTTTTCGTGTGACTACGTCGAGACCTGTCGCACGGAAAACGGCGGCGCGAGTTGGACTCAGGTCTACACACAGGCCGTTGATCCGAACAAGGGGCTCTGGCGGCACCGCGGTTTGAACGCGGTGCATACCCAGTCCATCGTGATGGCACCGGGCGATCCCAACATCTTCTTCATCGGGCGAAACGACAAGTTCGGCAGCTTCAAGACCGAAGACCGGGGGCGATCCTTCCGGAAGTTCTTCTGCCTGGACGGCCATCAGCCCAACTGCGCCCCGGCGACGCTGACCTACCGGGCAGGGGGTGTGACGTACACCAAGCCGACGTCCTGGTTCGTATACCCAGGGGACTCCCCCTTTGACCCCAACGGAGACCCCAACTGGTGGGTCCGGGGGATCGAATCGAACATTGTGTCGGGAGTGGTCCACCCGGCCGATCCCAACCGGGCGTGGTTCGTCACGTATGACGAGCCGACGCGGCACTGCAGCTTGGTGGTCAAGACGGATGACGGGGCCAGGAACCTCACGATCGTGCTCCCGGCCGATGCCAAGAAGCCCGACACCACCTTCCCGAAGTCGCGCCACCTGTACCTGCAAATCGCTGCGGACCCCAATGCAAGCCGGCTGTTTCTGGCCGCCGAACAGGAGGGCGTGCTCCTGTCCGTGGACGGGGGGGACACCTGGACCGTCAGCCTGGACACGAACGATCCGGGTCTCGTCGAAGACCCCAACCGCGAGGCGTTCGTCGCGGTGGAGGTTTGCCCGGGCGATCCGAACGTGGTGTACTGCGCGTCCGGTCGCCGCGGACTCGCCGACCCGATGAGGGGCTACGTGTATCGGTCCCTGGACGGGGGTCTGACGTGGTCGAAGCTCACGTGGCAGCCCGCGAACATCGCCCGACTTGCCGTTCACCCGCAGGATCCGAACGTCGTTTACGCGGCGGTCAACGACTGGGAACAGGACGACCGGGACGGGGGCGTGTGGCGGACCGTGGATGGCGGGCAGAACTGGGAGCGGGTCTTCCCCGTCGCCCCGGGTCACCTGACGGCGCTTTGCACCGCCGTGGCGTTCGACCCGAAAGACGCCAACACGGTGTACTGCCTGATCAACGAGCGCCTGGCGAACCCGACCAAGGTGCCGGCCCCGGGGTTGTACGTTCGTCACGGCGAGGGGGCCTGGCAGAACGACAGCACCGGAACGGGCGGATATCCGATCACCGACCTGATCACGAGGTACTGCTGTCTGTCGCTGCATCCGCGGACCGGCGACGTCTACATCGGCACCTCCGCCGGGGCGTTCTGGCGACCCCGTCCTCGCGTGTTGACGGTGAAGGTCTGGCCTGACGACGCGAACGATTCCGGTCTCACCAATTCCGACTGGGGACGGGTAACGATCGAGCCCGACCAGGCGCAGTACGCGGACGGTGCACGGGTGACCCTCCGGGCCGTCCCGGTTGGTCTGTACAAGTTCGTGCGGTGGTACGGCGACCTTCCGGCGGAGATCGACGCCAACACCCCCCAGATCGTCGTCCCCATGGAAATGGACCGGGAGATCTGGGCGGAGTTCAGGAGCCCGTTTCAGTGCGGAAGCGGCGAGGCGTTGCTCTTGCCGTTCGGATTGGCGATCATGGTCGGGGCTGCGGCCCTCCGGAAACACCGCTCGGAATGACCGTCCCGGAGAGCCTGCCGCCGAAGGACGGATCTCACCCCGTGGGCGTCTACCAGGTGACGGTGGAGGCTGTCTTTCCTGCCTCGCATCAACTCCGACTGTACGACGGCAGCCTGGAACCGCTCCACGTCCATCAGTGGCGAGTACAGGCCTCCTTGGCCGGGGCAACCCTCGATGCGATGGGGGTCCTGATCGACTTTGTCCGGGTCGAGAGGGTACTCGACGACGTCCTGGCCGGTTTCCGTGATCGCCATCTGAACGATTTGCCCTGTTTTCAAGGCGGCAATCCCTCCACCGAGAACCTCGCGCGGTGCCTCTTCGAGTCCTTGCGCGACCGGCTGGAGGCACCGGAACTTCTCCAAAAGGTCACCGTCTGGGAGACATCCCGGTTTGCCGCGGCCTACGCCGGATGAGAGAGGAAGGCATGGTTCATCGGGGGGATCGGGAACCGGCGGCGTGCGTAGCTCGGCTCGATTCTCCCCCGTCGCGGGGGAGGCGCTGAACCCGGCAAAAAATTTGTGCGGACGGCATATTCATTGTTGACTGTCCGGTCCGAAGTGACTATCCTGTCGGTTATGACCGTACGGTCTCAGGATGTGACCGAGCGCGTGGGTCGTGCTCAGAGACGGGCTACCAAGACGCGAGAGCGGCTGCTGAGGGCCGCTCTCGCCTTGTTTAGTGAGAAGGGCGTCGACGCCACCGCCATCGAGGAGATCACGGAACGAGCGGACGTCGGCAAGGGGACCTTCTACCGGCACTTCGCCGATAAATATGAATTGGTCATCGCCCTGATCGAGGACGCGGTCGGCAAGCTGCTGGACCGGATCGCATCCCCCGAGCGCGAACCGGAGACGTTGGAGGATCTCCTGGAGCATTTTCTCAGCGCCCATTCGGACTTCTTTGCCGACAATAGCGAGGAGTTCGCCCTGTTGTTCCAGGGGCGCGTCCTGCTGAAGCTTCGCGGGGATGTGACCGCCGAGTTGGAGCAACCCTATGTAAGGTACCTGGAAGAAATCGAGCGCCAGGTCTCCCCCTTTGTCTCCAAGTTGATCGATCCAATGAAAGTTCGACGTTTGGCCTGCGCGGTGGCGGGGTTTGTGTTCGGCTTTTTCTCGTTTGCCACGCTCGGGATGACGGAGGAGGAGATCGAAACGAGCATGAGACCGTTCCGGCGAGCCTTCGTCGGCGGATTGTCGGCCTTCTTGGGGCGATAGTCCGGCCGAGCGCGAACCGGCGACGCGAACGAAAGGAGAAAATCCGGTAATGAGTTCAGGAGGACCCGGTCATGCAGGGATGTGAATCGGCAAGCGAGGGTGGAGGCTCTTCCGATGCACTTGTCGTCCCGAGCTGGGCCGTAGCGGACGCGGTCCAAGCCGATCCGGTGGCCAGGAAGTTGCCCCTGTCGACCAACCACCGCCGCTGGAACGACTGGCTGTGGCAAATGAAGAATCGCATCCGCACGATGGCCCAGCTCACGGAGTGGTTTCCCGTCTTGCGCGAGCGGCTGGACCTGGAACTGGTCGCCGGAAAATATCCGATGGCCATCACGCCGTACTACGCCTCGCTCATCAAGACCCCGGACCCGTCGGACCCGATCTTCAGGATGTGCGTGCCCGACCTCGCCGAGTTGAACAACCCGCCGTTTCTGCGTGATGACCCCCTCGAGGAGGAGCAGGACATGCCCGTCTGGGGTCTGGTCCACCGCTACCCGGACCGGGCACTCCTCCTGGTCACGACGGGTTGCTCGTTGTACTGTCGCCACTGCACCCGCAAACGTGTGGCGGGGACCCGTGAGGTCTCCATCTCTCCGAGCCGGCTGGCCAAGGCGGCGGCGTATCTGGCCGCCCACCCGGAGATCACCGATGTGATTGTCTCGGGTGGCGACCCCTTCACGCTACCCACCGGGACGATCGAAAACGTCCTGGCGACGATCCGCGCGGTGCCGAGCGTTCAGATCATTCGGATCGGCACGCGGACCCCCGTCGTCCTGCCCATGCGGATCACGGACGAATTGACGGAGATGCTTCGGAAGTACCACCCCCTGTGGGTCAACACGCATTTCAACCACCCGGACGAGCTGACAACCGAGGCCGCGGAGGCGTGCGCTCGTCTGGCGGACGCCGGGATCCCCTTGGGCAATCAGTCGGTTCTGCTCCGCGGCATCAACGACACGCCCCGGACCATTGAGGATCTCTGCCGCGGTTTGATCCGGATGCGGGTCCGACCGTACTACCTGTTCCAGTGCGATCTGGTGCGCGGCATCGAGCACTTCCGTACGCCGATCAGTCGCGGGCTGGAAATCATGGAGTACCTCCGGGGTCGGGTCAGCGGATTGGCCATCCCCACGTTTGTGGTGGACGCGCCGCATGGCGGCGGCAAGATCCCCGTCTTGCCGAACTACGTGGTGTCGATGAGTCCGACGGCGACCGTCTTGCGGAACTTCGAGGGGATGCTTGTGAGCTATCCGGAACCGTGCAGGGGGTCGCAGGAGGACCGCTCCGAACTCCGAGAAGACGAGACCCCCGGGGTTTGGGAGTTGGTCAGCGGGAGGGCCTCGGCCATTCATCCCGCCCGGGCGAGGCGATACCAGCGGCGGTTCCGGCAGGAATGCTCGACGCTGGTTGAGATCGGAGAGCCTTTGTGATCCGCCTCCGCCGGATCGGTGAGCACTCCGGTCGGCCGGGCAAACCCAACCCCGGGTCGGAGCCCAATGAGCGGGCATAAGCGTGCGGGTCGGTCTGACGTACGATCTCCGGAAGGACTATCTTGCCGAGGGCCATACCCCGGAAGATGTCGCGGAGTTTGACTCCGAAGAAACGATCGCCGCCTTGGACGGGGCGATCCGATCCTTGGGATATCGGACGGACCGTATTGGTCGTGCCCGCGCGCTATGCGAACGGTTGGTCGCCGGGGAGACATGGGACCTCGTTTTCAACATCGCGGAGGGGCTCGGCGGACGGAGTCGGGAGGCACAGGTGCCTTGTCTTCTGGAGCTCTACGGCATCGGGTACACGTTCTCGGACCCGATGGTCTGTGCGGCGACGTTGGACAAGGCGGTCGCCAAACGATTGATCCGCGATGCGGGACTGCCCACCGCGCGATTCCACGTCGTCCGGCAGATCGAGGACATCGCCCGGGTCCGGTTGGAGTACCCGGTGTTCGCCAAGCCCGCGGCGGAGGGAACGGGCAAGGGGATCGACGAACGGTCGCGGATCGAGACGCCGGACGAGTTGATTCGGACCTGTCAAGACCGGCTCCGGCGTTTTGCGCAACCGGTCCTTGTGGAGGAGTTCCTGCCCGGGCGGGAGTTCACCGTGGGCGTCCTCGGCAACGGCCCCGACGCCCGCGTGCTGGGCACAATGGAAATCGAGATGCGGGATTGCCCCACCGGGGGCATCTACTCCTATCGGGGCAAGGAGCAGTGCGAGCGACTGGTCCGCTACCGTCGGCCCGAGCGGAATGGGTTGATCGAACAGGTGGAGCGGTTGGGGCTCGAGGCGCATCGTACGCTGGAGTGTCGGGACGCCTCGAGGGTAGACATTCGTTGCGACCGTAGCGGCAGACCGTGCTTCATGGAAATCAACCCGCTGCCCGGACTGCACCCGACGCATTCGGATCTGCCCATGATCGCCGCCCAAGAGGGGATGGCCTACGAGGAACTGATCGGTTCGATCATTCGAAGCGCCTTGAATCGGTTGGCCAGCCGACCGTGACGGATGCCGCGGGCGTCTCCGACGCCGAGATCGCGACCCGCCGGTGTGGAGCGAGAGGATGCGAAGGTCTGGCCATTCCTGTCTGGTTCTCTACAACGTGCCGAAGGATGCGGCGCACGCCCCCCCGGGTACCTTCTGGGTGGAAAGTGATGTGGGGGTTCTCGAGGAGGTCGAGACCGTCGTCGGTGGTTTGACGCGTCTGGGCATCCGCCATCGCGTGGCGGGTGTCAAGGGGCTTGCCGAGGTCCCGTCGGTCCTGGCCGAGGGGGCGGAAGGCATCGTGATCAACCTGGTGGAGAGTTTCCAGGGCGTCCCGGATCAGGCCAACTTCGTCCCGGCGGTCTGCCAGGCCCACGGGCGCGCCGTCACGGGAGGAGACACTCCCTGCCTGATCCTGACGACGGACAAGGGGCAGACCCGGGCGGTACTTCAATCCGCCGGACTGCCCTGTCCGCAAGGGGCGACCGTTCGGGTCGGGCAGGGGATTCGCCGGTCCCAGTTGCCTCCGGGACCCTACATCGTCAAACCCGCCTACTCCGACGGGAGTGAGGGGATCGACCCGGACTCGATCGTGCAGAGGTTCGGAGCGGCGCTGCGAAAGGCTGTCAGGCGAGTCCACGCCGGGTTTGGTCAACCGGCCGTCATCGAGCGCTTCGTCGGGCACCGCGAGCTGAATGTGTCGGTGCTGCAGCGAGGCAATCGGATCGATGTGCTGCCCCTGGTGGAGATCGACTTCTCGGCATTCGACCACAGCCGCCCGCGGATTGTGGACTACGCGGCCAAATGGCTTCCGGACACGTTTGAGTATCAGAATACGCCCCGTATCATCCCGGCCCGGCTGCCGGCACGGACCGCCGAGCGCGTCCGCCGCCTCACGCTGGAGGCGTGGCATGTGGTGGGCTGTCGCGACTACGCCCGGGTGGACTTCCGCATGGACCCAAGCGGGCGGGTGTTCATCCTGGAGGTGAACGCCAATCCGGATATCGGTCCGGAAGGCGGGCTCGTATCGGCCCTGTTGGCCGCCGGGATCACGTACGAGGAGTTCCTCCAGACCCTGTTGGAGAATGCGGCAGCCCGGCTGGGTGATGCGGAACCCAAGACACCGCGGCGTTTCTTTTCCTTGGGGCGTCCCTCTCGGTGCGGAGGGGGGCGATCCGACCGGAAGCGTCTCCGCCACCGGGGACTGCGCATCCGTTCCTCCGTGCCGGCGGACCGGGAGGTGGTCCTGGGGATGTTGGCGCGGACCGGCTTCTTCCGCCCCGACGAGCTGGAGGTGGCTCGCGAGGTCCTCGACGACGCCCTGGCGACGGGACCGGGCGGGTCCTATCAGTCGTTGGTCGCGGCGGATCGGACCGGCCGCGCGCGGGGATGGGTGTGCTTTGGTCCGACGCCGTGCACGCTCGGGACATTCGACGTGTATTGGATCGCCGTGGATCCCACATGGCAGTCTCGCGGATTGGGCACAGCGCTAATGGGACGTGCCGAGCGGCAGATCGCCCGGAGGGGCGGACGAATGGTCGTGATCGAAACATCGGGCCAACCGCGATACACGTCCACCCGT
>Ga0209101_1001728_pt1 | contig 15542 bp, 5 predicted proteins | sample ConPoolayeCmetaG_FD_185481 | JGI IMG/M metagenome (GOLD analysis project Ga0209101, IMG submission 185481) | Hot spring microbial mat communities from California, USA to study Microbial Dark Matter (Phase II) - Cone Pool mat layer C metaG... ...
GTTCGTTACCGTCCGGATCGCCCGACAACGCCCGCACAGCGCTAACAAGATAAATTTATTGGCATTCGCAATGCGTGGTGACAGGGAACACTTTAAATAGAACCACCGAATGGCGAAATTGGTGCAAGCGTGCGAAATACCTTAGTTTTCCGAGTTGCCAGTAGTCCAACTGCTTCCGGTATTTTGTGTAGCTATTCAAAAAGATTACGTAAGGCTGTCACTACCTTTGGCAACGATCAATGGTGCATACGGGATACACTTTAAGACGCTATGCACATGCCCGCGCAGCAGATCATCGGCATTGGAACCGATATTACCGAGTGCCTGCGAATCGCTCGGCTGATCGAGCGACACGGCGAGCTGTTCTTGCATCGGGTTTACTCGCCGGAAGAAATTCGCTACTGCCAGAGCCGCAATCAGGCCACGCAACATTTCACTGCCCGTTGGGCCGCCAAAGAAGCCATACTAAAAGCGCTGGGCGCCAGTTGGCGGGCAGGAATCGCCTGGCGCGACATGGAAATTCGCACCGACTCCCAAGGCCGCCCGCTGGCCGTGTTGTCCGGCGGTGTGCTGGAACTGGCCCAGCGGCTGGGCGTTGTGCGAGTATTGGTCAGTCTGGCCCACTGCCGCAATTATGCCACCGCATACGCTATCGCAATCGGAAGGCCGGACAGCTGACTGCACGGCCTGGACAGCGTGGGCTACAGTGCTGAATTGCTGGCTCAGGCAGCCACCGCTTCACGAATCAGCTCCAGCGTCTCGTCGATTTGCGCCGCCGACGAGAAGCCGATCGTAAAGCAATGCACCGTGCCCAGCCCCAGCACGTACTTCAGCGATTCGTAGCGTTGCTCCCGGGTCTGGAAGGCGCCCTCGCCATAGATCTTCATGCCGATTACGCCGCGGCCTTTCTCGAACATGCGTTTCATCTGGGCCGAGACGTCTTCGGGGCTGCCTTCCATGTGGCTGCGGAAGGGGTTGATCCGCACCAGATGGACCTCCATCTCTTGGCAGCCGACCGAATCCACCAGCGCGCCGAAGTCGTGGCACGACACGCCAATTGCGCGTACATGCCCTTTCCGCTTGGCTTCCAGCATGACGTCGATCACCGGGCGCAGGTCTTTGGGCCAGCCGCTCTTGGTCATGCAGTGGATAAGCAGTGTATCGAGCGTCTCGATGCCCAGTTCGCGGCGGTAGCGCTCGATATCGTCTTTCACGCGGTCGGCAGTGCGGCTGAAGGTTTTGGTCTGGATGAAAAGCTCCTCGCGTTTAAGCTCTTTGATCGCCGCGCCCACAAAGGCGTGCATCTTGTACGAGTCGGCAGTGTCGATGTAGCGGATGCCCCGGTCGAAAGCCTCGCGCACCAGACGCACAAAGCCATCCTGCCCCAGATTGCGCTGCTCGCGGCCGCCGAAAGAACCGGTGCCTATGCCCAACACCGAAGTCTTGATCCCGGTGTTGCCGAGGGTGACGATGTCGGTACCACTTTTGACCCTCACGGGCTTGACGGCCGGCTGGACTTCGGCAGCAAACACCTGGCGGCCCAATAGCGCCGCACCGGCCAAAGCCGAGGCGCCCGCAAGGAAATCGCGACGGGTGATGTCTGGCATTGGATGCTCCTTCCAACTCTGGCTGGGAAAAGGCAATACGACACGAAAATCATATCTGCACGGCCGGTAGAAATCCAGCACCTGCCGCGACAAATGCCAAGCCGAGCCGACGACGACCGACGCCGCCGCAGCCGACGATAAAACTGCCCTGCCCAATCGGCGGCTTTGCGGCTGTTCTTGAAGGTGCCCGCACTAACTTCCGTCAGCCGAAGTTGCGTCAGCCATCATGCTGCTTGGGCGCGTCCGATCGTCTGGCCGGTCTTTGGACACCTTGCGCGGGGCGCATTTTTCTGCCCCGCCTTTCGGAGGATCGGTTGACGCCACCCAAACCGAGGCGCGGACGCAAGGCCGCGGACAGGCCATGTGCTCCCAATTTAGCTATCTGATCGTTCGCAAAACACCGACCTGCACAACCGCCGCACACGCATGAGCACGGCAGCCGTCAGGGCGCTGGTTATGATGCTGCAAACCACGGCATGGCCGGTGTGCCTGTCGTACGGTGCTAAGGCGGCACGGGGCATCGATCGACACCCGGGTGCGAAGTTGCCTCCAGGGCTGCGCTCGCAACAAAGCCTCCCAACCATGCGGCAGGCGGAAAAGCTGCCAGTAGCAAGCAAAAATCGTTGACGCTAACCAATTTTTTACAGAGAATCGACTTTAGCGGAACAGCTCGTATTGCGCGCACCAGCCAGTTGCTGGGGCAGGTGCGGTCGTGTTTTGGTCTTTCCGGTCGCCGCGGTCTGATACTATCCGAGGACGCAAGCTCATGCTTCGAGCAGGTACTTCAGCGTGCAAGCGTTACCGGCGCAAGAACAAGTTGCTTAATGGCCTGCGGCTGGCACTGGAGCCTCTGGAGCCGCGCACCCTGCTGGGCGCCATGCCGCTGATCAGCGAGCTGCTGGCGATCAACAATTCTCCCAGCGGCTTGAAGGATGGCGACGGCCAGCTCAACGACTGGATCGAGCTGTTCAACGCCGGCGACGAGCCGGTTGTGCTCAGCGGCTGGAAACTGCGCGACGGTAACAACACCTGGACCTTCCCGCAATCATGGCAGATCAGCCCGCCAGGCAACCCCAATCAATACGCCGAATTGTTGCGGCTCGACCCGGGCGAGTATCTGGTGGTGATGGCCTCCGGCAAAGGGGGCGATCCGCGATACGTCAACGCCGAGGGGTACTATTTGGATGCGGCCGGATTCTTGCACACCAATTTCAGCCTTAAGGGAAGCGGCGAGTATCTCGGCCTGCTCGATCCCAGCAATACGGTCGTCCACCAGTACAACGAGTTTCCCGGCCAGTTCGCCGACATCTCCTACGGCATCGCCCAAGACATCCAGCAGACGATGTTCGTCGCTCCTGGGGCGACCGCGCGTTACTTCGTCCCCACCGCGCCGGTGAGCAACTGGACGGCCGTGACATTCAACGACAGCACATGGCACAGTGGGGCGACTGGTCTGGGCTATGTGTCGCTTGTGCCGGGATTTGCCGTGTGGAACTACAAGGCCACCACTACCGTGAGCAATCTGGACGTGGCCTTGCAAGTGGCTTCCAATCCCAGCCTGCGCTCGGCAACTTACACGGCCAATCCGGCGGTGATCAATTATTTCAATACTGGCGGGCAGGGGCGATACACCAGCAATCAATCGTATTTTCCCGGCTTTACCGGGGCCGATGTAGATGACTTCGTCCTGGAGGCGAAGGCCTACCTGCAAATACCCGCCGCTGGACAGTGGACCTTCGGCGTCAACAGCGACGATGGTTTCCTGCTAACCATCACCGGCGCGACGACGGTTGCGGTGGTCAGCTCGGACACGCCTGTGGGCGGCAACACGATCTCGTACTTCAATCCCCGCGGCCCGGCCGATACGCTGGGCGTGTTCAACTTTCCCGCCGCCGGCAAATACGAGATGCGGCTAGTGTTCTACGAGCGCGGCGGGGGTTCGGGCGTTGAACTGTTCGCCAAACAAGGATATGCCACTGCCTGGGACTCGACTTTCTATCTGGTGGGCGAAAGCGGCGCCGGCAGGCCCCAGGTTTGGAGTACTCCCATCGGCCAGAGTGGCGCAGGCGGCATCCTCGCGCTGACGCAGACCAACGTCGAATCGCGCATGAAAGGCATCAACAGCACGCTGCTGGTGCGGATGCCGTTCGAGCTGGTCGATCCGGGCCAGTATCAGTCGCTTACTTTGCGGATGAAGTACGACGACGGTTTCGTGGCCTATCTGAACGGTTACGAAGTAGCGCGGCGGAACGCCCCTGGCACGCCGGGCCAGCCGCTGGCCTGGAACGCAGCGGCCACGGCGCAACGTCCGGACGCCGAAGTTTTGCTGTGGGAAACGATCGACCTGACGGCGCACCGCGACAAACTGCTGCCGGGGGCCAACGTGCTGGCCATCCAGGCGCTGAACTACTCGGCCAACGATACCGATTTTCTGGTGCTTCCAGAGCTATCGCAGATCATCGTGCTGGGGATGGGGGAGCATTATTTCGCCACGCCGACGCCTGGAGCAGCCAACACCTCCGAGTTCTGGCTGCACGTGGCCGACACCAAGTTCTCCATGGACCGGGGCTTCTACGAGAAACTGCCCGGCGGCCAGAGCTACTGGTTGCAGATCACCACCGCCACGCCCGGGGCTACGATCCGCTACACGCTCGACGGCAGCACCCCTACCGAAACCCATGGCACGGTTTACACCGGCCCGATTCCCATTAACAAGACCACCATAGTCCGGGCGGCGGCGTTCAAGCCGCTGTACGAACCGAGCAATGTGGACACCCACACTTACATCTTCCTGGACGACGTGCTGTCGCAGCCGGCATTGCCGCCAGGTTTTCCCTCTGACTGGAAAGGCACGGCGGCCGACTACGAGATGGACCCGCGAATCCGCGCCGCGGTAGGCGACGCTACACTGCGCGCCGCGCTGCTGTCGCTGCCGACGATGTCCATCGTCACCGACATGGCCCACCTGTTCGATCCCAACACCGGCATCTACTCCAACCCGACCATGGAAGGCGTTACCTGGGAACGGCCGGCTTCGATCGAGTATTTCGACCCCAACAGTTCGCAGCGGTTTCAGATCGACGCGGGCATCCGCATGTACGGCGGCGTGGGAAGGCAACCACAGTTCAAGAAGCACTCGTTCCGCCTGCTGTTCAAGCAACAGTACGGCTCGACGAAATTGCGCTTCCCGCTGTTTGGCGAGCATGCTGCGCAAGAGTTCGACTCGATCATCCTGCGTTCCAATTTCAACGACGCCTGGGTATGGGGCGGCACCAATGTGCAGTTCATCCGCGACGAGTTCGCCGCCCGGCTGCAACTGGCCATGGGAGATCCCTCCCGCCACGGCACTTTTGTGCACTTGTACATCAACGGTGTGTATTGGGGGCTTTACAACCCGGTGGAACGCCCCGACCAGACTTTCTCGGCCAGCTATTTCGGCGGCGACAAGGACGATTGGGATGGCATCAACGCCGGCGCGCCGGTCAGCGGCAGCAGCACTGCCGCCTGGAACGCACTGATGAGCTTTCCCGATCAGTACAACCTCGCCACGCAGGAGAACTATCAGCGCCTACAGGGCAACAACCCCGATGGCACCAATAATCCCAATTACGAGTGCCTGCTCGATGTAGACAACTACATCAAGTACATGCTGATGAACTTCTATGTGGGCAACCAGGACTGGCCCTCGCACAACTACTACGCCGGCCGATTGCGCGGCCCGGAAAGCACCGGCTGGAAGTTCTACTCCTGGGACGCCGAGTGGATCGTGGGGATGAACTCCTCGGTTACTAACGATCGTACCGGAGTGAACGTTGGGGCTGGCAAAGTATATGCAGCATTGCGTAACAACCCCGAGTTTCAGGTACGCTTCGGCGATATCGCGCACCGCTACCTGTTCAACGACGGCGTGCTGACCCCCAGCAAGACCATCGCCCTGTACCAGCAGCTTGCCAACCAGATAGAACTGGCTGTCTATGCCGAGTCGGCCCGATGGGGCGATGTGCGCACCGCCACGCCATTTACTTACGAGAACTGGCGCGACCAGCGCAGCTGGATTCTCAATACCTATCTGCCGCAGCGCACCAACATCGTAATCCAGCAGCTTCGCAACGCCGGTTTGTACCCCAGCGTCACTGCGCCCACGTTCCGCATCAACGGCGTTTATCAGCACGGCGGGCCGATTGTCCAAGGGGCGTCGCTAAGCATGACGGCCCCTTCGGGCACGATTTACTACACCCTCGATGGCACCGATCCGCGGCTGACCGGCGGCGGCATCGCACCAGAGGCGCGAGTCTATACCGGCCCGATCGCCCTCAGCCAGCCGGTGCATGTGAAATCGCGGGCGTATGTCAACGGCCAGTGGAGCGCACTGAACGAGGCGACGTATTACATCGACCTGTCGTCCCATCTGCGGATCACCGAGATCATGTACAACCCCGCGGCGCCGTCGCCAGCGGAGATCGCCGCCGGCTTTACCGACAACAACGATTTCGAGTTCATCGAGCTGAAGAACATCTCTACCACACAGACCTTGCCGCTAGAGGGCGTGCGGTTCACCCGCGGCATCGACTTCACTTTCCCCGCCATGTCGCTGGCCCCCGGGCAGTATGTGGTGGTGGTCAAGAACGAGGCGGCCTTCCGCTTCCGATACCCGGATTTCACCGGCACCATCGCCGGGCAGTACGATGGCCGGTTGGATAACGCCGGCGAGCGGCTGACCCTGGAAATGCCTGTCGGCGGCGTGATCCACGACTTCGAGTACAACGACCGCTGGTACAGGCACACCGACGGCGAGGGCTTTTCGCTGACGGTGCGCGATCCGGCAGCCGCAAAAGTCCTCTGGAACGTCAAAGATGGATGGCGGGCAAGCGAGCCGCTGGGAGGCACGCCCGGTACGGACGAAACGGCGCTGGGCTATCAGGTGGTATTGCCGGGCACGGTGGTCATCAGCGAAGTGCTGGCCCACAGCGACATGCCATTCGGCGATGCCATCGAGCTGTACAACGCCGGCACCACGCCGGTAGATGTGAGCGGCTGGTTCCTCAGCGATACCAAGAGCAATCTGGCCCTGTACCAGATACCCGCTACGCCGCCAATCCAGCCCGGTGGATACCTCGTGCTTTATCAGTCCACTCACTTCGGCGGCAATTTCGCGCTGAGCGAACTGGGCGAGGCGGTGTATTTGTCCTCCAACGCCGGGGGAGTGCCGGGCGGTTACCGGCAGGATGCGGATTTCGGGCCTTCGCCTCGGAACATTCCCTTCGGATTGCACACCACCAGCACCGGCCAGACCGATTTCACGCTGCTCAGCGCGCTGACGCTTGGGGCTGCCAACGCCGCGCCGTACCTGGAGGACGTGATAATCAACGAGCTGATGTACCACGCCGGTCCGCCCACGGCCGCCGAAATAGCCGCCGGTTTCGCCGACGCGGAGTTGTTCGACTTCATCGAACTGTACAACCGCTCCAGCACGGTTACGTACGATTTGCGAGACTTCTGGCTGGCGGCAGGCATCGGGTTCAGCTTCGGCTGGTACGACGCCGATGCAAATGGCCAGGAACAATGGACGCTCCAGCCGGGTGCAACCGCCACCTGGACGGCTACCCTGCCGGCCGGGCAAGCGGTTTACGAGGTCTTCGCCCGCTGGAATATCCGTGACCCGCTGGGCACAAGGCGCAATCTAGATGGTCGAGCACGATACACCATCACTCATGCTTTCGGTAGCACCGAGGTCATCCGCGATCAGGGGCCGCCCGACAGCCAGATTCCCGGCTACATGGACCCCGAGGGCTGGGTGTCGCTGGGCACTTACACTTTCAGCGGCTCGGCACAGGTGGTGCTGACGCGCGGCAGCGACAATGCCGACAACTGGACGATCGCCGACAAAGTGAAGTTCGTTCGTCTGTCGGACAGCGCCACCACCGTGGTGGACAATCCGGTGCTAAACTCCTGGTCGACTTCCAACGCCCAGCCGCTGCTGGGGCCGAACCAGTACGCGGTCATCGTGCGGAACTACGCGGCCTTCGATTTCCGCTACAACGTAGCCGCCAACAACATTCCGGTGGCAGGAACTTACACCGGTTCGCTCTCCAACGCCGGCGAGAAGGTGGAGTTGTTGCGCCGGGGCGATGCCGAGCCGGGTGGATACATTCCCTACTACCGCATCGACCATGTTACCTACAGCGATTCGAATCCCTGGCCCACCGAACCCGATGGCGGCGGGTTCGCGCTCGTGCGCCGTCGCATTGGCGGCAATGTGACTTACGGCAACGATCCGCAGAGCTGGGCGGTAAGCAACTTGTACGGGACTCCGGGAGCGGAGAATCTGGAGATCGATCGGACGCCGCCCACCGTGCCGCAGAATCTTTCGGTGCAGATCACGTTGAACCCGAACGTCTTCGCGCTGAGTTGGAGTCCCTCGCAAGACCCGCAAAGCCATGTGGCCTACTACACGGTTTTCCGCGATGGCGAGCCGCTGGCCACCACTACTTCGCCGTCGTACAACGACACGGCGGTAGTACCGGCGCGGGTATATCGGTACACAGTGGCAGCGGTCAATCGCGATGGCTTTTCCAGCGCGCAGTCGGCTGTGCTGGAGGCTGCGGTGCCCGGCGTAAGCTCGTATGCGGTTCCCGACGCCAACCACATCGACCTGATCTTCACCGAGGCGCTCAATGCGGCGACGGCCAGCGTAAAGGAAAACTATACCGTCAGCAATCGCACGGTGGTGAGCGTGGCCCTTTCGCAGGGAAACCGCAAGGTTACGCTTACGATCGCCGAACCGCTTCAGATGGGCAGCAGCTATCTGGTGACCATCAGCGGGGTGACCACGCTTTCGGGCAATCAGATGCCCAATCCCCTGCTGGTCAATGTGTTTTACGAACCGCAGGGTTCGGGTTCGATTCTGCGCGAGTACTGGACGGGCATTGGCGGTAGCACCATCGCCGATTTGACGAACAACCCGAACTATCCGAACAACCCGTCAGGCTCCGATTTTCCCACTTCGTTCGAAGGTCCGGTGGACTGGGCCGACAACTATGGCACCCGGTTTCGCGGATACGTACACCCGCCCGTATCCGGCAGTTACGTATTCTGGATCTCCAGCGACGACAACAGCGTGCTGTATCTATCCACCGACAGCAATCCGGCCAACAAGGTGCAGATTGCTTCTGTCCCCGGCTGGACCAGTTCCCGGCAGTGGGACAAGTTTCCCGAGCAGCAATCGGCGCCGATCGTCTTGCAGGCCGGTCAGAAGTACTACATCGAGGCGTTGCAGAAGGAGGGCGGCGGCGGCGACAACATCGCCGTCCGCTGGCAACTGCCCGGCGGTGTGTGGGAAAACCCGGCCAACCCCAATGCGCCGATTCCCGGCATCCGCCTTTCGCCGTATGTTCCCGACACGGTGGCCCCCACGGTGACAATCGTCCCGGTCAGCCCGAATCCGCGCGATATTCCAGTCGATTCGGTAATCATCGTTTTCAGCGAGCAGGTGACGGGCTTCGACATCCTCGACGTGACGCTGACCCGCGACGGCGGACCGAACCTCATCACCCAAGCCCAGACGCTGACGACCACCAACAACGTGTCTTTCACGCTGGGCAACCTTACTGGGATTACTGGCGTGCCGGGTGTTTACACGTTGCGGGTACGCTCGGTGGCCTCGGGCATTACGGACCTGGCGGGCAACCCGCTGGCCGGCCCGGCCACCACGACCTGGACCGTCACCGCCGGTGTGCCGGTGGTGCAGATCATGCCCGTGGCGCCCGATCCGCGCAATACCGCTGTCGATACCATCACTATCGTCTTCAGCGAACCGGTAACCGGTTTCGATCTGGGCGATCTGCATCTGAGCCGCGATGGGGGACCGAATCTGCTTACACCTGCCCAGACGCTTGCCACCACCGACAACACCACGTTTACCCTGGGCAATTTGGCTGGTTTGACGGGCGTTTCGGGCAGTTACACGCTGCGGTTGACGGCCGCTGGCTCGGGCATCAAAGACCTGGACGACAATCCGCTGGCCAACGACGCCGTCGAGACATGGACTGTCGACGCCGACTCGCCGGTGGCCCAGTTCCTCGCCATCGACCCCAACCCGCGAAATACCCTGCTGGACCAGATCACCATCGTCTTCAGCGAGCCGGTTACCGGTTTCGACATCGCCGACCTGCGACTGACGCGCGACGGCGGAGCCAATCTGCTGACCGGCGCCGAAACGCTTGCCACCAACGACAATATCACTTGGGTGCTTAGCGGACTGGCCAAACATACGGCTACCGGAGGCGGGGCGAGCAGCTTCGTGGCCTTCAACGACCATGTGGCCGGCCCGGCAACGCATCCGAACGCTACCACCTACGCCGCCAACGGCACGGCCGCCGGAGTGCTTAAGGACATTAGGACCGGGGATGAGACGGGAGTAACTCTCACCATTTCGCAAAGCGGCGTGGTGTTCCAGAGCGGCGTAGGATTGCCCTCTCCCGGCACCGACGCCTACAGAATATTCAATGGCTTTGTGGATTTCTCCAGCGGCGCAGGGGCGAGCATCGAGCTGGATGGCAACGACTTCTACTTGCATCAGTTCAGCGGATTAGACACTACCGGCACGGTTACATACAACGTCCATGCCACCTCGATTCGCGGCAACTCGGCCTACACCCGCCGCTGGACCAAAGTTACCCTGGTCGGCGCCGCCTCGGCCACGCCCGACCACAGCGTCGGCAACGGCATCGTGGTGCTCAGCGATACCGAAGTGGCCCTCTGGTCGGGCGCCAATAGCGGGGCCACGCAGGGATTCGTGGTGGGCTGGACCAACATCGATCCCGGGCCGGACGGCATCTTCGCCCTCCGCAGCGAGCAGTACGTGGGGGCGATTCCGGTCTCGGTCGATCCGAGCGGCGTGGCCAACGACAGCAAAGGGTACGCCTTGACCGCCGTGCGGCTGGAGGCCATCTCCCGCAGTCAGCCCGTGCACGGCGATTACCTGCTTGTGCTGCGAGCCGACGGTTCGGGCATCCGCGACGCGGTGGGCAACTGGCTGGCCGGCGATGTCAGTATCGGTTTCATTATCGACACCCAGCCGCCCACCGTGGCCATCGAACCGGTCACGCCCAGCCCGCGACTCACGCCCGTCGAACAGGTGCAGATCGTATTCAACGAGCCGGTTACCGGGCTGGACCTGGCCGACCTGCGGCTGACCCGCGACGGCGGCGCCAACCTGCTGACCGCTGCACAGACGCTCACCACTGCCGACAACATCCATTGGACGCTGGGCAACCTGGGCAGTCTGACGGCCGCTCCGGGCAACTACACACTGACGCTCACCGCCGTCGGCTCGGGCATCGTCGACCGGCTGGGGTATGCTCTGGAAGACGGGGCCGAAACCTCCTGGACTAAACTGCCCGCGGCTGTGGTGGTGGGCGAGTACCTGTTTTACAACAACTCGGCCTTCGACGGCCGCAATCCGGCGGCTGATGCAGCCGACGATCAAGCCATCGCCCCAGACAAGTTCGCCCTGCGCCCCGGTGATCCGCAGGCAACATTCGCCAATTACACCAGCTACAGCCGGGGCATAAACGGCCTGATGATCGACATCCAGGGATTGCTGGGCACGCCCACGCTCTCCACGCTGCATGAGTTCTTCCAGTTCCGCGTGGGCAACACGTCGGATACGTCTACCTGGATCGCCGCACCGGCACCCAGCGCGGTGGCAGTGCGGCAGGCACCGGGCCAGCCGGGCGTCACCCGGGTGAGCATCGTCTGGCCCGACGCCGCCATCGCCAACCAATGGCTGGAAGTTACGGTGCCGGCCAACCTCAACACGGGACTGGTGGAAGCCGACAGGTTCTATTTCGGCAACCTGGTGGGCGAGACCGGCGCGGCGCCCATGCCGGCAATGGTCACCGCGGCAGACGAAGATGCCGCCTGGGGGGCCGACTCCGGCTTCCGCTCTGTAGCCATTACCAACCCTTACGATTTCAACCGCGACCGCCGTGTAAGTTTGGCCGATGTGCTCATCGCCCGACAAAACGACGGCGCTTGGCTAGTCCTGCTCGAACTGCCGCCGCCCGGCCAAGGCATCGTAGCGATGGCGGTGGATACATCGGCCGCTCCGACGGCGGATGACGATGCCATGGTTGACAAGACAGCCAGAGAAGATGCCAACCCGCTCGCGGCCGCAACGGCCTTGCAGACCAGCGTGGCAATGCTGCCGGACGGCGATGCTGCTGTTGTGCCAGAGGCCACGCTGCTGCCAGCGACGGTACTGTTTTCCGAGGCCGAAGTAGCGCTTTACATGACCGCGGGGTCTCCTTCGGTAGCCGAGGGGCCAATTCGCCAGCCCGCAGAACCGCTTGCGGCAGTTGCCGAACAAGTGGCCGAGGATATTGCCGGCGGCCAGCAAGGGAGGCTAGAAGGTGATCTGCTCGTCGGGCAGTTTGTGACCGCGATGCTTGCAGACGCGTCGCCGCCTGTGCTGCAACACGGCGATCCCGGCGCGCTGCTGCCCGGTAGCAAGACCGGTAAGCTATCGGCGGCAGCAGCATCGATTGCTTTGCCGCAGCCGGCCGCCGGTGGGGTTGCCGCCAGATGGCCAAGCCGGTGGCAAGCCGATTGGTCCGCCAGCCAGCCGGTGCATCAGCCAAGCAAACTGCAAGTGGCTTTGGATGCCGCCTTCGCGCAGTCGGCAAATGGTAACGACGTCCGTCGCGAAGACTTGTGGAGCCTGGCAGCATTGTGGGATTGGCTGGAGCCGCTGGCGCGCCATTTGGGCGGCAAGCGGCAGTCGTCGCCGGCGCTGGGGAACAACAAGGCGGCGGCCGTCGATGCCGTGCTGGCTGCCGAGGCATGGTAGGCTGCCCAATGCACAGGTAGTCTGCCCGATATAAAGCCCGATGTAAAGATCGTGCAGTCCGCTTCGCTGCTTCAGTGGCCGTTCCGTGCCGAGGGGGGAATCTGGGCAGCAATGTACCGCGATGTGCACCGTGGTTGAGTGATTATGGGTTATCGCAGTCTGGCCGAATGTGTCGCTGACCTGGAAAGAACCGGCCAGCTACTCCGTCTGGATCACCAGGTCGATCCGTATCTGGAAGTGGCCGAGATACAGCGCCGCGTGTTTCGCGCCGGTGGGCCAGCGATTCTTTTCACTCGGGTCAAGGGGTGCCGGTTTCCGCTGTTGGGCAACCTGTTCGGCACGATGGAGCGGGTGCGATACATCCTCCGCGACTCGCTGGAAATGGTCGCCAAGCTGGCAACGCTCCAGGTCGATCCGGCGGACCTGATGCGCCGCCCGCGACTGTACATCAAGGCGCCGTGGTGGGCCTGGTACGCGCGTCCCAAGGTGGTAAGCAGCGGTGCGGTGCTGGCGCACGAGACTACGATCGACCAGTTGCCGCAGATCGTCAGTTGGCCGGGCGACGGCGGGCCGTACATCACGTTGCCGCAGGTGTACACCGAAGACCCCGATCAGCCCGGCTTCGACCGCTCGAACCTGGGCATGTACCGCATCCAGCTTGGCGGCGGAAAATATGTGCCTAATCTCGACTTGGGGCTGCATTACCAGATCCACCGCGGCATCGCCCAGCACCATGCAGCCGCGCTGCGGCGGGGGGAACTGTTGCGGGTAAACATTTTCGTGGGCGGCCCACCAGCGATGACCGTCGCCGCGGTGATGCCCCTGCCGGAAGGCGTAAGCGAGTTGCGGCTGGCCGGGCTGCTGAACCGCCGTCGGATACGGATGATCCGGCGGCCTGGCAAACTGCCCATCCATGCCGACGCCGATTTCTGCATAACCGCTACGCTCGATCCTAACCGCCTGCTGCCCGAGGGACCTTTCGGCGATCACCTGGGCTATTACAGTCTGGCGCACGAGTTTCCCGTGCTGCGCGTCGAGCACGTGTATCATCGCAGCCAGGCAATCTGGCCGTTCACCGTGGTGGGCAGGCCGCCGCAGGAAGACGCCATGTTCGCCCGGCTGATCCACGAGCTGGTCGGCCCGATAGTGCCCAAGACCATCCCTGGCGTGCGGGCGGTCAATGCGGTGGAAGCAGCCGGGGTGCATCCGCTGCTGCTGGCCATCGGCTCGGAAAGATATGTTCCCTACCAGCCACGTCGTCGGCCGCGGGAGTTGCTGACGCTGGCCAACGCACTGTTGGGTTACGGGCAGCTTTCGCTGGCCAAGTATCTTTTCATCGTGGCGGCCGAGGACGCACCGCACCTGGATGTCAACGACGTTGCCGAGTTCTTCCGCCACGTGCTGGAGCGCGTCGATTGGCGGCGCGACCTGCACTTCCAGACCTGTACGAACATGGACACGCTGGACTACAGCGGACCGGCACTGAACGAAGGCTCCAAGCTGATCGTGGCCGCCGCCGGCCCGCCGGTTCGCACCCTGCCGGTGGCGCTAGACAGCCGCATCAGCTTGCCGCGCCAATTGGGGTTCAACGATCCGCGGGTGTTTTTGCCGGGGATATTGGTGGTGGGCGGACCGGCTTATCGTAGGACTGCCGACAACAAGGACGATGCAGTCGACCGGTTCTGCGCCGCTTACGACCGCAACGCCCCGATCAATAACTTTCCGTTGATCGTGATCGTCGACGACGTCGCAGCGGCCACGCGCTCGCTGGGCGATTTTCTTTGGACTTGCTTTACGCGCAGCGATCCGGCGGCGGATGTGTACGGCATCGACTCGTTTTTTCAAGACAAGCACTGGGGATGTCATGGCTCGCTGGTGATCGACGCCCGGGCCAAGCCTCACCATGCCCCGCCGCTGGTAGAAGACCCGACGGTATCCAAACGGGTCGACGCGCTTGCTGCCCGGGGCGGCCCATTGCACGGGATAATCTGATAAATAGAGCCACAGAATTGCGAAAGTGGCGCAAGTGTGCGAAATGCCTTCGTTTCGGGATTGCCAGTAGTCCGAAGAGCCTTCGGTATTTTGTGGAGTTATTAAGCCGCAAAATCTGGCCCCCTGGTGCGTGCTGCACCGCCGCACCACCGCTGCGGACTGGCAAATGCCTGTGTGTGCGTGTAATTATTACGAGAGCGCTGAGTTAGGAGAAAACCACGACATCTTGGGGGAAAGCGCCAACAGCCCCACAACTAGTCGTTAGGAAATGGCAACTTAGCGCTGTCGTGTTAATCGCTTCGGAGGTGCCGCCCAGTATCACATGCCCGCTGGGCTGTAAATGGCCCGTTTCAGGCTAGCAGGTTGCCCAGTTCCTGGCGGATTCGCTGTTCGATCAATCCGCGGAACATCATGGCCGCCAGGGGGAGGACTGCGTGCAAACTGACTTGCGAGTCTTCCACGGTAATCGTGCCGCTGACATTCATTCCTGCGGCGCGGAAGGAGAATTGCAATACGCCTTCTTGCCAGACTTCGCTGAGCTGGCTTACGTGGTGAGAGTAGGACTGTCGCACCGCGTCGAGCTTTTGCTGTAGCCTGCGGCAGGCTTCCTGCTTGCCCAACGTGTGCGATACGCTCATGTTAATGCTGCCCATCCCCAGTCCTTCAAGCGGCGAGAGTTCTCTTTCGGGTACCGGACTCAACATCGGCAGCCGACTCATCCCGTTGACGGCAGCCCTGCGCCCGCTGCGGAGCAAGTGATTTTACGACACAACGCTCGGCGATGCCACTGGCGGAATATCGTTTGTAGCTTTGTAGCGGGTGTGCATCTCGATTGTAGGTGGAAAGTTTGATTGGGTCAGCTTCGGTAACGAAGCTTACCCGTTTTCCGGTCCTCCGGAACCGCGGGCGCCAAAACCGAGCCGCGGCCGCGAGGCCGCCGACAAGCCGTGTCCTGCCAATTTGCCCATCTGATCGCTGGCACAACTCCTGCCCGCAAAATCGACGCACACACCACTTATCGAGATTCGCAACACTCGGTGACACAGGCTCCCTAGAAAAACCTAGAAAAACGTTGTATCAGCTGGTCACTACCT
>Ga0209101_1001729_pt1 | contig 15532 bp, 10 predicted proteins | sample ConPoolayeCmetaG_FD_185481 | JGI IMG/M metagenome (GOLD analysis project Ga0209101, IMG submission 185481) | Hot spring microbial mat communities from California, USA to study Microbial Dark Matter (Phase II) - Cone Pool mat layer C metaG... ...
GATTGGGGTCGGTCGGCGGGGCGTTAGGGGTCGCCTACCTCAGCAGCAGGCGAGGGCGCGGTTGCTGGCTGATCCTGCTGAACGTGATCTTCCCCCTCTCGCTGGCCGCCTTGGCCGGGGCATCCCTGCTAGGAATATACGAACTGGTACTGCTCAGCCTCGTTGCAGTGGGGATCAGCTTCATTCCACAGCTATCGCTATGCAATATGTTGATCCAGACCACCATCCCGGACGGGATGCGAGGCCGTGTAGTGGGCGTATATACCCTGATCATCTTCGGCTCATTCCCGTTGGGGGCGCTGATAGGCGGTGCAATGGCGGATCAAGTCGGGGCGCCTGTGACGATTGCGGTCAATGCAGCAGCGCTGCTCCTGGTAGGTCAGCTAGTTCGATTGGCTGTGCCTGACTTGAAGGCATTGGACTGAAGGTCCCCACCGGAGACCAGATAGCCAGTTATCAGGGCCGGTACGGCTGGCGCTGCGCTCATTGTCTCCTCCATTCCCCAGCGTCTGGCACTTCCCTCGGCAGCAGCCGCTCCTCGATTAGGGCCATCCCCTAACCAGGCCATTGGATACAGCGCCCTGGCTCGCAACATGCGCCGCTCACACCAATTGTGACATTCATCACTAGAAGATGTGACAAACAGTGCTGCTACCTTGGGTAGGTGTGGCCTAAAATAGGTGCGGATATTCGCCTATGCGAATACTCATAATGTGTAAGGCCCTTGTTTTGTCAATGAGTGAAGCTCCGGCTCGCTTGGGTGTTTCACTCAAGGGCGTGCCTGGTATGGCGCAACATGCAGGTGGCTGATCGCCAATCGGAGGCCCGATCAGCCAGAACGCAGGACGCGAGGGAGGCCGTCGAGCCAATGAGAAACTTCAAATACATCTGGGTGGTCGGTTTAGTCGTCACAGCCCTGATCATCGCCGTGCCGATTCTGCTGTTTGCCTCCAACCGTGACGTGGCAGCAGCGGACAATCCTCGCGCACACATGCCAGAGCACCCGATCCACACCGACCACACCAACCTGATAGAAGGCCCCTTTGCCAACGGTTCGGAGGTCACAGTAGCCTGCCTGGAATGCCACCCCGACTCGGCACAACAGGTGATGGAAACCGTCCATTGGACGTGGCTAAGCGAACCAGTGGACGTGGCCTGGAGCGATCAGCCGGTTGCAACAGGCAAGGCAAATCTGCTGAACAACTTCTGTATCGGCATCCAGTCTAACTGGCCGGGTTGCACCTCCTGCCATGCCGGATATGGATGGGAGGACGCCAGCTTCGACTTCGATGACGAGACTGCAGTCGATTGCCTAGTGTGTCATGCCCAGGGCGGCACTTACGCCAAGGATGAGGCGGGGTTTCCTGCGGAGGGGGTAGACCTGGTAGCGGCGGCACAAAGCGTCGGCCTGCCGACTCGCCAGAACTGCGGGAGCTGCCACTTCTACGGTGGCGGCGGTGATGCCGTGAAGCATGGTGACCTGGACAGCAGCATGACCTTCCCAGAAGAAGACCTCGACGTGCACATGGGCGAGTACGATTTCCAGTGCATTGATTGTCATCGCACCACCGATCACCAGATCAGTGGGCGGTCGATCTCCGTAAGTGTCGATGATGCCAACCAGATCGCCTGCACAGATTGTCATATCGAGACGCCGCACCCGGATGACCGGCTCAACGCCCACACCGATGCAGTGGCCTGCCAGACCTGCCACATTCCCACCTTCGCCAACCGGCTGGATACCAAAACTTACTGGGACTGGTCCACAGCAGGGAATGACTGGGAGGAAGACCCTCATGAGTACCTGCGCATTAAGGGGAGCTTTATCTACGCAGGGGACGTGACGCCAGAATACTTCTGGTACAACGGCGTGGTGGCCGAGCGCTACCTGATGGGTGACTTAATTGACCCGACGCAGATAACGGTCTTGAACCCGCCCGCCGGCAGCATTAACGACCCGAATGCGCTCATCATGCCGTTCAAAGTGCACCGTGCTGTCCAGCCCTACGACGTTGTTTACCGCTACCTGCTTCAGCCGAAGACCTTTGGAGAGGGTGGCTTCTGGGAGGACTTCGACTGGGATCAGGCATTCCGGCTGGCCGCTGATGTGACCGGCTATCCCTACAGCGGGGAATATGGCTGGGCACGCACAGAGATGTTCTGGCCCATCACCCATATGGTTGCCCCTGCTAGCCGGGCGCTAGAGTGCGCCGAGTGCCATAGCGAGAACGGTCGCCTGGACTGGGAAGCACTAGGCTATCACGGCGACCCGATCACCTGGGGCAGCCGCGAGAGCACCGGGAACTAACTATAGCATTGAGCAGGGAAGACAGTTACCGATGAATCAACTCCTTCGAATCAAGTTTCAATACGGGATCGTTGCCGGGCTGGTGCTGTCCATTACTGCGGCTGCGCTGATCGCGATCTCACCCGTTGCGGCAGCTCATCAACCCTCCTCATCGGACCGGATCTCATCCCTGCACCCAACCTTCCCGCTGCTGGATGCCAGCGGTACGAACGTGCTGGAGTCCGGTGAGGCAGCCTCGACCCTAACAACGTGCGGTGCTTGCCACGACACGGCGTTCATTACCGAGCACAACGCGCATGAGGGTGTGCTCAGCGGCGAGATCGCTGGGCCAGCGGGCGAGCTGCTGATAGGTGATCCAGACAGTGGAAAGCTGGTCACGCTGGACCCCGCTGCCGCTGAAATCGAGATGAACTGCTTCCTGTGCCACACCACCACGCCGAATAACACGGCCCGGCTGGACGCCTTGCTCAGCGGGCGTTATACATGGGCTAACACGGCCACCCTGGTTGGGAGCGGGATCGTTCAGCAGGAAGAGGAGGGATTCACCTGGAACGCTGCCGCCTTCGATGAAGCCGGTAACCTGCTGCCCGAATACGTCATCATCCAGGACCCAACGGTCAACAACTGCGGCCTGTGTCACGGAGTTGCCACCGATGATGCTTTCTCGCCACTGGTGCTCGATGCCTGTGCCACCGAGCAGCGCATGACGATCACGACAGGTCAGGTGTTCTCTCCGCAACGCATCTCCGACTCTGGCCTCAACCTACTGGATAAGGATAGCTTAACTCGAAGTTGGGATGTGCACGCCGAGCGGCTCGTCGGCTGCACAGATTGCCACTACTCACTCAACAACCCGGCGTATGCTGCTGAGGACATCGAAGACCGCCCGGCTCACCTGCTGTTTGACCCCCGGCGACTGGAGCCAGGTGAGTTCCTGACACAGCCCATCCATGAATTCGCAAGGTCGGACGACGATCCCTTAACCGAGGAACCATGCGCCTCATGCCACGAGGTCAGAAGCACACACACCTGGCTGCCATATACGGATCGCCATATCGAAGCGCTGGCTTGCGAGTCTTGCCACGTGCCCCGGATGGAAGCCCCTGCACGCCAGTCCTTTGACTGGACGGTGCTCACCGAGAGCGGCGGCCCCAGCGCGACCTGTCGGGGCATCGAGGGCGAGCCTGGCTCCTCATCCGCTCTGCTGGTGGGCTACCAGCCCGCTATCCTGCCACGTGATGGCTCTGATGGCTCTGCGTCACTCGCGCCTTATAACCTGATCACTGTCTGGATTTGGGTAGCGGGCAACCCGCCGCAGCCAGTGCCGTTGAGCGATCTGAAGGCAGTCTATTTCGAAGGGGACGCTTATGCCCCTGAGGTGCTGGCTGCCCTGGATACCGACGGCAGCGGAGACCTCGACCCAACTGAACTGCGGCTCGACACGGATACCAAAGTGGCGCTGATCGCCGGGCGGCTGACGGCCTTGGGCCTCTCCAACCCTCGAATCGAGGGGCGGGTGGATACCTATCCGATCAATCACGGCATCACACACGGCGAGTGGGCGATCCGTGATTGCCGCACCTGCCACGGGAACGATTCGCGGCTGGTTCAGCCAGTCGAATTGATGGCAGGCAACACACCTGGCGGCGTGCTACCAACCTTCAACAGCGAATTTGACGGGCAGGGCGGCGCGATCATACGCGCTGCCGATGGCCGGGTGCTGTTCCAACCTGCTGCTGGGCAACCAGGCAGCGGCACTTACATCTTCGGTCATAGCCGCGTGAAGGCAGTCGACTGGATCGGCGCCATCGTCTTTCTGGGAACGCTGGCAGGCGTGTTCACGCATGGCGGGCTGCGGGTGCTTTCGGCAGCACGTCGTGGCGAAGCGCCTGTGCCAGAGACCCGTGAAATCTATCTCTACGGAGTCTACGAACGTCTGTGGCACTGGCTCCAGACCGGAGCGATCCTCCTGTTAATTGCCACTGGCCTGGTGATCCACCGACCTGACATGTTTGGGATGTTCAGCTTCCGCTCCGTTGTGCTTGTGCATAACGTCCTGGCCGCGATCCTGGTGATCAACGCTGCGTTGGCCGCCTTCTACCACCTAGCCAGTGGCGAAATCAAGCAGTATTTGCCCAAGCCGACCGGTTTCTTTGGGCGCGCGTTCGAGCAGGCGATTTACTATCTGCGCGGCATTTTCCGGGGTGAGGCGCACCCCTTTGCGAAGACGCCGGAGCAGAAACTCAACCCGCTCCAACAGATCACCTACTTGGGATTGCTGAACGTGCTGCTGCCACTGCAGATCGTTACCGGAGCGCTGATGTGGGGCGCACAGCAATGGCCTGAGATAGCCAACCGTCTGGGCGGACTGCCGCTGTTGGCACCCATTCACACGTTGGTTGCCTGGCTGTTTGCCGCTTTCATCGTGATGCATGTGTACCTAACGACCACCGGCCCCACGCCGTTGGCAAGCATCCGGGGCATGGTTATGGGCTGGGACAAGGTCGAGGCGCACGGCGGGGATTGACAACGGTCGTATGGCTGATGCCCTATGGCCCGCTCGCTTCGCCGGTTGGATAGCCAGCCTAAGGCGCTATCAGAGCTAACAGCCATCTGCATTAGTGAGAGGAGATAGTCGATGACCACGATCAGCAAACCGCTGCCGACCGCCATGCGGTCGAAGGAGAGAGTGCTCGCCAAGCGAGAAGCACGGCCCTACATCAATCCCTATCTGGCGGGCATCCTACTGGGCTTGGTGCTATTTACGTCCTTCTTCATCACGGGTGGCGGCCTGGGCGCATCGGGGGCCATGAATAACTTCGTGGTGTTCGTTGAGGATGCCATCGCACCGAGGCACGTTGATCGCACCCCATACCTGCTTAGCATTGCAGGGGGTGACAAGAATCCGCTCGATAGCTGGATGGTGTTCATGTTGATTGGCACCGCCGTCGGGGGGGCGCTCTCTGGCTGGTTAAACGGGCGCATGAAGCTGGAAACCAACAAAGGCCCGCACATCTCGGTGGGCACGCGCTGGGGCATGGCTTTCCTCGGCGGAGCGATCATGGGCTATGGGGCGCGGCTGGCGCGCGGCTGCACCTCCGGCCAGGCGCTATCTGGCGGCGCGGTGCTGTCGGTGGGAAGCTGGGCCTTTATGTTCGCTGTGTTCGGCGGGGCATACGGCCTAGCGTACTTCGTTCGCAAGCTCTGGCGGTAAGGAGGCACAGCTATGACACCCTTCCCCCTTCCCCTGACACAGCTCTTCGGACATTGGGGCCAGTACGTCATCTACTTCCTGATCGGCGTGGGGTTCGGTGCTGTGCTGGAACTGGCCGGGTTTGGCAACTCCAAGAAGCTGGCCGCCCAGTTCTACTTCACCGATCTGTCCGTGTTGAAGGTGATGTTCACTGCTATCGTAGTAGCCATGGTGCTGGTGTTCGGCGCATCAGCGTTGGGCTTGCTGGATTACAATCTCGTATGGGTAAACCACACCTACCTCTGGCCAGGCATCGTGGGCGGTTTGATCATGGGTGTGGGCTTCATCATCGGGGGGTTCTGCCCTGGCACATCGTTGGTCTCCGCCTCGACGGGCAAAGTAGACGGCCTGTTCTTTTTTCTAGGAGCGCTGTTTGGCGTTTTTGCCTTCGGTGAGACGGTGGGCCTCTATGACGCCTTCTGGCATTCGTCGTACATGGGGCGCTTCACACTGATGCAGTGGCTCAACCTCGATACAGGCATCGTGGTGGTGCTGGTTGTGCTTATGGCCCTGTTCATGTTCTGGGGTGCGGAGCAGCTTGAGCATATCTTCGGAGGGAAGGAGCCAAAGGACGCGCCAAAGTGGCGTTATGGTGCGGCGGGCGGTCTGCTGGCACTGGCTGTGGCCGTGCTCGTAATCGGGCAGCCCTCTACCGCTGAGCGCTGGGCGCGCATCGCACCAGAGAAGGAGGCTCAACTCGCTCAGCGCGCCGTCCAGATTCACCCTGGTGAGTTACTCGAACTGATCCATGACAGCAGTCTGCGGGTCATCATGCTTGACGTTCGTAGCCAGACGGACTACAACCAGTTCCACATCCTTGACGCGCAGCACGTGCAGCCCGAAGAATTGCCAGGTTTGGTTGGAACGCTTCAGGCGCAACCTGCAAATACGGTTATCGTGCTGATGAGCAACGATGAGGAAGCTGCGACCGATGCCTGGAAGTTCCTGGTGGCGGAGAGCGTCCCGAACGTCTACATCCTGGGCGGCGGGATCAACGGCTGGCTGGACACCTTCGCCGACGATGAATTTCGGGCCACCCACGTGGTCGTGGGAGCCGCTCCCGACACGCTGCGCTACACCTTCGACGCTGCGCTAGGTGCACGCCACCCGGCGGCGAAGCCTGACCCACACGCTTATGAGCTGGAATACGAGCCAAAGGTGCAGCTCCAGATCAAACGTGGTCCGAGCGGCGGTGGGTGCGGCAGCTAAACCTGGCTTCGTGACGAATATTAGGGACAATGGTGGAGGCAGGACGGAGTTGCGTCCTGCCTCTTTGTACAAGGCCAATGGATCGGTTAGCGCCGGGCTATCATCGCTCTCCGCCGATCTGCCCGTTATGCCGACAGCGAACGAAGCCCAAGCCATCCGCCTATCTGTTTGAAGCAGCCCTGACAACCTCGCTCAGGGCATGTTCCTGTTCCTCCGTCAGGGGAGGCACCTGGTGCTCAGCCAGGATGCGCTCAGCCTCTGCCTGGGCGCGGTCAACGACAGTCTGGCGGCCCTCGCGCGTCCACTGATCCCAGCCTATGCCACTCACGCCGACTCGTGGCTGCCACAGCGCGCCAGCCTTCAGATAGGTCACAGTGTGGCGTTGCGTCAGGAAGGTGTGCATGGGCGAGTCCATAACCTGGCTGATGATCTCAACCGCCAGGGCATCCTCGTCAACCGCGAAGCCACGCCGCACCCGGCGCACCATGCCCATGATCTCGTCGTCAATGACCATCTGGGCATTCGACCCAACCGTACCTCCCACCATCTCCCCAACGCCCGATAGCTCATCGGCGCCAGCCAGTGCCGGGACAATGGCATTGATTGCACGCTCGTAGCCGCTCTGAATGTCCATAGTATGACCGCTGGTGCACAGGCCATAGACATTGACGGGTAGATGATAGAAGTGACCGATCTGAACAGTCACGGAAGAGATCAGCGCGATCTCCGGGTTACCCCAAATGGGCAGGCCGGTGCGCATGTCCACCGGTGCCAGCCGTCCGCAGTAAACAATCGGTAGGCCCGGTCTGATCAACTGAGCCAGAGCAATCGAGGCTAGCACTTCAGCGTTCTGCTGCGCGAGTGCTCCTGCTATCGTCATGGGAGCAGTTGCGCCCAACTGAGGGCAGGGCAGGGGGCCGAAAGGGATGCCGTGACGGGCCACTTCCAGTATGGCCTGGGCCGTATCTACGGGGTAAGTCAGCGGGCTGACGGGGGAGATTCCCAATGAAAGGCCAGGGGTGTCACCAAACACCACACGCACCATCTCTACTAAGTCGCGGACCTCCTCCGGGGTCTGCACGCCCGGCCCATTGATAGGCTTGAGCGTGTTACGCACCGCCTGGGCAAACATCGTCGCAGCCATAGCCGCAGGCGGAACGTCGCGCGGGGTATACAGTGGCGTGATGGTGGTGACATTGCTGAGCGCATCCAACAGGCGCGTGCTCTCGGCCACATCGGCTTCTGTTGCCGGGCGAGGCTCGCCCCCAGGCCGGTCGAGCACATCGCGCGCGCCGCCCAGATTGTGGACGTGAAGCTCGCCTGTTCCAAGCATGACCTCGACACCGCGCCCATACAGTGTGACCCGCTGCGGACAGCGGGATAGGCAGGACTCCACCAGCTCGGGAGGGATGCACACACGCCCATCGCACTCGGCGGCGCCGTGATCGAACAGCAACGACCGCGATACAGGATCATCGAGAACGATGCCGACCTCAGAGAGGATTCGCAACGTGGCATGATGGATGGCAAGCACGTCCTCTGGAGACAGAATCGTGAGCAGCATGAGTAGAGCTTCCTTACATTTAGAGAAGATACCAGTCCAGGAAACGCTCCAGGCGGGTCTGGAAATCAATCCGACTATCACGGCGCAGGAGGCCATGCCCCTCGTCAGCGTAAGTCTTGTACTCGTAGGTTTTCCCGGCTCGTTGCAGCGCCTCAACAAGCTCCTCAGATTGGAGGGGATGGCAAATCTCATCACGCAAGCCATGCACGATGAGCAGCGGCTTCTGAATCCGATCCACTGCCAGAACCGGGCTGCCGGCGGCGTAAATAGCTCGCGCTGCGCGGGGATGCTTGATTAGGCGCTCCTGATCTTCGCGGCCCGCTGCATTGCTCTGTGCCCAGCCGGTGAAGTTATTGAAGAAACCGTATTTAGCCACCCCGCAGGCAAAGCGATACTGCGGGTCAAAGGCCAACGCACAGACGGCCATATAGGCGCCATAACTGGCCCCAAAGATGGCGATCCGCTCCCGATCCACACCCGGTAAAGAAGCCAGATAATCCGCACCAGCCAGGCAATCCTTCGTATCATCGATACCGCAGGCATCATGGTTGGCTCGCTCGAAGGCAAGCCCATAGCCCGTGCTGCCCCGAATGTTAGGGGCCAGCCAGGTATAGCCCTTGGCAACGAAGTATTGCGCGACGGCATCCCATTCCAGGGAGTACTGGTCAGTTGGACCACCGTGAGGGTAAAGCACTGCCGCGCCATTGGGCTGTCTAGGACGATAGAGGAAAGCAGGGATATCCAGCCCATCAAAGCTCGGGTAGCTCACGCGCTGTGGGGTGACAAGGCCAAGCGGCTTCAGAGCAGGCGGGCTGCTGAAGGTCAGTTGGGTCACCTGCCCAGTAGCCAGATCCATCCGATAAATGTCTGGCGGGGTGTGCGGATCGTCGTACTCAAAGGTAATGGCGCGACCATCTGGGAGCCAGTGGGGGCAGGCATGGACGCCATAGGTGGTACGCACGTCTTCGAGCTGCCCCGTCGTCGGCTCTACCGCCACTAGGTCGAAGGCGCCGTTATGGTGAACCCGACACAGGATTCGGCTCCCATCAGGAGACCACTCGATATCGGAGAGATCGGCCCCGGCGCGGGTCACCTGGCTTTCTGAACCAGCCTCCACGTCGATGATAAAGAGTTCGTAGTAACCAGTGCGCTCAGAGGTGAAGGCAATGTAACGACCATTCGGCGACCAGCGCGGTGCCAGATTCTGATGGGAGGGCTTGGCAGTGAGGGGAACCACAGCCCCGGTCTGTAGATCGGCCAGCATGATGTCCGACCGGTTGAGATCAGCGGGCGGTCGGTGAACGTAGGCCACTCGACAACCATCCGGTGAGGCTGCTGGGCTGAGATCGTGGCCTGGCCCCTGGCTGACCGGTCGCGGCCATTCCCCTTCGCGATCGGTCAGAACAATGCGAGACCGGTCATCCACTTTTGTGGTCACCAGCAACCCTCTGCTGTCCGGCATCCAACGCGGTGAACCGGCTTCAGTCATGAGTCGGGAGACAAGGCGAGGTAATCCTCCCTCTGGGCTTACCACCCAGACATGGCCCTTGTCTGTCAAGGCCAGCCAGCGGCCATCAGGCGACCATTGCGGTGGATCGTCGAACCAGTAAGGGGCCGGATCGCGGTCAAACGTCAACTGAAGGGGCCACCCGCCAGCGACAGACATGACATACAGATCGGAGTGGTCGTCCCGATCCCAGAAGAAAGCGATCCGGGAACCATCCGGTGACGGCGTGTGGCTGCGGGGCCGGTTGATGGAGACCAACAACGCAATACTCCATCCAGGTGCAGGGCCACCATCAGGGCGCGGCTCCGCAGGCCAACCTGAGCGCTCGTACTTCTCAACCAGCTTCTCGCGGGGATCAGGGGGCACCGGTATCTGCCTCCAGTGAAGAAAGTGCGTGAGCGATGGTTTGCTACAGAGGATGAAGAGCCACGCTCCATCATACAGCAATTTCAATTCCGCAGGGAAATTCGATCCCCAGGGCTATTGAAGAGAGCCGTACAAAACGTCAGGCGCCTCTCAGGAGAGGGAATAGTCCTTTGAGCTGAGGATAGAGCTGGCAATAGAGGCCGAAAAGCTGATCATAGACGGCGCTACGAGTAGCATCAGGGTGGGTGGTATCCTCAATAGATAGGAAGCGGTCGATAGCATCCCAGGTGTCAAAGACACCCACGCCGATCCCAGCCACAAAGGCCGCCGCCAACGAAGCGCCAGGGTTGTTGGCGAGATACAAAACGGGCAGGTTGAGAACATCGGCGGCAATCTGGCGCCACAGACGGCTGGCTGCACCGCCCTCGCTCGCCACCACGCGACGGGGAAACTGGCCCCGCTCACGCAGCACCTCGACATGATGCCGGAAGCCAAACACAACCCCCTCCAATACAGCGCGGTAGAGGTGATAGCGGGTATGGTAGAGGGTCAGGCCAACGACCACACCGCGCGCAAGCGGGTCGAGGATGGGAGTCTTCTCACCGAGGAAGTAAGGCAATACAACCAGGCCATCACTGCCCGCTGGTAGCTTCTCCGCCTGAGCATCCAGGAACTGGTACAAGGTCTGGTGATGGTCGGCTGCTGCCGTGGCATCATCCTGAAAGAATTGCTGCACCAGCCATTTAAGAAGCGAGCCGCTGGTCGCCATGCAGCCGTTAAGCAAGTACTGGCCGGGGATGTCATGATAATCAATGTACAGCCGAGGATCGACAACCAATGTCTGAGTGCTGTAGAGCACATCGCCTGCACTGCCAAACTTGATCAACAGGTCACCATCCTCTCTGATCCCGGCTGCCAGTGCTGCCCCAACATGATCCGCTGTGCCTGCTACGACTGGCGTCCCCGCCCGCAGGCCGGTCAGTGCCGAGGCGGCCCTGGATACACCGCCGATGATCTCGGTGGGCCTGCGGATGGGAGGCAGCCGATCGGAGGTCACGTGAGCCGCCGCCAGCAGGTCATCCGACCACGTCTGTGTGTGCAGGTTGTAGAGGCCGCTTTCCAGTGCCCAGTTCACCTCGACAGCGCGGTAGCCAGTCAGGCAGTAATTGACATAGTCATATGATCCCAGGATAGTACGAGTGCATTCCCAGATGGCCGGCTCGTGGCGTTGAATCCAGAGCAGCTTGGGGCCAACGCTCTGCTGACTGAGACTCGCGCCCGTTGTCTCAAAGAACCGCTGGGGAGCGACCCGGCCCCTTAGCTCCTCTATCTCGGCGATTGCGCGTGCATCGTTCTGCTGGATGGAAGGGCGTAATGGTTGCCCATCCTGATCAAGGAGCACTACAGCCGGAACCATGCCGGTCACTCCCACTCCGGCGATCTGGTCGGATTGGACGGCGGGGTGTGAAAGGCACTCACGGACAACCTCACATGTGCTCTCCCACCAACCAGCGGGTGATTCCTCCGCCCAGCCTGGCTGTGGCGAATGAAGCACGTGCTCTCGGGCCGCCTGCGCGACCAAGTGACCTTCGCTGTCGCAGATAATGCCCTTCACGGAGGAGGTCCCGATATCGATTCCAAGCAGTAGCTTTGGCATCCCCATACCCTTGCCCCAACGGTGCGGTTCGCGCTGAATCAGGAGCCGCCAACATACGAGCTCAAGCAGGCGGCTCAAGTTTCGATCTGTTTGCGAACACAGTCAAAGAACAGATCGGTCAGTTTCTGAGTCACGCTGCCCATCAGACGCGAAGCCAGGCTGGCGATGGTGCCGGATATAGTCACATCCGCCCACCAGGCCAGCTCAGTGAAGCTATCTCCCGCACTGACAAGACTCATCTCGGCCACCACATCGGCGGCGCTGCCGGGGGCGATTCCATGCGCCTTCATTTTGGCACGATAAGGTGACTCCATTTCCAGCCACTCCACATCGGTGATGAAGGTGACCTTGGCGCTGCCGAAACCGATAGAGGCCACCGCCCGGAACTGTCTGTCTGGGATAATGATTTCCAGCGATTCGACGCCCGGCGCACAGCGCGCCACGACGTGCGGATTGACCAGAAACTCCCAGACCTTCTCAAGCGGCGCGTTAATCCTGACATCTCCTTTGACAAGCACGCAGTTCACCTCCTAGTAGATCGTTGGATTGATAAGATCGGGTAACTTCTGCGACCCCTGGCCTGCTTAAAACTCTAGATTATGGGATCATGGCGATTTGGGGCAAATTTGTCTTCTTAAATCGGATATAGCATAATTCAGGGCCAATACCCCCGCTAAAGGATGTGCGATCAAGGATGAAGCCTGCTCCGTTTGAGTATTGTGCCCCGCATACACTGGAGGAGGTCCTAGCAATCATGGCCGAGCATGGCGACCGGGCCAAACTCCTGGCTGGGGGCCAGAGCCTGATCCCGGCCATGAACTTTCGCCTCGCGCAACCAGCCATGCTGGTCGACCTGAACGCTATCGGCGAACTGCAATACATCCGGGAGAATAACGGTGGTCTGGAGATAGGGGCGATGACACGCCAGCGGCAGGTCGAGCGCGATCGGCTAGTAGCCCAGCACAGCCCCCTGCTTTACGAAGCAATGCCTTTCATTGCACATCCTCAGATCCGCAATCGCGGAACGATCGGAGGCAGTCTGGCCCACGCCGACCCGGCTGCCGAGCTACCTGCCATTGCGGTGGCGCTGGAGATGCAGATGCAGACGAGGAGCCAGCGTGGGGAACGCTGGATCCCAGCGGGCGAGTTCTTCCTGGGCCTATTCACCACCGCCCTTCAGCCGGATGAAGTGCTGGTCGCAGTGCGTGTGCCGCGGTTGCCACCACGAACGGGCTGGGCGTTCATGGAGGCAGCACGGCGGCACGGGGACTATGCCATGATGGGGGTGGCGACCGTCGTGACGCTGGATGAAGACGGATTCTGCCAGGCGGCCCGGCTGGTTTACCTGAACGCGGGGGATGGGCCAGTGAATGCCATTCGGGCAGCGCAATGGCTGCAGGGCGAAAAGCCCGGCCCATCCCTGTATGAAGCGGTGGCGGAAGAGGCTTCGCACAACGAAATCGCGCCCTTGGGCAATGTTCACGCCTCGGTCAGCTTCCAGCGCCATCTGGCCCGTGTCTTGACACAGCGAGCGCTTGGAACAGCTTTCCAGCGAGCCGCGCCAGGAGAAACTTGATGGCAACAGTCACCTCGACCCATTCTATCGCAGTGAAAGTAAACGGCATCACCTACGAGCGTCAGATCGAGGCCCGTTTACTGTTGAGCGACTTCCTGCGGCATGAGCTGGGGCTGACAGGAACTCATGTCGGCTGCGAGCACGGCGTTTGCGGAGCGTGCACTATCCTGCTGAATGGCTGGGCTGTTCGTTCCTGCCTCATGCTGGCCGTGCAGGCGGATGGGCACGAGATCATGACAGTCGAGGGATTGTCTCCCGGTAAAGGCACCCTGCATCCGCTTCAAGAAGGCTTCTGGGAAGCGCATGGACTTCAATGCGGATTTTGCACACCAGGCTTCTTAATGACTTTGCTGCCATTCCTGGAGGAAAACCCCGACCCCAGCGAGGAGGAAATCCGCCAGGCCCTCTCCGGTAACCTATGTCGTTGCACAGGTTACCAGCAGATCGTTGAGGCAGTCAGGCTGGCCATCGCTAAGATGCGCAAATAGGACAGGAGAGCAAGAGTAAAGTGGCGACCCGTTTTTTCGGCCAGCGGATCAGGCGCAACGAAGACCCCTATCTGCTGACTGGTCAGGCGTTGTTTGTGGATGATGTGCACCTTCCTGGTATGCTCCACGCTGCGTTTGTGCGCAGCCCCTATGCCCACGCGCGGATCAGGCACATTGACGCTGCCCGTGCGCTGGCGCACACGGGAGTGAGGGCTGTGCTCAGTGCGGCGGACCTGGGCGACTACTGGCGAACGGGGCCATTGCTGGTCTCACCACCGCCTATCCAAAGGCTGTCCTTCAACGAGCGAACGCAGCCAATCCTGGCGCGGGAAAAGGTGCGGCACGTGGGCGAACCGGTCGCAGTGGTGATCGCTGAGAGCCGCTATGTAGCCGAGGATGCGGCAGCGGAGGTGATGGTCAGCTATGAGCCACTCCCTGCCATCGCCGATCTGGAGCAGGCCCTCCTACCAGGAGCGGCACTGGTGCATGAGGACCTAGGATCGAATGTGGCAGCCCACGTGATTCAGACACGAGGTGACTATGATATTGCCAGGCTGCAAGCTGACCTCGTGATCAAGCGACGGCTGGTATACGATCACGGAATGGCAGCAGCCATGGAAAACCGGGGAATCGTGGCCGAGTGGGACGATAAAACCCGCCGCCTGACTATTTGGGATACCACCCAGGCCCCCATCCCGATTCGCAATGGGCTGGCCTCCATGTTGGGGCTTTCGGAGTCCCAGGTGCGGGTTATCGCGCCATTTTTGGGTGGGGGATTTGGGCCGAAGGTGATGATGTACTATCCAGAGGAGATGCTGATTCCCTGGGTAGCGATGCAGCTCAAACAGCCTGTGAAGTGGATTGAGGATCGGGCGGAGAACTTCGTTGCCACCTCGCATGAACGGGGACAGATTCATGAGGCGGAGATCGCGCTGACTAAGGAAGGGCGGATTCTGGGGGTGCGCGATGTGTTCCTGCACGATAGCGGAGCATATGACCCATACGGGCTGACTGTGCCGATCAACAGCCAATGCACTCTGCTGGGACCATACGACATCCCCAACTATTACAGCGAGTTCACGGCGGTATTTACAAACAAGACCATCGTTACCCCCTACCGGGGGGCGGGGCGACAGCATGGCGTGTTCGTGATCGAGCGTCTGCTTGATCTGGCAGCCAGAGAACTGAAAATCGACCGGGTCGAAATCCGACAGCGGAACTTCCTCCGACCAGGTGACTTTCCGCACGACAACAATATCATCTACCAAGACTTCGCACCGCTAGTCTACGATAGCGGGAATTACCGCCCCCTGCTGCAGAAGGCAGCCGAGATGGTCGGCTACCGGGCATTCGTGAGCGACATCCAACCCCGCCTGCGGGCCGAGGGGCGGCACGTGGGCATCGGAATCGTGGTGTATGTGGAAGGAACTGGGATAGGGCCATACGAGGGGGCGCGAGTTCAGGTACAGGGCAGCGGCAAGGTCAGCGTGGCGACAGGAGTCGGCACGCAGGGGCAGGGCCACTATACGAGTTTCGCGCAGATCGTGGCCGACGAGTTGGGGGTTTCTCCACGCGATGTAGAAGTGATCACTGGAGACACTGAT
>Ga0209101_1001731_pt1 | contig 15519 bp, 14 predicted proteins | sample ConPoolayeCmetaG_FD_185481 | JGI IMG/M metagenome (GOLD analysis project Ga0209101, IMG submission 185481) | Hot spring microbial mat communities from California, USA to study Microbial Dark Matter (Phase II) - Cone Pool mat layer C metaG... ...
AATGTCTACCGGGCTGCCTGGGGTTACTCACTCGGGATTCTGTTCATTCAGACCCTCAAAGACTCAGGACTCAAGACGCAAGACCAAAAGGTTTCAATCCCTCGTTCGGGATTCTGCTCATTCAGACTGGGGATGTCTGGACAGAAGAAATGGTGGCAGCAGGGGTTTCAATCCCTCGTTCGGGATTCTGCTCATTCAGACTTGGTTCTTCCGTCGAATTCTTTCATTTTCATTCCAGTTTCAATCCCTCGTTCGGGATTCTGCTCATTCAGACTCTATGAGCCTGGAGAAATAATGTCGGTTGTGCTCAGTTTCAATCCCTCGTTCGGGATTCTGCTCATTCAGACTTTTCGCCGTATCCTCTGTTGCGCCCCAGAGTCCGCGTTTCAATCCCTCGTTCGGGATTCTGCTCATTCAGACGGATATCGCGTTGCTCTTGTGCTTCGCGCAATTCCTGTTTCAATCCCTCGTTCGGGATTCTGCTCATTCAGACCTATCTCCACCGGCTCCACAGGCACATCAAGCAAAATGTTTCAATCCCTCGTTCGGGATTCTGCTCATTCAGACCAATTGCTGAACCCTGTCAGAATCACAGAACCATCTGTTTCAATCCCTCGTTCGGGATTCTGCTCATTCAGACTCGGGAAATAAAGTGTGGGTGTTCAATTTGTTGCTAGTTTCAATCCCTCGTTCGGGATTCTGCTCATTCAGACTACTGCGAGCACCGCATTTATCGCAGCGCCAGGTATAGTTTCAATCCCTCGTTCGGGATTCTGCTCATTCAGACGGTTGCACGCAGAGGGGGCGATATACGATGAATTCGTTTCAATCCCTCGTTCGGGATTCTGCTCATTCAGACCAATTGCTGAACCCTGTCAGAATCACAGAACCATCTGTTTCAATCCCTCGTTCGGGATTCTGCTCATTCAGACTCGGGAAATAAAGTGTGGGTGTTCAATTTGTTGCTAGTTTCAATCCCTCGTTCGGGATTCTGCTCATTCAGACTACTGCGAGCACCGCATTTATCGCAGCGCCAGGTATAGTTTCAATCCCTCGTTCGGGATTCTGCTCATTCAGACGGTTGCACGCAGAGGGGGCGATATACGATGAATTCGTTTCAATCCCTCGTTCGGGATTCTGCTCATTCAGACTCCTCTCGCGTAAATGCCGTGCCTTCTTCCATCCAGCGTTTCAATCCCTCGTTCGGGATTCTGCTCATTCAGACATTCTTCCTTCGCAGGATCATAAGAGCGCTTCGCTGTTTCAATCCCTCGTTCGGGATTCTGCTCATTCAGACTTGAGCTCTTCCCGGGATGATACCCTTGTCGCTTCTGGTTTCAATCCCTCGTTCGGGATTCTGCTCATTCAGACTACATATCCGATGCTAGTAAAGTTTCTCAATCTTTGGGTTTCAATCCCTCGTTCGGGATTCTGCTCATTCAGACAGAGTATAAAGAGTATATCGGGGGGCTCTTGATAAAGTTTCAATCCCTCGTTCGGGATTCTGCTCATTCAGACATGAGCGAATGTATGCATATCTTGTTTTTGCGGGGCTGTTTCAATCCCTCGTTCGGGATTCTGCTCATTCAGACGCCACATGTTCTGGGCTGCTGTTAAAGCAGTTACAGTTTCAATCCCTCGTTCGGGATTCTGCTCATTCAGACTGTTGTGTGCACAAAGCAACGTCAGGATTATTTTCGTTTCAATCCCTCGTTCGGGATTCTGCTCATTCAGACTTCTCCGCCGATATCTCCTTATTTTCTTTTCGTGGGGTTTCAATCCCTCGTTCGGGATTCTGCTCATTCAGACGTTCGATTCGTGGCTTCTACCAGTGGCTATGGGAGCAGTTTCAATCCCTCGTTCGGGATTCTGCTCATTCAGACCAAGTGCCTGATTGCTCTGCTCGCTTTCTCCCACAGTTTCAATCCCTCGTTCGGGATTCTGCTCATTCAGACCACTGCATGTCAGGCAGGCCATAGATGCAGTGGCGTTTCAATCCCTCGTTCGGGATTCTGCTCATTCAGACCTTTGTGGGGGATGCTGGGCAGTTAGTCATGATAGCGTTTCAATCCCTCGTTCGGGATTCTGCTCATTCAGACCATCACCCCTGCAATTGTGGCACAATTATTCGATGTGTTTCAATCCCTCGTTCGGGATTCTGCTCATTCAGACTCGATCCGATTGCAGGAATGGCTGAGGCTGATACAGGTTTCAATCCCTCGTTCGGGATTCTGCTCATTCAGACCTCGCGCCTCGTACGTCTCAAGCTGGGCGGGAGCAGTTTCAATCCCTCGTTCGGGATTCTGCTCATTCAGACTGGCCTCGCACCCTGAAGGCCCCCTGAATAAGTAGGGTTTCAATCCCTCGTTCGGGATTCTGCTCATTCAGACAGGCAGCTCCTGCTGCCATTCTATCGTGATGTGGTGGTTTCAATCCCTCGTTCGGGATTCTGCTCATTCAGACGATCTGGAAACGGAAATTTGATGGTATGTCATTTGGTTTCAATCCCTCGTTCGGGATTCTGCTCATTCAGACATCTGCTTCCCGTGTGCATATCCGAAAGTAACAGCAGAGTTTCAATCCCTCGTTCGGGATTCTGCTCATTCAGACCAGCCGACAGGAGAAAATGCCAATCTATGAAGAAAAGTTTCAATCCCTCGTTCGGGATTCTGCTCATTCAGACCTGGACGTGCCCGCCGATGGGTCTGACCCCGACGTCGGGTTTCAATCCCTCGTTCGGGATTCTGCTCATTCAGACTACGTGGGGGGATAATCACGAAGCCAGACTTCTGGTTTCAATCCCTCGTTCGGGATTCTGCTCATTCAGACCTCCGCGCAGGAGTGGCCGGGCGTGCCGGCACTTGAGGTGTTTCAATCCCTCGTTCGGGATTCTGCTCATTCAGACTCCATGAATACGCCAGCGTCCCGCTCCCAAACGGCAGTTTCAATCCCTCGTTCGGGATTCTGCTCATTCAGACGCATTCCCGTCGTAATGTGGAGATTTTCCGCGTGCCTGTTTCAATCCCTCGTTCGGGATTCTGCTCATTCAGACCGGCGATCCCAGGTCTGAGATCGGCCTGGATGGCTCAGTTTCAATCCCTCGTTCGGGATTCTGCTCATTCAGACTTGAGCCGGAGGCTGCAACTTATGAGCGCGTGAATCTGTTTCAATCCCTCGTTCGGGATTCTGCTCATTCAGACTTTCTCAATCACGTCAATGGCTATCAATGCTCTGGCAGTTTCAATCCCTCGTTCGGGATTCTGCTCATTCAGACGTGAAGGCGGCGATACGCCAACAAAAAGCACGGAGACGTTTCAATCCCTCGTTCGGGATTCTGCTCATTCAGACGAGAAGCGATTGCCTGTGAATATTGGTCTGCTAGCGTTTCAATCCCTCGTTCGGGATTCTGCTCATTCAGACAAAAGGAGCCTATCTGAGAAAGGCGCAAGGAGCAAGGGTTTCAATCCCTCGTTCGGGATTCTGCTCATTCAGACATCAGCAGCCCTGCCCGGCTCTACATGAACGACCATGTTTCAATCCCTCGTTCGGGATTCTGCTCATTCAGACCAGCAATCTCGAAAAGGCGGCAACGCGCTGAGCGGAGTTTCAATCCCTCGTTCGGGATTCTGCTCATTCAGACGAAGTTTGAGGGACGCGGGGGATTTGGCGTCGTGGGTTTCAATCCCTCGTTCGGGATTCTGCTCATTCAGACCTTGTCCCTTGAGGCTCTCTCAGATTGGCGATTTCTGTTTCAATCCCTCGTTCGGGATTCTGCTCATTCAGACTTTGCCTGCAGCTCGTAGGACGGAGCCTATTTTCCCCGGTTTCAATCCCTCGTTCGGGATTCTGCTCATTCAGACCTCGCGGAGGCTCCGATTTGCCTTCAGCTAGCCGTAGTTTCAATCCCTCGTTCGGGATTCTGCTCATTCAGACTCCTCGCGCCTCCTGCCATCCGCCGGCTAGTTGCGGTTTCAATCCCTCGTTCGGGATTCTGCTCATTCAGACTCTTGAGGGTCTTCAGGGGTAGCTAGGGGTAGCTGAGGTTTCAATCCCTCGTTCGGGATTCTGCTCATTCAGACTTGAGCTTGTTGGTCTTTTTTTGCTTCTTTCTTTTCTTGTTTCAATCCCTCGTTCGGGATTCTGCTCATTCAGACTCGGTGCCAATTACTTTGTTGGTGATTGTCAGGACGTTTCAATCCCTCGTTCGGGATTCTGCTCATTCAGACCAATGAAGCAGCAATGCAAAGGAAGGGAAAGAGGAAGTTTCAATCCCTCGTTCGGGATTCTGCTCATTCAGACTGCGGTATGACGGAGTCATCAATCAGGATGGCTCGTAGTTTCAATCCCTCGTTCGGGATTCTGCTCATTCAGACCCCGTGAAAAGCCTCCAGAAAAATAAAATCAATAGTTTCAATCCCTCGTTCGGGATTCTGCTCATTCAGACCCGACCACCCAATAACGGTCGCATTCGAGAAAGAGTTTCAATCCCTCGTTCGGGATTCTGCTCATTCAGACTTGATCTGGCACATGGCATCCCTGATGATGCCTTGGATGTTTCAATCCCTCGTTCGGGATTCTGCTCATTCAGACATCTGCCCCACCGTCGTTTTGTTTCCCCTGCCCAATGTTTCAATCCCTCGTTCGGGATTCTGCTCATTCAGACCGATTAAACAGCTCGGGATAATTGCGTTTTAAGAAGTTTCAATCCCTCGTTCGGGATTCTGCTCATTCAGACTCCTCTCGCGTAAATGCCGTGCCTTCTTCCATCCAGCGTTTCAATCCCTCGTTCGGGATTCTGCTCATTCAGACCAGGCGCCAACCATAGCTCTGATACGATTAGAAAAGTTTCAATCCCTCGTTCGGGATTCTGCTCATTCAGACCGTGCCCATACAATTGCCTTCACTCTATCCCCAATCATGTTTCAATCCCTCGTTCGGGATTCTGCTCATTCAGACAAATGGTGCGCTCCCAGTAGTTTTGCGCAGTATTGATGTTTCAATCCCTCGTTCGGGATTCTGCTCATTCAGACCCAAGGCCAACGACGCCAGCAGCAGCTATAAAAGGGTTTCAATCCCTCGTTCGGGATTCTGCTCATTCAGACTAGCTGCGTTACGGGGTCAAGCCAACGGCCTCGGCCTGTTTCAATCCCTCGTTCGGGATTCTGCTCATTCAGACTCTGGCTCATCTGGGGCTTTCACCTGACCTGTTGCGCGTTTCAATCCCTCGTTCGGGATTCTGCTCATTCAGACCGTATTCCATAGATAGTGCCGGCACTTTGCTTCTACGGTTTCAATCCCTCGTTCGGGATTCTGCTCATTCAGACGCATTCACTATAAACAGGAGTCGCAGTTATTGGCGGTTTCAATCCCTCGTTCGGGATTCTGCTCATTCAGACTGGTTCAATCATCATCATCACCCCCTCCCTCTGGCGTTTCAATCCCTCGTTCGGGATTCTGCTCATTCAGACTGTGTAGGTACTGTTGTGCTCTAATGTCGCTATATCGGTGTTTCAATCCCTCGTTCGGGATTCTGCTCATTCAGACCTGTTTGGCGTACAATCCTAATTCCTGGCGTGGTGGTTTCAATCCCTCGTTCGGGATTCTGCTCATTCAGACTTCAGTGCCGCAGAGCAGGCTGCTCAGGATTATGTTGTTTCAATCCCTCGTTCGGGATTCTGCTCATTCAGACTCTGGCAGGGTATCCTGCTTATCCCCGTTCAGGTTTGTTTCAATCCCTCGTTCGGGATTCTGCTCATTCAGACGTTTTCTCTGTATCGCTATATGGTGGGGCATGGATAGTTTCAATCCCTCGTTCGGGATTCTGCTCATTCAGACATTTGAGCCCGCACTGAAGCCGCGCAAGCGCACCAACGTTTCAATCCCTCGTTCGGGATTCTGCTCATTCAGACGTAGTGACCACCGATCCTGACCTGCCGTACGGTGAGTTTCAATCCCTCGTTCGGGATTCTGCTCATTCAGACTCAAGTACCTGAGCTACCGGAGGCTGCTGTGAAAGTTTCAATCCCTCGTTCGGGATTCTGCTCATTCAGACTCCTCACAAAACACCTCCAGCTTCAAACGACATTCACGTTTCAATCCCTCGTTCGGGATTCTGCTCATTCAGACTAGCCGGCGGATGGCAGGAGGCGCGAGGAATCGAAGGTTTCAATCCCTCGTTCGGGATTCTGCTCATTCAGACTTGAGGTCCGTAGGGGTGCTGCCTTTTGTGGCAGTAGGTTTCAATCCCTCGTTCGGGATTCTGCTCATTCAGACGGATACAAGGGATTCTGACGAATTTTCGGGCTGGTGGTTTCAATCCCTCGTTCGGGATTCTGCTCATTCAGACCCGGCTAGTTGCGGGCGGCCTACGGCTGCCAACCCGCGTTTCAATCCCTCGTTCGGGATTCTGCTCATTCAGACTTTGTTCCTTGTCCCTTGAAGCTCTCCCAGATATCTTGTTTCAATCCCTCGTTCGGGATTCTGCTCATTCAGACTCAGCCCTGGGCGATCTTCCCCGTGTGGATTTATGGTTTCAATCCCTCGTTCGGGATTCTGCTCATTCAGACTTGTGACACTGGTACAGGCATAGCTGCGTATGGGGTGTTTCAATCCCTCGTTCGGGATTCTGCTCATTCAGACTATCTTCTATTTGGCATTATTGGGAATCCTTTATGCGGTTTCAATCCCTCGTTCGGGATTCTGCTCATTCAGACGGGACGGCTCCCAGCACATAGGCATCCATTACGTGAGTTTCAATCCCTCGTTCGGGATTCTGCTCATTCAGACCGTTTTCTTCTTTCTTCTGGCTCTCTTTGGTGGGTGTTTCAATCCCTCGTTCGGGATTCTGCTCATTCAGACCTACTGCCTCTTTCCCGATTTCGGTATCCTGGAGGGTGTTTCAATCCCTCGTTCGGGATTCTGCTCATTCAGACGTGGGCGGTGGAGCAGCCTGGGTGGAAGCGCTCTGGTTTCAATCCCTCGTTCGGGATTCTGCTCATTCAGACCTCCAGGGTGAACCCCTGCCGCAAGAGGCTCTCCAGTGTTTCAATCCCTCGTTCGGGATTCTGCTCATTCAGACCAGTATCATCGGTTGCTATCACGGCATTGAAGAGGAGGTTTCAATCCCTCGTTCGGGATTCTGCTCATTCAGACTATGGAGGTGGATTTTAATCCTGGTGGCATGCTCAATCAGTTTCAATCCCTCGTTCGGGATTCTGCTCATTCAGACTTCCCAGAATGGTCAGTTAAATTTTTGCTTGGTCTCCGTTTCAATCCCTCGTTCGGGATTCTGCTCATTCAGACAACACCTCAAAAAGCTCATCCCCTTCCAAGGAAGAAGTTTCAATCCCTCGTTCGGGATTCTGCTCATTCAGACGAAGCATCGCCAAAAAGAATGGCCAGCCCCCGATAGGTTTCAATCCCTCGTTCGGGATTCTGCTCATTCAGACCAATCAGGCACTTGAAGCCTGGGCTTGTAATACCCTGTTTCAATCCCTCGTTCGGGATTCTGCTCATTCAGACCTGCCAGAAGCATAATCAACAGGCGCTCACCGGAAGTTTCAATCCCTCGTTCGGGATTCTGCTCATTCAGACTTCATACTCTCACCTCCCATCAAAAAATTTGTGCCCGTTTCAATCCCTCGTTCGGGATTCTGCTCATTCAGACCAGGCGGCGCATCATCTATCTTGCAGTTTCCATGTAGTTTCAATCCCTCGTTCGGGATTCTGCTCATTCAGACTCGCCATGCTTAGAAAGGAGAATTACGATGTATACGGCGTTTCAATCCCTCGTTCGGGATTCTGCTCATTCAGACCGCCGACCTCCAATCCGAAATCCTGATAGCCATAAGGTTTCAATCCCTCGTTCGGGATTCTGCTCATTCAGACATAGTCCTGCCATTCACAGTAATCCCAGGACCACCCGTTTCAATCCCTCGTTCGGGATTCTGCTCATTCAGACTGAATCAGGGAATCAAGGATGTTCTGCGTAAGCTTTGTTTCAATCCCTCGTTCGGGATTCTGCTCATTCAGACAGACGATAGGGCAACTTGTTGACTCTGTGCCCCTGTCGTTTCAATCCCTCGTTCGGGATTCTGCTCATTCAGACTGCTCCCACAACCTGACCTCAAAAGCCCCATTCATATCTCAAAATATCCCTGAATATGCACCGATCACTCCACTTCCTCTCCTTTTCCGTCACTTTTTCACCTATCCTCCACCACTCATCGCCCTGACGCGAGCGCCGGCCAGCTCCCCCACCTCCCCCACCTGTCAGCCCGAGATCGGCACGATATACCCACTTACATATGCCGATTAACGATTTCGCCTACCCTACATATAGGGATCAGCACCCGCGAGCACCCCCCTGGCCACACAGGTGTGCTTCACCGCTCGCTTCTCCTGCATGCCCACCGAGGTTATCGCTTATCAATGTTCAGGTGATAAAGACCTGCTTCTCGACCGGTTTCTCCGAACCGATCGTTATAGCCTTGACCATGCACGCAGCGCAGATATGATAAAAGCGTACGCTGTCTTCTTCAGGCTTAAGCAGTTTTTCCAACCTGCCCTGTAACATAACCAGCTCCTTGTCCGTCAGATAACACTCAAACAGACTGTACTGAGTCCACTCGCCAAAGCCGCACAGCGTTTTGTGCACTTTGGTCCGACGCCGATCGTCAGGAATGTCATAAGCGATCACGTACAGGGTTGTCCTGGATCTGACGCGGTTCATACCTATCTTACCACAAAAGGTTTGAATTGGGGAATCTCTCCGGTCAACCACTTGGCGATAAGCCGCACCTCCAGCTCCAGGCTGCGCCGATAGGTTGCTTTGTACCCAAAGACCGGATGTTGTATTTCAGTGTCCAACCGCTCCTCAAACTTGGTGAGAAAGGTACGTCGTCCTCTCTCCGTCAGACGCCAGGCCCCGAACTCTTCCTCGAAATCCTGACGGGTGAGCATGCCATTGTTCAACAGCGTCAGTACAACCGAGTCAGCGATCAGAGGGCGGAAGGTCTCCATCACGTCGAGCGCCAAAGCCGGCTTGCCGAATTGCGAGGAGTGCAGAAAGCCAACATAAGGGTCGAGGCCGACGATGCTGACCGCCGAGGCGACCTGGTTCATCAGCAATACATAACCATAGGAAAGCAGCGCGTTGACGGGATCGCGCGGCGGACGACGGTGACGACCGGTAAATCCCCAGTCCTCCTTCAACAACCGCCCAAAGACGCCAAAGTAGAAGGCAGTACCAGCCCCCTCAAGCCCCAGCAACGTGCCATAGGCGCTCTCCGCCTGGGGACGGGTCGGGTCCGGCGGAGCAGCGGCCGCGTCCGGCGAGAGGCTATCTATCTGGTCAAGCACGCCCTTAAGCGACTCGATAGCCTGGGCGATATCCGCGTCCTTGCGATCGCGGTTGGCCCGTTGCAACATGGTGCGCATGTTCGCCAGTTTCCCCCGCACAAACGCCCGCGCCAGGTTAAAGGCGCGCACGGGATCGTTGTGGGCGCGGTGCTGCTCCAGGCGGATGAGACTGTTCTTGCCCAGCGGCGGAGCCAGACGGCCCAGAAATTTACCCCATGCCGAACAGAAGCAGACATCCACGCCCTGTTCGAGCAGGGCTGCCAGCGCCGGCCCGGTCAGCGTCACATCGCCATAGGCGACGACCTGGGTGATTTTGATGAGAGGAACCCGTACCCGGTGCTTTTCGACGCCCCGCTCCTTGTCCGCCGGAATATCCACTGCGAGGGTATCGCCGTCCTTCCGGACCACCGAGCGCGGATCGGTCAGATAGAGTGTGGCCATCGTCTCATTCCACGTCTGTAGATGCGCCATTTGATTCGGCCCGCTCCGTCAACATCAAAACCTCGCGCGGCAGACAGATGCCTTCCAGAGAACAGTCGCGACATTTGGCGCGATAGTCGAGCGGCGGCGGCATCTGCCCCGCCTGGAGCAGTGCAAAGGCCCGCCCAATGGCCTCTTCGGTCCGCGCCCGCAGTTCGGGGGTCAACTCAACCCGCTCACGCCGTCGGTTGCCCCAGTAGAAAATCTCACCGCGCGGGACCGGGCGACCGGTGCGCTCCTCCAGACACAGTGCCTGCGCACATAACTGCACATGGTCGTTGAGCCAGCGCCCCATACGTCCATGTTTGTACTCCACCGGCACCAGTTCGCCGGCACGCTCCTCCACCACGTCAGCGAATCCTGCCACACATAGCCGATCCGACCAGACGTAGACCCGGCGGTAGATGGTGGTCTCACCATCGCGCTCCTGCTGGTCCTCGTGCACCCGCTCGTGCTGTTGGATCCCCTCGAGCACCGGTGCGTTCACCTCCATCTCGCCCAGTACGTACATCAGCCAGAAGCGCCGCTCGCAGTATTCTAACTGGTTGAGCATGGAAATCGGAAGGTAGTCCATAGTTAGAAGTCCGAAGTCCGGAGTCCGAAGTCCGAAGTCCGGAGTCCGAAGTCCGGAGTCCGAAGTCCGGACTCTCACCGGCGTAGATAGCTGATAAAAGCAGTAATCAGTTTCTTACACTGTTCGGCCAGGTCGTATAACCGGTTAAACTCCTCCCGGGTGATGTAGCCCTGATCCAAAGCAATATAGAGTTGCGATTGGACTTCGGTGGCAGAACGACGAGCATACCCCAGGAACCTCACAAATTCGGCATCGGAGCCTGCATCAAATCCCTCAGCTACATTATGCATCACCGAGCCCGCTGCCCGACGAATCTGATCCCTGAGTCCCATGTCATGAAAAAATCTCCCCCTCCCTGAAACCGCGTAGACCTCTTGGGTCAATTCCCTGGCCCGCTGCCAGGCCTGGATTTCCTCAAAGCGCTGAATCCCCATTATGCCTCCATGTGAGCGTGATGCACACCCCCGGACTCCGGACTCAGGACTCCGGACTGAGGACTGAGGACTCACGACCCCGGACCACCCGACATTGCCCCATCCCCATTGCCGTTTTCATCCCCACGCCGGCGTAAAATGCGAAATCGGCGAGCGCGTTACAGGCGCGGCGCCCGTATTCATCCCCGCCCATCAGACCATAGGTGACCCGTCCCACGAACCCCACCTGTGGGGCGTGCTTGAACTCCTGCATGCGGGTTTCGAGCCAGCCGATGCGCTTGATTACGACGTCCTCCTCAAGATAACTCTTGAGCGCTTCCCTGTCCACCTGCAAGGACGACGGGGCCAGGCTGTTCCACGAGCGGATGAGGCTCTCAAAGACCAGCACCGGGTCGGGCAGGACGACGGTTTTTTTACCCCACGCTTTCTGGCCGAACCCGAAAGCGGTGGGGGAGGCGAACTCGAGGGTGATCTCGTCTGCGGGCGAGGCCTCTGCCGCCAGTTGTGCCCAGGAGGTGTAGCCGGCCCAGGGGTGGCTGCCCGGGGTGACCAGGATCTCTTTGATGAGCAGTTGTGCACGGCCCAGGTGAATGACGGGGCTGCCTTCGCTATGCAGGAAACGGGCCATAAAGCGCTCGTAGATGGGCGTCTGGAGGATGGTGAAGCGCAGAGCGTACCCCTCCTCCGGTGAGAGACGCACGCGGCCATCGCGCGCCGGGCCGACGTTCATGAGTGGCGAGACGGTGAAGGGGCGCACAGAGACGTTGGGCAGGTGGAGCATCCCGGCAAGCGCCGGGTCGGTTTCCCGGATCGTCTGAAGAAAGGCGGCGTGCGCCTGATGACCCACCGTCGCCCCCACCGTCACCCGTTCGGTGGGGGTGAGGATGAGAACGAGAGAGTACAGGTCGGGAGTATGGGTCGTCATAGGGTGTTACGTGTTACGTGTTACGTATTACGTATTACGTATTACGTATAGTCTGAGTCTGGGTCAGGCATGTGGGTCGTCATCAGTTCACCTGTAGTATCACAGGATGATGGCCTGGCCGCGCTGGCGTTCCTGCCACCAGCCCAGGCTGTCCACAAAAAAGGCGTCCTGGTTGAAGACGATGCTCCAGGGCGTGTCGCTCAGACCACCTCCCGGCCAGCGGACGCGCAGTTCGTGGACTTCGAAAAGGGGCGGGAGGGCGCGGCCCAACCTGATCGAGGCCGGATGACGGTCTGTGAACCAGGCGACAATCTGTTTGCGCCGGAGGTGACGGTTCAGCCTTCGCAACCGGACCTCGGGCTCCGTGATGACTTCCAGCCCCTCGATGACCGTCACCTGCGCCTGGCGTCCGGCCACCTGCTCCTGGCTCACCTCGAACCAGACCTTACGGCTCCGGTCCAAAAGGCCGGTCAGCACAAAGTAGCCGTATACACCCAGCAATTCCTCCGGTCCACGCCTGATCAGCCCACTGTAGCGCTGCTCACGGGCAACCTCCTCGGGCCAGCGGTCAGAGAGCGTTTTCAGTTGTGCCAGGTACTCCTCGTCGTCCAATTCCTCCAGGATGCCCCGCCGGAGCAGGAACAGCAGGTTGTAGTGTTTGGCCGGGAAGCCAGGATCAGTGCCCCGCCTGTCCATGACCGCCACTTCAAAGCCGCTGCCGCGAAAGGTGAGCAGCGGGGCCAGGATATGCTCTTCGTCCTTGTAGCGCCGGTAAAGCGCCCAGGCCTGCCCGGCCGGCTTATCCGTCAGCGCCTGGACCGTCTCGGCCAGTCCGGTCTGGATGCGCGGGCGGTCATCGGGCTGGAACATGGTCAGCACTTTGGCGGCAGCCTCTTGAAATTCGGCGGCGGCGTGGACGTGCAGGTAACGGGCGAAATCCTCCGGCTTCTGGTAGGCTTCTTCAACCAGGTCGTAGAGCACCTGCCTGGAGATGGACGGGGCGGTCAGGCGGCCGGACATAAAGTGGTACACGTACTCCGGCACCAGGGCCACGGCCCAGTTGGGGATGTCCGGGTGACTTTTGGCGTGCCGGGCCAGTCGGCCGAAGCGCTGGATAAACTGGCCGGCCGTGCGCGCTTCAAAGATCAGTACATCCTTTTCCGCCTCGTCCTTAAAGTCAATCCCCACCTCGATGGTGGAGGTGCCGACGGTAAAGGGGCGTCGCAGGGCCTCGGCGCGCTCCTGATCGGAACTGAAGCCGTGCACCTCGCCCACGGGTTGGTCGGGGAAGAGGTCGCGCAAGGCCCGCGCCGTCTCGATCGCCCCTGTCACCGAATCCAGGAGCGTCACCAGGCGGGCCTGTGGGTAGGTCTGGATAAACCGTTGGATCTCCGGCAGGTATTCGAGCAGAGCCTCCACACCCTTCCAGCGCCTCAGATCGGCCGGCAGGAGGGTCAGCCGCAGCGGATGAGCAATGATCCGGGCCTCCGGTGCCTCCGCTGGTTCTCCCGCGATCACCTCCACCGGCAGGTGCAGGCGGTCGCGCAGCCAGGGCAGGGCCGGGGATTCGGGCGTGGCCGAAGCGAAGATGAACACACGCCCGTATGCAGGGTTGATAGCGTGTAACGTTCCCACCAGGAAGGCCACGTCGGCCATCTGCTTGACGTTGTAGAGATGGAACTCGTCAAAGACAAAAAGCCGGTAGCGCCCCATCAGCGCAAAGAGCCGCCGGCCCACTCCTTCCGGTCCGCCGTACAACCCAAAGAAGGTATAGAACAGGATGTCTGGGTTGGTGAGGATGGTCGGCTCCCAGTGCAGCAGCCGCTCCAGCGTCTCGCTGTGGCGCTGCAACTCCAGTTTGCTCTGCCAGTCGTCCAGTTGTGCACTGTCTATCCGCAACAGGCGGTACTCCCGCTCAGGGTCTATCCACGCTGTCAGTGCCCGTTCCTGGTCACGGATCAGCTCATTGGTGGGGTAGACGCCCACTGCCGGCATTTGGTGGTTGATGGCATAGGCGTAACTGGCCAGCGTCTTGCCGCTGCCGGTAGGGGTGGTCAGGAAGAGGCACAGGGTCTGGCGGTTGGCCAGTGCTTCCTGCACGCAGCGATAGGCCCGGCTCTGGTAAGCATAGGGCTGGTAGCCGGGGAGCCATTCATCGTCCACCCGGGCAAAGGCCAGCGGCTCGATATCCACACTCAGCGGTTGCATCATCCTCTCCTGCGGCGCCTTTCTGCCGGCGGGCGGGCCAGGAAGCGCATTTGCGCCGGCAGACATACTGCACCGTCGCCGAAGTGGGCTTCGTAGTATGGCGCGGGGGCGAACCGGGCGCGGGCTACCAGGCGGGAGGGCAGGCTCGTCGCCACCACGTCGCAGACAAGCGGGTCGGCCTCCAGGTCGCGCCAGTTGAGGTAAGCGTCCACGGAGAAGGGACCGTTTTGCTCGATCACCCTTTTGGCCCCTTCCAGTTGCAGGCGGGCCTTGGCGGGGAACTTGCCCAGGCGCACCCGCGCCGGCCGGCCGGACAGGAGGTCGCGGAGGGCAGGGGCGTCGGGCAACGCGGCCGGGTCGTGGACCATCAGGTAGAAGGTAAAGCGCGAACCGGGCCGGAGCATGCGGGCAAAGCCCCAGTCGGGGTAGCCCAGGGAAGGGGGCTTGCCCGGGAAGGCATAGGCCTCCCGCAGCGTGTTCCACTGCACCAGCCGGTGGGCCACCTGTTGAGGTGCGGCCGGCGTCAGGTAGAGGCGGCCGTTCAGCGGTGTCAACTCCTCCGTGTAGTGTGGCTCCTGCACCAGGCGTGCGTAGGTATACGTCTCGCCACGTGCCAGGCCCAGGGCGTAGGCCAGGGCGTAGTTGTGGATGAACGCGCCGGTCTCGTAGACCTTGCCCCGCTCGACGGTGGCGTAGAAGACGTAGTCCAGCAGTTCCAGGTTGACCCGGTAGATGTGCATGCTTCACCTCGTCTGCGATCAGGGCACCCCTTCCCAGATGCCGTATTCCCCGATGATGATTTCGGCGTGGGCGGTCAGGGTGCTGCCCGGCGGCCAGCAGATGCGCGCCGGGGGGAGACTGGCTCCAAATTGCCCCTGTGGGTCCGTCTCCCGGCCCAGCAGCGGCTCTATGGGGCCGCGCACATCGGACACTGGCTGGCGGCCCTGGAACTCCGCCGCCAGGGCGTGGGCCAGCAGGGGGACGTCTTTTGAGGCCCGCAACACTGGCCGGTCACCGTCCAGTACTATTTCAAGGCCATCCACGAAGAACTTCTCCCCCCTGAAAAGGGGAGAGGACCTCGCCTCCAGCCGCACCCTCCCCCAGCCGTAGGTGCGCTCGCCGCCGAGTTGCAGCCGGAAGAGGACATCCCACCAGGGGAGGGTACAATTCTGGCGCTCAAAATCCTGGCGCTCAAAGATGTAGCCCACCAGGTATACCGGCTGGCCGTCGCGCGTGGTCGGGGCGATGAACTCGGTTTCGTGGAGACTGCCCTCCTCGGCGGTGTTGCGGCTGTAGTTCAGCGCGGTGCTGGCGTAGGAGCCCAGGTAGCGCCAGGCGAATTCGTCCGCTTTTTCACCCCAGGGCCAGAGGTCCACGGTCTCGCAAATGGCCGGGTAGAAGTAGCTGAAGGCGAGTTGTTTATGGACGCAGTCCCCGACGCACTTGTAGTCGCCGCCGAGTTTTGGGAAGTCGCGGGTCAGGCGGGCGGTGAGGGCGCCCCAGAGGGCCTTGCCGGTCACGTAGGGGCGGGTGCGCTG
>Ga0209101_1001733_pt1 | contig 15506 bp, 12 predicted proteins | sample ConPoolayeCmetaG_FD_185481 | JGI IMG/M metagenome (GOLD analysis project Ga0209101, IMG submission 185481) | Hot spring microbial mat communities from California, USA to study Microbial Dark Matter (Phase II) - Cone Pool mat layer C metaG... ...
CATGCCCCATAGACATAACACATCACCCCGAATCGTCCAATACCAACTTCAGATGGCTGAAGTGTTACATAATTAGCAGTTTCGCCGCGGGCCGGTCGATTCCCAGGGGAGGATGGCGAAAGGGAGAACGCCCACCGCGGCTGGCCCATGCCAAGGAAAAGTTCGAACCGATGAGCGTCGTTGCCGAACCCACGCGATCGACTTTGCCGCTTGCGCCGTACAAGTCGTTGGAAGACGACGAGTTGACCGCGCGGATCCAGAAAATTCGCGGCGCGATGGGCAAGCGGCTGTTGATCCTGGGTCATCACTATCAACGGGACGAAGTGATTGCGCTGTCCGACTTGCGGGGCGACAGCTATCGGCTGAGCGAGCTGGCGGCGGCGAACCGGGATTGCCGCGCGATCGTGTTCTGCGGCGTCCACTTCATGGCCGAGACGGCCGACATCCTGGCCAACCGGCCGGAGCGACTGGCCGAACGAGGCGGTTTGCGCATCCCCGTCGTCTTGCCCGACCTGGCCGCCGGCTGTTCCATGGCCGACATGGCGGAACTGGAGCAAGTCGAGGAGTGCTGGCAACAGCTTGGCGAGGTGATCGATGTCTCCGACGTGATGCCGGTCACCTACGTCAACTCGTCGGCCCAACTGAAGGCGTTTTGCGGCCGGCACGGCGGCATCGTCTGCACGTCGGCCAACGCGGCGGCCGTGTTGGACTGGGCGTTCGCCCGCCGCAGCCGCGTGCTTTTTTTCCCCGATCAGCACTTGGGCCGGAACACGGCCCTTCGCATGGGCGTGGGCTTGGAACAGATGCCGGTCTGGGACCCGAGGGCCAACGCCTTGGGCGGCAACGCGCCGGAGGCCATTCGAGCGAGCCGGGTGATCCTTTGGAAGGGTCATTGCAGCGTCCACCAGATGTTCCTCCCGGCCCATGTAGACCAGTTCCGCGCGAAATATCCCGACATCAAAATCCTCGTCCATCCCGAGTGCATGATGGAAGTCGTGGCCAAGGCGGACGCGGTGGGTTCGACCGGCAAGATCATCCGCCTGGTCGAGGAGGCCCCGCCCGGCACCCGCTGGGCGATCGGCACGGAATTGCACCTCGTCAACCGCCTCAAGCGCGAGCATCCCGAGCAAGAGATTCATTTCCTCTCGCCGGTCGTTTGCATGTGCGCGACCATGTACCGGATCGATCTGGCCCATCTTTGCTGGGCCTTGGAGAACCTGGCCGCGGGCACGCCGGTCAACGTGATCGAGGTGGACGCCGAGACATCGGCTTATGCCCTGGAAGCCGTTCAGCGGATGCTCGAGGTCAAATGACGCCCCGAGGGAACGGTCCCCGGGAAATCGTTCAGCATTCCCGGGCTGGCCCGACCTCAGTTTGAGCGGCCCTCGGCCGACTCGAGGACGAGGCGTCGGGCCTCGCGGGCGATCATGAGATCCTCGCGGGTGTGTATGAGGAGGACGCGCGTCGGCGAGTCGGGGGCGGCCACGTCCGCGTCGGGCTTTTCGGCCTCGTTCCGCTCCGCGTCGAGGCGGACTCCGAGGCACTCCAAGCCACGGCAAGTCTCGGCGCGAAGCCACGGCGAGTTCTCGCCAATGCCGCCGGTGAAGACCAGCGCGTCCAATCCGCCCAGGGTCACCGCCAAGGCGCCGATCATCGCCCGCACGCGGTACGTGTAAACCTCCAGCGCCAGCCTCGCCCGCGCATGCCCCTCCTTGGCCGCCTTCTCCACTTGCCGAAAATCGGAAGAGACGCCCGAAATCCCCAGCAGGCCCGATTTGCGGTGCAGGATTTCGTCCAGTTGCTCGACCGAGAGGCCTTTTTCTCGCTGGACGTAGATGAGAATCCCCGGATCGACCGTGCCGGAGCGGGTACCCATCATGAACCCTTCCAGGGGCGTGAAACCCATCGTGTTGGTCACGGCCACTCCGTCGGCCACGGCGGTGGCCGAACTGCCCTGGCCCAGGTGGCAAATCACCAGCCGCACTCCCTTGGGGCCGCGGCCAAGCATCTCATGCGCCCGAGCGGTGCAATAGGCGTGACTCGTGCCGTGAAAACCAAAACGCCGAATGCCCCAGTCGGTGTACCAATCGTAGGGAACCGGATAGAGATAGGCGCACGGCGGGATGTGGGCAAAGAAGGCGGTGTCGAACAAGCCGACCTGGGGCACGCCCGGCAACGCCGCTTCCGTGGCCTCGATCGCCTCCAGACCCGCGGGGATGTGCAATGGAGCCAAATGGAGAAAGCGGCGGATGGTCGCTTTCATCGGCGTATCGATAAACACCGGTTGGCGGATTTCCTCGCCGCCGTGGATCAGGCGGTGTCCTACCACGCGGATCAGGCCCGCACGCATCGATCCGGCGGCCGCGCCACAAAACGACTCCAGCCCGAGGGCAACCGCGGAACGGTAGTCCGGGGCCTCCAACTCGCGGCGAACCGGCGCGAGGCTGGTCGAGGCATCGTCGCCTTCGCCCGAGGGCGTGATCGTCAACACGGCTCGATGCGAGCCGCCGGCCCAATCCAGAATCGCCCGGGCCACGGGCGCCAACGTGTCGAAATCAAACAGGCCGAACTTGACGCTGCTGGAACCGGCATTGATGACCAGGATACTCACGCGAGACCCTCGTTGATTGGCGGCATGCTCCGCGTTACCAGCCAGGACAACACAACCTGGCCAAATCATGGAGCGCGGGCATCTCACCCGCTAAAATCCCGGAGCACAAACCTCTCGCCCACCACAAATCCCGGAGCGCGGGCGTCTCGCCCGCTGACGAAAATGCGGCCAAAATGCCCACGCTGCCTAATCGCAATTGGCCAAGTTACTTTGTCACGCTTGCTTAGTAGTCCGCATCGCTCGTCCAGCTACGCCCCCAACTCGTCGCGGAGTCGCTGGAGATCGTGTTCGGTCTTGCGCTGGGCAGTGAGCAGTTCCTCGAGTCGGGCGCGGAGGTCGGCTACCTCGGAGCGCAGCTCATCCAGTTCCCGATGGATTGCCTCGCCCGACCCAGTCGGGGGCGAGTCACCGTCGGCGGGCCGAGCTCCGCCCGCCCGCTCCGAGAGGACGTGCCCGGCTTCCCGCGCCTGGTCCAGGACCGCGGCCTGACCCGAGGCGTACTGTGCCCGGAGGCTTTCCATCTCCCGCGGCGGGTACAACGCATGACTGACCACGCGGCCGCGTCCCTCGGGCGTGAGCCAGACGACCAGCTTCTTGGATTCCAGCGAGTTGAGAATGGATCGCAGGGCGGGCAGGTCGGCGATAGGCTCCATGCGCGAGGCGTGGGCCCGCAGTTCCCCCTCGGTCTGAGGTCCGCGGAGCAGCAATTCCGCCATCACGGCCAGTTCGACCTTGTCGACGCCCAGCCATTCATAGAGATAATGCCGGTATTTGGCCACGCGCCCATAGCCTTGAACCAGTCCCACGGCCCCCAGGACGCGAAGTCGTTCGAGCGATTCCTCGACATCCTCGGGCTTCAGGTCCATCAGCGGGTGGCGATTGCTTTTTTGATTCGCCGCCGTGCAAATGGCGTTGATCGACATGGGATACGCGCTGGGCACGGTCTTGGCCTTCTCGACCAACACGCCGGCAACGCGGCGGTCGATCGGGCCAAGCGGCTGCCAGCGCGCGGCCTGGGGCAAGGCGGAGGAGGCGGATTCGTCGGTCATGTCTCTTTCTCCAGCGACTTCGCTGTTTTGCCTTTTGAGTTCCGCACGCCGAGTGTACCGTGGGTGTTCATGCTTGGACTGCGGGAGCCGGCCGGGTCGGGTTCCAACCTCCAACTCCCTCGCCTACCGATCCATGCCGGCCAACACGCTTTCCAAGGCGGCATCGAAGGGGAACTGGGCGTATTCGGTGACTTTGCGCCGCGCGATGCGGAGACGTGCCTTGGCAGCTTCATCGCCTGATTCGATCTGGGCGTCGATCTCGGCGAGTCGGTCGCGGGTCTGTTTTCGGCCTTGTTCATAGAGTTGAACGGCCGACTCGCCCAAGGCGGCCACGGCCCCATCGAGTCGAGCCAGCGCCTGCGGCGACGTGCTCCGTTTCTCGTCGATGGCGAAGGCATACTCGCGAAGGCGGCCGATCCAGGGGACTACTGCCTTGATCGAAAACGCCGGGTCCGCTTCCATGCCCTTGCTTTTTCCGATTTTGTCGAGCAGATCGATCAGTTCATCGATTCCGGAGGCGGGGCGGCCCATCTCGAAGCGGAGCCAGGCCAGGGCCGCCGACGGCAACAGCAGGCCCGGCTGTTCCGCCTTGACGCTCTCGAAATGCCTGGCCACGTCGGCCCTCGGTTGACGGGACTTCAACAGCACCAGCCCAAAAACCAACTTCGGTTCGATCTCCTTGCCAGCGGCCGCTTGCGCCGCATCGTACATGCCGCGGGCGGCCGGCAGGTCCATCTCGTTCTGCCGCGCCAAGGCGACCAGGCCCTGGATCGCTTTCTTCGCGTCGGCCGAAAGTCGCGGGGGACGATTGTCGGGCAAAAAGAGCTGGGGGGTCTGCTTTTGTTGGATCGAACTGGCCAGCGCGCCCATCGTCTCGACCAGATAGCTGTACAACTCGGTCGTCTCCAGGCGGTTGTCGCTATTCTTGTCCGCCTTGCCCGCCAACCCCTCCGAAAGAGCCCAAGCGAACAGGCCGTGTTTTTTCTCGGGCAGGGCGTGGCAACGTTGGCCGGGCGAGCAACTGGCGATGCCCGTCACGGTCCGCAGGGGGGCCTGGCCTGGCGGCCCTTTGAGCGACTGAAACATCTCCGCCGACGAAATCGCGGGCGACCCGGCGGGACCCGGACCACACGCATCCAAAAGCAAAATCTTCTCCTTGGCCCGGCACGCCTCCAGCGCATCGACCAGCCACTGGAGACTCACGCCCGTCTTCGCCATCTGAGCGGGATTGAAATCCTTGGGCGCCAAATAGACCGTCTTGTCCGCGTCCTGGAAGACCTGGCCGGCAAAATAGACGAAGAGCGTGTGGCCGGGTTCGATCCGCTCCAAGACTCCGCCAATGCCCTGTTTCAGCCGCGGCTGGTTCTCGTCGGTCAGCAGCAGGGCCTGGTTTTGCGGGACGTGGAAGCGTTTGAGGGCGATTTCGTGCAACAAGGTCGCGTCGGCCGCGGCGTTGTCGGCCTTGCCGAGCGAGGGATTGTCGTAGTTCTGGATGCCGATGAAAATGGCCCACCGCGTCGGATCGATCGCGCGGCGGGCGGCCACCGTCAGGGCCCGGGGCTTGTCGGCGTCGGGCGAGCCGTGGGTGATATCCACCGTGTCGCCCGGATGGATGTCGCTCAACGCCGCTGGTTCTCCACCGAGCGTCAGCTTGGTGCTTTCGTCCACGGCGTAGGTCGTGGTCTGGTTCTGACCTTCCAAGAGCACTTCGATCGCCTTCGGCTGAACGGATCGCACCACGCCGGCCTGCCCCAACGTCCGGTAGGCGTCGATGCGCACCACCTGGCGGTCGTGAGTCACGGTGGCCTTATCGCCGGGTTTAAGGTCGGCGGGGGTGAGGGCCCGCTGGTCGAGGACCGTGCGGTCGTTCACCGTCACGGCGCACTTGGGCGCCAGGGGCAACGTGATGAGCTTGGCGTCGGCGGCTTCCCCTTCGGCCAGCGTCAACTCGCCTTTCTTGTCGTCCACGCCGCGGACGATGCCCTTGAGGGTCACCTCGCGCTGCACTTCCAGGACCGTGGCGCGGCGTCCGCCCCCCTCCTCGGCCAGATGGGCCACCTGGTCGACGCGATCCCCGGCCCTTAAATCGGCCAGCGTGACCGGTTTGCCCTGGATCGTGTCCTGGCCGTTGAAAAGGATTTTCACCGTCGGGGGCACGCGGATGACGAGTTCGGCGGGCCCTTGCTCGCCGTCGTAGGCGAGGGTGAACGTGCCGGCGTCGGGTTCAATTGCCTTGATGCGTCCCTGCTGCGATTCGGGCCGCGTGGCCCGGACGACGGCGATCCTCCGTTTCTGCCGATCACGGAGGAATTCGACCTCGATCTGGTCCCCCACCCTCAGGTCGCGAAAACCCGACTCCTTCTTATTAATGTAAAACTTGTCGATCGGCTTGAACTCGAGTTCCTCGCGGCGGCCGTCCGGAGCGGCCTCGATGGCGATGCGGGCCTCGGAAGGATAGATGCTCCGCACCGTGCCTTGGAGGGGCTGGACTTCCTTGGGCTCGGGCGGAGGTTTGCTCGGGCTGGGCAACAACATAAACACGGAAATCACCACCGAAAAGGCCATCGCCGCGATTGCCCCGATCCGCGTCCAGCGCTTTTTCTTGAGTGTTTGGGCCGCCACGGCGGGCGGCGGGGGTTCCACGCGCGCGGCGGGCAACAGCCCGCTCCGCAGATCCCGCAAGGCCTCCTGGGCCGATTGATAACGGCGAGATTGGTCCTTGACGACCATCCGCTCGATGACCCGGGCCAGATCGGCGGGCACGCCTTCCAACACGCGGGCGATTTCCGGCAGGCGGCGGTCCGGGGCCGCGTGCCACATCAGCCAGGCAATCTGCCGGTCGCGGCCGAAGGTCAACAGGCCGGGAAAGAGAGACTCGAACTGGGGGCCGCACATCAATTCGTAGGCCGCAAACCCCAGCGAATACAGGTCGCTCGCCGGACCGACCGGGCCAAACTGGTTGGAAACCAGCTCCGGAGCCATGTACTTGGTGGTCCCTTTGAGCAGGCTGCCCTGTTCGTTGCTCGCCCGGCGGGCCAGGCCGAAATCGCCCAATTTGACCCTGCCCTGGGCGTCGATCAGCATGTTGCTGGGCTTCACGTCGCCGTGGATGATTCCGTTGGCATGGAGGAACGCCAGGGCATTGAGTCCGCAGATCAGCACCCCGCGGAGCGCATCGAGGTCCAGCGGTCCGGCCTGGATATTCTGCTGGAGGTTTCCCCGCATCAGCTCCAGGATGAGCCATCCGCGGGAGCGAACGACGTCGTAGATGGTGAGGATGTTGGGATGCTGGAGGGTGGCCAGGAGTTGGGCTTCGCGCCAGTAGCGTTCCAACTGTCGGGGATCGTTGAGGAACTGCTGGTGGATTTGCTTGACGGCGACTTCGCGGCCCAGCTCGCGGTCCCTCGCCCGGAAAACCGTGGCGAAATCGCCCGTCGCGATGGTGTTCAGGATCTCATACCGGGGCGTGGATTCCATCGGCTCAATCGCTCAACAGCGTCGTGATCAGCTTTTCCAAAGTTTCATCCTTGGCGGGGCTGCCCGTCAACCCCCGATCGAACTTGCCCCGCTCCGCCCGCAACATGTCCAACACCCGGCGATAGCGCCGCCGTTCCTCGGCGAAATCGCGGCGGGCATGGGCCTGAAGGGCCTCGCGGAGATGGAGCTGATACGGCGCCAGCTCGGCCTCCTTGTCCATGCCGGAAATGTAGCTTTCCTCGATTTCCCGCCGCGCGGCCTGTTTCTCCCCAGTCCGGCCCGGCGAATCCGATTCGCTGGGAATCAACAACAAAACCACCGTCGTGATGGCGCTGAACGCCAAGGCCATGAAGAGCAGCAACGGATGGGCGCCGCTGGAGCCGGCCTGTTTCACCTCTTCCTGGCCAGGCTCCTTCAGCCGCAAAGTCGGCAGTTTGCCGTCCTCGGCCAACTTCAAACCGGACTGCGCCGTTTCCGTGGCGATGAAGCGGGCCGTTTTCCTCGAGGGTGGGGCGAGCGGCGCAACTGGCGGGCCGTGCGGCGGGCCGATTGGCGGGACCGCTCCGGCCGGAGCGCCGCCAGCCGATTCACTTCCTTGTGCGGAAGGAAGTCCGGGTTCAGACCCCTTGCGAAACCAGCTTTTGGATGGCAAAGGCGGGGAGGCCAGAGTCGGTGGACCTGGCGTGGCGGGTTTGGCCACGGGCGGCGGCGACGCCATCGGCGGAGAACCACTGGTCGGTCCTGGCCCGACGGGCGGGCTGGCCGTGGGAACGCCCCCCACACTCGCCACGCCAAACGGCACGGAACCGCCCGGCGAGGCCCCGCTTGCCGTGGCGGATGCCGGCTGTTCGGGAACCCACAACCGGCCTTTGCAATGCGGGCAAGCCACGTACTGCCCAGCCTTCTTGCTCGGAACCGCCAGCTTCCGTTTACAGTGGGGACACTCGAGTGTGATCGGCATGACGGTGCACCGCGGGATGGATCGGGGCAGACTCTTTCTCCGCCTACAAGTCTCTCACATCGTCAAACCAAAGGACAGGATGTTGGGAAGAAAGGGGCCAAGGATCACCAGGACCGTGGCCACCATGACCAGTACCGCCGGCAAAAGCATGTTCACGCCGGCCTCGCCGGCCACCGTCTCGGCCCGCTGCGTCCGCTTCAGCCGCAAAACGTCGGCCTGGGTGCGGAAAATCTGCGCCAGCGGCGTGCCCAACTCCTCCCCCTGAAGGATCGCCCCGAGGATGCTGGTGATCTCGTCGTCGTTGAGCCGGTCGCGCATGGCGGTGAAGGCCTCGTGCCGGGTCTTTCCAAGCTGCATGTCGCCGAGCACCCGGCCAAACTCCTCGGCCACCGGGTGCCCGCGAAACTCCTCGACCGCTTGCGCCAGGGCGTTCAAAAAGGTCGAGCCTGCCTCCATCAACAGCGTTAGCAAATCCAGCAAAAACGGCATCCGCCGCTTGATGATCCGCAGGCGCAAGGCCGCCTGACTGGCCAGTCTCATGCGGAGGGCGAAAACGGTCAACAGGAACGCCGCGGCGGCGGGCAGCAACCCCGCCACGCCGAACCAGGAGACGAAGAAGTAGACGTAGACCAGCGAGATGGCCATCGAGATCACTTCGAGCCAGCCGAGGTATTCCTCGGGCAGCCAGAACCGTGGCAATCCGGCCGCGTGGACGTGCCGTTGGATCTCGGGCAGCGCGTCGCGGAGGATGAGCCGATTCAGCTTGGCAAGCAGCCCGATCAACGGTTGCAACAGCCGGTAGGGAACGCTGAGTCGGCGAAGCTCGTTGATCCGGCTGATGTCGTAGCGCCACTCGGCGCCCTGCTGGATGTCTTCCGTGCGGAGGACCGTCAGGACCCACCAGGAAAACACGAACACCGCCACCCCGACCACCGCGCTGGCCGCCGCCTGGAGGCCGAAGTTGCCCACCGCTTCCACGGCAAGGATCGCTTCGTGGCGCATAACGTCAACCGCTCGCGAAACAGGAAGGCGACGCCGAAGAATCCATCGCCGATTGAGTTCGCCAGTCTTGCGCCGGCGTTGCCAGCGCCGAGCATTTCGATCGTGAAACTGGTTTCCACATGCGATGTCTCCGCATACCGTCTAAATGTCCGGATTCAAGATGGCGCGGGCCCAGAAATACGCCACGATGTCGATCACGACCACAAGCGCCAGGAGGATGTGGCCGAAGACCTCCGTGAAGAGCCTGGCGGTGTTGACCGGATCGACGAAGTACCACACGGCGAGGATGACCGGGGGAACGAGGGCCATGTAGATGGCCGACTTGCGGGCCTGGGCGGTCTCGGATTTTACTTTGCGATCCAATCGCTGCATTTCGAGCACCGATTGGGCGATCCGCTCGACGGTCTCATTGAGCCGGCCCCCGCTCTCGTGGCTGGCCAACAGGGCCGCGGCGAACAAAGCGAAATTCTCGCTCTTCAGCCGCTGCTTGGCTTCCACCAGCGTCCGGTCCAACGGCTTGCCGAGCCGATATTCGGCGGCGATCTGAAAAAACTCGGAATTGATCGGCTTGGGGCACTGCGCGGCAAGGATCTCCATCGATTGCGCCAAGGAAAGCCCCGCCCGCACCGCGTTGGCCAGCGTCACCATCGCGTCGGCAAGCTGGTCCTCGATCTTCAACCTTCGCCGCTCGGCAAGGCGGCGGATGAGATACCAGGGCGACAGCAGAATCAACCCGGCCACCAGGATCGCGAACACCAGGTTGTCGAGCACCAGCCAAAAGCCGAGGAAGACCAGAACCATGCCGGCCAGCCAGAGCCTCAGGTACTGGCGGAGCCGCTTGACCGGCAGGCGGAGGCGGCGGAGCTTTTCGGCCAGGTCCTGCTCGATCCACCGCAGCGGCCCCGAAAACAGGTCGCCGCAGAACAGCCCCACCGCGGCCACCGCCAGGCCCATGAGCAAGCTAGCCAGCCATGCGAGTGGGTCCGAAATCATGAAAGTCCTTCCACGAACTTGCTTCGACGCGGCCCTTCGAGATCAAGCTGGCCCGCCGGCGCGATCCAGTTCGAACGGTTGGATCATTATGCCCCTTGAGCGAGCCTGGAAATACTACGTTGTCACGGGAGTCCTTTCCCTGACAATGAGGTCGGCCACGGGCAAGGCCCGCAACTCGAGCCGCGATAAATCAACCCATTTACTGGCATCCTCGATCTCAATGCCAACCACTTGACCATCCTCGTCATAATCCAGAACAATGCCTGGAGCCACCTCCGCGGATTCGATGCTCGTCCGGTCGCCAAGCTGAAGATAGAGCATGTCCGAATCCGGATCATATTGAAACAACATGACTGTCCCTCAGTCTGGTTTGAAGTCGCGGTCAAAAAAAGCGTTGTGCGCCGTTTCGCCGTCAGGCTGGGTCACGACGCGCGGGTATTTGCCCCTTTCGACAATCAAGGCCCAACGGCGAACACGCCCATTCGCTTGCACCTCAGTTCGGAGGGGATTGCCGAGAACGAACTCGATCCACTCGTTTTTGAGGCACGGCCTGCGGGCCATCACGCTGTTCCTGAAATAACGGGTGGTCTTCACGGGTCACGGTCTTGTGCTGGCAAGGCTTGCCGCCGGGGGCGGCGCGGCGATGGCGGGCGTTTCCCGCCACTCGCGGCCGTAGAGGAACTCCAAATCCAGCAGGTCCTTCTCCACGAGCGAATCGATGAACGACGGCAGGTAGCCGGTCGGCTGTAGCGAAACGCCGTTGCGGTAGTTGAAAATGTCGAGCACGATGACCTGTTTTTCGTCGGGATCGTAGCGGGTGACTTCGGCGATCTGGGTCACTGCCCGCCGCCCCCCCGGCAACCGACTGATGTGGACGATCACGTCGATCGCCGAAACCAACTGCCGGTGGATCGACGCGACCGGCAGGTCGGCGGCCATCAGCACGAGCACTTCGAGCCGCTCGATCACTTCCCGGGCGCTGTTGGCGTGGACCGTGGTCATCGACCCGTCGTGCCCGGTGTTCATCGCCTGGATCATGTCGAGGGCCTCGGGCCCGCGGCATTCGCCGACGATGATGCGGTCGGGACGCATCCGGAGGGCGTTCTTGACCAGATCGCGGATGGTGTAGGCGCCGGCCCCCTCGACGTTGGGCGGTTTGGCCTCCAGGGTGACGACGTGTTCCTGATGCAGCCGCAGCTCGACCGTGTCCTCGATGGTGACGATCCGCTCCTTAAAAGGGATGAAGCTGGAAAGCACGTTCAACAGGGTCGTCTTGCCCGTCCCCGTCCCCCCGCTGACCAGCACGTTGCGCCGATCCACGACGCACGCCCGCAGAAACGTGGCCGCGGCCTTGTTGATGCTGCCCAACTCGATCAACTCGTCCATCGTCAGCCGCTGCAAGGGGAACTTGCGGACGGTGAGGCAGGGGCCCTTGACGGCCAGCGGCGGGATGATCGCGTTGACGCGCGAGCCGTCGGGCAATCGGGCATCGACCAGCGGCTGGCTTTTGTCGATGCGGCGGCCCACTTGAGCCACGATCCGCTCGATGATCGCCTCGGTCACCTTGTCGGAAATGAACCGCCGCCCCGATTTCTCGATCACCCCGTTCTGCTCGACATAAATCTGGTCGCGGCCCACCACCATGATTTCGGTGACCGAGGGGGCGCGGAGCAGGTCTTGGAGCGGTCCAAAACCAAAAATCGTGTCCTTCAGGTCCTTCTTCAGCGCGCGAAGGATCAGGTACTTGCGCAGTTCCTGATGCAGGTGGGGCCGGATGAGCGGAAATATGTCGTTGAACCGCGTCTCGACTCGGCTGATCTCCTCGGTCACGTCGCGGCATTCGTGAAAGGCCAACCGCTCGCGCACGAATTGCAGCAGCCCGTGCAGCTCCGCCTCGCGCTCCGGAACGAGCGTGGCCGGAACGTCGAACTCGTTCGAGGTCAGCGCCGCCAGGTCGAAGAATTCGTCCTTGCCGGTTTCCATGATGATCTGGTTGATCAGATGGTCGCGAAGGACCAGGCCGGTGATCTCTTCCAACAGCGCTTCGTTCTCCTTGCTGAAGACCCCGAGGTCGCGGCACACGTCCTCGATGTTGTTCTCCAGCAAGAGGATGCTTTCGGAGTCCCGGGCCTGATTCCGCTCGAACTCGTACAGGTCGAGCCGTTCGAGGAGCTTGCGGTGGATTCGCAGCTCGAGGTCCGCCATGATCGAACGGAGGTGGTTTTCCAGGTCGGCGCGGGTGATGGCGGCCGGTTTTTCCGCCTCGAAGGTGAGCGTGAAAGGCCAGATGCGGACCTTCGTCCCCGGCTCGAAGACCACCGTCTGGTTGCCGCTGACCTCGACGTCGCCCACCAGACAGCTATTCAGGCCCACGTTCTCCAACTGGAGCTGGCCATTGGCCGCGCGGACCACGGCGTGATGCCGCGAGACCAGCGGGCTTTGAAGCACGACGACGTTGTCCGGATCGCGGCCGATCGTCACCTCGGCGCGATCCGTCTCGACCAACGTCCGCCGGCTTTCACTGATCTTGTTGAACCAGATCTTCATTCGAGTCTTTGGGTTCGCGGGTGGAGCTCGTAGGCCAAGGGCTGGGAATTCGTCTGCTGAAGGAACCTGAGAAGCTTGGCGGCCTGGGGATCCATATTGCCATTCTCGTAGCGGACCAGAATGGTCATCACGCCTTCCTGCGTTTGAGGAATCTTCGCCGCCATCATCACGTCGTAGCTGCCCAGCCGGTTGCCGATGGAAAGGACCTTGAAGGGGCCGCACTTTTCGATGGCGTCGGCCGAGGGGGCATCGACCGGGGCGGCGACCGAACCGCCCTTGGCTCCATCCTTCTCGCCCGAGGCCGCCTTGGTCCGCTCCGAAGCCAGCGTCGGCCCGTCGCGCCGTCCGGCCGTGAGGATGAAGGTGACAAGATCGCCCGGCTGGACGAGGGACATGACGAATTTTCGCGTGTCGACGGGCACGCCGATCGCTCGCTCCTCGACGCCCGGCGGCAAATTGACGCCGAACACAAGCTCTTGGGGCGGGGTTTTCAAGTCCGCCCGCATCAACAGCGATCCCCCCTCCAAGGGCCGCCAAGGTCGCCGGCCCACGACAGTCGCTCGGGTGGACCAGAGGAAAGCGTAGTCCTCCAACCTGCCCACCCAACGTCTGGGGATTTCCACCGGCTCCAGGGCGTCTTCGGTCAGCAACTCTCCGCGGCCGATCGTCTTGTCTTCCTTGATGCCGATGAAGGCCACTTTCTCAATGTCGCGCGACCGGTTGGCCAGATAGGCAAAGTTGAACAACGCTCCCGCAATCCCCAGCCCGATGGCCACGATCAATCCTTGGATGCCCTTCATCGCGATGTGCCTCTTGTAATCCGCCGGTCACGGCCTTGATGGCCTGACTCTTGAGAACCACGGCCCGCCTCATCGTCTTGCGTCAAATCCAGGGGTGAAAAACACCACGCCCGTCAACTCGCCACCTGGCTCCGACGTGATGAGCACGTCGATCCGTTCCCAGAGGCCATTCTTGGGGCGCACCCCGTGCAGCGAGCGGGTCGCCCCGCGATCCACCCAACCGGAGGGAATTTCCCAACCCTGCTCTTCCAGCCAGGAGCCGAAAAACCGCACCCATTCATCCTGGGGGAGTGATACCCGAAATGTCGCCATGGCCGCGCCATCCGCCGCGCGAACCGCCATCAATTTGCGACTTCTAGGGGGAATCGGCACCCCATGGATGCCTAATTCTCCGCCCTCGGCAGGGGAGGTGCTTTGAAACGTGTACGTGATCCAACTCCCCTCACTCGATGGCGCTGCCATTCCCAAGGTTACCACGCGCTGCGTTGTTTTGGCAACCTTGTCATTCTTGGGGCCTTCGCCTACTTCCCGCGTGCCCACGACCATGGGGATTCCCGCATCCAAGGCGTGCAGTCGCCATTGGCCCGGTTGCTCCATCACCGGCGGCCGAGAGGCGATGCGGCGGAGCAAGTCGCATTCGGCGGGCCCGGGTGGGGTTTGGGGGACGCGACACGACCTGATCGCCTCGGCACACCGGGCCTGGAGCTGGCGCGAGACCGCCTCGGCGTCGCCATGGGCGGTCCCCCTTGCCATGCTCCAGTCGCTGCCGCCGAATTCGAGGAAATGATCCGTTCCGGGATCGCCCAAATGGCCCAGGCCCATGGCTTGTGTCTGCGGCGCGGCCGTGGGTTCGTCGCCGGCCCGCCACCATTGAAGCACCTGGCGACCGAACGCCAGGCCGGCGACCAGGATCATCGCCGACACCAGTCCGCGGCTGGTCCAAGCGTAGATGCTTTTTGCCAGATCGCCGAATGTCGTCATGTTGCGGTCACCCTCGGCGAAGGCTTCGACGCTAGTTCAAGGGATCCTGGAGCAGCGCCAGCTCGGCGTCGAGGGCCTGAATTTCCCGCCGTAGCTGGGCCTGGACGTCGGGTGGAGGCGGTGGCGTCGCGTTGAGCAGGTTTTCGAGTTCCTCTTTGACGTCCTCGAAGAACCCCTTGAATTCCCGCCTCATGTTCTCGGCAACACTCGTCTGACCGTTGGTCCCCCGGATCCGGTCCACGAGGAGGTCCACCCGGCTCTGAACCCCCACGGGGTCCAGATCGCAAAACGACCCCAACCAGGCAAATCGGCCGATGAAGTCATGGCCGCGTCCTTGGATCCTCGGCACGAGCGGAAACCGCTGTTTCCAATAGATGAACTCGTCGTCCCGGTCCAAGGGCCAAAGATCGGCCTGGAACGGGGCATAGTAAATCCGGGCGACGGCCTGAATGTAGCGCTGGGCGTAGGACGGATCGGGCGTGGCAGGGACGGTGAAAAGGTCTGGGGCGCGGAAATCGTCGTTGTCCTCGGCGCCTAGCGCCGGAAACGTCCACGGACCGTTGAGGAGCTGGCCCGCCGCCCGAAGCTGGTACGGCCCCAGCCGTTTCAACAAAGGATAGTCCCTCGCCACGGTCGCGTTGCCCTCGAGCATGTTCCTCGCCGGATTCAGCAAATCTTGATTGACCAAAAACGGCTGGGCTGGCGGAGGAACGCCGTCGCCCACCGAGGGACCGCGAGCCACGGGCAGATGGGCGCCGTGGACTTGCTCGATGGCGTTGAGCGAGGTGGTTGGCCATCCGCGAAGCCCCGCGCCCACGGCCGGCGGCGCCGCGGCCAAATACCCCTGCGGCCAATACTGCGTCGCTGGAAACCTCGATCCTGTGCGGCCCTCGCGGTGCGACCACAACTGATGGCGGGCGACGCACAAGCCTCGCACTTTCCAACTCGCCACCGTTGCGAAATTGATGATCAGCGCCATCACGGCCAGCAAGATCGGCAGCGCTAGGACCATCTCCAGCGTGGAAAGGCCGCGGCGAGGAGGCCACGACGGTGGCTGAACAGGTCGGGCAAGGCGAAAAAAGGCG
>Ga0209101_1001734_pt1 | contig 15502 bp, 11 predicted proteins | sample ConPoolayeCmetaG_FD_185481 | JGI IMG/M metagenome (GOLD analysis project Ga0209101, IMG submission 185481) | Hot spring microbial mat communities from California, USA to study Microbial Dark Matter (Phase II) - Cone Pool mat layer C metaG... ...
CCGCGACCCGGCGTCAAACGCCGGGCCTCTAGACCGCCTGCGGCGGGGAAGGCCCGTCAACGGGCCTTAATGCTCCGCAGGCGTTGAAATGAGACGTTTCTCGAATAAGAAGGACTCATATTCGGCCTCGCGGAGTATAGCAAGCAGGTTGCGACTTTATAGACTCAGCTTGCGGGGCGTCCGATCCGAGGTTGCGGGTATTGGGGGGATCTCCGTGACAACGATTGACGGAGGATGTATCTTATTGATTCGACACATTGCCATCGAAATTTAGGCAACCTTTCGCCTTAAATGGAACGGAGTGGATACAGTTGGATCAGGCAGCGTTGTCAGAACGGATCGCTCTCGATCGATTCCGCGAAGATGCCCCGCTGGCAGCCTCAGCCGCAGAACTGCTTTGGCTTGGCGGACGGGCCGAGAGTACGGAGGCTTACCTGGCTCAGGCCTTGCCCGTCACGCTCCTGGCTGGGGGTGGGTGTTTCGCGGCGGTCATGCAACCTGTGGAAGGCCGTTGGACCGCGATGGGCGAGGCTGGCCTGCGGCAGCCAACGCCAGTCGATTTGCTTGCCGACGTGCTTGATCGCGAGGTCGGAAAGCATTGCGGGGAGTGGGTTGCGGTCCCGCTGGTGCATTCCAAGGCCGATTCTCTCGTGTTGGCGTTTCGCTGCGCCCCTGGCGTGCAGCCGCGGGCGGCGTTGTCGGTCCTTACCGCCCTGGGACCGATTCTCGCCGATCAGATTCAATCGGTTGCGGCGAGGCGCCAAGACCGTCAACGGATAAGGCGGTTATCGACGATTCTGGAAATTGCCCAGCGGTGGAACCAGACCCGGGAGCTGGAACCTTTGCTGGTGCAGATGGCCGAGGCCGCCTGCCGCCTTTTCGACGCGGATCGGGCGAGCATCTTCCTTTGGGATCGCCGGACCCATGTGCTCGTCGGACGCCCGGCGCTTGGCGTCGAGGGCGGCGAGCTTCGGATCGACGACAACCGGGGCGTGGTGGGCCGGGTGATCCAGACGGGCCAGCCATGCCGAGTGAATGCGGCCACGGAGCCGCGCCTGATCGATCGAAAAGTCGACGCCGCCCTGGGATACCGCACTCAGACCGTGCTTTGCGTTCCGTTGCGGGGCAAGTCGGGCGAGTTGTTCGGCGCATTCGAGGTCTTGAACAAGCATTCGGGCAGTTTCACGGCCGATGACGAAGCCGGACTGGTGGAGTTGGCTGCCCATGCGGCCGTGGCCCTGGAAAATGCCCAGGACCGCCAGGAGCTGCTTTCCCGAAACCGCCAGATGGCCGACCAGGCCGCCCAACAAATACGCCTCATCGGCCAAAGCCCCAAGATCGAGGCCATCCGGTCCATCATCCGGCGCGTGGCCGACACGGACCTGGCCGTCTTGATCCTGGGCGAGAACGGCACGGGCAAGGAAGTGGTGGCCCAGGCGATTCACTACTTGAGCAAACGGCGCGACAAGCCGTTCGTGGCCGTCAACTGCGCCGCCATTCCCGATTCGCTGGCGGAAAGCGAGCTGTTCGGCCACCAGAAAGGGGCTTTCACCGACGCCACCGAGACCCGGCCCGGCAAGTTCGAACTCGCCGCCGGCGGCACGCTCTTTCTCGACGAGATCGGGGATTTGAGCCTGAGCGGGCAAGCGAAGTTGCTTCGCGTGCTGGAGGAACACGTGTTGGTGCGCGTGGGCGGGGCGGCGCCGATCGCCTCGGACGCTCGGGTGCTCGCCGCCACCAACCAAGACCTGCACGAGATGGTCCGGCAAAAGCGGTTTCGCGAGGACCTCTACTACCGGCTCAACGTGGTGACGCTGGAATTGCCCCCGCTTCGAGACCGCCCGGAAGACATCCTCCTTCTGGCCGAACACTTCTTGAACGACTTTTGCCGCAAGGCCCGGCGTCGCGTGCCCGAACTCACGCCCGCCGCCCGGCAGCGGCTCCAGACGCACCCTTGGCCAGGCAACGTGCGTGAACTGCGGAATTTGATGGAACGGCTGGCCTATCTAAGCACGGCGGATCCCGTGGACGTGGAGGACCTGGCATTTGTCTTTCCTCAGCGGTCCCTGCCGCTCGCTCAAGGCGAAAGCGTTCTTCCCTTGAACGAGGCCACGGCAAGGTTCCAGACAGACTACATTCGCTGGGCCATCGAACGATCGGGCGGAAACATGAGCCAGGCGGCGGCCGAACTCGGGCTGCATCGGTCGAATCTGTACCGCAAAATGCGCCAACTGGGCATGACTCCCTGAATGCCCGCCCCAGAAGACGCGGAGCGTCGAGCGGGCCGAAGCAAACGGGCCTGCTAGCGGCCGTTCCCCTCCCAGGAGCCACGCCGTGTTCCCACAACCTTCACGCCCCGTTTTTGAGTCGAGATCTCACCATTTGCCTTCCGGTTGGACCGAGGCCGTGGATCGCGTCCTCTTGAAATCAGCGCCGTTTTGGCGATGATATGGCATTCGGGTCTCCAGAACGGGCGCCAATATCAAGCAGTTCTGGGCAGACAGAGGGATTGGGTACCATCGTCACAGGCTTGGGAGTCTAATCGAGATGATGAATCCACGAAGATTGGTTTTGGGCGTCCTTGTCGTCGCATCCGTCCTGGGCCTGGCGGATTCTCTCGTCATCGCTCAGTGTTGCAGTTGTTCCGCGGCGCAGTGCCCGACCGACCGCGACGCGCGGATGCAGTGGTGGCGCGAGGCCCGATTCGGGATGTTCATCCATTGGGGCCTGTATGCGATTCCCGCCGGCAGGTGGCAAGGAAAGGCCGTGCCCAACATCGGCGAATGGATCATGGACCAGGCGAACATCCCCGTCGCCGAATACGAAAAGCTGGCCGAGCAGTTCAATCCCGTGAAGTTCAACCCGGACGAATGGGCCGAAATCGCCAAAAGCGCCGGGGTGAAATACATCGTCATTACCTCGAAGCACCACGACGGCTTCTGCCTGTTCGGCACCAAGGCGACGAAGTACAACGTGGTCGATGCCACGCCCTATGGAAAAGACTTGCTGAAACCCCTCGCCGAAGCGTGCCGCAAACGGGGAATCAGGTTCTGCACCTATTACTCGATCATGGACTGGCACCATCCGGCCCAGGAACGCGGCAGCGATAAGCACTACAACCCGACCAAGATCAAACCGGGCCGAAAAGCCGAATACGTGGCCTTCATGAAGCAGCAACTGAAGGAACTTCTGGAAGGCTGCAACCCCGACGTTTTGTGGTTTGACGGCGAATGGCCCGACTGGTGGACTGAGGCCGACGGCAAGGACCTCTACGCCTACTTGCGCGGGTTGAAGCCCAGCCTGATCATCAATAACCGCATCGGCAAGGGCCGCAAGGGCATGGAGGGACTGAGCAAGGACGACCAGCAGTACAGCGGCGATTTCGGCACGCCCGAGCAGCAGATCCCCGCCACCGGGCTGGCGGGCGTGGATTGGGAATCGTGCATGACGATGAACGACACCTGGGGCTTCAAGAGCGACGACCACAATTGGAAATCGGCCGAGACCTTGGTGCGCAACGTGATCGACACGGCGTCCAAGGGCGGGAATTATCTGTTGAACGTTGGCCCCACGGCCGAAGGCCTGATTCCCGAGCCTTCCGTGGAACGGCTCCGCGCCATCGGTCGCTGGATGGCCGTCAATGGCGAGTCGATCTACGGGACGCAGGCAAGCCCGTTCAAGGCGACCCCTTGGGGCCGTTGCACGCGCAAGACGCTGCCCGACGGCAAGACCCGCTTGTACCTCCACGTCTTCCAGTGGCCCCAAAACGGCGAACTGGCGATTCCCGGCCTTGCCAACCGGATTGTGGACGCCTTCCTGCTGGATGGCGGAAAGAAACTGGAAGTGAAATCGCACCACGCGGAACCTCGCATCGCATTGCCTTCGACGATGCCCGACAAGACCGCCACGGTCGTCGTCGTGGACGTGGAAGGGACCATCGGCGGCTGACGAAAACGCTTCCTTTCCGATTCTCGTGGAATGACAATGTGAATCGGCGCACGCGAGAACGTTTTGACCGGCAACTCGAACAGGTCCTGGCCGCCATGCCCCCGCTGGTGCACGAGCTTCTGGAAAGGATTCCGCTGCACGTCGAGGACTATCCGTCGCCAGAGGTGATGGAAGAGAAAGGGATTTCCGATCCAAGGGAACTCTGCGGGCTGTTCACTGGCCTGGCGATCACTCAGAAAAGCGTTGATGACCCGGCCACGCTTCCCGATGTGGTGACGCTCTACCGCGAGGGCATCATGGAAGCGGCGCGGGACGAGCGGGGGCGAATCACGGCCGAGTCGCTCCGAGAGCAGATCCGCGTCACGCTGTTGCACGAGTTGGCCCACTTTCACGGCCTCGATGAGGAGGAACTGGAGGAACTCGGCTATGGATGATCCGAACGACGGCGGCCCGACCTGCCGCGAGACCGCCGCGGCCCTGGACCCGCGTTTGCTGCGGCTCGCCCCTGAAGACAACGTGGCCGTGGCCACAACTACCATCGCGGCCGGCGAGGTCGTCACGATTGCCGGAAAGCCGCTGCGTTGCGGCGAAGCCATCCCGATGGGCCATAAAGTGGCGATCGAGCCGATCCCGACGGGCGCGAAGGTCCTCAAATACGGGGCCCCGATCGGCTCCGCCACCTGCGACATCCAACCCGGCTGCCACGTCCACACGCACAACCTGAAGAGCGATTACCTGCCCACGTACACGTACGACAACTTGCCGCCCGGGTGAGAAGGCATCCGACGCGACCCTGGCGAGACGAAAGCCCTCCACCGCGTTGGCACGTCAGTTGGCGGCGAGACAACCGTCAAGCGTCATCGGTTCGAGGCCTTATCCCTTCGGCTGCCGGAAATCGCCGAGGGGCGGGTTTCACTGGCGATCCACGCGGCGGTGTCGCGCTTGATACATGCCCGGTCGCCGAGGTTCTTAACCCGCTCGTCGGTGCTGGTAGTCCGCATGGTCGGCTTGCCGATGTCCACCAGTTTGGGATCGACCTGGTGGACGCTCCCGGTCTCGACGCCTTGACGCCTCGACGCCCGGCAGTTTCGGTTTGCTCTTGCCTTGGGTATCGAACCAGGCGTAGTCGACGAACTTCCATGTCTCGGGGGCCGGGCACGGCCCCACGTTGATGTAATCGTACCCACCGATTCGGCGGTCGAACACGACCACGTTCTTTTCGAACACGCCGTCGTGGGGGGCTTGAAGCGCGGGGCGCGGGCCTCCTGAACGATGCGTCCGATCCGTTTTCGAGGAAACACGATAGTGTTTTGGACCACGCGGCTGTGGCTGGCCGGGGGTCAGGCCACGGGCGTTTGGCCTCCGAAAAAGCGGTTGCCTCCCACCACCAGGCGGGCCGCCTCGTAGTCGCCGACACTCAGCCGGAAAAAGGCCAGTCCCGTGGACCCGCCCAGGTTCAATCCCCGCTGGCCTGCCCGATCGAAAAAACAGCCTTGGACGAGGGTGTCGACCGAGCCGCCTTTCATTGGATGGCTTCCGAGTTGTCGAAAGCCTGGTTGCCGTGGAAACAGCAGGGGTTTTGGCCAAAACAACCATACGGAGGGGATATCCCCCCAAAAAATCTCTGTTTAATTGTTGTTACGCCGTGTGTTTTTCGTTGACAGGTTTGGTTCCGTTTGTAAGCTAGAACTATGATCTTCCGGCCGTACCAGCCCATCGTGAGGCGTACAGCCAGCAAGTGGGACACGTAATTGCAGCGATCAACCAAGTCAGAACAAATAGTTCGCTAAAGAAGGGAGTGCATCCTATGAGAGCAAGACAACGAGGATTTGGCACCTTGGGGGTGACCTGCATGGCCATCGCGTCGTGCCTCGCGTTGGCGATGATTTGCCTTGGGCAAGCTGGCGAGGCAAAAGCAGCTTCCCCCGCGACGGAAGGCCCCGTGGCATCGAAGTGGTTTGAGATCGTTCGCCTCCGTGTGGATGGCAACCTGGCGGGCCGGACGTGGAAAATCAATCCGTCCGGCGAGGTTGTCCCTGCCCAGGCTAAGGTGTTCTTTGTCCAAAGCGGCCGGATCGTGAGCACGGTCCAAACAGGTGAAGACGGAGCCTTCCAGGTGATTAAACTCGCGCCGGGGGTTTATTCGGTCATGGCCGCGGGTTCCGACGGCATCGCCGTCCTTGCGGTGCGTGTGCTTCCATATGCGGCCACGGAGCCCAAACGGCAAGCGTCCGCGAGCGAAGGCACTGTTCGAGCTCGAACCGTGGCCTTGGCGGATAGTCCCGCGGTGGAGAACTCCCTCGAAATTCCGCTGATTCCGCGATCCGACCTGGACGCTCTCCAGGCAATCCTGGGCGAGCAAGTTCCAGGAATTGCAGGGGCCGTGCCCGGCGCTGGAACGACGGCTCCTGGTGCTGGAGGCGCTGGCGGAGGGGGCGCGGCTGGCGGCGGACTTGGCGCCCTGGCGGGCCTCGCAGGACTCGCTGGGTTGGCTGGCACCGCGGGCGGCGGCCCACCGGCGAGCCCCAAGGCGCCGTAGATTAGCGTCAGAACTAATCCGAAGTCGTATCGCCAAGATACCTACGAGTCGATGTTGTAGCTGAAGCGGCGGTGTTAAGACACGCCGTCTGAATTCTGAAAGCCGAGGCCGGCCACGGAACAGGGTCTTGGAGGCCGGCCCTAGGGGGCAGGGACTGCTTCCTCTGGAGTTAGAAGCGGTCGTCTCGTGGTCTCCACCGCAAGCGACGTTCTAACCGCGCGGAGACTACCACGACACCGGTTGGGGGCCCTAAAGGGATTCGGTTTTCGCAGTTGTGACGCTGCCAGCGTGTTGGAAGGGGCACTGACGCTCGCACGATGTCCACGGTTTTTCCTGTACGGGATCGAGCCAAAAGAACGCTTTCAGGATGGTTTGGCGGGCTTACGCTGCGTTTTGGGGCGGTTGCCCTCGGTCTGGGGCAATTCGTCGTCGCCTGCGCAGTCAATGTGTCGCCCTGGCTTTTCGGAAGCGTTGGGTTGCGTGCCCAATCCTGGCTATTGGCCGCTTGGTTGGCCGCGGCGGCGTGTTTGGGGTTTGCGGTTCTCATCGGAACCTTACCGCACAAAACACTGGGAGGCAAACCGGGGGCAGGAACGGAAGGGAAGCCTGGCTTGTTTGTTCTTACAATGGTTGTATTAACGGCTTTGGGCCTCGGGTTTCTACAGCTTTTCCCGCTGGATAAGGCAATGGCGGCCGTGTTGTCGCCGACAGCCCTGGCATTGCGGGAACAATTGGCCTCGGAATCCAATCCTTCGGATCAGTCGCTAATTGCCAGACTGGGGCTTCCCGCGGCCGCCGAGGCCCACCCCGTCTCCCTCTACCCGCATGTGACCCGCCTGGAACTGGCCTGGCTGGCGTTGGGTGCCGCGTCGTTTGTTTTCGGCGCGTGGCTGTTCGCCAGCCCAACGGCCCAGGTTGTTTTGTGGAGCTTGGTCGCGGCCAACGGCGCGGCCCTGGCATTTTTCGGTCTCGTCCAGAAATTGTCCTACAACGGCATGATCTACTGGACCGTACCCCTTAGCCAGGGTGGTTCTCCGTTTGGACCATTCGTTAATCGCAACAACGCCGCCGGCTATCTGAATCTCTGCCTGGCGTGCGCGTTGGGGATGGTGGTCTGGGCCTTTCAACGCAGCGGTTTCCTCGGCGTCAGGGCGCCGAGAGCTTACGCCTCTTCGCCCCGGCACGCGGCACCTGGCCGTCTTTCGCTGGGATTGGCCGATTTTATCGCGAGGCTCAACGGCTATAGCGCGGTCGCCGTGGTTTTCGCCTCGCTGATCGTCGCCGGCGTGATTTGCAGTCTTTCTCGCGGTGGGATCATTGCCCTGGTTGGCGCGATCGGCCTGACCGCCGCGATCGCGCTGGCGTCGCGACGGTTCAGCGGACGCCTGGTTTGGGCGGCGATCGTGCTCCTGGGCGGACTGGGGCTCGTTAGCTGGGTCAACGCCGGCGACGCGGTCCGAGCCCGGCTGGCTACCCTGCTCGAACGCGCGGTTTTTGAAGAAGGACGCATGGGCCACTGGCGCGACGTTATGAAGGCCGTGCCCGACTTCTGGCGCACCGGCAGCGGGCTGGGCACCTACCGGTATGTTTACGGGCTGTGTGAGACCAAGCCGACGAGCGTCTGGTTCCACCACGCCGAGAACCAATATCTCGAGACGCTTGTCGAGGGGGGCGTGGTCGGGCTGGCGATTCTGGGGACCTTTTTGGCGCTGGTAGGCATGGCCTGCTGGCGGTTATTGCGAGCCGGAGCCGACGAACTGGCCCCAGTCGCTGGACTGGTCGGCCTGTTCGCCTTGGCAAGTCAGTCGATTCACGCGTGCTTCGATTTCGGACTGCACATTCCCGCCAACTCGATCTTGTTCGCCTTGGTCTGCGGAACCGTGAGCAGTCGGGCAGCGCGGGTTGCGCCCGGGCTTGCAAAGGCGCAGACACGGATGCCCGCTGGGCCGTGGTTTTCGCTAGGGCGATTGGTTCCGGCCGGAGTAGTTGCGGCCGTGGCCGCGGCGGTTGGCTGGGGCGCTAGCCAGACCGCGGCAGCCGCAAAGTTGGAAACGGCCCTCGCTCAAGTCCCGGTTATTCAGGCGTGGACCGATGCCGCCGACAGCCACCTTTGTCAGACTATCGGCGATTTGGGTGAACCCCTTCGCGTCGTGCCCGACGACGCCACCGGTCACGCGGCCATGGCGAAGCTCTGGATCGCCCTGTACCGCAGCCGCGAGTTTCGGCGGCTTGAGCACACGGCCACGTCGAACGCGGGCCGGGAGGCGATCTGGCAGCAGACGTCGCCGGAGGTCCTCCATGGTCGAGCGCATCGGTTGGCCCGGGTAGGCATGGACGACGCGCTGGAAAGGCTTCGCGGGAGGGGCGTAGTGCAGGAGACGCTCGCGATGGGGCTTCGGCACCTGTTGTTGGCCCGGCGAGCCAATCCCCTTCTGCCCGACGTCCACCTGCTCACGGCAGAACTGAGCGTGCTTTTTGCCGACCTCGGCGCGGATGAAATTCATGTGGAGCGAGCCCGGCGTCTCGCCCCGGCAAACCCTGAGTTGCTCTACCGCTGCGGTTTGCTCGATTACCAGGCCCGGCGTTGGGATGCCGCTCTGGCGGCGTGGCGCGCCGCGTTGTCGTTGAGCGAGAAACGGCTTGCGGAAATCCTCCGTTGGATGGGTCCGGAACTGGCATCGCCCGAGACGGTCGAGAAGCTTTTTCCGCCCGATCCAGGCCTCCTGATCCGCCTGGCCACGAACCATTTCCATTCGCCCGAGCACGCGCAACCAAGGGCGAATGTCCTGGCCTGCGCGGCAAAGGCCATTCGCCTGATGGCCATTCCCGAGGCGCAGCGGCACTACTTGAGCGGCGCGGTGTTGGCGTTGCAAGGCCGAATCCCCGAGGCGATCGCCGAATACACCGTCGCCGTGGAACGAGACGGTCGTGAAATTACTTGGCGGTATGAGCTTGCTTCCTTGCTGGAATCGCAGGGGCGTTGGGACGAGGCGCGTCGCCAGGCGAGTTTTTGCGTCGCCGCGGCCCCCGACAACCCAGCGTACCGCGAATTGCTCCACCGCATTAGCATGGCCGAGGCCGGGAGGCCGGCGGCCAGACAGTGAAAACAAATCAAGATCGGGGTCCGCGCGTGGCGGGCGTCCGAACAGAGTCACGTCGAATCGGATGATGATGAGTCGAGCATAGCGACAGACCTGACGGCCGGTGATGACGGGTCGGCCCTCGGCCGGAGGAAAATCGCCGCCGCCGAGATCGATCCGGAAAACGGAGCAACCCCGGGCATGGACGCAACACCAGCAAGTCTGTCGCGGCTGGGTGCTGATGACAACCCACGGGAACGGAGTGCGCGCCGAGCGGGCGAGCTAGAACACCTTCACTGATCACGCCAGGCGGGGAAAACTGGCTCAGCGGTTGCCCCGCCCAATCAAGAACCACGAGGTCCAAGACCATGGAACCCAGAACGGATCAACGCATGGATCAACGAGTCGATTGGGCAACGCAGGAAGGATTCGAGGCGGCGCAAGGCGCCGGCGTCAATCCCCTGTGGGTCTTGTGGCGCCATAAGTGGACGATTCTCGTCTTGACCGCCCTCAGTTGCGGCTTGGGCTACCTCTATTTTCTTCAACAGCCGCTTGTGTTTCAGGCCTCCGGTCAGGTGCTGATCATCAAAAAGGAACCGAGGTTGCCAGTCGAAGGCATCGAGTCGGCTACCAGTGGCGAAGGTTCGCTTTCCACGTATCCTCTTTTGTTGAAAAGCCCGAAGGTCATCAGCCGCGCGATCGAGAAGGGCGAGCTGACTAAGCTGCCGTCTTATCAGGGAGTGACTGATCCTACTAGCGCGATCATCGGGGGCCTGACCGTCAACACAAACGCCTCGAACCCGAGCAGTTCGCAAGTCATCGTCGGCGCAACCTTCAAAGGTCCAAACGCCTTGGATTGCCAAAAGGTGCTCGCAGCAGTCTTGGAAAGCTACAAAGAGTTCGTGGGCAGTTCCTACCAAGACCTGAACCAAGAGGTTGTGGACCTCATTTCACAGGCCAAGGATGTTTTGCTCAAACAATTGAGCGAAAAGGAGGAAGCCTACCGCAAGTTCCGCCAACAAGCCCCGTTGCTTTGGAAAGGAAGTGAAGGTTCCAATCTTCATGAGGAACGCATGGCGAAGATCGAGGCGGCTCGGGCGGACGCGATTGTTCAAGTCTCGCAGACCAAGTCTCGTATGACGGCCATCAAAAACGCGCTCGCCAAGGAAGGCAATCGCGGGGCCGTGGCGTTGTTGATCGGCAATCTTTCCGCGATCCCCGACGGCTCGGGATCTGCGGCCAGCAATTCGACTAACCGGCTCGCCCCGCGCAATTCCTTTGAAGACAACTTGTTTAGCGTCTTCCTCGAAGAGCAATTATTGCTCGAGGAATACGGCCCGGACCACCCCAAGGTCAAGGCCGCGCGGAAGCGCATGAACCTGATGAAAAGCCATCTCGCCAACGCCATGCCCAATAGCGCCGAGGGAGCAAGCTCCGACGACTTCATTAACGTCTACCTGGAGTCGCTGGCTCAGGAAATCAAACTCCACGAGCAACGTTTGGAAGGCCTGAACGCGCTGTTTGAAACAGAGCGAAACTCGGCCAAGGCGCTGGCCACCTATCAGATCCAAGACGAGACGTTCCGCAATGAAATCGGCCGCACCCAGCAATTGTTTGGCGCTGTCGTCAAACGCCTCGACGAAATCAATTTGATCAAGGATTACACGGGCATCAACGTGCAAGTGATCTCCCCCCCGGGGCCTGGCGTCAAGATCGCCCGCAAGTTCACGCAAATCATGGCGATTGCCGCGTTTTGCGGGATGTTGGCGGGTTTCGGGCTTGGTTATTGCATCGAGTTGATGGACCGGCGGTTCCGCAGTCCCGAGGAAGTCCGCCAGTACCTCGGCCTGCCGATCTTCGGCCACGTGCCGATGATCGGAACGCGCAAGGGCAAGCGGATCGTCGCCCAGGCCGCCGAAGGGTCGCTGTTGGCGCCCACGCTGTGCGTGGCCCATCAACCGAAGGGCCGCCAGGCCGAGGCCTACCGCGCGGTGCGAACCGCGCTCTATTTCAGCACCCATGCCGAAGGCCACAAGGTGATCCAGATCACCAGCCCCAATCCCGGCGATGGCAAGACCACGACGGCCGCGAATCTGGCCCTGTCGATCGCCGGTTCTGGCAAACGAGTGGTCCTGGTCGACGCGGATTTCCGTCGAGCTAAAATCCACAAATTGCTCGGCCTTGAAAACGATCTCGGACTTAGCTCGGTGATCTCCGGCGACGCGGAATTGCCCGACGCCGTGCGTCCCACCGCCGCCGAGAATCTCTGGGCGATCACCTCGGGCCCGCGGCCCGCCAACCCGGCCGAACTTCTCACCTCCGTCCGTTTCAAGGAGCTGATCGACGTGCTCCGCGACCAGTACGACTACGTGGTGATCGACAGCCCGCCGGTCCTCGCGGTGACCGATCCCTCGGCGGTCGCCCCGCGCGTCGATGCCGTGCTCCTCGTCCTCCGGCTGACGAAAAACGCCCGCGCGACCTCGCGCCATGCCACCGAGACCTTGGCCTCGCTCGGCGCGAACATCCTCGGCGTGATCGTCAACGGCGTGGGCCAGCAAGGTCGTTACGGCTACGGCCGCTACGGATACGGCTACGGATACGCCGGTTATAAGTATGGCTACCGCGGCTACGGATATGGTTACGGCTACGGCGGACACGGATATGGCTACGGTTACGGCTACGGCCGCTACGGATACGAGGAAAGCGACAAGGTCTATTACGAAGAAAAGACCGAAGAGACGGCCGGCGGCAACGGCGCCTCGTCGAACGGCAAATCGGCGGCCAAATCCCGGTCGAAGCAATCCAAGTAGCGACGAATCCTGCTGGCGTCAACGGCTCTCCGTTCAATGTCTTTGGCGACCCTCATCCTCTTCGCCGCCGCGTGCGCCGCGAGCTGCGCGCTGACGTTCGTCGTGCGCCGCGTCGCGTTGAAAATCGGACTGGTCGATCGGCCCGACGATTTCCGCAAACTGCACCAGCGCCCCACCCCCTTGGGCGGCGGAATCGCCGTGTTCGCCGCCTCGGCGGGCGTCGCCATCCTCGCTTGCGCCGTTCCCAACCCGCTCCAGGAGGAAATCCTCGCCGATGCCGCCGACCTTTGGCCCTTGCTTTTCGCCGGTCTGGCGATCGTCGTCGTTGGCGTCCTGGACGACAAAGTCAACCTTCGCGGCCGCCAGAAATTCCTCGGCCAGGTGTTGGCTGCCTTGATCCTGGTGGCCGGCGGGTTTTCCATGAACCGGATCGTGGTCTTCGGCTTCCCCATCGAGCTAGGCCAGTTCGGGTTCATCTTCGCCCTGTTTTGGCTCCTCGGGGCCATCAACTCGGTGAATCTGCTCGATGGCATGGACGGTTTCGCCACGGTGCTCGGCATCATTCTCAGCGCGGCCACGGCCCTGATCGCCGCGGTCTCGGGACACGTCGGCGTCGCCATCCTCGCTACGGTGTTCGCCGGAAGCCTATTGGGCTTCCTTTGGTGGAACCTCCCGCCGGCAAGCATCTTTCTCGGCGACGCGGGCAGCATGTTGATCGGCTTGACCGTGGGCACCCTGGCAATCGCCGGGGCGGTCAAGGGGCCGGGCACCGTCCTGCTCGCCGCCCCGCTGGCCGTGTGGACGATTCCGGTCTTGGATTCCGCCGCGGCCATCCTCCGCCGCCGCCTTACCGGCCGAAGCGTCTACACCACCGACCGCAGCCATATCCACCACCGCTTGCTCGATCGTTTCGGCACCAGCCTGAAAGTCCTCGCCGCCGTGACGCTCCTTTGCCTGGCGACCGCCGCCGGGGCGCTGGCAAGCCTGTTCTATCGCAACGACCTGGTCGCGCTGATCACGTCGGGCGCGGTCGTTTCGATCGTTGTCGCGACCGGATGGTTCGGTCGGGCGGAATGCTCCTTGCTGCTTCATAGCATCCGCAATCTAGGCGTCTCGATGGTCACGCCCGCGCAGCATAAAGACCGCAACGGCCGCCAATCGATCGTTCGCCTCCAGGGGTCGCGCCGCTGGGAAATCCTCTGGGAGACTTTGGTCGAGTCGGCCGAAAAGCTCGGGCTGAGCGAAATCCGCTTCGATGTGAACCTGCCCGCCATGCGAGAAGGCTTCCACGCCTCGTGGCGCCGCGGCGAGCCGGCCAAGACCGACGACCGCCTTTGGTCGTTGGGAACGCCGCTGGAGCGGCGGGGCGTGGTGATTGGCCGGCTTTCGATCGTCGGCCAGGCCGATGCCGCTCCGATTTCCAACCGTCTAGAGCAGATCGGCGACATGCTCGACAGCGTCGGCACGATTCTCGACGCCATGGAAGACCCGCCGCCGTCCCGGACCGAGAAACCGCGGCGCAAGCTCGTCGCCCACGGCCCTCACCTCCGACCGCGGCCGTCCGGTCCCGAAAATCAACCGTAAGAAATGTCGCTCGAAGAACTCGAAACCACCGTCATCAACGACTACGCCGACGAGGCCATCAAGGCCAACGAGCCAGACGCCGAGCGTCCGACGCCGCCATGCCCGCCGCGCGAAGCAAATGGCGACGTTCCTTGCATCGTCATCGTGCCCACGCACGGTTGGCGGGCGATCGACTTCCGCGAGGTCTGGCGCTACCGCGGATTGCTCTTCGCCCTCACCGGCCGCGAGATCAAGATCCGCTACAAGCAGACCATCCTTGGCGCCGCCTGGGCACTGATCCAGCCGCTGATGACCACCGGCATCTTCGCCGCGTTGTTCGGCCTCCTGATGGGCCGGGCCAACATGCCCACCGTGCCGGGCATCCCCTACGTCGTCTCCACCTTCTGCGCGATGTTGCCTTGGCAACTCTTTGCCCACTCGCTCTCCCAGTCGGGCCAGAGCCTTATCGCGCACCAGCACATGATCACCAAGATCTACTTCCCGCGCCTCATCTTGCCCTTCTCCTCGGTGCTGGCCGCGCTGGTCGATTTCGGCATCGCCTTGGTCGCGCTGATCGCGATGATGTTTTGGTACGGCGTTGTGCCCTCCTGGGCCGCGCTCACCCTGCCCGTCTTCATGTTCCTCGCCGTGGTGGCCTCGCTGGCCGGGGGGCTGCTTTTGGCGGCCTTAAGCGCGATCTACCGCGACTTCCGCTATGTCATCCCGTTCATCGTCCAGTTCGGCATGTTCCTAAGCCCCGTGGTCTACTCGACCAGCTCGCTGGAAAGCAAACTGCCCGACTGGGCGTTGGTGCTTTACGGGCTGAATCCCATGGTCGGCGTGATCGAAGGTTTCCGCTGGGCCTTGTTGGGCACGGCCCGCCCGCCGGGACTGATGTTCTTCGTCTCGATCCTCATGACCTTCCTCGTCCTCATCGGCTCGATGTACTACTTCCGCCGCATGGAACGCACCTTCGCGGACGTGATATGATGGGAGATGGCAGATGGGAGATGGCAGATGGGAACGGGGTGGCGGGACCGGCGTCGTTCGAGGACTTGGAGGCGTGGAAGGTCGCAAGGGAGATCGTCACTTCAATATACGCCTTGTGCCAAAGGGAAGGAATACGCAGCGACTTTGGACTCCGTGATCAGTTGCAGCGCGCGGCGGTTTCGATCATGACCAACGTCGCCGAGGGATTCGAGCGGATGCATCCCGCCGAGAAGCTCCAGTTCTACAACGTGGCGCGCGGTTCGAGCGCCGAGGTACGGTCACTGCTCTACGTCGTGGAGGACAATTACCCAAATCTGTTGCAGCACGCCCTTGCTCTGCGCGGCGACATCACTCGCGCGGGGCGTCTCCTCACCGGCCTAATCCGTTCCACCCAGCACCGAACCAAGTCCTAACCCCATCTCCCATCTCCCATCTCCCATTTCCGATGTCCGACATCGCCATCCGCGTCGAAAACCTCGGCAAACAGTACCGCCTGGGCGAGTTCCAGGGCTACCGCACCTTCCGCGAAACGGTCAGTAATCTCCTCGTCGCCCCTTTCCGGAGGAGCAGAG
>Ga0209101_1001737_pt1 | contig 15462 bp, 10 predicted proteins | sample ConPoolayeCmetaG_FD_185481 | JGI IMG/M metagenome (GOLD analysis project Ga0209101, IMG submission 185481) | Hot spring microbial mat communities from California, USA to study Microbial Dark Matter (Phase II) - Cone Pool mat layer C metaG... ...
TGCTGGGATGCGGTGGAGTCGTTCAGGTGCTGAGAACCTCCTGCCGATCCGCACGGCACTGCTCAGCGGTCGGTTTGATGAAATGTGGCATGCGGTTTGCAATTTGCCCCCAAACTGAAATACACCCTTGCACCAACACCCTTTGACAAATCTTTTAGAGCACTCTATAATTATCTGTAGAATTTCAGGTTGTTATCGTTGTTTTGAGAGGGGTAAAAATGAAAATTGCAATGTGGGGCAAAGCCTTACAAGGTGTCCCGCGGATTACCAGAGAAGAATGGGCACAACTGGATGTTGTGTCGCGCTGGTTGATTGCCACGCGCGCGATGGCACTGGTCCTCTCGTTCTTTTCGGCAACGATGGCTGGCATTTTGGCTTTTCGCGATGGTATGTTCGATTGGAGCATCTACGCGCTCTTGACACTGGGCCTGGTGATGGCGCACGGCACGAACAATCTCATCAACGATTGGGTAGACTATGCCAGAGGCGTAGATCGGGGCAATTACTTTCGGACGCAGTACGGCCCTCAGCCGCTGGAACACGGTCTGTTGACGCAACGCCAATTGATGGTGTACATTGCCGTCACCGGCGCGCTCGCCCTGCTTGCAGGTATTGTCCTGGTGTACTACCGTGGTGGCCTCACACTGCCATTGATGATAGTGGGCGCATTCTTTGTCTTGTTCTACACATTTCCGATCAAGTACATCGGTCTGGGCGAGTTGGTGCAGCTGATGACTTGGGGACCGTTGATGGTGGGGGGAGGTTATTACGTCTTCACCGGCGTATGGGATTGGAACGTTGCGCTGGCAGGTCTCGCCTACTCGCTGGGAGTAAGCGCAGCACTCTTTGGCAAACACATTGACAAGTTAGAAATGGATGCTGCCAAACACATTCGCACTTTGCCGGTGATTCTGGGTGAACGCCTCTCGCGCCTTAGCGTTATCGTGATGATTATTTTGCAGTACGCGCTGGTGGTTTACCTCATTCTCATTGGTTTCTTTACGCCGATTTTGCTCATCGTTTTCCTTTCATTGCCGACATTCTTACAAGTGGTCTTACCAATGTATCGTCATCCGCGTCCGAAAGAGCGTCCCGCCAACTATCCTGAATCCGCCTGGCCCCTGTGGTTCATCGCGTCGGCGTTTATCTTTTCACGACGCTTTGGGGTGCTGTACATCGTGGGTTTGCTTCTGGATGCTGTTTGGCGATGGTTTGCGCGATGACACTGTCCTGATGACACGGAGGCTCGATGGATCCACTGATTCTTTCACGGTTACAATTCGCCGTAACCACAGTCTATCACTTTTTCTTTGTGCCCCTGACGATGGGTCTGGCAATTCTGATTGCGTTGATGGAAACCCTCTACGTTCGTTCGGGTAATGAGCAGTATAAACGAATGGCGCAGTTCTGGGGCAAACTGTTTCTCATCAATTTTGCGATGGGTGTGGTGACGGGCTTGGTACAAGAATTCCAGTTTGGGCTTAACTGGTCGAACTTTGCGCGCTTTGTAGGCGATGTGTTCGGCGCGGTGCTCGCCATCGAGACCCTCGTCGCGTTCTTTATGGAATCCACCTTTCTCGGGGTGTGGTTCTTTGGATGGAACAAAATATCCCGATATGCTCATCTGGCAACGATCTGGCTGGTCGTTATCGGTTCGCAACTCTCGGCGCTGCTCATCTTGATTGCCAACTCGTTTATGCAACAACCCGTTGGCTTTGCGCTGCAAGATGGGCGGCTGGTGCTGACCGATTTTCTCGCACTGATGACCAATCCGCACGTTGTCTATCAGTACGCCCACGTCTTTTTCGCCAGCCTGACAACGGCGGCGTTCTTTGTACTCGGTATCAGCGCGTATCATTTACGCAAAAATTGGGACGATGATTTCTTCCAGCGTTCGTTCCGCATCGGTTTGCTCTGCGCGCTCATCAGCAGTCCGATGTCGGGAGTGACCGGCCACGCGCAAGGGGTGCACAAGTTGTTCACACAACCGATGAAGATGGCTGCCGCAGAAGCGCTGTGGGAAACTGAAAATCCCGCCGCGTTCTCGCTGTTCAGCATTATTGATGAAGAAAATCAGCGCGATGTGTTCACGATCCGTTTGCCGGGTGTCTTGAGTTGGCTCTACTTTTTCGAGATGCAAGGTGAGGTGCCCGGCATCAAGAACCTGCAAGAAGAGTACGTCAAACAATACGGACCGGGAAATTACATTCCTCCCGTGACGTTGACGTATTGGTCTTTCCGACTGATGGTTGGTGCAGGTTTGCTGATGGTGGGCCTGGCAGGGTTGGGTACGCTCCTCGTGCTGACCAGGCGACTGACGCGTGTCCCGCTGTTCCTTGCTGTACTGGTTCCTGCGATCATATTGCCGTACATCGCGAACAGCACGGGCTGGCTAACGACCGAGATCGGGCGACAGCCCTGGGTGGTACAGGGTTTTATGAGAACCGAACAGGGTCTCTCGCCGATTCTGACCACCGAATCGGTCTTGTTCTCACTCATCGCCTTTACGCTGATTTACGGCGCGCTGATGATTGTGGATGTGTACCTGCTCGCCAAATATGCGCGGCGCGCGCCGGAAGAAACCAGGGTGGGAGCGTACTGAAACAGGTAAGCAGGAGGCAGTGGCAAAGTGACTGCCTCCTGTCTTCCGCTACCTGCCAACTGTTACTCACGCATCACGTAAACGGTATGGAGGTCACGATGGACTTGAATACCCTCTGGTTCTGGATCATCGGAATTTTGTTCATCGGCTTTTTCATTCTCGAAGGCTTTGACTATGGCGTGGGCATCCTGTTACCATTTTTCGGCAAGGATGATGACGAGCGGCGCATCATCATCAACACCATTGGTCCCTTCTGGGATGGTAACGAGGTGTGGATCATTGCAGCAGGCGGCACGATGTTCGGTGCGTTTCCGCATTGGTACGCCACGATGTTCAGTGGCTTTTATCTCGCGCTGGTCGTGCTCTTGCTGGCGTTGATTCTGCGCGGCGTGGCGTTCGAATTTCGGAGTAAGGACGCGCGGCGCGGCTGGCGTCACTTTTGGGATTGGATGATTTTTGTCGGCAGTCTCGTGCCCGCGCTGTTGTGGGGCGTGGTATTTGGTAACCTGATACACGGCGTGCCCATCAACGCGCAAAAGGAATTCGCCGGCACGTTTCTCACACTGCTCAACCCCTACGCGCTCCTTGTGGGCGTGTTTGCCGTAGCCGTGATGACTCTGCATGGCGCGCTGTTTCTCCTGCTGCGTACCGAAAACGCGCTGGCTGACCGCGTGCGTAGTGCCGTCAAGCGACTGTGGCAAATTGCCTTTGGATTGTATGTGCTCACGCTGATTGCCAGTCTGCTGGCGACCGATATGCTCGCGCGCCCGACGTTCCCCATCCTCGCAGCGCTGTTGGGTGGAGCAGCGCTCTTTGCCGCGTATCGCTTGCACCAGCGCCAGCGCGATGGCTGGGCATTCGCTATGACGGCGGTGACGATTGCCGCAACGCTTGTCACCTTCGCCTTGACGATGTACCCCCGCGTAATGATTTCGACACTCCGACCCGAATGGAGTCTGACGATTTATAACGCGGCGGCGATGCCCTACACCCTCACGATTATGTCGGTGGTGGCACTCGTTTTCATTCCGTTGGTGATTATCTATCAGGCGTGGACGTATTACGTTTTTCGCCAGCGGGTCACGCGTAAAACGTTAGAGTATTGAAACCAGAGGGTAATGCACTAGCCAATGTGGGGGGTTGCCATTTACAAAGAAAATGATATAATAAGAGTGCCACATCGGCATAACGGTATAAAAAATCGGTATTCGGGGGAATCCAATGGTTGTTACAGGTGGACCGACTCGTCCACAGGAGGTCACAGAGAAAAAGAAAGACAATGCTAGTGTCAAGATGAGCGATCTGTCCGACGTGGAGTTGGGGTTTCAAAAACTGCGCTACGGCTCTATCGTCTCGGGTACGATTGTGCGCGCGGATCCGCGAGAAATTTTGATTGACATTGGCGCCAAGTCCGAAGGCATCGTCGAACCGAAGGAACTGGAAAAGATGTCGGCGGAAGCCATCAAAAAGTTGCGCGTGGGCGATAGTGTTCTGGCGTTCGTCCTCAATGCAGAGAATCGCGAAGGGCATGTCGTTTTGTCGTTGGCGCGCGCCCAGTTGGAGCACGATTGGCGCGAAGTTGAAGAGATGTTCAAGTCGGGACAGATCATCGAAATTCAAGTAGCCGGTTTTAACAAAGGTGGCTTGATTGTACGGGTAGGCAAAGTGCGCGGCTTTGTGCCAGCCACGCAGTTGGAAGGAACATATCGCAAGAAAACCGATACACCCGCTACGGAAGTCAATGGAGTTGATCTTGCGGCATATGTCGGCAAAAAAGTCAAACTCAAAATCATCGAATTGGATCGTGAACGCAATCGTCTGATTCTGTCCGAGCGCGCGGCGATGCGCGAGGTACGTAAGGAGCAAAAAGAACGGCTCTTGCAAGAATTGCACGAAGGCGCGGTGGTCACCGGCACAGTCACCAGTGTTCAAGACTTTGGCGTGTTTGTAGATCTAGGTGGCGTGGATGGGATGATTCATATGTCCGAACTATCGTGGACCAAGATCGAACATCCGCGCGAGGTGGTCAAGGTCGGTGACAAAATTCAGGTGCAGGTGCTCAGTGTGGATCGCGAGCGTGAGCGCATCGCCTTGAGTTTGAAACGCACCCAACCCGAACCCTGGTCCACCGTCGAGGAACGTTACAAAGTTGGACAGTTGGTCACCGGCACGATTACCAAGTTAGCCACCTTCGGCGCGTTTGCGCGCCTGGAGGACAATATCGAAGGGCTGATTCACATTTCCGAGTTAGCAGACCGTCGCATTGCCCATCCCAAAGAAGTGGTCAAAGAAGGGGACACCTTGCAACTGCGCGTGATTCGCATTGATGCGGCACGGCGGCGCGTGGGACTGTCGCTCAAACGCGCCAGCGAAGAGTATTCGAGTGACGCGCTGGATCTGGATGCCTCGGAGAGCGAGTGGCCCGAAACAGAACCAGAAGAACAAACATCTGTGACATCGTAACGACAAGGGCGTCCCTCGCAAGGTGTGGGACGCTTTGCGTCTGATAAGGAAACTCCTCGGCGCTGAGCGGAGCGCGTGTTGAGCCGTCGCCTTCGACTTGACAACGTTCCGCTCAGGATGTTCGAGTCGTCATCGGATCAGAATTTTGTAGGACGGAGACACTCTCCGTCTGATAGAGGTAAGATGAAATGGCAGATAATCTAGATAAGTTTACCAAGCGCGCGCGGCGCGTCCTCTCGTATGCACAGGAAGAAGCCACACGCTTGAATCATAACTACATCGGCACGGAACATTTGCTGCTGGGTCTCTTGCGCGAGGAAGAAGGGCTTGCCGCCAAAGTCCTGCGCGACCTCGGCGTGGATCAAAATCGCGTGCGCCGAATGATCGAAGACCTGGTGGGACGCGGACAGGCGTCCGCCAATGCGCGTCTGACGCTCACTCCGCGCACGCGCCGCGTGATTGAACTGGCTGTAGATGAAGCACGGCGACTGGGTCATCACTACATCGGCACAGAACACCTGTTGCTGGGCTTGGTGCGCGAAGAGGAGGGCATTGCCATCAGTGTATTGAGAACGCTCAACCTCAGCCCGGAGAAAATCCGACAACAGTTGACCAAAGCCGTCCTCGAAAGCCAGCCCGAAAAAGTCACCGCTGGTGAAAAGAAAAAGAGCGATGTCAAAACACCGCTCCTCGACCAACTTGCCACTGACCTCACGGCACTCGCCGAGCAAGGCAAACTCGATCCGGTCATCGGTCGGCAGAAAGAAATCGAACGGGTTATCCAGATACTGGCACGCCGCACCAAGAACAACCCCGCGCTGGTCGGTGAACCCGGCGTGGGCAAGACGGCGATTGTCGAAGGACTGGCGCAGCACATCGTCCAGGGGAATGTGCCTGGCCCCTTGCTCAACAAGCGCGTCGTCCAACTGGATGTCGGCTCGCTCGTGGCGGGAACGATCTATCGCGGCCAGTTCGAAGAGCGTATGAAACGCGTCATCGAAGAGTTAAAGGGGAGCAAGACGATACTGTTCATTGACGAATTGCATATGGTTGTTGGCGCGGGTGCGGCGGGGAGCGCGGTGGATGCCGCCAACATTCTCAAGCCCGCGCTTTCGCGCGGTGAACTGCAAGTGGTCGGCGCGACGACAATGGAAGAGTATCGCAAACACATCGAAAGTGATGCGGCACTCGAACGCCGTTTCCAACCGGTGCGCGTGGAAGAACCGACGGTGGAAGAGACGATTGAAATTCTCAAAGGGATTCGCCCGCGTTACGAAGCGCATCATCAACTCAAAATCACCGACGAAGCGTTGGTCGCCGCCGCCAATCTGGCTGCGCGCTATGTCACCGATCGCTTTTTGCCCGACAAGGCAATTGATTTGATTGACGAAGCCTCCTCGCGCGTGCGAATGTATAAAATTCCCAAGCCACCCGAAGTCGTGGAAGCCGATCTGGCACTCCAGCGCATCATTCAGGAAAAAGAGCGCGCGGTCGAGAACGAACAATTCGATCGCGCCGCGGAACTGCTGGGTCAAGAAACCGATTTGCGCGAACGATTACAGCAAATGAAGTTGAACTGGATGAACGCGGTGAGCCAGACCCCTCCCAAAGTCACTAGCGACGATGTGGCGGAAGTCGTCTCAATGTGGACGGGTGTGCCAGTCACCAGCATCGCGCTCGAAGAAAGTCAACGCCTGTTACAGATGGAAGCGGAACTCCACAAGCGTATCGTGGGGCAAGATGAAGCCATCTCCAGTATCGCCAAAGCGGTGCGGCGCGCGCGCGCCGGCCTCAAAGACCCCAAACGACCGATTGGCTCGTTCATCTTCCTGGGTCCAACAGGCGTCGGCAAAAGTGAACTGGCCAAAGCCCTCGCCGAGTTTATGTTCGGTAGCGAAAAAGCCTTGTTGCAACTCGATATGTCCGAGTTTATGGAGCGCCACAATGTTTCGCGCCTTGTCGGTGCACCGCCGGGCTATATCGGCTATGAGGAAGGCGGACAATTAACCGAAGCGATTCGGCGTCACCCCTACTCGGTCATCCTGTTCGATGAGATCGAAAAGGCGCATCCCGAAGCCTTCAATATGCTGTTGCAAATTCTGGAGGATGGCCATCTGGCAGATGCCAAAGGACGCAAGGTGGATTTCCGCAACACGATTTTGATTATGACCTCGAACATCGGCGCGGAGGTGATTCAGCGCGATGCGGTGCTCGGCTTTAATGCCCGCCGTGAAGAAGCCAGAGCGGAAGAGGATGCTTACAAGCAAATGCGCGACAAGTTGATGAATGAACTCAAACGCCTCTTCCGTCCCGAGTTTCTCAATCGTCTGGACAATATCATTGTCTTTCGCGCGCTGACCAAAGAGGATATTAAACGCATCGTGGATATTCAAATCGGCTATCTGCAACCACGTCTGAGTGAACACAAGTTAAAGTTGCAAATCACCGAGGCGGCGCGCGAGAAACTGGCAGAGGAAGGATACGACCGCAATCTGGGAGCGCGGCCCCTGCGGCGCGTGATTCAACGCACCATCGAGGACCCGCTCTCCGAAGGTGTGCTGGCGCACAGGTTCAAGCCGGGGAGCACGCTAGTGGTGGATGTGGTGAACGGCGAAATCACCTTGCGCGTCAGCGAAGAGATGCCAGAAGAACAAGCCACCGAACCCGAGTTGATACCTGCATAGCAACAAAGGACACGGCGATACTCGCCGTGTCTTTTGTGTAATTACTCAGCCGTGCCATCATCGCGGCGCAATAGCCCCACCCCTCGCCCCCTCCCCACGCCGCTCTGCGGCGTGGGGAGGAGGAATCAATGGCGGAGGGAGGTGGGCGGGCGGCGAAGCCGCCCGCCCACTCCCTCCGCTCCCATTTCCCTCTTCTCTTCCCCCTATGCGGGGAGAAAGGGGGCAGGGGGATGAGTGGGGTTGTCCCGTAGGGACGAGAGATTTTTCGCCCCTACAACGACGCGAAATTCAGGCTCAGCCATTGGCTTGCGTTAGTCGTCGGTTTCTAACCGATAGCAAGCAAACCAGGGGCTGAGCGCTGGGCTCAGCGAATCACCACATAACCCAACGTCACAACCTCGTGCGGTCGGTTGTCTTCATCCAGCAGCAGCGCGTCCACGCCCTGCTCGGCTTGATACATTTTCACCTGAACACGGTATTCTCCCGGCGCAAGAGTATCGGGCAAGACGAGTTCAAACTGATCGCGCACATTGGTTTCGGGACGCCACAACAGTGTGGGCGGCTCGGGCTGGCGATCGTGCGCGACCACTTTGTTGCCATGCGCATCCACCAGGCGCACCGATACGCTATAGTACGCGTCAATCTTGTTGAGCGCGTGCCACATCAGCGCAACGCTCATCGTTTCGCCGGGCGCATAGCGCGCTGCCAGCGGTGCCGCCAGACTGACACGCGCGGGGAGCACAATCTGGCGCGCGGGTTCATCCGCGTGCACCACGATTTCCTCGTTCCAATGCCAGTCGCCAATCCCTTCACGCAGCACCCGCAAATCCAAACGATGCACGCCAGGTTGCGCCGGCGCGCGCAAGCGAATCGGCACGATGGAGACGCTCGAGGTCACCAGCGGCATCGTGGCGGTCGTCTCGATAGGCGCGGCATCGTCCCAGCGCGCCAGCACACGCAACGATTCGGTCGGTTTGATCGCCAGTGGTAAAGTGTCGCGATTCTGAAGAATGAGGTAGGCGAAATAATTTTGCTGCGGCGCGGCGGGCTGGGGCAAAAATAGACGCGCGGCAACCTTTGCCTGACGCGGACGCAGTACGACCTGATAGAGGCAAGTGTCTCCCCACTGTCTCACGAGTTTCAGATCATCCAGCCACCAGTCCACCGGATACGGACTGGGTGGCTTGTGATACACCACATAGTGCACATCGAGCGCGTGCACAAGTGCCAGCGTGCGCGCGTCGGGAAACGTCTGCATCTCGTACGCCATCTCGCCACGCCGGGGAGGATTAAAGCCGCTGTAACCATCGGGCGTGGTATGCCAGTGATAGGTCGAAAGATACTGGCGCGTCAAGTCCAGCGGCTTGCCCGGCTCGCTGGCAAGCATCGGTATTTCGAGAATCACCGCGCGCGGACGCGCGCGCAACCAACGGATGTACTCCGGGAGCGTATCGCCCACCGGCATCGGCGTAATCTGCGCCGCCGGCACAGCCAGATACTCGAACGCGATCAGCCCCGTCAGCAACAGGCAGGAGGCGGGTGGCAGGAGACGGGAGGCGGGTGGCAGGAGGTGTGAAACCTGAAACTTGAAACCTGAAACTTGGAACTTGAAACGCGAAACCCCAAGCGCGAAACCCAAGCCCGCCAGCACTGCCAGAGCGAACATCACGAGCGCGTCAAAGCGCACCGGCGCGCGTAGCGCGCGCAGTAGCGGAAACACGTCGTAGAGCCACCGATACGGCAGCACAATGTCGGTGGGAGCGTCCGGGGCAAGGTACAGACGCGGACCCAGCGAAAGCACAAAGGCAAACATCAAAAGTAAAACGTAGAACCAGCGTTCCCGATGGTTCGTGGCAACGATGCCAGCGAGTGCCAGCCCCAGCGCAATCAAACCGGGAAACAAATTATCGAGTGGATAGCCGCCGTAAAAAATCGGTGGGCGCGGGGCAAGCCAGGCGCCATACAAAACGTTTTGCGGCGAAACCTGGGCATACAATTTCAGCGACGCGCTAAAAGGTTCACTTTCCGTCACCGCGCGTTCAAATCCCATTTCGCGTTGAACCTGCAAGTACGGCAAGAAGAACGGCACGAGCATCAGCGCGATGAGCGCGGCTGCAAGGGCAAGTCGTACCAGCGCGCGAGCGAGTGGAACGTGAAACCTGAAACCGCAAAGAGTCCCCAGCCCCCAAACGCGTTGGGTGATGCAAAACCAGAGGACATAGAGCGCGACACCCATTCCCGCGAGAAACGCATAGTAAAACGACGACAGGGCTTGCAGTGAAAAAGTCAATGCGAACAAAAAGACATAGCGAAAATCGGTAGGCGTCAAGCGAAAATAATCGGTGGTCAGCGGTCGGTGCTCAACTGTCAACCATCGGCGCAGCCACAACCATACGAGCGGCATCCAGCCGAACGATAACAACTGCACTTGTGCCAGATTGCCCAGATTATACGGGTGGAACGCGAAAATCGTTCCGGCGATAATCGCCGCACCGCGCACGCGCGTTAGATCGAACACCAAAAGATACATTGCCCACGCCGCCAGAACAAAGGAGGCGAGCAGAACCAGATTGTATCCTAAAATTGTGTTATCGAATGCCAGATTGAAAGGGAGCGCAAAGATACCTTGCGGTAAGAGGAGTTCGGAAAATGCGAGGGTATTGGGGTAGGGATAAAAAATGTTCGCGTGGAACAAATTGAACGGATCGGTGATGAGCGCGTGACCAACCCACGCGATAATCCACGTGTTGAGGAGCGCGTCCTGCTGATCCTCGACGGCGTACGCCAGATGCATCACCAACGGGTTGGTCATCACGAGCGTCAGCAGGAGGAAGAAAAGCGCGTCCCATCCCCGCTGGGAAAAAGTGAAATGCCTGGTAACCATGCAAAAGTTTTTTTCCGCTTATGGGGCGAAAAAATCTTTCGCCCCCCTGTTGGGCGCAAGATTTTTCGCCCCAACAGGATAATTACTCAGCCGTGCTATCAATCGCGCGCGACAAGCCCCACCCCCTTGCCCCCTCCCCACACCGCAGAACGGCGTGGGGAGGAGGAATCAGTGAGGGAGGGTAGTGAGGGCGGGCGGCGAAGCCGCCCGCCCACTTCCCCGCTTCCATTTCCCCCTTTCCCCCTGCTCTCCCCGCATAGCGTGGAGAGGGGGATGAGGGGTTGTTCCGGGGAACGACGGCGAAATTCAGGCTCAGTCATCGGCTTGCGTTAGTCGTCGGTTTCTAACCGATAGCGAGCGAACCCGGGGCTGAGCAGTTACTGCGTGCGATTATACCGTGAGGCGGATAGCCTGTCAATCACAACAAGAGAGTTTGGCGTACTTTTTTGCCACTTTGGCGAGCCTGTGCTATAATAGCGCGTGGAGAGGTCGCATAGTCCGGTCTAGTGCGCGCGACTCGAAATCGCGTGTGGTCGCAAGGCCACCGAGGGTTCAAATCCCTCCCTCTCCGCTCCTTCCATCGGCTAGTCTTTCGACGATTTGACGACACGACTATTCGACTATTTGACTACCTGACTACCTGACTAATTGACTACCTGACTAATTGATGACGAGGAGAGGTCGCATAGTCTGGTCGAGTGCGCACGATTGGAGATCGTGTAGGCGATGAGCCTCGCGGGTTCAAATCCCGCCCTCTCCGCTTTTTGACAATTCTTCCAACCTGGCATACACTACAGATGGTCGTGCTAGATGGGGAGCTAGCGGTGCCCTGAAGCATCTTCGGATGTCTGACTCGCAATCCGCTCTAGCGAGATCGAATCCCTTTTCGAGGGGCGCGTACGTTTCGGGACTGTCCGCTTCACGTGGCGATGAAAGTTGGGTCCGACGCGGCGCAAGCCGGCTAACCCCGCCAGGGTCGGAAGACAGCAACGGTACGTCGTCACTTGCGGGCGCCGTCGGGTCACCTGGCTGGAGCCGGCGGAGGCGTTCAAGCCGGGGCGTCCGTCTCGACAAAAGGGTGCACGACCATCTTTTGTATCGGGCAAAGGCGTGACGACCGATCCAACGAGTTACTTTGATTATCGCTACAGCCAGGCGGTGACGCGACATGCGTGGCGGCGCGCCGTGTTCAACGTGCACACCGCGCTCCTTGTGTTCACTTGCCTCGCGCTTGGTGTGATGGGCTGGGCGTATGCCAGCACCCTCCGCCCCGTCACGCTAGAGATTGACCGCGAGACTCTGACCATCCTCACCAATCAACGCGAGGTGCGCGGCATTCTACACGATGCCGCCATCACCCTTTTACCGCGCGATATTGTCTTTCCCCCACCCACCACACGTCTCCACCATTCATCCATCACGATTCAACGCGCGCGCGCGCTCCGCGTGTACGCGGACGGGATGACCATCGCGCATCGCACCCAAAGCCAAACGCTCGGCGAGGCGCTGCGCGAAGCCGGCGTCATTCTCAAACCCCACGATCGTGTGCTGGTGGATGGTACAAGTGTCGAACCCTCGCTGGCGCTGACCCACTTGCACAACGGTCACACCTTGCAGGTCGAGGTACAGCGCGCGATTCCGCTGGTGATTGACGACAACGGCGCCGCCACCACGCTGTACACCACCGCGCCCACCATCGGCGAAGCGCTGCGCCAGGCAGGCTTGACGCTGTATCTGGGCGACACCGTTTCCCCCGATCTGGGCACGCCGCTGGCGCCCGGCTGGCACGTGTACATCCGCCGTTCGCACGCGGCTACGCTTTTGGTGGACGGTCGTACCATTCACACGCGCACGCGCGGTGAAACGATCGCTGAACTCCTCACGCAGGAAGGCATCGAACTAAAGGACAAGGACTATACCATTCCCCCGGCGACCGAGCGCGTGCGCGACAATATTCAGGTGCGCGTGATGCGCGTGCGCGAGGAATTGCTTACCGACGCGGAATATCTGCCGTACGAAACCGTCTGGCAACCCGATCCGACTCTTGAAATTGATCAGCGTCGCGTCGCGCAAGTGGGCGTCGAAGGACTCAAAAAACGCACCACGCGCGTCGTGTACGAAAACGGGCAAGAGGTCAAACGCACTATCGAGCGCGAATGGATCGAAACGCCCCCCACGCCGCACATCATCAACTATGGCACGCAAATCATCAAGCGCGAGTTGACCCTGCCCGATGGCTCGGTGGTGACGTACTGGCGCAAGATTCGGATGCTTGCCACATCCTACACCGCGGCGACCTCTGGCAAGGCACGCACACATCCCGAATTCGGCATCACCGCGACCGGCATGCGCGCGGGGCTTGGAATCGTTGCGGTGGATCCACGCGTCATCAATCTACGGTCGCGACTCTATGTGCCCGGCTATGGTCTGGCTATCGCCGGCGATACCGGCGGCGCGATCAAGGGCAAACGGATTGATCTGGGTTACGATGAATGGAATCTGGTCTTGTGGTACAAATGGGTGGATGTGTATCTGCTCGACCCTCCACCGCCGCACGACCAGATTCGCTGGATCATTCCCGATACGCCGAAAGAGCGCGCCACACGACGTTGAGAATGAACTCACTCCCACAGACCAGCGACTCGCGCGAGCGACCACTGAGACGCTGGGGACAACACTGGCTCACCGATGCGCACCTGCTCAACGCCATTGCCGATGCGGCCACCGTCACCGCCACCGATACGATTCTCGAAATCGGTCCGGGCAAAGGTCACTTGACGCGCGTGCTGGCAGAACGCGGCGCGCGCGTCATCGCCGTCGAAGTGGACCCGCGACTCGTCGCGCACCTCGGCACGCAGTTTGCCCACACACCGCAGGTCACGATTTTGCACGGCGACATTCTCACCGCACCACCGCACGCGTGGATCACGCAAGCCACGCGCGCGCCCGCGCACGAGTTCAAAATCGTCGCCAACTTGCCGTACTATATCACCTCCGCTATTCTTCGCCACATCCTCACAGCGCCGCCGCTTGCACGTGTGATCGTGGTGCTGGTGCAACTCGAGGTAGCGCAACGCCTCGTGGCACAACCCCCGCAGATGAATTTGCTCGCCGTTAGCGTACAATTCTTTGCACAACCGCGCCTGATCCGCCGGATTCCCGCCGGCGCGTTTTATCCACGCCCACAGGTAGATTCGGCGCTCGTGCGCCTTGATGTGTACGATACTCCGCCCTATCCCATCGCCGACGTATCCCAATTCTTCACACTCGTGCGTGCTGGTTTCGGCGAACGACGCAAACAATTACGCAACGCGCTGGCACATCGCCTGGGGTGTGCGCCCGCATTGATTGAAACCATCCTGACACACGCGCAGATTGATCCCACCCGCCGCGCCGAATCCCTCTCGCTGCTCGAGTGGAGCAATCTCTATCACGCGTTTGTGGCAGCGCAAACTACCTCTAAAGTCCTATTGTCAGGAAAACCAAATTGATGTAAAATTTTAACGGATGATCAACTCTACTCCGCCTTCTATCTTGCTCATTGATGACGATCCACTGGTTCGTCGCATCATTGGTAGAGCACTCGAGGCGAAGGGTTATCGAGTAACCGAAGCCAGTTCCGGCACGGAGGGACTGGAATGCGCGCGGAAAAATCCACCCGATCTGATTTTGCTTGATCTAGTGATGCCGGGGATGGACGGGTTTCAGGTGTGTGCCGAGTTGCGGCGTCACCCCTTGACCACTACCATCCCCATTGTAATGTTGACCGCGCTCGATCAAACCGAATCGCTGGTACACGGCTTTCAAACCGGCGCCGACGATTACATCACCAAGCCGTTCAATATGGACGAGTTACAAATGCGCGTCGAAGCCCATCTGCGCCGGCGTGAGCGTGACCTGAGTGCCAATCCGCTGACCGCGTTACCCGGTAACGCCGTCATCGAACACCTCATCCGACAGCGCCTTGCCCACGCCCAACCTCTCGCCGTTTTGTACATTGACCTGTCCAACTTTAAGGAGTATAACGACCAGTACGGTTGGTTGCAAGGGGACAAGGTGATCAAACTGCTGGCACAAGTCATCCTCGACACTCTCCAGACGCACGGCGGCACCGAGGATTTCGTGGGGCATATCGGTGGGGATGATTTCGTGGTGTTGAGTGTACCCGAGCGCGCCGAACGCCTTGCCCAAACAATCCTGACACGATTCGACGCGGAGATACCGACCTTTTATCCCGACGAGGTGCGCGCGCGCGGCTATATCGAGGTGGTGGATCGGCGGGGTAAAACATTTCGCGCACCCTTGATGAGCGTCTCGATTGCCATCGTCACCAACGAGCATGTCACCTTCCACCATCCCGGCCAGATTGCTGCTCGCGCAGCCGAAGTGAAACGCTATGTCAAATCATTGCCCGGTAGTCAGTACGCATTTGACCGCCGCCGCTAGTTCGGGTATAATCTCAGCGCAATGCCGCAACGCGGGAGGAGTACTCCCGCGTTGTTATACCCGGCACGAGCGCAAACTTTCATTTTAATTACTCAGCCGTGCCGTCTATGGCGTCAAGCTCCACCTCCCTAACCCCCTCCCCACGCCGCTCTGCGGCGTGGGGAGGGGGAATCAAGGGCAAGGTGTGTGCAAAGTCGCTTGACAAAGCCGCGCCTCCGCTTGTCATTGCGAGGAGCGGTCTTTGCGACGAAGCAATCCCCTATTGCGGTTTGGAGATTGCTTCGCCGCTGCGCGGCTCGCAATGACAGGGGGCTGACTTTGCACAAGCCCTGGAATCAAGGGCGGGGGAGTGGGCGGGCGGCGAAGCTGCCTGCCCACTCCCC
>Ga0209101_1001739_pt1 | contig 15428 bp, 9 predicted proteins | sample ConPoolayeCmetaG_FD_185481 | JGI IMG/M metagenome (GOLD analysis project Ga0209101, IMG submission 185481) | Hot spring microbial mat communities from California, USA to study Microbial Dark Matter (Phase II) - Cone Pool mat layer C metaG... ...
TCGCCTTTTCACGCCGGCGGGTTCATTTCGCTTGCACGGCGACGGGACTGAACTCCGTCACCGCGTTCATGACGTAATAGCCGACGTGGGTGACTTTTTGCATGGAGCGTCGGAGTCGGGTCTCGACGGTCTGGCCGGCAATCGTCATTTTGACTGACCCCGCCGCAAGGTCCACCTCGACGACCAGGTCGAGCGGTTTGCCTGGCGCCCAGGTCAGCGTCTGGGCCGCGCCGTCGTCTGGTTTCTCGGTCCCCTGGAAGATGAAGCACTTCTTCATCCGGAAGCGGGCGCCGCATTTGACGAGTTGGTTCTCGTCCACGCCATCGCCAAAGGCGAGAAAACCGGTCTGAAGCTGTCCTTCGGCGGTGGGCAAGACCTTGAGCGAGAGGGTGAACTTGCCGGAGAGCGGCTCGGGCAATTGCTTCAAGGCGAACCCGGCATCGCCGTCGACGGCCACCCGGTAGCCCAAGCCGCCGCTGACGACCGACGCGCCTTCCACGTGCTGGAAATCGGGATGCCGGGTGATTTCGCGTTTGACCGCGGGTTTTTTGGCGGCGGGTTTCTTGGCGGCCTTGCCCTTGGAGGTGGTGGCCGCCGGGATCGTGGCTTGCGGTTTGTCGGCGTCGGATGGGCGGGGTTTGACGACTTCGTCCCCGGCGGGCTGCAACGGCACGCCCCCGCCCGAGCCAAGGCATAGCACGCTGCCGTCCAACATCGACAGATACAATCGTCCGCCGGCCGCCGCCATTCCGTCGAACACCGGCGCGGACTCCAGGCGGTAGGCGGCCAGCCTGGCGCCGTCGCCGGCCGCCACGGCCGCCAAGAGCGAGCCGCGTTGCCCTTCCAAGGCGGCCTCTTGCTCGGCGAGCTTCTTTTTGGTTTCGGGGTTGCCGATGGCGCGGGCGGCCGCCTCTTCGTCGACCAGATCGGGTGGGCCGGCGACGAAGAGCGTCTTGTCGGCCAGGGCCATGGCGGTCACTTGCACCGCCAGCTCGTTCGACCACGCATACTCAAACCGCGTGAGGGGAACGGAAGCGGCGGTGAATTTGGGCTTGCCGTCCTTTCCTCGGGCGGGCTTCGACTCTTCGCCCATCCGCACCTGTTTGGGGCGCTTCGACGTCGCGAAGAGATGGAATTCCATCGGCGTGGTCCAGCGGTAGTATTGCCAGCGGCGGCCGTAGCCATACACGTTGTTCTCGTCGAAGACGAGAATCCGGCCGGCCGGCACGATCCTTCCCGCCTGATAGTAGCCCCCCGCCCCGGAGGCAAACGCCCGGCCATACACCCAGTACGTCCGGTGCCACAGCGTGTCGTCGAGGAACCCGGTCGGACTGAACAGGTGCAAATCGTCCCCTTCCACGTCCTTCACGTCCACGTAGCCCACTCGCCTGCGCTGCCCGTGGAGATCCAACGGCAGGGTTCGCATGTAGACGTAGCGGCCGTCGCTGGAGAGGATGTCGGGCAGGGCGGTGGGCATGTTCAAGCCCTTGAGGTGGGCCTGGAGGTTGGCCTTGGTCGCCGGATCCTGATCGTCGAGGATCGTTTCGGAGAGCTTCTGGCCGGTCTTGGGATCGAGCCGGAGGAGGCGGAGCCCGCCGTCGAGGAACATCGAGCGGCCAGCCACGCAATACACCGCGCCGTTTTGCACCAGCACGCTGCCGTGGACGGGCCAGACCGACTCGACCTGTTCGAAGGCCACGTGCCGCCGATCCTCGGGCGCGGCGCGGAACTTCCAGGCCAGCGCACCGTCGTCGGCCCAAAGGCAATAGACCCAGCCATCGGCCGAACCAAACAGGACGCGACCTTGCCAGATCGTCGGCGGCGAGTCCACTCTCCCGCCGGCCGTGAAGGCCCAAACGGGTTTGCCGGTTGCCGCGTCCAAGGCGTGGAGCGTGTGGGCGTTCACCGCGGCAACGAAGAGCTTGTCCTCGGCGACCGAGACGGCGCTCAACTTCCCGCCAAGCGGCGTTTTCCATAGGAGATCGAGCTTTTCGGGGACGTGGGTCCGCGAGGCCCCGCTGCGGGAGGCATCGGCGCGGTATGTCGGCCAATCGAGGGCGTTTTCCGCGGCGGGCCTGTCGGAACGGGTCGGGGCTGCCCGGTCGTAGGCAGGCCCCTTCTCCAACCGTTCGGCGTCGGGCACGTCGCGCGGCGGGGACCAGTGCTTCGAGGCCGGCGCCAAGGCGTTGAAACCATACAATTTGGCGTCGAGGTAGCACGCGCAAGGGTGCGGCGGGTTGTAGATCAATCCGTTGGCCGGCATGATGCCATACAGGCAGGCCCCGCGGACCCAATGGTGGCAAATCCAGTGCTCTTGATCCACGTCGACGAACTCGATCCCGGTCCGCGAATAGAGCAGATACTTGTCGGTCGCCTTCTGGCGGTAGCAGCGCTGGTGGAACCAGTAGGTTTGCACGTCGGGCGGGAATTCCTTGAGCACCTTGCCCGTGCGAAGGTCGCGGCCGGTCGAAATCCCCGAATCCGACCCCTCCGCGGTCGCGCCGCACCAGACCACGCCGTTGAGAACAAGGATGTCCTTGGGGCTGCCGGCATGGCCGGCGGGCGGATGTTCGGCCTCCCAGAGCATCTTGCCGTCGGCGGCCGAAAGGGCATACATGGTCGTGGATTCGCCCTTGCGGCGCTGGCCGTCGTAGCCGGAGAAGAGCACCACGCCGTCATACACGACGAGCGTCGGGGCGGCCGAGCTTTTCAGCGCGCGCTGGTTCGCCACGGGCCCCGATGCCCAAGCCACTCCGCCCGTCTTGCGATCCAGACAGACGATCTTCTCGCCGTCGTGGAAGTAGACTTGCCGCCCATCGACGGCAAGCGTCACGGGCATGAGCGGCGAACTTTTGCGCCAGAGCACGTTTCCGGTCTCGGCCTCGACGGCCATGATCGTCCGCGGGGCCACGCCCCAGGGGCCGTTGTTGGCGTCGTTGCGGATGTCGGCCAGGCTGGCGAAGGTCCGCTTCGGATCGCTCCGCAAGTTCTTCGCGTCGGCGACCACCAGGTACAAGACGCCGTCGGCGAAGAGGATTTCCTCGGTCGCGGCCGTGCCCTCGTAGGTCCGCACGGTGCTGCCGGTGGCGGGATCCAGCGCGGTGACCGGTCCGTCGATGCTCATGGTCACGAAGACCCGACCGCCCGCCGCCACGAGTCGGCGCGGCAAAAGCTGCGGGCCGCTCTTGAGCGGGTACAAATGCTCGTGCCATTGTTCGATCGGGCGTTTCCATAACAACGTGCCGTTGAAGGCGTCGCGGGCGTAGAGATGCCACTTGGGCGGAATCAGGATCGAGGCCCGAGGCGCTTCTTCAAAGATGTAGAACACGCGCCCGCCGGCGGAAACCATCGCGCTGGCTCCCGACATGTGGTCGTGATGCCGGGAATAGAACGGCGCGGCGATCCATTGGAGGCGCGCCAGCGGGGCGATGAGTTCATCGTGGGCGACGCAATTGTTGCTGGGGTCGTGCAGGTAATGGGTCCACTCGTCCATGCCCCGGGGCCGCGGTTTGACCGTGATCGCGCCGCCGACCCAGGCCGCTCCTTGGGGCGCGAGGACCCGCATCACCTCGCTCATCGGCACGCTGCCCAAATCGTCGGCCACGAGCAGATTGACAACGTCCTCGATGTAAGGCAGCTTCGAGCCGCAAAGCTGCGCGACCGAGACCGGACCGTAAAGGCCCTTGGATTGGATGTGCTTCCGGGCAGCCTCGACGTTTGCGGCGTCCGCGTCAAGGCCATGAACGAGATAAGCGTCGCTGGCCCGCAAAGCCGCGGTTCGTTCTCCCTTGCCGCACCCGAGGTGGACGATCAGGCCGCCCTTCACGCCCGTCCGCGCCAGAACCTCCTCGGCCCAGGGCCGGGGTTCCGCGGCCTCGCCCAGGGCGGCAAATCCCGCCGACATCAACGCAACGCCCACCAGCCAGCCGAGTCGCGTCATGATCGCGTTCTCCGTAAATCAAGGTTAAGGAAGGAAGAGGAGTGAACCTCCGTCGGCTCAAACCTGCCCTACCGTTGAACGAAGGGAAAAGCGAGAAAGCCAGGCGTTGTCGAGGCTGCCGAACCCAACTTCCGACCCGATCGCCTTGCGGCGGCTTTGCCACCGGCTGGGTCTTGCCAAACCCCAAGCCGTGCTCATTCTATTCCCGACTTCCTCGCCCGTGCAACGTGGTCGGGCCGGTCCGGCGGATTTCTACCCGAAGGGCAACTCCGACTCGCCGCGATTTTCTCCTTGCTTTCGTGCCCTTTTCACCCGGGCCTTCGGCCCGCCTCGTCGGAGCAAGAGGGCGTTGCGGCTGATGGCGGCCGTAACGCAGGTTGGGGAAATAACGATCGTACCGGCAACGCCTGGCGAAAGCGAAGGCCGGTGATCGTCTCTGCCCGGCCATTTTCCGGCGGCGGGGCGGCGGGTCCTGCGGGAAGCTGCGCCTTGGGGGCGGTTTTTATGCTAGATACCTCTTGGGATGCTATTTTCGGAACAACGGCGCTCGACCGTTCCAGAGACGCCCTGAGAATGCCTCCAAGGTTGGCGAGCGGAAGATGATCGTTATCGTTGGCTGCATCGTGGTGATCACGGCGGTGCTGACTGGTTTTACGTGGGCGGGAGGGCACTTCGCCGCGTTGATTCACCCTTCGGAGATCGTGACCATCGGCGGCGCCGCGCTGGGGTCTTTGATCGTCATGTCGCCAAAGAAGGTTCTGGTCGATCTGGTGCGCGGCCTGGTGCAGTGCGTGAAGGGAACGCCCTACAACCGGCGGGCCTACGAAGAGCTGTTCAAGGCGCTTTACGACCTGTTCCGCTTGGCGCGCCGCGAGGGGCTGATCGTGCTGGAATCCCATCTCTCTCGGCCCGAGGAAAGCCCCCTGTTCCAGAAGTATCCCACCATCTTGCGGAACCACCACATCACCGAGTTTCTCTCCGGCGCGTTGACGCCGCTCATCGAGGGCACGGTCCGGCCGGAGCAATTGCCCGCCCTGTTGCAGGCCGAACTGAATGTGATCGAAGAGGAACATCACGCCCCGCTGGGAGTGCTCTCGAAGACGGCCGACGCGCTGCCTGGGTTCGGCATCGTGGCCGCGGTGCTGGGGATTGTGATCACGATGGGTTCGATCGACGGCCCAGTGGAGGAGATCGGCGAGAAGGTGGGCGCGGCCCTGGTCGGGACGTTCCTGGGGATTCTCATGTCGTATGGATTCTTCGCCCCCTTGGCCGTGCGCATGGAGTTCCTCGGCGCGGCGGAACTCGCCTTCTTCCGCACCATCGCCACGAGCATCCAGGGGTTCGCCAACGACTTGCCGCCCAAGGTCGCCGTGGAGCAGGCGTGCCGGGGAGTGGTGTCGGAGATGCGGCCGAACCGGGCGGAACTCGACGAATTGTTCGCGGCCGTGGAGGCGTCCTAAGGAGGCACTGCGATGGCAGGCAAAGGCGGCGGCGCTTGGAAAGTGGCCTATGCGGACTTCGTGACCGCCATGATGGCCTTCTTCATGGTCATGTGGATCACCGCGCAGGGCAAAGAGGTGAAACAGGCCATTGCCCATTATTTCAACCACCCCACCAAATCCAAGGCCAAGGACCTCAGGCCCGTTCCGCCCTCCGGCGACGGCGACCAGGCAAAAGGAAAACGCGACGATCCTGGATTGCTGCCTCCGGGACGCGAATTGGGCACGCCCGGGCTGAATCGTTCGGCCAGGGAGGGAAACAAGGGCAATGGGGTCCGCAAACCCACGGTCGCGGCCCTGCACGACGGCGACCGCCGCATGGACGGAACCGTGATCACCTTCGCCGAAGGGTCCGCCGAACTGTCCAACGAGGCCAAGGAAAAACTCAAACAACTGGTTCCCTTGATCCTCGGCAGGCAAAACAAGATCGAGCTGCGAGGGCACGCCACGCGCCGCCCGTTGCCGCCGGGAAGCCGCTATCGCGACGCCTGGGAACTCTGCTATGCCCGCAGCCAGGCCGTCATGCAGTTCCTTCAAGACCAAGGCATTGCGCCGGAACGCATCCGCCTCAGCCAGGCCGGCTTCTTCGAACCTTACACGATCCGCTCCGACCCAGCCAAACAGGCCATGAATCACCGCGTGGAGGTCTACGTCTTGGCCGAGACGGCCGAGGAATTGATGGGCACCCGGGAGGAACGCGCCGAACGGCTCAAAAGCATCTAGAGCCTTCCGCGGCGATTTACCCGCGCCGCGCCGGCCGAGGGCGGGAAAATCCATTTTCGCGGCGAATCGGGAGGTGTCCGCGAAAATTGCTTCTCCGCCGCGAAAAACCGAAGCCCGGGCATCTCCCCCAACGCGGAAAATGCAGGCGGAATGCCCAGGCTGCCTGACCGCGATCGGCCAGGTTGCCTTGTCGCGATCCTTTGGCGATCCGCGGGCTTCCGGCGTGGAAACGGCTTCGAGCAGGGATGCATCGCCGCCAAAAGCCTCCGGATGGAAGGCGGCGCTCCCGCTTAGAACCTATCCTACAACCTTCCCTCTCCGGCTTGCGGGAGAGGGGCCGGGGGTGAGGGCGGCTGAAATCGGAACGAGTCTTTCAGGCCGATGCTGATGCGCGTTTGCCCTTGCCTTACCCCGTCCCGGAAGCGAAAGGGGGCTTTCGGGATAGGCTCTTAGTCCGAGGAATGGGGTTTGTCCCGATCGAGCAGGACCCGCCCGCCCGACTCTTCGTCGCCCGGCTTGCGAAAGCCGTGCCGGACCGACTCGCCGAGATCGAATCGGAACCCTTTCGCCGCCGAAATGCGTCGGGCCTTCTCGATGAGTTCCTCCTTGCTGACTTCGACGCGGCGAGGAAAAGCCAGGAGGATGCGGTTTCCCGCCCCCTGAACATCGACGATGTAAAGCGACGCGAACACATCCTCGTAGGTGCGAATCATCGACTCGTAGAGAGGGTTGGAATAGCTGCTCCAGACATTGCCGACCACGACGCCCTCGAACGCGAGGGCCTTGCGCACGGCCAGGAGAAACTCTCGCGTGGCCAGGTCGTAGGGAATGCTGTCGGCCCCGAAGGCGTCTAGAAAGATGATGTCGTAAGGGTCGCGGCGCCGCTCGATGAACTTCCGGCCGTCGTCCACATGGGCCTGAAGGTTCTCGTCTTCGCGGAACCCGAAGAAGCGTTTGGCCACGTCGACCACCACCGGGTCGATATCCACCACGTCGATCCGCGCGCGGGGATAGTGCTTGTGGAGGAAGCTGGGGATGGTGCCGCCGCCCAGGCCGACGACGAGCACCCGCCGCGGCGATTCGACGAAGGCCAGGCCGATCGGCACGACCTTGGCGTAGGCGAGTTCCAAGTGATCGGGATCGCCGAGCTTGACGACGCTCTGCCGCACTCCGTTCCGATTGAAAACCAGGGCGCGGAATCCGCGCTCGTCCTCCGTCACGATGACGGTGTTGAAGGGCGACTGCTTTTCGTAAAGCGTCCTGGTCTGCGCCGAGGCCAGAGGCGCCAACAGCAACAACGGCGCAAGCGCCAAACCAACCCAAGCGCGAACGACCATCCGCGATTCTCCAGACGCCTCGGTGATCAGGAGGCGGAACCCTTTGTCCTCGCGGGGCGCCGCTCTTCCCCGCACAAGCTAGTCTTCCGCCGAGGTAAAGCCAGACTGTCCGCGCATCCGTGCCGCCGATGCCGCTGCTTTGGTTGGGTTCGCCTCCCAAAGCGGCGGGAGCCTGACGATCGGCGGTTCGTGAAACTGGCCGCCGCTTGTGGCGGTCCTTTGCCCGCCGGACTATACCTGTTCCGGCACTTCATAGCCCTTGCGTTTGGGGCAATCGAGGTATTGGTTGGCCTCGTCGTCGCCGGGGAAGATTTCCTTGACCGGGTCCCACTTCAGGCGGCGGCCCAAGCGGCGGGCGATGTTGCCCAGGTGGCATAGCGTGGCCACGCTGTGGCCGGCCTCGACCGGCATGATCGGATCCTTGCGCGACTCGACACAGGCGAAGAAGTTCTCCATGTGGTTGTCGCTTTCATAGACGCGGATGGCGTTGGGCGGCAGCGGGTCCTGGTCCAGGCCCGGCGGATCGCACTCGTAGCCCTCGCGGAAGATCGTGATCTTGCCCTTGTCGCCGATGAACGTCGCGCCGCCCCCGAGCTTCGGGTCGATCGAACTCAAGGTCAACACCACGCCGTTGGGATACTTGTAGTTAATAATGGTCTTGGAACAGGCCGCGTCGCCGCGGTCGCGTTTGTCGGGCAGGTGATAAACGGGGGGTTCGAGCGGTTCGGCCGGATCGACCCAGATCTCGACCGGTCCGCCGCGGTCCATGTCCAGAGCCCAGTGAACCATGCTCAGGCCGTGGCAGCCCCAGTTCGGCAGCTCCCCGCCCGAGTAAGGCCGGAACGACATCCAGCCCGGCCCCACCGCGTACTTCTCCGCCGGATACGTGTAGTAAGGAGGTTCGCGGTCGTAGGGGATGCGCGACAGATAGATGTCGTAGTGGAAGGGCACGACCTCGTTCTGGCCGCACCAGCGGTCCCAGTCGAGCCACTCGGGGCAGGGCTGGGCGGGCAGGTTCGATTCCCAAGCGCTGGGATAGTTGTAGCCGATGACCTGTTGGATCTTGCCGATCCGGCCGTTGCGGATCAATTCCACGGCCTTTCGGGTGGCGGGATGGGACCGTTGCTGCTCGCCCACCTGGAACACGCGCCGGTACTTGCGCACCGCCTGGACCATCGCCTGGCCCTCGCGGATCGTGTGGCCCAGGGGCTGCTCGCCGTAAATGTCCTTGCCCGCCTGACAGGCATGGATGCAGGGCAAGTAATGCCAGTGCTCCGGCGTGGCGTAGATCACCACGGCCACTTCCTTGCGATCCAGCAGGGCGCGGTAGTCTTGAAATGGCTGCGCCTTGTAATTCTTGGCCCATTCGGCCGCCCGCTTGAGGTTCAGATCGGCCACGGCGACGATCCGCGCGTGGGCGGGCGGTTTGCCTTGCCCGCCCTTGCCAATCACCAACTGCCCATTGCGCCGTCCGCATCCGATGATGCCCACGCCGATCTGGTCGTTGGCCCCGAACACCGAAGCCGGCACAAACAAAGCGGCCTGAGGTCCGGCGACGGCAGCCGCGGCCAACGTGCCGCTCAACATCCGACGCCGCGAGATTGTTTTCCTGTTGCCCATGATATGCACCTTGTCGCTCGCGTTTCAGTTGGTCGCGCGGGAACGAGAGAGGTCATGCCGCGAAATGGCGGGCCACTTTCTCGATCGCCGCGCCCAGTTGAAGAATGTAGTCCTCCGACATCCGCTGGTCAAGAGGCAAACGCACGCAGGTCTGGTGGATCGCCTCGGCCTCGGGACATCGATGTTTCGTGTAGTCAATCGTGGTCAGGCCCAATTCCCGGACCGGCCAGCGGCCGGCGAAAAAGCCGTGGCTTTGGAAGACCGGCGTCTGGTACAGCGGTCCGAACATGATGCCCGTCGAGGCCGGCGCCCCTTCGGCGAGGAGCGCTTTGACGAACCGCGATCGGTCGCAGCGGAAGGCGCCGCTTGCGAGGCGAAACATGTGATGCCAATAGACGCAGCGGTCCTCCGGCCGGACGTGGTGCGCCTGAATGCCCGGGATCTTGGCGATCCTCTCGGTCAGCAGGGCGCCGAGTCGAGCCCGCCGGGCGGCGATGCCCTCCAATCGCGTCAACTGCGCGGCGGCGACGGCGGCCTGCGGCTCGCTCATCCGGTAGTTCGTGGCGAACACTTCGAAGTGGCGGCCGGTGACTCGATTGAAGCCCTTGTCGCCATAGCCGCGCAACAGCGGGCCGTAGCGCTCGTCGTTCGACGCCACCACGCCGCCGTCGCCGCAGGTGACGTGCTTCGAGTCCTGCAAGGAGAAACAGGCGATGTGCCCGATCGTGCCGATGGGCCGGCCCTTGGTCCTGGCTCCCCAGGCTTGGGCACAGTCCTCGATGAGCACCAGGCGGTGGCGGTCGGCCAGGGCCTTCAAACCGTCGATGTCGCAAGGATTGCCCAGAAGGTGGACCGCGATGATCGCCTTGGTCTTGGGGGTGATCCGCCGCTCGACGTCGGCCACGCTCAGGTTGCCCGTGTTCGGCTCCACGTCGGCGAACACCGGCACGGCCTGCTGGAAAAGGACGCCGATCACGGTGCCCATATCCGTCAGCGGCGTGGTGATGACCTCGTCGCCCGGGGCGATGCCCGCCGCGGCCACGGCGATATGGATCGCGGCCGTGCCCGAGGAACAAACATGCACGTACTTGAGGGGACAGACCTCCTGAAAGCGTTCGGTGAAGAGCTTGGCTTGGGGGCCTTTCCACCAGAAGAGCGAGTCCTGCTGGAGCATCGCTTCGAGCTGTTGGAGTTCGGGCTTGCCCCAGCGGCGCGTCCAAGCGGGCGATGCTTTGACGGCCTTTTCGCCGCCGTCGATCGCGAGCGGGGACGACGGCTTGGCGCCGATTTTCTCTTCGGCTGCCGGCGCCGCGGCCGCGGCAAGCGCGGCGGTTGCGCCGGTTACGAAATCGCGCCGCGAGATGGAATTCTCCGCGTTCATGGTACCTGTCCTTCTCGGCGTCTCCAAAGGGAAAACAACAACGACTCGACTCGCTTGGAATCGCGCCAGGCGAGGCGGCGCCGTCCGCGTTATCGCGCGGACGGCGGGAACACGGTCCTTGGGTTTGGCCTTCACGCCTTGGCCAGTTCGGCGCTGTGGGCGTGGATCTTTCGCACGGCGGTGATAATGTCGTCCATGGCGCTGCGTTCGGCCAGGAGCATCGTCTGGTACATCGTCACCGTGGTCTGGCAAACCTCTCGGTTGCCCTTGAGTTCCTGGAAGCTGTCGCGGAAGGCCTTCAGCCGCTGGGGACTGAACAGACGCTGGAAGCCGCGCGAGGCAATCACCTCGTCGAAAATCCCTTCGAAATACTGTTCCGAGTAACCGCCGCCGCAGGGGATGCCTTCCGCGCTAAGGGCGCGAATGAACTTGCCGTGCGGCAGGCCGTGGAACTGGGCGGGGTCGTAGCGGAAGGGATAGAGGTGCCAGACGGCGCGGCTGTTCTCGGGCAATCGCACCGGGTGGATGCCGGGGATCTGCTTGAGGCCTGCGGTCAGGTAGTCGGCGTTGGCGCGGCGGATTTCCGTCTCGCGGACCAGCTTGTCGACTTGCGCCAGCAGGAGCGCGGCCTGGTAGGTTTTCATGCGGAAGTTGCTTCCCCGGGTAAAAAGCCCAGAGCCCTTGAAGGTTCCAGTGGCCCGCCCGCAGTTGATGAACGAGCGGCAGCGGTCGAGCAGTTCCACGTTCAAGCCGGTGATCGCCCCGCCCTCGCCCGCCGGGATGTGCTTCGATTCCTGGAAGCTGAAGCACCCCAGGTCGCCGAGCGTGCCGCACTTGCGGCCCTTGTATTCGCCCAACCAAGCCTGGCAGGCGTCCTCGACCACGGCCAGGTTGTGCTTCTTGGCGATGGCGTTGATGCGGTCCATGTCGCAGGGAAGGCCATAGATGTGGACCGGCAAGATCGCCCGAGTGCGGTCGGTGATCCGGCTTTCGATCGAGTCGGGATCCATGGTGAGGGTGGCCGGGTCGGTGTCGGCGAAGACGGGCAGGGCCTTGTGCATGAGCACGGCGTTGTAGGTGGCGCTGAAGGTGAAGGGCGAGGTGATGACTTCGTCGCCCGCGTCCACCCCCGCCACGTACAGCGCGGTGATCAAGGCCGTCGTGCCGCTGGCGGTGGCCACGCAGCGTTTCGCGCCGTGCAGTTGGGCGTAGGCTTTTTCGAAATCTCCCACTTTGCCGCTGGCGCCCGCCGAGCACCAATGTCGGCTGCGAAAGACATCCAGGATGCCCGGTTCCCACGAGGCGTCCCACTGCGGCCAGCCGATCCAGCCGCCCTTGTGAGCCGGCGTGCCGCCCAGCACCGCGGGCTTGTCGTCCGCGGCGGCGGAGCGGGGCGCGGCCAGGCCGGCCGCCGCCGTGGCCGCCGCGCCGGCAACGAACGATCGACGCGTGATGGATTCGCTCATGATTTTTCCCTTTGCTACCCGAGGTCGGTTGTTTCCAAAACGCGATTTTACCAAGTGGATTGCCCCCAGGGAACATCCGCCCGGGACTCAAAAGTTCGGATGTGGCTGAAATGGTCCTGCGTGTTCGACACTAAGAAGGCGGAATATCGGTTTTCAACACGAAGCGAAAGTCCGGAACACCTTGAAGGAGATCCCCCGACCAGCAGACTTCCCGGGCAACAACGCCAACAAATTCATCGACGGATCGACGAACTTTTGGATCGCTTTCTCGACGGCCTGCTGGTGCTTTGCTTGTCTTGCGCCTTACAATAAAAGGCAGCGTGCCATGCCGCACTGTGCGTCGTTCGGATATTCCTCGGAGACCGTTCGGAGCGCAAGGTCATGGTTCACATCTTCTCAACGGCGGAAGGGAAGGCGGAGCGTGGCGTCGGCCGCCAAGAAGGGTGGCAAGGAGCGCGGGACGCGGCCCGGGTCGAAGAGCAGTCGAAACGGCGGTTGGATTCTCCAAGTCCTCCGCGGGGGGCCAGGACGGGCCACGTGGAACGATGGGTGGCGGAGCGGCTGTTGCGGGGTTTGGGCAACCCGCCCGTGCGAATCGTGCTCGCCAGCGGAGAAGAAGTGGCGACGTCGGATGCCGAGCCGGTCGCCCGCGTCGTGCTCCGCGATCGCGCCACGCTCTGGAAACTGGCGGCCCGCCCGCGAATGGAGTTCGGCGAGGCGTACAGCGACGGGCGATTGGAGGTCGAGGGCAGCCTGGCGGACCTGCTGACGGCGGCCTATCGCGCCGCGGCCGCTGCCCGCCGGCCTGGCAAGGTCCCTTCTTCCTGGAGGGCGCAATGGACTTACGCGGTGCAATCGAACACGCTCGCGGGTTCGAGACGCCACATCCACCACCATTACGACATCGGCAACGACTTCTACCAGCTTTGGCTCGACAAGGACCTGCTCTACACCTGCGCCTATTTCCCCGATCCGAGCGCAAGCCTGGAAAAGGCCCAGGAAGCCAAAATGGAGTATGTTTGCCGCAAGGTGTGGTTGCGGCCGGGCGAGACGGTTTTGGAAGCGGGATGCGGTTGGGGGGCGCTGGCGCTGTACATGGCCCGCAAGTATGGCGCGTCGGTCCGTGCCTTCAACATCTCCCGCGAACAAGTCGCCTACGCCCGACGCCGCGCCCAGGCCGAAGGTCTGGCCTCGCGGGTGGAGTTCATCGAGGACGACTACCGGAACATGACCGGCAAGTGCGACGTGTTCGTTTCGGTGGGCATGATGGAGCACGTCGGACCGAACCACTACCATGAATTGGGCCGAACGATCCACCGGGTGTTGAGCGCGCGGGGCCGCGGGCTGGTCCACACGATCGGCCAGAGCAGCACGGGCGGGGTGGTGAATCCGTGGATTCGGCGGCGGATCTTCCCTGGGGCCTATCCCCCTTCGTTGAAGCAGATCGCCGCCATGCTCGAACCATGGCAATTCGCCGTGCTCGATGTGGAGAATCTCCGCCTCCATTACGCGGAGACCCTGCGGCACTGGCTCGCCCGCTTCGACGCCGCCGAGGACCGCGTGCGGAAGATGTTCGATGACCGATTCGTGCGGATGTGGAGGCTTTATTTGACCGGGTCGATGGCGGCGTTTCGGGCGGGCGCGCTGGAATTGTTCCAGGTCGTCTTCGCCCGGCCCCAAACCGACCCGATTCCTTGGACCCGGGCGGGAATCTACCGCGACTTCGATGGATCGATGTGATGTTCTCATCGTGGGCGGTGGCCCCGCCGGTTCTTCCTGCGCTTGGCGGCTCGCCAGCGCGGGACTGGACGTCGTGGTGCTGGACAAGGCGGTTTTCCCCCGCGACAAGGTTTGCGCGGGCTGGATCACCCCGGCCGTGCTCGACGAGCTTCAAATCGACCCGGTGGACTATGCCCACGACCGCGTCTTGCAGCCGATCTCGGCATTCCGCGTCGGCTTGGAGGGCGGTCGATCCCTGGAAATCGAATACGCCCGGCCGGTGAGCTACGGCATCCGCCGCTGTGAGTTCGATCATTATCTTCTCCGCCGCTGCGGCGCCCGGCTTCGATTGGGCGAGGCACTGGAATCGCTCGTCCGGGAGGCGGACGGTTGGGTGGTGAACGATCGCTACCGGACGCCCATGCTGATCGGCGCCGGCGGACATTTCTGTCCCGTGGCCCAATGGCTGCGTCAAGGCGCCGGCGGGGCTGGAGAAACGGTGGTCGCGGCCCAAGAGGTGGAGTTCCTCCTGGATGAGCGTCAACGGGCCGAGTGCCGCGTGGAAGCCCACCGGCCCGAGTTGTACTTCTGCCCCGATTTGGCAGGTTACGCCTGGTGCTTCCGCAAGGGCGACTACCTGAACATCGGCTTGGGCAGGGAAGACGGCCGCCGCCTTCCAGAGCGCGTGGCCGCGTTTTGCGAACGTCTTCAAAGCGAGGGTCGCATTCCGGCGGCGCCCTCGGGCAGGTTCCGCGGCCATGCCTATCTGCTTTACGCCCATTCGCGCCGCGAGGTGCTCGGCGACGGCGTGCTGCTGGTGGGCGACGCGGCTGGGTTGGCCTATAGCGAAAGCGGCGAGGGGATCCGTCCGGCGATCGAATCCGGCCTCCTGGCCGCCGACGTCGTGCTGGGCCGCGGCGAGGGGCGGCCGGAGGGCCTTGCGCGAGACGGCGACGCCGGTTTCGCCGCACGGGGGCGGTATCGCGGCGAACGATTGGAGCGGTATCGAGTCCTCTTGGAACGTCGCTTCGGGCCGCGACGCGGTTTGGCCGCGCGACGCGGCCCATCGCGATTCCGTCAAACGCTGGCCGCCTGGCTCTTGGGCCGCGAGTGGTTCGTCCGCCGCGTGGTCCTCGACCGGTGGTTTTTCCACATGGGCGTGCCGCCGCTGCGTTGAGCGGGCGATGGCGGCCGATCGTGCGACCTCCCTTGTCGTCTTTACCCTTCTCGCGGTACGATGATCGCGGCATGTTTGACCGCCTGGGCAGGTTCGTTGCGCGACATTGGCTTGGAGTGCTGCTTGGCTGGGCGACGGCGGCGGCACTGTGCGCCGGCTTTGCGCCGCGCTGGGACGACGTGACCCGCGACGGCGACTTCGCCTACCTGCCCGCGGCCATGACCAGCGTCCAGGGCGAGCGTCTCCTGGAGGCCGCGTTTCCGGAGGCCCTTTCGCGAAGCCAGGCGATCGTGGTGGTGCGCCGCCCTGGCGGTCCGCTCGGCGAGGCCGACTACGCCTTGGCCGATCGGCTCGTCGAGCAATTCACTCCCGTAGCCGACGGCGACGGCCCGATCCTTGGCGTGCTCAGCCAGCAAACCGAGGTCGTCGGCAAGAAGCTCATCAGCCCGGTTGGAGAAGACGGTCACGCCCTGCTGATCGTGCTTCAGTTGCGGACCGAGTTCATGGCCATCGGCAACATGGAGTTGCTGGCAAGGATCGGCCGAGAACTCGATGCGATCCGCCAG
>Ga0209101_1001741_pt1 | contig 15419 bp, 10 predicted proteins | sample ConPoolayeCmetaG_FD_185481 | JGI IMG/M metagenome (GOLD analysis project Ga0209101, IMG submission 185481) | Hot spring microbial mat communities from California, USA to study Microbial Dark Matter (Phase II) - Cone Pool mat layer C metaG... ...
GCTTCGGGGAAATCAGGGCGTTGCTCGACAGCGTGTTGAAAGGCACGCTCCGCCAGTTTCCACTCGCCGAGGGATGCCAGCCCTCGCCCACTGTACAGATACGCCACAGCCTTTTCAGGCGCTGGCCGGGCGAGTTGCTCCAACAGGGTCGTGACTCTGGCTTGATAACCGGCTTCCAACTGCACCGCCTGTTGTAACGGGGTTACGGCTTCTTCAGGTGACTCGGCTGCCAGGATCAAACCCAAACGATAGTGCCATTCGGCATTTTGCGGCTGGGCTGCGGCTAACGCCTGCAAGACTGGCAGAGTCGCTGCTATCCGCCCTTGCTCGGTGTATAGTTTCAGCAAGAGAGGATCAATCGGCTCAGTCGGATACCCTTTTTCAACCCATTGTTGGCGCAAAGACATGGCTGCATCGGGGTCATTGAGGGCAAGATAAGCTTTGGCAAGCAAGACTTGAGTTTCGTAGGATAAGCGGCCGTCTTCCTGGAGAGGGGCAAGGAGGTTAATCACTTGCGCATGGTCGCCCAGCCTGGCCGCATTTTGGGCGGCTTTAATTTGCAAGCCTGCCTTGTCCCAAAATAACACATGGCTTGCCTGGAGATAAAGTTGAGCAGCGGTTTCGAAATCACCTTGTTGTTCCGCCAGGCGCGCCTGGCGCAGGGCTGCGCTGCCTCGCTCGAAGGGAAAGAGCAATCCTACCCCGATCAGCAAGACCAGGATAGACGCCAGATAAGGCAGGCTGCTTTCACGCTCCTTCGCCAATGGTTTGTTCATGCAAGCGTTCCCATTCTTCTAACAGGTGGTCGATTTCCGCTTGCAGGCGCACATATTCGTTGCCCAGCTTTTGCACTTGGGCCGGATCGGCCGGTGGGTTTTCTAGCTTGCGTTGCAGGGTAGCCAGCTCTGCTTCTCGTTTCGTAATCGAATCTTCCAGTTCTTGAAGGCGCAGCACACGTTGTCTTTCGGTATTGCGGCGATTCCGTCGCGGCAGCGGCTCACCTTTCGGTGCGCTGCGAGGCGGAGGTGGCTGAGTGGCTTTTTCTGTTTCCAGTTGCAAACGGTATTCGGTATAGCTTCCCTGAAAGACGCGCAAGCGGCGTTCTTCGGGGATCACTTCCCAAATTTGCGTGGCAAGGGCATCGATCAGATAGCGGTCGTGTGAAACCAGTAAAATCGTGCCGCGGTATTCACTGAGCGCTTCCTGTAACACCTCTTGCGAAGGGATGTCCAGGTGGTTGGTGGGTTCATCTAGCAAGAGCAGGTTGGCGTCGCTCAGACAGAGTTTTGCCAGCGCCAGCCGGCCGCGCTCGCCGCCAGAGAGGGTGGCAACCTGGCGAAAGACGTCATCGGCGGTGAACTGAAAGCGTGCCAGATAGTTGCGCATTTCTGCCGGGAGCATGGCCGGGGCAACGGATTCGATCTCTTGCATCACGCTGTTCTCGGGCCTTAACCCCTCATGGGCTTGGGCAAAATAGGCAATTTGCAGGCTGGCGCCGAGACGCACTTCCCCGCTTAAGGGAGGCAAGCTCCCCAAAATGGTTTTTAAGAAAGTGGTTTTGCCGGCTCCATTGGGACCAATCAAAGCGACGCACTCGCCACGTTTTAAGATCAGGTCTGGCACAGCAATCAACAGGCGGCCTTCGTCAGGATAACCTACCAGCAAATCAAACGTGCGGATGACCAGATCGCCCGATCGTTCTGCGGCATTGAGGCGTAAACCCAGTTTCGGCTGACGCGGCTTTGTGAAGGTCAGGGCATGAATACGCCGGGTAACTTCCTCAACACTCATCATTTGACTGGCAGCGCCGCTCTCAGCGGCGATCTGCGCCCAGGATTTGCCCTGAATCCCTTCCCAGCCATTGCGTTCAATTGCTTCCAGCAGGCGACTCACCCGCCGCAGGCGACCTTTTGCCTGCAACACATTTTGACCAGAGATGTTGCGGCGGATATACTCCAACTCTTTTTCCAGACGTTCTTTTTCGGCTTCAAATGCCAGGCGGCGAGCGTTCCAGCGTTCCTGGCGTTGTTGCAAATAGGCGCTGTAATTGCCGCGATAAACCTCAATGCCTCGTTCGGACATCTCCCAAATCGTGTTGACCACGCGGTCCAAAAAGTAGCGGTCATGGGAAACCATCAGCACGGCGCCCTGCCATTGGCTGAGGTAGCCTTCCAGCCATTCTACCGCCTGCAGGTCGAGGTGGTTGGTCGGTTCATCAAGCACCAGTAAATCGGGTTTGGAAATCAGCAGGCGAGCTAAAACGGCGCGGGTCCGTTGCCCACCAGAGAGTTGTGTCAGTGGACGCCAGAAATCCTGCTCGCCAAAACCTAAACCCCGCAAGGTTTGGCGGATCAGCAACTCATATTCATACCCTCCCTGCTGTTCAAACGCTGCTTGTAAGGCTCCGTACCGCTCCAGCAAATCGGGTGATGAGCTGGATTGGCTCATTTCCATCTCTAAGCGGCGCAATTCCGCTTCCATTTGGCGCAGGTTTGTTAATGCTTTGAGGCATTCCTCCCATAATGTATGCTGGCTTTCTAGGGTCGTTTCTTGCGGCAGGTAGCCAATGCGCAAATTGCGGGCGCGCTGCACCATCCCTTGACTGGGTTCCTCCAAGCCGATTAAGATGCGAATGAGCGTCGTCTTCCCAATCCCGTTCGGGCCGACGATTGCAATTCGCCCATTCGGCGGCACACTCAGGGAGAGATTGGTAAACAAATCTCGCGCCCCAAAGGATTTGGAGAGGTTATACGCCGTCAGGGATGACATGGTGCGCTCATTATACCGTGATATAATCAGCAGGCGATTTTGACCTGTGAAGAATAATGAGCTATGGAACAACGACCAGAAAACGGACAACTGGCTAATAAAGCCAATTTGCTCTTGATTGCCTTAATCGCTGCGTTTGTCATCGCAGCCTTGTTGACGGCTTATCTGACCTTTATCGTTACCCGCGATTTGATTACCTCGTGGCAGATCACCAACTTACCCGGCATTAGCGTTAGCGGTCCGACGCCGACGCCCAATCTTAGCGGTATCATCACGGATCCGAACGCTCCTTTGCAAATGGTTGGCCCAACCCCAGAGCCGTGGGATGGCGCCAGTCGGGTTAATTTGCTGCTCATGGGTTTGGATTACCGCGATTGGGCTGCCGGGGAGGGAGCACCGCGCACGGATACCATGATCCTCTTTACCGTTGATCCCCTTTCCAGGACGGCCGGTATCCTGAACATCCCCCGCGACCTGTGGGTGGCGATTCCGGGCTTTGGTTATGGCAAGATCAACACCGCTTACCAGCTCGGTGAAGCCTATAAATTGCCGGGCGGCGGGCCGGAGTTAGCCATGAAAACGGTCGAAGGATTAATTGGCGTGCCGATTGACTTTTATGCCCAAATCGATTTCGGAGCGTTTATTAAGTTTATCGATCATATCGGCGGCGTGAAACTGGATATCCAGGAGCCGATCAAAGTCGATCTCTTAGGGGATAACACCTTCAAGAGGCTAAAACCCGGGCGACAGGTGCTGAATGGCGAAATCGCTTTGGCGTATGCCCGGGCACGCAGCACTGAAGGCGGTGACTTCGATCGCGCTCGCCGGCAACAAGAAGTGGTCATGGCAATTCGCAACCAGATGTTGCGTTTCGACAACTTGCCTCGCATGATTGCCAATGCCCCGGTGTTATATCAGGAGTTCTCCAGCGGTGTACGCACCAACTTGTCGTTAGATCAGGCGATTCGGCTGGCGTGGTTTGCCAAAGATATTCCTGAGGAGAACATCAAACACGCCATTATCGGCCCCGAGCAGGTCAATTTCTTCAAGACACCGGATGGCCTGGATGCTCTCAAACCGATGCCCGATAGAATCCGCGAAGTGCGCGACCAGATCTTCGCCGACACGCGCCTGGAAAGCCCGCTGGCAAATCTCCCGCCCGCCGAGCAAATGAAGGCCGAAGGCGCCAGGGTGCGCGTCCTGAACGGCAGTTCTTCGCCTGGATTGGCATCCCAGACGATGGAATATCTCCAAAAGCAAGGCGTCAACGTGGTCGAAAGCGGCAATGCGGATACGTTCTATAACTACACGACCTTGTTTGATTATAGCGGCAAGCCTTATATGCTCAAGTTTTTGGTTGAGTTAATGGGGATCAATCCCAATTACCTGTACAATCGCTATGATCCCACCCAAAGCGTGGATGTGGTGGTGATTGTGGGGAACGATTGGATCAATAAGATTCCGGCCCCCTGAGGATATGGAGGCTCTTTCGTTACCCAAGCGGAGACAGAAAATTTCAAACCTCATAAGAGGAGTTAATTCTCCATTGGGTGGTCATTGCTCATATACTGGATGCGCCTGTGACAACGAAACTGGTCATATTAATCGAGAGTTCTGTTGAAGCCGCGGCCCTGGAACAACATTGGCCGGAGTTTTTGCATCATGCCGAGCAAATGCCGGGTCTGGTGCGCGAATCCACCAGCCGCATCGATGTGCATCTTTACGGCAACGCCGCCTATCAATTGCAGCACGAGCTTTTCTTCAATTCCCTCGAAGATGCTCGCCAGGCAATGGCGTCGGAAGCCGGCCGCGCCGCCGGGCGGATTTTACAGCAATTGAGTGGTGGGCGACTGGTGCTGTATTTCGCCGATCACCGCGAAGACGATCTGGAAAACATCCGCAAACATCGCCAAGCTCTCTCTTCGACCGAATAGAGCCGATGAAATGTTCCTCCCGCTATCGTCTGGCATTTGCCGTTGCTTTTCTCTTGCTGGTCATCGGCGGCTATCTGGTCTATGAATGGCTGTTGCCAAACCTGGACCGCACGCGGCGGGTTTGGCTATACCTGCGCAATCCGGCGGCTTTCCCACACTGGCGGGTCAAGGGCGGCGAGCGCTGTGGTGAAGCTCCGTTTCTCATCCCCACCGATGGCTATATCGGATTCTTGTGGGGGGATTCCTTTCGACCAGGGCATCGTCATCAGGGGATTGATATTTTTGCCGGCAGCGAGCCTGGCGTTACCGAGGTGCGCGTTGCCTACCCTGGTTTCCTCACCCGCTTGAGCGACTGGAAGGCCTCGCTGATCATCCGCATCCCTCAAGACCCTCTTCAACCCGAACGCCAGATTTGGACCTACTACACCCACCTGGCAAGTCCAGAGGGGAACTCTTATATCGTTGAGGCGTTTCCCCCGGGAACGCAGGAAGTCTATGTGGAGGCGGGAACCTTGCTCGGCTACCAGGGGAATTATTCCGGCAACCCTGCCAACCCGGTTGGAGTGCATTTACATTTTTCAATCGTCAAAGATCGGGGTGGCAGATTTCTCAACGAGCTGGAGATCGAGAACACCTTTGATCCTTCGCCCTACTTTGGTTTGCCGCTCAATGCTGAGACCAATCCCAATCAGGTGCCGCGGTGCGAGGCGGGGGTTACGGGGGAAGTGGATTGACTCTGACAGCATCACGGCCGGACTGCGAAACAGATGTCAGGGCTGAGGCTGCTTGGGATGGGAGAAGGCTGAAGTGTTGGTCGCCCGAAGTTTAACCTGCTGGCTGGGGTTACAAAGCGGATCGCTGCTGCGTTGGGGCATAGATTGGATTCTAGATGTTATCAGGCTGATTCTCGGCACCATTCGGACGATGAAGAAGTTGACATTGCTATTCAGGAGAACAGGTTGTGCAGACTTTTGAAGATCAGGTCGTTTTAATTACCGGCGCAGGGAGGGGAATTGGCAAGGCAATTGCCCAGGCCTTTGCTCAGCAGGGAGCCATCGTCGTCGCCAATGATATTACTCCCGTAAACCTCGAGCCAACCGTTGCCGAGATAAATGCATCTGGTGGACGGGCACAAGCTTATGTGTTCGATATCGCCAAACGACTGCCTTGCGTTGGCATGGTGGAACAAATCCTTGACGATTGGGGGAGGATTGATGTTCTCATCAACAATGCCGGTGTGGAACCCCATGCGCCGTTGCTTGAACTGGACGAGTGGGATTGGCAACGAACGCTGGATGTCAACCTGAGTGGGCCTTTCTACCTGACCCAGGCGGTGGGGCGGGCAATGCGGGAACAGGGAGGAGGTTGCATCGTCAATATTGCTTCGATTGCCGGGCGGGCGTTTGGATTGCGCAATCGAGCCGCTTATGTTGCCAGTAAGATGGGGTTGATCGGTCTGACCCGGACGGCAGCTCTAGAACTTGCCCCCTATAATATCCGAGTGAATGCCGTTTGTCCTGGTGTCATTGAAACCGAAATGACCGCCGCCTTACGCCAGGATGAAGGGATGATGCAAAGTTGGCTGGCTTCTATCCCGCTCAGGCGGTTGGGCAAACCAGAGGATGTGGTCGGATTGGTGCTCTTCTTATGCAGTCCGGCTGCGGCCTATATCAACGGACAAGCCATCAATGTAGATGGCGGGAAGGTGATGCGTTGAGCCGTCTCCATTTGCCACCGGCGTTGCACTACCCGCGTTTCCGCTATCTCTGGCTTGCCCTGATCATCTCTACGGCGGGGGCGAACATGCAACTGTGGGCCCTTTTCTGGCATGTCCGCACCCTTACCCCCCATCCCATCGCGTTAGGGGGCATTGGTTTGGTGCGCATCCTGCCGGTGATCTTTTTTTCGCTGATTGGCGGAGTGGCTGCCGACCGGTATAACCGGCGCGCCATTTTCTTTGCCGCCCAATGTGTGTTGACCGTGGTCGCCGCTCTTTTGGCGTGGTTGACCCTGCGCGGCTCAATTGCTCTCTGGCACATTTATGCCCTCACCGCCTTGCAAGCTACGGCTGCTGCTTTCGACATTCCCGCCCGTCAGGCGTTGGTGCCAAACCTGGTGCCGCCCAAAGACTTGCCCAACGCCTTCAGCCTCAGCTCGATTGCCTTTCAGGTAGGGGCGATTGTCGGGCCGGCCTTGGGCGGCTGGACGATTGCCGTGTGGGGTCAGGCTTATCCCTATCTGATCAACGCCATCTCCTATGGCGCGGTGTTGTTGGCGATCTGGCGGATGGGCGAAGTGCCTCAGCAGACCATCGTCACGCAACGCAAGCTCTTTGATTGGCAGGCGATGCGCGAAGGGTGGCTCTTTATTCTCAGTCAACCGCTGATCTTTGCCTCTATGTTGCTGGATTTCTTTGCCACCTTTTTCTCGTCGGCAAACACCCTGATGCCGATTGTTGCCCGCGATATCTTACGGGTGGGGGAAATTGAATACGGTTGGCTCTCTTCAGCGCAAGCGATTGGGGCGGTACTGGCTGGCTTGGTGGTCTCGCAAATCGGTGAGGTGCGCCATCAGGGGCCATTATTTTTACTCTCGGTGATCTTTTTCGGCCTGGCAACGATCTTGTTTGGCATGGCGCGGGCCTTTTGGTTGGCGATGGCTGCCCTGATCCTGATCGGGGCTGCTGACGCGGTCAGTACGATCATTCGCAACACCATCCGCCAATTGCTCACGCCAGACCATTTGCGCGGGCGCATGGTCAGCGTCAATCAGATTTTCTTTTTGGGTGGGCCGCAACTGGGCGAAGTGGAAGCCGGGGTGGTGGCACAGTTGTTTGGAGTCTCCTTTGCAATAATCAGTGGCGGGATTGGTTGCCTGCTCGCTGTGGCATGGGTTGTTCACCGCTGGCCGCTTTTATGGACGGTTGATCGGGTGGAGCCGGTCGCCGCGGGATAGGGACAAGGCAATAAGGGTAATCCAGTTAGATGATCGTTTTGCCTTGCAACGTGCGAATTGAGCGATCGCCGATCAAACCTTCGGCGAAAGATAAGGCGCTTTTTGTTCGAGAAGGCTTAGTTGGATTGCTTTTTTAGGGGAATAATTGGTGATGATCAGTTCAGGGATTTTGCCTCGTTTTGCCCCATTACAATTGATAGCGCGGTTTGCCAGGATTTCATCGATGATGAAGCAGGGCAGACTATAAAGCTCTCGAATGACCTTGGTATTTGAGTTTGACAGCATGACAGATACGTTGTTTTGGGTCAATTGCACACAGACATTGCGAAGCTGCTCTTGTTTATCCAGCCCAAAGCCATTTGCATAATAAGAAGTGAAGTTAGCTGTTTGCGAGATTGGCGCATAGGGTGGGTCGAAATAGACCCAATCACCTGGCGCGGCTCTTTCGAGCACTGTTTCAAACGAAGCGCATAGAATCTCCACTTCTCGAAGTGCTTGCGAAACTGCCATCAAATTCTCGCTGTCTAAAATCTTTGGGGACTTGTAGCGCCCAAAGGGGACGTTAAACTTTCCCTGGCGGTTCACGCGATACAAACCGTTGTATCCCGTTTTGTTCAAATAGATCATTCGCGCGGCTCGTTCTGGCAGACTCAATTGCTCTGGAGATTTATTGCGCACCCCATAATAAAATTCCTTATCATAAGGAAATTCTGAGAGGATCTGGATCACCTCGGCAACGTGGTCACGTATGGCAAGGTAGGTATCGATCAGTTCAGGATTTAGATCGCTGAGCACGGCATGGCGGATTTTACGTTCCCGATATAGGCGAAAGAAAAGCGCTCCGCTACCCACAAATGGTTCGTGATAAACATTGAAGACCAGCGGCATATGCTCTAACAACGCATCCACAATTTGGGTCTTGCCCCCCGCCCATTTTAAGAACGGCCGCGGAATTGGTAAGTTGTTCATCTTACAATCCAAAATAAAGCCGCAACCACTCCTCTAGCTCCTCGTACCAAACCACTTTGCCACTGGCCATCAGATATCCTTGCATGTTGGCTGAAAAACCTTCTCCATCAATGACGACGATGCCCGGAATAGGCCAATGGGCAATATCTTGGATGGTGGCGGGGATTTTCTCTTCGGCTGTCCCTGAGGTGGCCTAGTATTTGCATTCCACACCCAGCCGTTTGCCGCTTTTTTCGTCTGTAATAACCACATCGATAAAGCGTCGTTGTCCCCACAGCCTTCGGGCAGCTTTGACCTCTGTTTCTGTCTTCAAGCCCAGGCTTTGTGCCAGAGCAACAACGTGTTGCTTTAGTTCGTCACCGCTTTTTGGAGCTGTACCTCTGCCGGGCATGGTGAATCTCTATATCGATTGTTCTTATTATAAACGTTTTATTGATTAAAACTTTTCCAAGATGCTAAGTATCTCTTTACAATATCCTTCTGCTGTTTGGCGTTCATAATCATAAAGGGCTTGATCTCGATTGTGTGCCAAAGGATTTCGGATTTTTGACAATAGTTGAGCACGCTGATCCCAATAGTTTTTATCCTTTCCAAAAATATCCTTAAAAATTGCCCATTCGGCGAAGATAATATCAAACAAATCTCTAGGATAAGTAAAATCAATTAGATTGTGGGAGGCTCGGCTACCAAAGGATTTTTCCTCTTTCTGTTGTGCTTGTTCACATCTCTCAAAAACTGTCTTAAGACTTGGCCTTGCTCTGATCAACTTTTCAATCCACTGTTCGCCATAATGGTGTAGCATCTGTTGCGTTATAACCCGCCGCAGAGCCACTTCTGTTTCTCGCCATAAGGGCCAAAGGTCAACTTGGCGCTCAACCATTCTCAAGTAGGTGCGGAAATGTTCTGAGAATGCAACAAAATTTCCCTGATCATCTGGCTTGATTAGACCATACCGCTGCAATTCTTGTGCATCGGTGGGATTTGCGTCAATGACTGGCCCAAAGAGAATTTGAAGTATCTTATTCAGATTATTATCTTCTGTCAGCACGCCAAGCATATGCTCATAGTAATCAACTAAAGATTGTTCTATACGTTTAGCTGATTGTTCAACATCTGTTATACCTGTTTCTCGATATAGCTCTACCACTTCGTATCCCAACATTTCAAGCAGGTATGGATGTCCACCGCAATAAAAAAGAAATTTTTCTCTAATTTGTGGCGTCACGACAACACCGACTGATGACAAGCGCTCAAAATACTCTTGAAGTCCATCTTCGTCAAACATGCCGAGATAATACTTATGAAAAGTATGGTCAAGAGTTGAGATAGCCTTGGTTTGAATTTCTATGGTTTGCAACGACCTTCGGGAAGTAGTAATGAAAGTTACACGCCACTCAGGACGATAGGAAAGTTCGCGTAACCCTTGAAAACCAGAAATATCGCCCTTGAACAAGTGACGTGCGTGATCGAATTCATCCAAGATAAACAAAATTCGTAATCCCGCTTGTCGCATTTTCTGAAAATATCGTTGGATACGACCGTAAGCTTCACTCCAAGTAACTTCATCTCTGAGGGCATAATCGGCGGCGTATTTGATCTCATCGGAAAGCAAACCCATGTATTCTAATTCGTTATTAGTACTAGTAACAAGTGACCGAAAGAATGTGGAAGCATGATTAAAAGTTGCCAGGTTAATCCAAATAGGAATACATCTCTCCTTCAAAAGTTCACCCTTGCGTTCCATAACAGAGTGATACGCTAGACTACTTTTTCCAATCCGGTAATTTCCAATAATTGCCAGGTTGCCTGGTTCTCTTGGGCGAATTACTCGATTCTCAACAGCTCGAATGCTCTCACGTCGATTAATGAAACGCTCTCCATATACTATGTTGCCAAAATCACTGAATGGATTCAAAAAATTTCGTTCTTTCATTGTGACCTCAACGATGAATAAGTAGCCATTCTCTGAACAACCCAACACGAATTGAATAATATTGACCTCGTTCACGTTCTATGACATCACGTCTGACTAAATCCTCAAGAATTTCATCAACGGGTGTACTAGTTTCGCAAGCGATGTTGTGCCGGCTACAAGGCCCCGTACGGCTGTTCTCAGCAATTGCAATAAGCACTTTCAATGTATCTTCATCACTAATTGCGTCTTGTGACGTATCACCCGAATTGATTAAGTTATCGAACTTATCTTTTCCCAAAGCATTGACTCCAGTGATTAATTCCTCTTTTACTTGTTCAACATCGGCTTCTGTCACAAGGCTAGCGCGCTTACGATTCATATACTCAACGAGGCGATTGCACAATATTTGGATATAAAAAGGACTTCCTGCCGTCAGCTCTAAGATTCGCTCAATTGCCCGTTCTCGATAACGACTTTCTCCTAGACGTCCACCGATTCGAATTGGCTCGTCAATCAATCGAATAGCATCTTCACGTCTAAGGTAAGTAACCCTCTCGTCTTGGGTTGTTCCAAATTCATTGGGAAAGTGCTGCTTAAATTTTGGCATTACATCTTGCCCAACCAGGACAGCATTGAAGAAATTATCTTGTAACAAAGCTTTCCAGTTTTTCATAAAAGTTTCTGGGATCATTCCATTTAGAATTTGCCCATAGATGTACGAAAATTCATCAATCAAAAGAATGACGCGTGTACCCATCCAATCATTGGACTTGGCAATTGTTCGATGAAATCGCTCAAAAATTTCTCTGAATAGAATCAGCGGACTGGGATGTCGATAAAACTCTATATCGGTAGGGAAAGATATGTCGAGTGGACTTTTGCCCTCGGTCAGCTTATCCTCAATAGAATTTCTTAGTTCTTTTAGAATTGTCCAAAGAATTTGATATAAAAAAGGCATAGTTGAATGTTCATCGAGAATTGCTCCGATATTGCCGATATCCAAAACGAGTAAATCATTTTTTGATTTTAGTCTTTCTTTTAAGTGAAAAAGGATTGAAGATTTTCCAGCCCGCTTTTGACCGTAGATGACAACACATTTGCTTTGGGTTCGAGATGCTTTGAGTGCGTTTGCGATATTCGTGATCAGTTCATCTCGCCCATAAAACATTGCAGGGTCACCCACAATACCGCCTTCGGCATAGGGAGCATAAGGATTTAGAATTTCTTCGAATTCCTCTTCTGCACTTAAGCGAATTGAGAAGTTATTCACGATAGTTTGCTGGATTTCTCCCGACCGCGTTCGGTAATGGGCATAGATGGGCAACGAAAACGCTTGAGCAGATAGGGCTTCTTCACTCAGTTGAATAGGAACTTTTAATATGCGCTGTTCACCGCCACGCAACGATCCTTCTAATCTGACAGTAAAAGTCTCTTCGTATTGTTGAACGACTAGTTCAACTGACTCGGCTGGACTACATCCAGCTCGATTGCTAACTAGCACCTGAGCTTCTATTGAACGATTATTTTCAGGTATATATGTTTCGAGGGGCAATCGTATAGTTAATTGGGGTGTTGATGTTTCATAAAGTTGGTCAAGGTATACCTTTATCTTATCCTTCATGCTTCTAATGAGTGGGTACATCTCCTCGACCGATATCCTTGTTGGGCTTGCCTCAATCTCGTTAAGTAAGTCTTGGCAGCGGTTCTCAATTTGAATGCAAAGCCGTTCTTTTTCTTCAAAAGCAGTCTGGCTAGACAAATCTAGAGCGGTTTCTAGTATTTTTTGAATCTGTATTGCTCTTTGCTGATCAAGGTCAAAAAACAGTTTTGCAGAAATTGTCTTAATTCTTTCTATACCGTGTTCAAGAGATACACTATTTAGTTCAATTTGATCCAATATACGAAATTCGTTCAGTATGGATCGATTCTCATCTAGATTGTTTCTGATTAGTTTATTCCACAGCTTGACAAAGTCATCAAAACATTTTATTGTTTCAATGGCTATACCCGTATGCCTCAAATACTCAAATGCCATTGCCTGTAGAGACGATTTCTCATAAATCCGATTGAGCAAACGAGTCGCAGCATATCGACTATGAAAAACAAGATAAGCGATTGCATCAAAGACCTTATTGCGATCGGGATGATTCATTAAAACAAATTCTAGAGTTTCATCGATAGTAGGGATGTTTGGTTTAATTGGAATTTGCGACTGCCCCATTGTTGAAAAAAGGAATCTGACCAGTGAATTGACGGCATCCTGCTCATCTTTGCTTCGCCTTCGATCTCCATCATAAACACTAAGCGCCTCGCAGTAATATTCTCTTGCTGCATCTAATGGCCTGTTTTCAATCACTATAGCATCACCAGACGAAGCAAAACTGCGGCAGAGGTACTTATAAAATTGATTAGGATCCTCGTCTTCTAATAAAGAAGTTATTTTTGCCGCAGACAAATAATAACTTGCGCGTTCGCGCGGACGAATAGTTCGAGAACGTGTAGCCAACTGTTCGAGAGATATGATATCACTGTGATCAAAGTTTTGACTCTGAATGTGATCGGCACGCACACCTTTATAATCACAACGCTCTAGGTGAAATCTTGAAAATTTACTAATCTCTCCAGAAATTCCTGAAAATCCTGTTTCAACGATTATCTCATCAATTGGAATAATTCGCCCAGCTTGTGCTTGCCTGATCGCTTCTAGCAACTCTGCTGCTTGAGGATCAGGCGCAGTTAATAAAATTTGATCCAATATTCGTTGAGCTTCTTCATAACGTTCTTGCTTGAAAAGACAGTATGCGATGTTTCTTTGTGCAGTTCTATTGTCAGGTTGTGCTCGTAGTACCTTTCGGAAAGTTTGCTCGGCTTGAAAATAATCTTGTTTCCTGAAGTATCCAATTGCAATTTGCCAGAGTATCTGTGTTTTTTTACTTTCAGTATTAGCCCGTTCAAGTTTCTTGTGAAGTAATGAAAGCGCCTCATCATGCTGACCAGCGGTCTGGTAAAAGCCAATTAACATGTTGTCCACAGACTGCTGGTTTGAAATTCGACTGCGGTTTTTTTCCAATACTTGAATGGCTTCATTGGGCCGCCCCAATTGAACTAGCAGCGCCGCCAAATCTTTTATGGCACTTTCTACATTATCGCCTTGTCTGATGGCCTCACGAAGTAACTGAGCTGCTCGCTCAAGGTCTTTCTCAATTAATTGAATCCGCTTAGCCCGTGCATAGGGATTTGAACCTTTGGGAACACCGCTAACTCTTGCATACTCACGCCATTTATCGTAAGATTCCTGGGCAGATGGAAAATTAGGGTTGGCATCCAATACTCTCTTCACCAGAGCAACAGCTTTAGGATAATCACCGTCGTTTGCGTACTCAATCGCTCTTTGAAACGTTTGATCGAGAGAGCGATGAAGCATAACCCTAATAGCGATAGGGCCCTTCGGCCCCTGGCTACATTCAAAGGTTACCGGTATCCGTTTGTTAGGCTTAAAATCACGAAGTTGTTCAAGTAGATCGTCATCAGAGACAGCAGTGATATGAAAAAAGTATTTGTTCCCATCGTTTCCTTTTAGGAATCCGAAATTGCGTTCTTGCTTGAAAGAGTAGATTAAACCATCGGGTGTATTGAGATTTGGCTTAGGAGTTCCGGGAAATTTTTTATTTTTAAATTCTGAAACTATCTCCAAATACCTACTGTTTGGCTGATCTCGGAAAAGAGAAAAAATCTCGATTATCAAGTCTTGAGGTACATTTCCATTTATCCATCGATGAGTAAAATCTTTAGCCAGGTCTTCATTATTAGTTGTTAATAGATATAAACATGTTTCCAACAAAAGTTCTAGTTCTTTTTCGGTAGAGGTTGTTAATTTTTTCTGAACTACTTCTTTCAGGGTTTCATAATCTGAAAATTTCTTAACTAAACCGATGTAGAGGTACCAAGCAGCAGATGCTTCTATCTCGGATATCATCTGGAAAAATTGTCCAAGGCTGTAACAGGTTATTTCCTGCTCCCCAAATTCTAATGCCTTCGCTGCCAAATTATGCCAGTCCCAAGCATTGTTTGCTATAAGAGCGGCCTCTTTGTATAAATCCAAAGACTGTTGATTGTTTCCCAAGAGATGATGAAGATATGCCAGATGCCTCTTAATAGAAGCAGAATATGGGAATTGCTTTGCTAGATTATCTAAATCCGATACTAAAGGCTGTATTCGCCCAAATTTACTACCCAGCTCGTTAATTTTCTCGGCATAATGATATTTGTTTTTTACCCGATCCCATACCTTAATTGCATTGGCAATCTGCTTACCCTTTATTTCATCGGTGGGAAAATTAAAGTCGGGTACTTTAAGCTGAATAGAATAGATTTGTTGGTGAGCATTAAATTGAGCCTTAATTTCCAAAAGCCTCCTAAGAGTTTCTTGATCTGTATTAGGAAATGTTAGCTCTGGCTTTAGAGGTGGCTTATTAATCTCGGATTCACCAACTTTAGGGACGCGCCATGTTCCTATAATTTCTATCAAGATAGTCACCGATTCTCCAGCGCTGTCTAAGGTAACATGATCACATCCGATTTCTATCAATACACCGCTTATATCTCGCCCATCTTTAAGTGAAAAGACGACAGGACTACCTATTGGAATCTGACGTTGAATTAATTGTATTAAGGTCATAGAGTTTGTCACCCAGCTATGTTTTATTATAAGTAATGCTGCTTACACCCTGCACTTATCGACCTCTTCTTGAGGTATAACCACCTGTTTCGTTTTATCTGATGTTAATTATATCTAAGACATGAGTTTAGATGCACCAGAGTGACTCTCATTCGCATATTTATTATACCTACATGTCATCCTTCAGTAGATCGTAGAC
>Ga0209101_1001743_pt1 | contig 15401 bp, 11 predicted proteins | sample ConPoolayeCmetaG_FD_185481 | JGI IMG/M metagenome (GOLD analysis project Ga0209101, IMG submission 185481) | Hot spring microbial mat communities from California, USA to study Microbial Dark Matter (Phase II) - Cone Pool mat layer C metaG... ...
GGGGAGGAGTGCGGGTCGGGGTGGCGGTGAAGGTGGGGCGCAGGGTACCACGCGGCCCAAGGGTAGGGCTGGATGCCACAGCAGCCAGCGCCTCCTCGTCAGCAGCGCCAGCTCCCATGAGCAGGGCGTAGGCCAGCATTCCGGTCAGGCCCAGCGCCACGGCCGCCAGGCAGCCGACCACAGCCTGCCAGAAGCGCGGCCGATGGCCCAGTTCACGCAGGGCCGGCGGGTGGCTGACCAGGGCGCGGATAGAGTGGAACAGGGCAGCCAGGCGGCTGGCCAGAGCAGAGGGGCGGCCAACCGGGGCCGGACGTGGGGCAATCGCCGGGGTCGGTTGGGCGATAAGGGTGGGGGCAGGAGGGGCTTTTTCCAGCGCGGCCAACCCCTGTTGCGCGGTGCGATTGCCCGGGTTCAGGGCCAGCACCCGGCGCAGGCAAAAGGCCCGCCCCTGGGGTGTGTCGAGGACGGCGCTGAGCCACAGCCAGGCCACCTCTGAGTCGGGATTGCGACGCACCGCCCGGCTGAGGAGTTGGCGGGCCGTGCTGCGGTCGCCAGCCCTGGCCGCAGCAATCCCCCTGGCCAGGAGAGTCTCGGAAGCAGGCATCGTAACTGTCTACCCTCCCGCAGGTTTGGGCGCAATCTCTGGAAAGTGCGCCGCAATGGGCTGCTCGCCCTGTTGCCGGCCACTTTCTAACCTGCGGGAGGGTAGCGGGTAGCAGTTACCAGGCATCACAATTTTGGGCGCACCCTTCTGGCAAACAGCAGGGGCAGCAATGCCCCAACGGCCACCACCCCGGCCATCGCCGCCCGGGTCATCCAGGCGGTTTCAGGCAGGATCCTCCAGGTTTCCGGGCGGATCACCTGCAGCGCATAGAGGATATAGGCCCCCATCCCGCCGACAATCGGCCACAACAGGCGGCGGAGCAGCCACGAACGCTGCCGCCATTTCCGCCGCCCAGGCAGCAGAATGCCCGCCAACATCCCCGGCAGGGTGGCTCCGGCTGCCAACGCCAGGTCGGTGCCATCCACCGTCCGGCCGGCATTGCCGCTGACCGGCATGACCTCATCCGGCGGCCGGGCTGTGGGGCTGGGAGTTGGGCTGGGCGTAGAGGTGGCGGAGGGTCGGAGGGTCGCAACCGGCCGCGCAACCGTCGGCATGGGGGTTGGGAGAGGGGTAGCGGTGGGCAGGGGCTGGATCCAGATTTCGATGATCTGGGAGCGCAGGGCATCGCCGCTCTCGGCGCGGAACCGGACCCGCCCGGCAACATGCAGGGTGATGCTCGCCTCGGCCAGGCCCCCGACCGTCATCGCCGATTGGGGGGGAAGATAGGTGCCATCCTCCATCTCGGCGTAAAAGGTCACCCGCGTGCCATCGGGCACAATATGGCCGTTGCCATCCAGCACGGGACCGGCCTGCAGGCGCACACTCAGCGGAGGCAGGAGAAGGGCGTCGAGGGCCGGCGCGATCTGGGCCAGCGGAATCTGCTGCTCAGGATCGGGGGCAAGCTGGCGCAGCAGGTCGTAGTTGATGCCATCCACGTTCACCGGCGAAGCGCCCTGGGGAGTCAGTTCCCCAAACAACGCCCGCACCGCCGCCTCGATAAAAGGAGAGGTTTTGCTGTAGGCCACCAGGTACAGGCTCAGCTTGCTGATCTCGGTCGTGTCCAGGTAATAGGGCGCATTGCAGGCCAACACCACCAGCCGGGCGTTATAGGCTGCACCCAAACCCTGGTCCAGGAAGAGCCTGACGGCATCTGAATTGGGGCCTTTGATCGGATTCAGGTCCTGAGGCACAAACAGGATCCAATCCGCCTCCCGGAGCAAGGCCCCTACATCGGGCTGACCCTCCTCACCCGGCTGCATCCCGGCCAGAAACTTTTTGAGCTGGCCGAACATCAGGCTGGTGATATCGTCTGGAGCGATCTGCCCCGTGCCGCCGGGGCCGTAGATGCGCAGGATAGTTTCCTCCACGGCTGTCTGGCTCAGGGGGGAGAAGGGCTGGCATTGTTCGCTGAAACATTCGCGCACCGGCCGGGCGTCGGTAAAGATGACGATCTTTTCCCCGCGGCGGGGTGGTGGAGGCAGGGCATTGGCGTCGGGATAGAGCAGGGTGATCGCCTGGTTGGCGATGCGCTGAACGATCGCCCCCCCCTGCCCGCAGACCTGCAGAGCGGCCTCGGCATCCACCTGCACCGCCTTCAGGCTGAACTCGGGGTAGAGCTTGAGTTTGAGGCGCAGGATCCTGGCCACAGCCGCGTCCACGCGGGCGGCGAAGGTGGGGTTGGTGCGATACTCGTCGCGGAAGTAGGCAATGGTATCGCGGATATTGCGGAACTGATCGGCCCAGACGTTGTGCAGATCGAACTGCGACAGCAGCAACAGGTCGTTGCCGGCCAGCAGGGCCTCTTTGGCGATGCGCCGGTGAGGGAAAGTAGTCAGCGTCGGGTCAAAATATTTGCGCACAGCCGGCACTCCCAGGCTGTCGGAGACCATCAGGCCGGTGGAGCGCCAGGCAGCCAACTCCTCCAGGTCGAGGATGGCGCTCATCCCTCTGGCATCAAAGCTGATGGGCGCGGTGAACTGCCGGATGTCGCCCTGGAAGCCCCGGTAGCGGATGTGGGAGGACATGAGGGCGTCGGTCACAGCTTCGGCATGGCCATCCTGGCGGGTCACGGCGAAAAAGGGGGCCAGCTCGATCCGCTTCAACTCCTGGAGTGACTTGTCCACCGTGGCCACCTCTTCATCAGGCAGCCGGTCCGAGCCGCCGTGGCCGGGAAAGTGCTTGGCCACCGTGGCCACCCGACCGCCGCTGCCCTGATGCACCCCCTCGATGTAGGCCCGGCCCATCTGCCCCACCCACCACGGGTCGCCCCCGAAGGTCCGCGTGCCGATGTCGCCCTGGCCGGTGGGCCGGGGGTTGTTGAGCACATCCACCACCGGTCCCAACAGCAGGTTGACCCCCATCGCCGCCAGTTCACGCCCGACGATCTGCCCCACCGCATAGGCGTTGGCCGTGTCCCAGGTGGCGCCGATGGCCATCGCGTTGGGCAGGGGGGTTGTGCCGCCGGTGATGCGGGTGTAGGGGTAGCCGTCGCCTTCATGGTCCACGGCGATCAAGAGGGGCACCCGGCTGCCGCCGTTCATGGCCAGCGCCTGGAGGCCGTTGACCAGCGTGGCCACCTGGCGGGGTGTGTCGGCGTCGTTGATAAAGTTCGAATTGCTGGCCAGCAGCACCACCCCCCCGATCCGGTCCTGGCGGATCAGTTTGGCGATGTCGGTACCGGGGCTGGGGTCGTTGCCGACAAAGGCCACCAGGAATAGCTGGCCCACCCGGTCCTCCACACTCATGGCCGACAGCAGGGCCTCGACGCGGGCGTCCAGGTCGGTTTGGGGTGCTTGAGCGGGCAGGGCGGGCAGGGGCAGCAGCAGGAGCAGGGCAAGCCCGGCCCTGAGCCTGGCGAAAGGATGACGACTCCTGCAAGCCAGGTGTAAGAAAAGAGTTTGAATGAACCTCATGCTCTGACCAGAGCCACGTCCTCTAAGATGACCTGACGCATCACGTCCCGGCGTCCGAACCGTTTCACTGCATCCAGGATCTCGATCCCGGCCAAATGCCCCTCCGCATCGTAATCGGCGGCTATCCCTTCGGCCAGGTGCTCTGTAGTGACAGTCGTTTCCAGGAAACGGATATAAAGTGCATCTACCTCAGCATCATAAGTTACTTTCATCAGCATCCCTTTCAGAAGTAGTAAGAATACACAGTCACGACAACAATCCCTCCCGGTTCATCCACGAAGATAGGGCGTACCTGCTTTGTGGCGTAGAATTTGCCGTTCCATTCGCGTTCAAAGGGGAAATCTCTCCGGCATTCCAGCCGGCCCAACTCTGCCGGTTGCCAGGGTGAGGAATGGATCGCCTCAACGATCTCCTGTTCACTGACTCCCCGGTAGGGCAACTGGGTTCGGGCATGTCCCGATAGGCGTATTGGTTTCACGGTCTTACGAGCCGATGCCATGACAATAGCCCAAGGGCAAAGGACAAGGCCACTCACCCCATCAACTGCCGCACCGCCGCCACAATCCGCTCCACGTCGGGCAGGGCGGCCACCTCCAGCCGCCGGTTATAGGGGATGGGCGCGTCCAGGGCGGCGATGCGCACCGGCGGAGCCTTGAGCGCCCGCCAGGCAGCGCCGGCCACCCGGGCCACCACCTCCGCCCCAAATCCGTGGGTCAGCGCCCCTTCCTCCACCACCGCCAGCCGGCCTGTCTTGACAACCGAGCGGACCACCGTTGCCCAGTCGCAGGGCACCAGCGTCCGCAGGTCCACCACTTCGACCTCGATCCCTTCCTGTGCCAGCGACTCGGTGGCCTCCAGGGCGATGGACAGCACCGCGCCGATGGTCACCAGGGTCACCTCCTGCCCGGGGCGCTTGACATCGGCGACGCCCAGCGGCACCAGATATTCCCCCTCCGGCACCGGACCGGTGGCCAGGTAGAGCAGCTTGTTCTCGAAAAAGAGCACCGGGTTGTTGCTGCGGATGGCTGCTTTGAGCAACCCCTTGGCGTCGGCCGGGGTGGCCGGGGCGACGACGATCAGGCCGGGGATGCCGGTCAGCAGCGCTTCCAGGCTCTGCGAGTGTTGGGCGGCCATGCCCAGGCCGGCACCGCCCGGCGTGCGGACCACCAGCGGCAGGCGATATTGCCCGCCGCTCATGTACCGCAGCTTGGCCGCCTGGTTGATCAGCGGGTCCATGCAGCAGGTCAAAAAGTCGGAAAAGAGGATCTCGGCCACGGGCCGCAGGCCGGTCATGGCTGCGCCCACCGCCGCGCCGACGATGGCATACTCGCTGATGGGGGTATCAATCACCCGACCCGGCCCAAATTCGTCAACCAACCCGGCGCTGACGTTGAAATAGCCGCCGGTGGTCACATCCTCGCCCAGGAGCAAGACCCGCTCGTCGCGGGCCATCTCCTCGGCCAGGGCTTCCCACAAGGCTGCCGAACAGGTGAGGGTGCGGGTAGAGGGCGGATGTTGGAGATCGGATATGGGTTGCGGGCGGTAGAGGTGGATAGGGTCGGGGGCGTAGACATGCTCGGTGAGGGCCGAAAGAGGTGGTTCGGGGCCGGCCTGGGCAGCGGCAAAGGCCTCGTCCACCAGCCGCGTTGCCTCGGCGGCGATGGCCGCAGCCTGTTCCGGGGTCAGGATTCCGGCGGCCAGCAGCTCGCGCTCCAGGCGGGCGATGGGGCAGCGGGCCTTCCAGGCGGCGATCTCGGCCTCGTCGCGGTAGCGGGCGGTTTCCCCCTCCATGTGGCCGTGCCAGCGGTAGGTGAGGCATTCCAGCAGCGTCGGTCCGTTGCCGCGCCGGGCACGGTCCACCGCCTGGCGCATGGCCATGTAAACGGCCCAGACATCATTGCCGTCGGCCTGCAGGCCGGGGATGCCGTAAGCAGCCGCCCGGTAGGCCAGGCGGGTGACGCGGGTATGGCGGGCCAGGGGGGTGAATTCGCCATAGAGGTTGTTTTCCACCACAAAGACGGCCGGCAGGTCCAGCACGGCGGCCAGGTTGAGGGCTTCGTGGAACATCCCCTGGTTGGTGGCCCCATCGCCCATAAAGGCAACGGCCACCTGCCCGCTGTGCCGGTGCCGGGCGCTCAGGGCGGCACCGACGGCGATGAGGCCTGGCGCGCCAACGATGCCGTTGGCCCCCAGCGCCCCGACCGTTGCCTGGGTGACGTGCATGGAGCCGCCCTTGCCGCCGCACAGACCGTCCGCTTTGCCCAGCAGCTCGGCCATCATGCCCCGCAGGTCGGCCCCCTTGGCCAGCATGTGGCCGTGGCCGCGATGGGTGGTGGCCATATAATCGTCGCCACGCAGGGCAAAACAGGCACCCACTGCCGTTGCCTCCTGGCCGATAGACAGGTGGATGGCTTCGGTGGGGATCTGGCCCTGGGCGTTGGCCTGGGCCAGCTTTTCCTCAAAGGCACGGATGAGGCGCATCCGGCGCAGCATCTCGACCTTGAGCGCCCTCTCGTCGGTCGGCAGCTCTGGCCGGATGAAGGTTAGTTCCGGTTCCGGTACCTCCTCCAGCAACGGGATCAGATGCCGGTTCAGCGCTTCGTAATCCGGCTCTGCCGCCTCCGCCCGGCGGAACAGCCGTGTCAGCCCCTTCCCCCCTTTCCTCCGTTCCCTCTCCTGGGCCTGTGGGATCAGCTCCTCGTACCCCATCTCCCGCAACACCTGCTCATAGAGGCCGAACACCGGTTTGACGGCCGGCAGCAGGGCCAGCGCCTTGGGCACCGAGCCTCGGGCCACCACCTGGCGGGTGGCGATGGCGCGCGGCACATTCAGCCGGCCCAGCCAGAACCGGTGCGATGTGTCGCCTGACTGGCTCATCTCCACGTCGGCCGGCCCCTCGCTGGGGCCGAAGGTCCAGGTGATCGGGTCGCGGGTCAGGTCCACCCTGATCTCGGCCTCGGGGTCGTGATAACGGAAACGGACCACCAGGTTTCCGGCCCGCAGCGCCCGGGCCACCTCCGGCGTCTGCTGGACGCGGCGGAAGGTGGCATCCATGATTTTGTAAAACTGCTCAGCATCCCGAAAGGTTGACATGGCTCCTCCCTGCTGCTCACCCAGCAGTCAGTAGCTCGACAATGTTCGATCCGGGGTGACTGTTCCAAAGAAGGGACCGGAGTGGAGGCTTCAGCCGGATTTTCCGTCCGCGTTCATCCGCGCAAATCCCGTCATTTAGAAGTGCAGAGTGCGATCTTGTCGCCAACTACTGACTGCTGACTGCTATTATACCATACCTGCCAACGCCAGGCAAGCTGTCACCCAACAGGGCTTTCGAAGCAGAAGAACAGGGCTGCTCCCGCCGTGCAATGAAGATGCCGAAAAGCGCAAGTAGGGCAACTGCTCGCAGTTGCCCTACAGCGGGGGTCACAGACCCCCGCCGAGCAACGGGGTGCCCCACGCCCATGTTCTGCTTCGAACACCCGAACACCCAGGCGGCGCAACAGCTCGACGGCAGGCAGATGGCCGGTATTGCGAAAGATGAGCGTCCGGGGATGGTCATAGACGACGAAACTTTCGTCAGGGCGGAGCAGGGCCGGAGCTGCGCCTGGCAGGGGAGGGAGAGGCGGGTTGAGCCAGGTCGGGCCACGGGTGAACTCACCGACCAGCTCAAAGCCCAGCTCGCCGGCAAACAGCCGTTCATAGTAGCGGGCCGTCACCGGATAGCGGTCTGGCACGCGGCCGATCGAGCCGTAGAGCCGCCGGCTGGCGATGAGGAGATAATCGCTGCTGCTGAGCCTGTCGGCCAGGACCTGCCACTTGGTGGCATCGTCCGGTTCGTCGTAGAGGGGCAGGGTCTGCACCCGGTATTCCTCGATGCGACGCAACTGGCCATCCACCTCCAGGGGCAGCGGCAGAGCCGTGTCCCAATCCTCCACGGCCAGACTGCTGCCCGCCGGGACATGCCGGTAGATCCACTCCGAGGCCGTGATCCACGGATGCGGGGCCGCGTACATCCCCACGAACGCCAGGGCATAGAACAGTGAGAAAATGACCAACGCCCCATGACCGATGACCAACAACGTTTTACGTTTTCCATTCAACCTCTTGCCTTCCAGGAGGTGGACGGCCAGGATGCACAGGACCGGCAGCAGGGGCAGCATATAGCGCAGGGGGCGGGTGTGGAGCAGGCCGACGAGCAAAAAGTATGGCCCGGCCCAGGCCAGGAGCAGAGCATCGTTCTGCGAGCCGTGGCGCAGCCAACGGACCAGGGCAGCCGCCAGGCCGGCCCAGGCGACCAGGCCCAGCGGCAAGCCCAGCCCCCACAAAGCCATCTGCCACATGGAATCCAGAAAGGGCCACGTCCCGGTGTACTGGAGCGTATAAGGTGCTTCCAGCGTGCCCCACGCGATCTGGGATTCGCGCAGGGTATGGTCCACAAAGGTCGGCCAGTCAATCAGGGCATAGGGCTGGACCAGGAAAAAGAAAAGGCCAGCCAGCGCCAGGGCGACAGGCAGGTGGAGGTTGGCCTTCAGGAATTGGAGGGCAGACCCTGCCCCCTGCTTCTGATCCCCTGTCTTCCCCAGGGCGAACACAACCAGAAGCAGGGGCAGGGCACTGATTTTGGTGGCCAGGGCCAGGCCCAGGGCCATCCCCAACGCCGCCAGACGCCCCCAACCGGCCCCCTGCGCCACATCGGCGGCCAGATTCAGGGCGAGCAGGACAAAGAAGGTGAGCAGGGGGTCCACGGTGTAAAAGTGGGCCAGTTGCACCGGGAGAACGGCCACACTGACCAGCGCCGCCGCCACCACCCCACGCCCGATCTCGAACCGGCGGGCCAGCCGCCAGGTCAGGGATACCGTGCCCAGGTCAAAGAGGGTTGCCAGAGAGCGTCCCACCAGGTGCAGGTGGTCCACAGGCTGGAAGCCAGGCCAGAGGAGTCCCACTCCGGCAGCGACCAGCCTGAGCAGATAGAAAGGCAGTGAACCGTAGGCAAAAAAGTGGGGGTTCAGCGGGCTGGCGGGGCTCAGGGCTTCAGCCAGGGAATGGGGCCAACCCAGTCCCAGGGTGACGAAATAGACCTGCCGCTCGTCGGGATGGAGCCACTGGCCGCCATCCCAGTCCAGCCCGTAAAGCCGCAGGGCAGCCCCCAGGGCCAGGATGAGCAGCAACCATGGCCTCTCCCGGCGGGGGACGGGCAGCCCTCCTCTCATCGCACCAGCCTCAGGAAGAGCAACAACCCCACCAGCCGCACCCCGCCGGCGACGACAAAGGCGATGCGGATGCCGAGCCAGTCGGACAGCGCCGCCCCCAGCAGCGGGCCGGCGAAAGCGGTGATGTTCATCAGTGCCGTGTAGAGGGCCACGTAGGTCGGCCGGCGGTCCTCAGGGCAGACACTCAGCATGACATTGAACAGGGCCAGGTTACAGCCCGACCAGGAGAGGCCGCCCAGGGCAGAGGTCAGGAGCATCCACTCGATGGAGGGCACCGCTGCCGTGACCAGTGGGTAGAGGGTCACCCCCGATGTGGCGACAATCAGCACCCAGCGGTTCCCCCGTCTGGCGCTGACCCTGCCCCACAACAGGTAGCCGACGATGGTGCACGCATCCACCACCACGGCGATCAGGCCGATCCAGGTGTCGCTGGCCTTCAGGTCACGGACCCGCAGCACCGACCACAGGGCCGCCGGCAGGTAGAGGCCCCAGTGAAACACAAAGGCAGCCGCCGCAAAACGCACAAACGCCCGCTGGGCCCAGATGTCGGCCAGGCTGTGGCGCAGCCGTGGCCGGCCATTCCGCCGCCTGGGCCGGACGGCACGGCGGGCCGACACCTCGGCGGGCAACCGGATGCGGCGCAGGTAGAGCAGGCTGAGCAACGAGAGCAGCGCCCCGCTCCCCAGCAATATCTGATAGTTGAGCGGCACCGGCATCAGATCAAGCAGCCTGCCCCCGACCAACGCCGCCACCGTGGCCGTCATGGACAGGATCAGCCAGCGAGTGCTGATCACCTGCCCCCGCCGTTCTGGTGAGGTCAGGTCGGGGAGCAGGGCCGTGATCCCGGTGTTGATCACCCCGGCCGGCAGGGTGACCAGCGCATTGAGGAGGATGAGCGCCTCGACCCGGCCGGTGATCAGGATAAAGGGCATCAGGGCGATGGCCAGATAGCCAAGCCGTTGCAGGAAACCGGTCAGCAGCAGAAGGGGCAGCCGGCGGCGCTGGCGCTCGATGAGCCGGGCAGCAGGCACCAGCCACACAATATTGACCAGCGCCGGCAAAGCGGTGAGCCAGCCTACCTGGCCGGTGGTAGCCCCCAACCGCAGAGCAAAGACGCTGACAAACGTGGCGGCCAGGCCGTTGAGCAGGCCGAACCAGGCGGTTTCAGCATAAAGGTTGCGGACATTGCGACCTTCCAGCGTATCGGCTGGGGTGTACCAGGGCAGCCGCTGGCTGAGGGAACAGAGCAAAGCTCGCCCCCGGCCAACCGGCCGGGCGGTGCGTTTAGGGGGTTTCAACCTTCCCCCCACAGCCGGGTTGTCTATCCAGAGCCGCTTTCAACCGGTCATAGGTCTGCAACCAGGTTTCAGGCACCACCCGCATATCACCGATGACCGGCATAAAGTTGGTGTCGCCCAACCAGCGGGGCACGGCATGGATATGGACGTGGTCCACGATGCCGGCGCCGGCCACCCGGCCCAGGTTGACCCCGATGTTGAACCCATCGGGCTGCATGGTCGCTCGCAGCGCAGCCAATCCCCGATTGAGGAGCAACATCAACTCCGTCAGAGTCGCTGCGTCCAGGTCCTCCAGGCTGGCGACATGGGCACAGGGTGCAACCATAAAGTGGCCGTTGTTGTAGGGAAAGCGGTTGAGGAGCAGGAACCCCCGCTCACCCCGCAAGAGCAGCAGATTTTGCCGGTCCTCATCACTTTGGAGGGCATGGCAAAAGATGCACCCCTCCGTCTTGGGTGCCGTCAGATACTCCAACCGCCAGGGCGACCACAGGTGTTTCATGGCCCATTCTCCTTGTCGGGATACCAGGGTATTGTAACCGAAAAGGGGCAGGGGGGCAAGGAAAGGGGTCCGGCGGGCACAGGGCCGGTTTTCGCCAGGAAGGGAAAGGGAGGCAATGCGTTTTACGTTTTACGTCCTTTGTGTTACAATAGTTCTATGTTTGAAGTTGTCTTCCTGGGCACCTCGGCCTCTGCGCCCTCCATCCGGCGCGGGCTGCCGGCCGCCGTGGTCATGCACAAAGAGTATCGCTTCCTGGTGGATTGTGGGGAGGGTACTCAGCGCCAACTGCTCTTCAGCGGCCTCGGCTTCCGCCGTCTGGACAAAATCTTGCTGACCCACGGCCACCTGGATCACATCCTGGGGCTGGCCGGCCTGGCCTCCACCTTTTCTCGCTGGGAGATGATTGACCGCATGGAGATCTACGGGGGCAGGTCGGCCCTGGACCGGGTCGAGGCGCTGATGGGCGTCGTCTTTGGCCGCTATCGTCCTCCCCTCCACCTGGTGCTGACCGACCTCAAACCCGGCCTGGTGTTGGAGGACGAGTCGTTTCAACTGCTGGCCTTTCCCGTCACCCACCGGGGGCCGGACAACTTTGGCTTCACCTTTCAGGAAAAGCCACGGCGGCCTTTTCTGGTGGACAGGGCCGAAGCCCTGGGGGTGCCCGCCGGCCCGGAACGTGCCCGGCTGGTGCACGGCCAGCGGGTCAGGCTGGCCGATGGGCGGATCATCCACCCTGACGACGTGCTGGGGCCGGCCCGGCCGGGCACCAAGTTTGTGTTCATCGGCGATGCCTCACGCACCGACGACCTGGTGGAACCGGTCCGCGGGGCCGATCTCCTGGTCATCGAGGCGACCTATACCTCGGTGGAGGCCGACGTGGCCCGCGAGTTCGGTCACCTCACCGCCCGCCAGGCAGCGGAGCTGGCTGCGGCGGCCGGGGTGCGCCACCTGATCCTGCACCACATCTCCCGCCGCTACGCCGAGCGCGACATCCTGGACGAAGCAACGCCGATCTTCCCCGCCACCCTCGTCGCCCGCGACCTGGACCACTTTCAGATCCGGCGCGACGCTCCGCTGGCGCGTGTGTCACGTGACACCTGACCCAGGGCCTGTGACACGGACCGGATTATTCCTTCGGCTCCCCCAACTCCTCAACCGGCGTATGGATATACTTGTCGCCGATTTCGATGAGCATGCGGGGAATGTCGTCAATGATCGGGTATTTCCGGCCGCAATCCGGTTCCTGGCACACCAGCCATACCCCCCTGATCAGCTCCAGCCGGCCCGGATCATCCCCTGCTTTGCGCGTCGGCCCGCTGACGCAGTAGGGGCAGCGCAGAATCTCAAGCAGTTCCTGACTGACCATCGTCCCCTCCGTAGCAGAGTTAAACAATCTCATTATAGCACAAGGCCCGCTCAGAACCCAAAACCGGTCGGGGCCGGAGCCGGGAAGCTCAGGCCGGACCTTCAGGCTTTGACACGATTTCGTTTTCATGGTATACTCTTGGGCACGAAAGATAGGACCCTGGAGTCGGGCCTTCAGGCGGGCCCTGTCCTTGTGGTGTGCGAACCGTTGTTCAAAGAAGGAGAGGTGCAGAGTTTGATGGCCGGGCAACGATCGATCCCGTCGGCGGCGCTCCGCCGCCCAGGCTGCCCTTGCCTGCCACCCGGTTTGCGGTCTGGATAGCTCGCTTGTGCCCCTTTTTTCTCTGACAGGCCCGCTCTCCAGACCAGATGGAGGGCAGGCCTTTTGTTGTGTCTGAGGGTGATGAAGATTCTGACGGTCAGTGACAGAGTGGACGACCTGCTCTACAGCCCGGCCATCAAGCATCTGGGCAGCGGTGTGGACCTGGTGCTGAGCTGTGGGGATGTGCCGCACTATTATCTGGAATTCATGGTGAGCATGTTGGGCGGGCCGCTCTTTTATGTGGTCGGCAATCATGCCAACGAGATCCGGCAACTGTACGGCCCCCCAGAGGAGTGGATCTATCCAGAAGGTTGTGAGAATATAGACGGGCGGGTGGTCCATTACCGGGGGCTGCTGATTGCCGGATTGGAAGGCTCGATGCGGTACAACGACAATCCCTACTTCCAATACACCGAGCGCGAGATGGCCTGGAAAGTGTGGCAACTGGTCCCCTGGCTGATGCTGAACAGGCTGTTGCACGGGCGCTACCTGGACATCCTGATCAGCCATGCCCCGCCGGCCGGCATCCATGACCGGCCAGACCTGTGCCATCGGGGTTTCCGTGCTTTCCTCATGCTGATGGACCGCTTCCCGCCCCGCTACCTGATCCACGGCCATGTTCACCTCTACCACCCGCTGGAGGCGGTCGAGACGGTCTATCGGCATACGCGGGTGATCAACACCTATGGCTACCGCATCCTGGAGATTGACGGGGAGTTGCGTTGACCTTTTCTTCAGTCGTGAGGTACAAGGCGAACGAAGCCTTTTCCCAGGCTCGACGGCGAGAGTTCTTTCAGCGGATTCTGGGCTTTTTAACCGGTGACCAGCCGGCAAACCTGCTCTCTTTTGAACATGTCCGCGACAGGCTCAATATCCGGGGGCAGCATTACATCGGCCTCCAGACCATCCCGATTGACCAGATCGTCGGCAGCGCCGGCCGCTACCATGAGTTCAACCGGGCCTTCCTGCCGACGCAGGAGTTTATCCGCGAGCGATGGACGCGGGTGTACGAAGCAGCCCACGATCCGGTCGGACTCCCGCCCATTGATGTGTACAAGATCGGCGATGTCTATTTTGTGCGCGATGGGCACCATCGGGTATCGGTGCTGAAGGAACTGGGGGCCACCACCGTCGAGGCGACCGTCACCGAACTGGAGACGCCGATCCCCCTGTCGCCCACCGCTGACGAAGCCGACCTGGAGCTGAAGGAGGAATATGCTCAATTCCTGGCCGAGACCGGCCTGGCTGAGCAGGTCCCTGAGCAACAGATCGAATTCAGCCTGCCCGGCCAATACCGCAAACTCCTGGAGCATATCGCCGTCCATCGCTACTTTCTGGGGCAGCGCGAACAGCGCGAGATCCCCTACCCGGAGGCGGTGGCCCGCTGGTATCACGAGGTCTACCGGCCGATGGTGCAGGTCATCCGCGAGGAAAGGGTCCTGGACCACTTTCCGGGCCATACCGAAGCCGACCTGTACCTGTGGATCATCGAACACCGGCACTATCTGAATGAACAGTACGGTCAGGAGGTGCCCCTGCAGCAGGCAGCAGCCGAGTTCTCCAGCAAGTTCAGCCGGGGGTCGGGCAGGAAAAAGCTTGAAAGTCGAGCCTCCAGGCGGGCCACATCTTGTGGGATGCGAAAAGTCCAACGGATGAACAACTGACGAGGAGGAAAGTCATGGCCGATGAAAAGTTGACACCGAGAAGTAAAGACTTTGCCACCTGGTACAACGAAGTCGTGGTGCGCGCCGAACTGGCCGACTATGCGCCGGTGCGCGGCTGCATGGTCGTCCGGCCCTACGGCACCGCCCTGTGGGAGAACTGCCAGCAGGGCCTCGACCGGCGCTTCAAGGAGACAGGGCACCAGAACGCCCTGTTCCCCCTGCTGATCCCCATGTCGTTCCTGCAAAAGGAAGCCGAGCATGTGGAGGGCTTTGCCCCGGAGCTGGCCATCGTCACCCACGGCGGGGGCAAGGAGCTGGAGGAACCGCTGGTGGTGCGGCCTACCTCCGAGACGGTCATCGGCCATATGTACGCCCGCTGGATCCGCTCCTATCGGGACCTGCCGATCCTGATCAACCAGTGGGGCAATGTGGTGCGCTGGGAGATGCGCACCCGCCTGTTCCTGCGGACACTGGAGTTTTACTGGCAGGAAGGGCATACCGCTCACGCCACCCGCCAGGAGGCGCAGGAGGAAACCCTCCGCATGTTGGAGGTCTATGCCGACTTTGCCACTACCGACGCGGCCATCCCTGTGATCAAGGGCCGCAAAAGCGAGACGGAAAAGTTTGCCGGAGCCGACGCCAGCTACAGCATCGAGGCGATGATGGGCAACAAATGGGCGCTCCAGGCCGGCACCAGCCACATGCTCGGCCAGAACTTTGCCCGGGCGTTTGATATCCGCTATCTGGATGAGAACAACCAGTTGCAATACTGCTGGACCACAAGCTGGGGGATGAGCACGCGCATGATCGGCGCCATCATCATGGTCCACGGTGATGATCAGGGCCTCAAACTGCCGCCCAGGCTGGCCCCCATCCAGGTCATCATTATCCCTATCTGGCGGCAGGAGGAACAGAAGGCTGCCGTGTTGGCTGCGGCCGAGCAGGCCCGGTTGACCCTGGCCGGCCGCTTTCGGGTGAAGGTGGATGCCCGGGAAGAGTTCACCCCCGGCTGGAAGTTCAACGAATGGGAGTTGCGCGGCGTGCCGTTGCGCCTGGAGATCGGCCCCCGCGACGTGGAGCAGGGAACCGTGGTCCTGGCCCGGCGCGATATGGCCGGCAAAGGGGCCAGGTCCACCACGCCACAGGCCGGCCTGGTCGAGGCGGTAGGTGATACCCTGAATGCCATCCAGACCGCCATGCTGGCCGCCGCCACCGCCTTCCGCGACGCCCACATCCACGAAGCCAGAAACTATGAGGAATTGAAGGAAATCGTCGCCAACGGATGGGCCAGGGCCTACTGGTGCGGCGACCTGGCCTGCGAGGCCCAGATCAAGGAGGAGACCAAAGCCACCAACCGTTGCATCCCCCTGGACCAGGAAGGGGCAGGGGCAGGGACCTGCGTCGTCTGTGGCCGGCCGGCGCAGGAATGGTCCTATTGGGCGCGGGCCTACTGACCGTGCCGATTGGAAATCGGCCTCCCTGGGCGCTCCGCGCCGGGCGTCGGCCTGCCCTCACCCCTCCCCCCGACCC